>Ga0326726_10007072_pt1 | contig 10050 bp, 9 predicted proteins | sample MHFenrmetagenome_2_FD_207603 | JGI IMG/M metagenome (GOLD analysis project Ga0326726, IMG submission 207603) | Lab enriched peat soil microbial communities from Michigan Hollow, Ithaca, NY, United States - MHF15MN | ecosystem: Environmental > Terrestrial > Soil > Wetlands > Peat | place: USA... | reverse complement strand
TACCATGCCTCTGGCTCCCTCGAAGGACACGGTCTTTTGATGTTGCCGATCGGCCCTGGCCGTGAGTTCTGCAGCTTGAAGCACTTGGAGCGTGACCAGCCGGAATAGAATGATGCCGAACCCGCAGAAGAGCAGGAACAGCATCAGATAGCGACGACTGCGAGAAGGGCCAGGAGTCACTCGTTCCTCATCACGGTTGAATCATGTCTCGCCAGACGGACTTGCACTATGGGTGGGAGTACCGGAATCAGAGTTTCTTCCTGCTGATGCACCATCAGCACTTGTCCCTGCTGTGGCGGAATGAGCCCCAACTTTTCCGTCGCCACCTTCGCGATTCGCTCGGGGGCCGTCAGCGCAGAAAACTTCACTTGCAATTGGTCCCGTTCTCGCTCCAGCAACACTTTCTGGGTTTTCAACCGTTCGATCTGATAACCCACCCGAACGACATCGACACGTTCCCACACAAACATGAAGACCAGCAGCACGCCGGCCACAATCGTCAACGTCTTCATGAATGACCCTCCTTGGACACCCGCTGGACAGCCCGCAACTTTGCACTGCGGGAGCGGGGATTCCGGTCTGATTCATCACTGGTAGAGACCTGCGGCTTCTTGGTGAGCACCATCAATGCAGGATCCTCCTTGCCGGAGAGCGCCCGAAACGTGTGCTTCACAATCCGATCTTCGAGCGAATGGAATGAAATTACACAGAGGCGACCGCCGGGAGACAACACATCCGCCGCATCGCGCAACGCTGGCTCGAGGCAGTCAAGTTCCTGATTCACTACGATGCGAAGGGCTTGGAACGTGCGGGTGGCACAGTGAAGGCGACCGTGCCGATAATTCGCCGGGACGGCCCCCTCGATCACGGAGACCAACTCCTTCGTCGTCCCCAACGGATGGCGTTCACGCGCACGAACGATGGCACGAGCAATTCGCCGGGAAAACCGTTCTTCGCCGAACTGAAAAATCGCGTCGGCCAACTGCACTTCCGGCCACCGATTGATCAGATCGGCTGCGGTCCCGCCTATGGATTGATCCATGCGCATATCGAGAGGCCCATCGTGTTGAAAGCTGAACCCGCGCGCCGGTTCATCGAGTTGAGGCGAGGACACGCCGAGGTCAAAAACAATTCCGTCGACCTGCGACAATCCATGCTCCGAAAGATGCTGTTTCAATTCCATGAAATGACCATGAATCAGAATTGCACGAGCGCCAAATCGCGAGAGCCTTTGCCGACTAGCTTCAATGGCCGATTTGTCTCGGTCTAGGCCAATGAGCCTCGCATCAGGGCCGCTTCCCTCAAGCAGTTTTTCAGCATGCCCACTGTATCCCACCGTACAATCCAGGAAGATCTTCCGCCCATCACCCAGAAGCCAATACAGCACCTCTGAAGGCATGACAGGAGAATGCCGATCATCCATAGATTAGAACTTTCCAGATTCACCCACTTTCTCCCACCGTCGGCGCAGTATACACTCACTCAAAGACTTGTCAATAGCAAATTCATGGACTTATGAGACTCTTGCTGGGCCTTATCCCGTTAACAATATCGTATGGTTTTGGCACTACCCAAGGCCTGGTAGATGGGGGTCAAAATGACCCCATATAAGGCTATTTGGAGCTTGTATGCCACGCTAAAGGTTAAGGCAGATATGTTTTATTGGATGGCCACCCTTCTTGAGCAGATTAAGGTGACCTCTCATCTTCAAGATGCTGAATCTAAGTTAACCGAGGATCATCGCACTGAGCTTCTTATGAGATTATCGTTGGCCCTCCAATACACCGAAGGATCCTTGTCCTAATGACAAAATATCTTGAGTTTTTGAAGGTGCCGACAGCTGATACCGCTGTCCAAGAGAGGGTGTAGCAAAGATATTCCACCCGCAGATATGGGATGAGAGGAAGTTCTGGCATGGGCGTAGAAAAATGCATTCTCCGCGAGCGCTGTCCCCAGTCAATAATGCAAAGCAGGCTGGTTTGATTGCATTTTCCTGGTTTCAGGGTGAGAATGTGGCTATGCAAATCAGGCAACATCTCTTCCTAATTATGGCCATCATATTCGGCTGGCTCCTCCCCGATCTTGCCCAATCCGCCTCAACCATTTACTACTGTCCCGATCGCAAATCTGACCAGCAATATTCAGCAAGGCCGGCGCCAGGCTGCGCACCCCTCGTCGATGAGAAACAGCCAAGCCAGGGAGACGATTCGCTGCAGCCTCAACGCGAACCAACAGATTTCAAAATCGAAAACCTCCAAAGTGATGTGTCCGCCTTCCTCAGCCGATACCGCCAACTTCTTGAATGCTGTAAGACAGACGTCTCCGAGCTTCAACGAATCGACGAGGTAGGCGATGAGGTGGGCGATCTGCTCAAGTCCACGCAGGCCAAGCTCTCCAATCACTCGTTGGCATCCCGCGGCATCATGCTGCGGGAAATGATCCTGCCAGTGGCGAAGGCCCGAGCAGACATCAAAAAGCTGCGCGCCACCCTCAATCGCATTGGCACCATAAGCAACGCCCGCAAATCCGGCGATTTTGAAGAGTCAGGGCGAGCCGCTCAGGCTATTCGTGAGATGGAGGAATCCATCGAACAAGATATCCGCGCACCAAAGCTGTCGACAGGACCAAAGACTGGCGCCAGTATCGGTAGTGCACCAGCGGCAGGGCCGAGTATCGGAAAAACTCCAAAGACCGGCAACACCATTGGAGCGGCAGGCGTAACCGGACAAGATATCGGAGCCTCCACCCGCCACAGCCACGAGATCGGCGCATCCGGGCCGTCCGGCTTCGCCATCGGAAGAACTGGTCGCGCCGGGCCTTCGATCGGAGACTCGACATTCAACAGCGAGTCGTCTTCGGCGGTTGGCTCATCACTGCAACGTTCTACCGTGGGATCTAGCCTGTCGGATTCGACGGTGGGATCGAGCTTCGGCGGTTCCGGGGTAGGCTCAAGCCTCGGAAACTCGAGTGTCGGTTCAACGATTCAAGAACGCGGCACCAGCCCGCAGCGGTAATCTCCCTCACTGGCTCTGAAGCGCAGTCGGTACCGATTCCCATGTTTCTCCACGATTTTTACTCCTATACAAGCCACTCCCGTTCGTACCAGCATAGAACACCGCCGGATCGGTCGGACTCTGCACGAGCGATCGGATATTGAGCGTCGCAAGACCTGTATTCAACGTGCCCCACGTCTCCCCACCATCTTCGCTCCGGTGGACGCCTTCTCGACCGCCCAGATATATGACACCCTTCTTCGTGCGATCCAAGATCATCGAAAACAACATCTGGTCTTGCAGGGATTGCCCGATCCGTACCCAAGCCTTCCCACCATCCATTGTCTTGTAAAGTCCCGTCAACGTGGAAGCGTACACCGTATCCGGCTCAAACGGATCGACCAGCACCGACGTCACGCTGAGCGCGCGTGACGACTTAATGATGTCCGGCGACACGAGGCCGTTGTTCACCTTCTCCCAATGACCTGCCTCGTCAATCGTCTTGTACACTCCACCGCTCGTGCCCGCGTATAAGATCGCCGGTCTCGTCGGATCCATACCCAGCGTGACCACCATCAACACTTCCTTCATCCCTTCCATTTTCTTCACCCAATGCTCGCCGCCGTCTTTCGTCTCGGACACACCCATTGTCGTGGCGATAAAGATATGATTGCTGTCCGTCGGATCGAAGAGGAATTGATTGACCACCGAGGAGATCGTCGCATCGTCCAGCCCCGAACGCATCGAAGCCCAGCGCTGCCCGCCATCGTGACTCTTAAAGACCGCGTCACCCTTCGTACCGGCATACACAGTGGCCGGGTAGACCGGATCAAGCGCCATAGAAATCACACGCGAGTGGCTCATGCCTCGTGACAAATTCGTCCAGGTCTGGCCCCCATCGCGCGTCTTATAGATGTAGTCGTTCGTCGCGACGTAGATGATGTCAGGATTCTTCGGATTGAGCTGAATGACGACAATAGGATCGCCGCGATTGCAACCCACGAGGGATATTGCCAGAAGAAGAGCGAGAATAAGAATTCTAGCCATGCACAAGACAAGGCCTTGCGGGATGGTCAAAAATGTCGTCCAGCGAGGCCGCAGCGAGTGAAGGCCCGAGGCGTACCCTTGCGGTACGTTGAGGGTCTGAACGATGCGAGAACAAAGCTGGCGGCATTTTTCACCATCCCGTTACCGGTTAGCGGTAGTTGGTGAACTGCAAATCAATCCCAAAATCCTTGCCCCTGAGAAACGCCATGGCCGCTTGAAGATCATCCTTGCTCTTGCTCAGCACACGCACCTGCTCGCCTTGAATCTGCGCTTGCACTTTTAACTTCGACTCCTTGATAGCCTTCGTCACCTCTTTCGCCTTGTCCGCCGCGATACCACTTTGAATTTTCGCCACCTGGCGCACAGTCCCACTCAACGCCGGCTCCACGGTCCCGTAGGTGAACGCCTTCAGCGAGACACCGCGCTTCACGCACTTGGTCTTAATGATGTCATTCACCGCGTTGAGTTTATACTCATCGTCGGAGACCAGGGACAGCTCCTTTTCTTTCTCCTTCAAGGTAATCTCCGTCTTCGAATCTTTGAAGTCGAAGCGCTGCTTGATCTCCTTCGTCGCCTGATCGACGACATTCTTCATCTCTTGCATGTCCACATCCGAAACCACATCGAACGAAAATTGCTCAGCCACAATCCCCTCCTATCCGTTCTCGGTCAACAACAACCCCCGCCGGGCAACTGCATTCGCTGCTCCTCATCATGACGAATCGTCGGCCGCAATCTTCCCGGCGAACCTCCGCCCGCCATCACCACTACCTCGCTGCTCGTGAACGGCCGCTTCAAAATCACATAGCCATACCATTGCCTGATACTATCGCCCAAGACGATCACCGCGAGCAAGGCCACCACTGCCACCAGCCCAGCATCCAGGTACAAAGCAAAGGCCTGCCCGCTATAGGCAAGTGACGAAGCCTTGCTCACAAACATGCCGAACATCTCATAGGACCCAATCAACGTGATCGTGCCGACAAACAACATCGGCAACGCTGTGATCCACAGAAATTGCGCCTTCCGCATCTTGATGAGCACCGTCGTGCCGATACAGAGGGCCAAGGTGCCGAGCAACTGATTCGCTGCGCCGAACATCGGCCAGAGCGTCGAAATGCTGCCGGCGCCGATGAGATAGCCCCAGGCTCCCACGATCAGCCCGCTGCTCACCACCACACCAGGCCACCAATTCATCCGCCGCAACGGAGGATAGAAACGCCCACCCATCTCTTGGATGAGATAGCGTCCCACGCGCGTGCCTGTATCGATCGTCGTCAGAATGAACAAGGCCTCGAATACCAGCGCAAACTGATACCAATAGGCCATCAACCCGGCCATACCAGGGAGCGCGGAAAAAATAGCCGCCATGCCGACCGCGAGCGACACGGCCCCTCCAGGCCTGCCCGCCACATCCACCTCGACGAGCTGCGTGAGTTCCTGAATCCGCGAGACGGGAAAACCCATTGCAGCCAGCGCCTCGGGCGAGAGCATCGTATTGATCGCCAGATAGTCGCCGGGAATCAACACCGAGGCCGCAATCAAGGCCATCACCCCGACAAAACTCTCCAATAACATCGCTCCATAGCCGACCGTGGCCTGAGACTCCTGTTCGATCATCTTCGGCGTCGTCCCGGAAGAGACCAGCGAGTGAAAGCCCGACACGGCTCCGCAGGCAATGGTGATAAAGAGAAAAGGGAAGAGCGTGCCGGGAATAATCGGTCCGCCGCCGCTTGCGAATATGGTGACGCGCGGCATCTCAATCGTCGGCGCCATGAGGACTACGCCCACTCCCAGCAACACCACCACCCCAAGTTTCATGAAGGTAGAAAGATAGCCCCTCGGCACGAGCAACATCCAGCCAGGCAAGACAGAAGCAAGAAACCCGTAGCCGGCCAGTGCCCAGACCAAGGTCACCCGTTCGAGCTCGAACCAGCCTGCAATCGAGGATTGTGCGACCACCCGCCCGAGGATCACAACCGCAACCAACAGCACCACACCGAGCAGGGAGACCTCCCCCACCCGACCGGGCCGGAACTTCTGAAGATAGAAGCCCATAATGAAGCCGATGGGAATCGTCATCGCAATCGTGAAGGTACCCCAGGCATTGCGATAGAGCGCATTCACGACGGCAAAACCCAGTCCAGCCAGCGCCACAATCACGATGAACAACACCGCCACCGCCGTCGCCGTGCCGGTGACCAGGCCCAGTTCATCGCGCGCAATTTCAGGAAGTGAGCGGCCATTCCGCCGCATCGACGCAACCAGGATGATGAAGTCCTGCACCGCCCCCGCCAACACCGCGCCGATCACCAACCAGAGAAACCCGGGCAAGAATCCGAACTGCGCCGCCAACACCGGCCCAAGCAACGGCCCAGCCCCAGCAATCGCCGCAAAATGGTGACCGAAGAGCACGTACTTGTTAGTGGGATGGAAATTGATGCCGTCGTTCAAGCGAATCGCCGGCGTAACCCGCTGATCGTTCAGCTCAACCACCCGCCGCGAAATCCAGCGGCCATAGAAGCGAAAGGCCAGCACATAAATACAAGCCGCCGCCACGACGAGCCAAAGGCCATTCACCTTTTCCTGTGGATTGACGAAACCGACAACAAAGGCAAGCGCAACCGAGCCAAGAACGGCGAGAAATCCCCAAAGCACCAGCTTTAACGCCGACATGCGGGCATCCTAGCATAAAAGGAAGAGACGGGAGCGACCCAGGCTGCCCTTCGTGCTCGCGGAACGCGCGGCCTCGGAAGGCCCTCGTTCGACGCGCGCAGTCAAGGGCATACCTGGTCACTCCCGCTGGGAAAAGCGTACAAGCAAGCTTGGAGGGAGTATTTGAGTACTGACTTGACCTGCGGTTTCGCAAACCGCAGGTCGCTGCACCTGCTCGGCCTTTGCCTGGTGCTTTCCATAGTTGACCTTTCAACACGGCATTGAATAATGTCATTCAACTTCTTCGCCTTGTACAGAATGGAGGCCTATCAAAATGAGACCAGGACGAGTTTTGTGTAGTGCCTCCTGTTTGTTCTTTCTGGCCTCCATACAAGCCTGTAGTCAACCGCAGCAGGTGATTAACTCACCATGCGCAGCGTCAAATGCGACCATTCAAGTGAAACCGAGCGCCGATCTATCACTCACGTTTGGGAATGATGCAATCCAAACTGCTTTAGACACCATTGCACGGCATGTGGGCCAGAATGAAATTACATCGACTACTGAACTGACAGGTTTGGGAACAGATGCGGCTGTTCGTACTGCAGAAGCCAACGGTAAAAATCTGAAGCCACAAGACAAGGCGGTTCTGGAAGCATATTTGCGAGAAGATGTCGTTCCCGCGATTAAACAGAGCCCCACATGCGTCTTTAAGGTGAGTGCGTCAACTAAGAGAGATGTCAGCATCGAAGATGTGTATCTCGAAAGCATTGGGGACAAGCAAATAGTAAAAGTCAAAATTGCCAACACTGGACAAGTGGGGGCTCGCTTCATACACGTGGTTGTCCGGAACATTATTGACGGCATGAAACCCCTAAGTGGTCAGGCTGATATGGTCTTAAGTCTGGGCCAATGGCGTAATGTCAGTAACCCGCAGGCGACATTCCCAATGTCTGATATTGGATCTGGAAAGAAGAAGCTGACCGTCATTGTTCAGCTCAGTTACGCCAAAGAAGCTGGAAGTCAACCCTTCGTTTATCAGGAGGAGTGGGAATACGATCCTCTGTCTCAAACCTTTAAACAGACTCCAGTAAAATAGACTTCGCATCTGCTAGTCCTCTGCTACCTCGCTGCTACCAGGACAGGACAAACCAGCCCCCTCAGGCCCCATGTCGAGAGCATCCTGTCTTATGGTTTCTTGTGGGGTTAGGTTGCCTGAGGTAGGACTATTTGAAATTCGTAAACCGCAGGTGAAAAGAAACGGTGTCAGGAGCCATTTCCCGAGTCGGGCGTGCGACTTTCCTGAATTACCGCCGCGCGCCCACCCAGCATTGCCAAGCACAACAGCCCAATTCCAATCCAGACCAGTTCGCGAAACCGCCGGAGTAATGCGAAGGCAATGCCCGTCACGTCGGAGTAACCAAAGGCCTTGAGCAACAATAGATTCCCGCCGTCTTGGGCGCCAAGGCTGCCGGGAATGAAGAAAGTGCCTCCTTTAATGAAGACGGAGAGGGCGCCGATGGAAATGGCGGAAAGGGCCATAGCAGGGCCGCCCAGAAAATAGACGATGACGTAGACTTCCAACGCCTCTGCCATCCAGCCAAGAAAAAACAGCCCGGTGGAAGCATAAAAGGCCGGGCGATTGTGGCGGTAGAACTCCAGGATCGTCCGATCCAGCGACCGTAACTTTTCTTCACGCGCTTCGAGGTAGGCGATCTTCAACCCGATCTTCCGCAGAAATCCCAATAACCACGTAAAAAGTCCCTGCCGCTGCACGAACACAAATGCCGCAGTCCCGAAAGCCAGCAAGCCCACACTGACGAGTGCGGCAGCCACGGTGTGACCGGATGAATCGGTCCCGCCTAACAGCCACACCCCCAATGCGATGCCGAGTAAAATGAAGAGCACTTCGGCAATCGTCATGGTCGTTTTTGCAATGATGACCGAGGCGAGTCCCTCCACCATCGGCACATGGTGTTTCTTAAGCAAATAGGCCTTGAGCGGCTCGCCCCCGACATAGGCGGTCGGGGTCGTCATGTTCACCACTTCGCCGGCAGTCCGAATCGCGAGCACACGCCAGAATGGAATCGCCTTCGCCGACGGGCCAAGCGTGACTTTCCACCCGTAGGCTTCGACCACGTACATGATGGCAGAAGGAATCAGCAGGACGAGAAGTGCGACCGGCCCGAGTTGCGCCGCCGCATCGTAGATCTGTCCAGGACCGATATGCCAGACAATGAGAACGAGGGTAAGCAGGCCAACGACGAGTAGGAAAAGTTTTAGCACGCTAGGCTAGGAATCCACGAGCAGAGCTTTACTGGCCTATACATCTGGAACAAGAGGCGTACACGCTGCAGGATGCTCAAAAAGGCCGTCCAGCAAGGCCGCAGCGAGCGAAGAGGCGATGCGTACTCTGTTCGGTACGGAGAGCCTCTGAGCGAAACGAGAACGATGCTGGCGGACTTTTTCAGCATCCTGCTAAGCACGGGTCCTGGCGGACGGTCTGATGACCCACAACATCAGAAGCGAGAACACCATGGATCCGATCGCCACCATCCAGAGGAACCAGTCGAGCTTGCCGATCACAGCAAAAACCAGAACGATGACGGAGAAATCTCGGCTTGCAACATTCTTGAGCATAAAGTCCGACCAAGCAGCCTGCGCCGGGGTCTTCCATCCGCTCGCGGACTTAATCTTTTGTGCGCGGGTGACGAGCCAGAGCGAGAGCCCATTTCCCAGGACCGCTGCCGAACCCAGGGCCAGAGGCACCCATGCACCGTCGTTCCCGGCCATACTCAGATAGGAACCCACCGCAATACCGGCAAAAATCGCCATATGCACCACATTGTCCATCGCGATATCGAGCCAGGCTCCGAACGGCGATTCGGTGAACGTGAGCCTCGCCACTTCACCATCGCAACAGTCGATGACTGCCGCCAGTTGAAACAACAACGCGGCCACGATGCCGGCGCTGTAGGTCCCGACGCCGAAGCCGGCGGCCGCGGCCAATCCAATCAGCGCCGCCAGAATCGTTATGACATTCGGCGACAAACCTACGGCGAGAAAGATGCGCGTGAACCAGCGGGAGATCTTCCGATTGAAGAACCGGTCGACGAAGCCTTCGAACTCGCCCTTGAGAGAATTGAAGAGCTTCACCTCAGCGGCCCGCACATCGGCGACATTGTGCACCTCCTGATACCAGTGTGACCGGTTCGTCTCAATAGACAACACTCTCACATGCCCGTCCACCGCGGCCCGTTCTAGCCATCGACGAATCGGCATCGTGCCGACTTCCGCGTCGACTTGCCCGCTGACAGCACTCATGAGACTGGCCGGAAGCACGACCAGGTCTGCC
>Ga0326726_10007070_pt1 | contig 10054 bp, 6 predicted proteins | sample MHFenrmetagenome_2_FD_207603 | JGI IMG/M metagenome (GOLD analysis project Ga0326726, IMG submission 207603) | Lab enriched peat soil microbial communities from Michigan Hollow, Ithaca, NY, United States - MHF15MN | ecosystem: Environmental > Terrestrial > Soil > Wetlands > Peat | place: USA... | reverse complement strand
GCTTGTGCCGGGACGCGTCTCTGACCTGTCCCAGCGGATCCCAGTTCCGCCTCCCCCGGCGACTCCAGCAGTGACGGCACAAATTGCTTCTCGTCTTGCGTCGCCAGGGCCACCATCGCGTAGCGGTGGACGAACGCCGACACCGGTTGTTTCTGTTTATGCGGAGGCACGTTGGCAGGCACAAACAGCACTTGCCGCAGCCCGAAGCGCTCCGCCGCCGCCTTTGCCAACGCCAGATGTCCGCGGTGAATGGGGTCGAAGCTTCCCCCGAAAATGCCTATGTTCATGGGTTCTTTCCCTGATCTGCGCCGTCAGTTTCGTGTTTTCCGGGCGGAGTTGCAAGTCTTGGTCCCGCCTCGCATAATGTGTACCACTGATTTTCCCGAAAAGGGCATCTCAACGTAGGCTGTTCCATTCGCCGGTTTCCTCTGCGCAAGTCGCGCCTTCCATGCTGTCCTTTTGGGCAATAGGCATCCGGGCGAGACGTAAGGACTAGCTGGACTGGCGTAACTCGCTCCTCGCGCACTTCGCGCATAGCATGGAGGTTATGCGAATGAAGCTCCCCCTCATCCGCACCTTGGCCGTACCTCCGGCCCGAGCGCCCATCCTGCGCTACGGTGTCGCTCTGCTCAGTACCGTTCTGGCCCTGATCCCGACTCTCTTTCTGTCTGACATGGCGGAAAGCCGCCTGGTCGTGTTCGCCGTCGCCGTGATGGTCAGCGCCTGGTACGGAGGCTGGAAGCCCGGACTCGCGGCCACCTCGTTTGCACTCACCGTGAGCGCCTACTATTCGCTTACGGGCGAACACACCGAGCCCGAATTTCGCAAAGCGATCGCGCACATGGTGCTGTTCTTCGCGGTGGCGCTGCTCATCTGCTGGTTCAACGCCGCCCTGCGCGCCACCCAGGAGAGCCTGGATCGTTCGGAGAGCAACTTCCGATCACTCGTCACCAACGCTCCCTACGGCATCTGCCGTTGCGACAATCAGGGTGTGCTGCTCAGTGTCAACCCTTCTCTGGCGGCCATGCTCGGCTACCCCCGGCCGGAGGAAATCACCGGTAAACATCTAGGTGGCCTGTACGCCGACGCCCAGCAATGGTTTCAGACTGCCGACCACTTTCACGCCGGCAAGGAATTCAACAACCTGTCCACGGAGCTGGTGCGCCAGGATGGCACGACCATGTTAGCGCGCATCTCCGCGCGCATCATTCCCAACGGCAGGAAGGGGTCAACTTTCCAGCTCTTCATGGAGGACATTACCGAGCGGCGCGGGCTCGAGCAGCAGCTTCGTCAGGCGCAAAAGATGGAAGCCATCGGCCGTCTGGCTGGGGGCATCGCGCACGACTTCAACAACCTGCTGATGGTGATCTCCGGCTATTCCGAGTTCCTGCTCGAGCGTCTTGGGCCCGATCTCTCTCTCCGCGGACCGGCGCAGGAAATCGCCAACGCCGCCCAGCGCGCCACCTCGCTGACCCGTCAATTGCTGGCTTTCAGCCGCAAGCAGATGCTTGCCCCCAAGGTGCTCGACCTCAACGAAGTCGTCACCGAGAACTTGAAAATGCTCACTCGCATGATCGGTGAGGACATCGATCTGGTCATGGTCCCGAGTCCCGCCATCGGGGCGGTCCGCGCCGATCCCGGACAGATTGACCAGGTCATCATGAATCTCGCTGTCAACGCGCGCGACGCCATGCCCGAAGGCGGCAAGCTGACCATCGAAACCGCTAACGTCTCGCTCGACGAGAGCTTTGCGCGCATGCACGCTCCGCTCGAAGCGGGCGACTACGTCATGCTCTCGATCAGCGACACCGGCCTCGGCATGGACAGCGAAACCCAGTCGCGCATCTTCGAACCGTTCTTTACCACCAAGGGCGCCAAAGGCACGGGCCTGGGCCTCTCCACCGTGTACGGCATCGTGAAGCAGAGCGGCGGCTACATCTTCGTGGATAGCCGGCCCCAGCGCGGCACCAGGTTCCGCGCATATTTTCCCCGAGTCGATAAGGAAGACGCTGCTGCAGCGCAAGAATCACTCGGCCTTCCCCGCCCCGACCGTGGCCAGGAAACCATCCTCCTGGTCGAAGACGAAACCAATCTGCGCCGCCTGGCGCGGCAGTATCTGGAAACGCAAGGCTACAAGATCCTCGAAGCCGAAGATGGCGCTGCTGCCCTGCAGATCGTCGAGGGACACAAGGGGCCGATTGATCTCCTCTTCACCGATGTCGTCATGCCCGGAATGAATGGACGCGAACTCGCCCTCGCCATCACCGCCCAGCGTCCCGCCATCCGGGTGCTTTATATGTCGGGCTACACCGAGAATGCGATTGGTCACAATGGCACGCTCTACGCCGGCATCAACCTGCTTCAGAAACCGTTCAGCCTTCCCGCTTTGAAAGACAAAGTACGAGAAGTACTGGACTCCGAGCCACTTCCCCAGGAGGCCAATATGCCGTCTCGCAGTACTGCAAGCGTTCTTGCCGGTAAAAAGATCCCGCCGTTCCGGGCGCGCCGGTTCAACCTTCACCTCCCCCTGCGCTACCGGCTGGTGGGAGAACAGCGCTGGCTGCAGGGGACCACCGAAAACATCAGCCGCTCGGGACTCCTGTTCCAGGCGGAAGAAATGCTCCAGCCCAACGCCCAGCTGGAGATCAACCTCGTGCTGCCGGCCGAAATCGCTGGACTGGCGGCCACCGAGGTGGTGTGCCGCGGGGAAGTCGTGCGCGCGGTGGGCACGCCCGGATCAGGCGTGAGCCCGGCGCTGGCTGCGAAAATCCTGCAATACCACTTCCAGCACGGATCGCACGTGCCGCAAGCGTGAGAGAAGCAGATCTCAGGTCTTAGGTGTCAGGTGTCAGGAAAGGCAGGGTCCGACCCGAGGAGCGCCCTGGCGTCGAGACGCGGCTTGCCGCGTCTCGTCTTCCATCTCGGGACCACGGTTTTCCTAAGACCTTAGACCTGAGACCTGACACCTGCCTTTCCGTTACCTTCGGCACCTTTCGCCACCTTGGAAAAACCACGCCGACACTGCTACAGTGCGGCATCGGATATTCTGGGTCTGGTGCTATGTCCCTGGTGGTCAAACTCGAAGATGATTTGGGTGAGCGCGGCGAGTGGGTGATGCTGCACGGCATCGTGCCCGACAACCACGATCGTGATTACCCGCTGTTGAGCGGCATCGACCGCTTCGGCAAGACTGTCTTCAATCACCTGCAAATGGCAACGTTCCTCACCGAATGGGAACGCGTGAAAGAACGCGCCCGCGACGAATCCCAGATGGAGGCCTGGCAGAAGGTGAAAGAGATGGCCGAAATCTGCCGCGAGGACCGCGATCTTTACTTGAGGTTTGTGGGACACTGAGATTCTAGCTTTACTTCGACAACGCTGCCAGCGCCTCGCGGAAAAGAACATCGAAGTTGGCGGAACTCTTTCCGCTGCGAGTCGCCGCTTGCAGCGCCTTCTCCGCGGCCGCGCGCTGATACCCGAGATTGACCAACGCGGAAAGAACATCCTCTTCGACGGGATTGGCCGCTGCCAGGTTGACCTCCGTCGCTCCCGCCGGCGCCGGCAGTTTATCGCGCAGCTCCAGCACCATGCGCTCCGCGGTTTTCTTGCCAATGCCGGGAATGCGCGTCAGGCGGGCGACATCGCCGCCGCGAATGGCGGCCACCATCTCGTCGGCTGGCATCCCGCTCAGAATCGTTATCGCCAGCTTGGGCCCGATCCCGCTTACGGTAAGCAGCTTCTCGAAGAGCAGCTTCTCGGCAAGCCGCAGGAATCCATAGAGACTCAACGCATCTTCGCGAACATGGGTGTGAATGTGCAGCGCGACTTCCTGCCCGGCCGCCGGCAGTTCCGAGAACGTCGGCACGCTGATGACCACGTCGTAGCCAACTCCGTGGGTTTCTAAGATCGCCTGGTTCGGATGTTTGGCCAACAGCGTTCCGCGAAGGTGGGCAATCATCGGGGGTAGTGTACAGCAGTGGTCAGTGGCCAGTAGGCAGTGCTTTTCCTGGCCACCGACCACTGCGCACTGGCCACTGGTCTCCCACTTTTCCTTCCCTTTCCACAAGAAATTTCCGCCTCTCCACAGCTTCTGCACAGTCGAAGCGCGCTTTGCGCTTGCGTCCGCGGCTGGCATCCCGCAAGGTACTGTGCAGTCAGAGCGCGGGTGTTCTGAAGCTCTGCCGATCCCGGTTGAGTGTTGCCGGTGACTCCTCGAGGGTGAGTCGCCGGGGGAAATCCGGTTCACCTCCCGTGAACTGGTGCCCGGGCGTTGCGGCCTCCTCAGAAATCCTCCTTCCAAGGCAGGATGGAAGCGCTGAACCGGAAAACCCGAGGCGCAAACCTCGGGCGAACATCGACGGATTGTGCGCTCTCACGAGCGCCGGTGCGCGATGCTCTTTCGCCCACGGCGAAAGACGGCAGCCAGGATATTCGCGACAACAGTGCGGCTCGGGTGGCTGGCCCGGGCCGCATTTGTTTGGTGGCAGACGACTATTTCTGTTTGGGAAGTTCCGAGACATGCCCAAGCGCGAGCCTCCAGCCCTTGTCGGTTTTCAGCAGCACTTCACTCTCGACGTAGTGGCCCTCCCACTCCCGCTCATTCGGATGATCGCGCAGGGTGAAAGCCCGCGCCGCTTCGTTATCGACGTGAGTGATGACGTCCACAAAGACGATCACCCACGCGACCTCCCCATGAATCTGAATATTGAAGTCATGGGGCACGTTCGTGAGTCGCAGCTTGACCGCCTTGGCTTTCTCCCACCATTCTGAAGATTGATTGCCGGGAGCGGGATAGGAATCTTCCTCGATCCACATCGAGCCCGGCGCAAGGAGGGAATTCTCTTTGTCGAAATCGTAATCCTGGACAGCTTGTTCAAAGTCCCGCACAGTCTTCTCCACAGCCCGCTTTTCGTCATCGGGATCGGGCGGTTGAGGTAAGGCTGGCAGCGTCGCAATCGCCGCCGGATCGGGCCCCTTGAGACTCAACTCCTTCACCAGAAACGCAACCCTGTCCCGGCGTGCCTCGGCGTTCAACGCATGGGGAGCCTCATACAGCTTGAAAATCTTCGGCTCGCTGACGACTGCAAAATACTCCCGTGCCCGCGCCGGCGTAATGAAGTCCTCTTGAGTCGCAAATTGTGTGAAGACAGTAGCGGGCGCGGCATGCGCTACATACTTACCCTGATCGCACCAGGCGTACTTGGCCACGAACGCGTCCACTTTTTCCGCCCCGGCCTTCGCCCGAAAATCCTGGAATTCCTTCGATCGCATGTCCACTTCATCGGACAAATTTCCCGCCATCAGCACGAACGCCTTGAAACGCTTGTCGATCCCTGCCAGAAACGCTCCGGTCGAGGCGTTGTAACTGTGCCCAACGTAGGCGAGCCGCTTTGCATCCACGTCTGCGCGCGCCAGCAGCAAGTCTGCGCCCCGCCGCATGTCGACGATGGCCTGCACTCGTTGCTGGATCTGGAGATCGCCGAGCGGATCGGGATCGCGCACAAACCCGGGGCGCGCGATCGGGCCATCGGTGAGCAGCGAGACCACGCCCGACGGCGCCAGCGCCACCGCTTCCTCCAGAAATTCCTTGCGATTCAGGAATTCCGACCCCGGCATGTACCAGTGTCCCCAGATCACCGCCGCGAATGGCCCTTTTCCACCCGGCACGACCAGATAGGCCGGCACGCGTCCGCCCTTGGGGCTGGCGTAAGAGATGTTGTGAATGACGACCTCTGCACGCCGCTCGACGCCGACCTCCTGAATATCGAGCGGAGCCTTCTGGTCATAGTCGAAGTGCCGCAGCATTTCGGGATTCTGGGCGAGAAGAGTCGTGGCAAGCAGGACGAAGGCGACCAGAGCATGTTTCATGCAAAGCCCCCGATGGTGCCTCGATATCTTATCTCCAGGATGCAATCGCGGACAGCGTGCGAGCGTTCGCAGTTGCCGGTTTTGTCCTGTTAGCTGCTCGGTGACTTTTGTTGTGCAGATCTCTGCGCTGACTCCGACAGACGAACCCTCCCGCGCATACGTTTCGCCTGTTGCGGCGTAAAGAGAAGTGTCCCCATGGCAATTCGGTGAAGTTCTTCACCTTCCCAACGGGCTCGCATGATGCCGCTGACGGCATGAGCGTTGGACCCCAGCAGGAGGTGTCCAATCTCATGGGCCATGACGCTACCCAGAATGCCGGCGAGATCCGAATTCGACACCGACTGCAACTCCTCAGCGCGTTTCCAGAAGACATCACAGTATCTGCCGTCTCCACTGGGCGATAGAAAAGCGATTCCGAACGCAATATCACTCACCGTCGCGGCATCCGAAATGACCCGCAAGGCGAGATGTCCCGGCTCGTCAACTTGCAGACAAGCTGGGGGGTTCTCGTTGCTTGCCTGCGTGCACGTGACCCACGCCACCTCGAAATTTGCGCTCGTGAAGATGCTTGCGGCTCGCTCTTCGGCGCGACTCACGATGGCCGCTGGAACATGGGCGTCGTTATAGACAGAAACAGTGACCTGTGGATGCTTGAAGATGTTGTCTTCCGTCCAAGCCGGCCGCGCAAGAAGGAGCACGGTGAACAAAGCAAAAGCGGTGAAAACTCGATGCATAGCCCTTTACCCCCACACGAGGGCTCAGCATCGGTTCCGCGGCTACGTACCTCAACGCTCTGCGGGTAACCCGCGGGTAGTATCGCGATAACGAAATAACTCTCCTTGCATCATCTAGTTAGCAGCGAGCATCACATACTCAAAGCGGCAGCATTCTGGTACTCTGCGGGGCAGCAGGAAATGGCGATGGCGGTCACCGACAGCGAAACTCGCACTATCCAGTTTGGGATTTTCGAGATCGACTTGCGCGCCGGTGAACTGCGCCGTAATGGCTCCAAAATAAGACTCCAGGAGCAGCCGTTCCAGATCCTGGTCATGCTCCTGGCCCGCCCCGCGGAAGTCGTCACCCGAGAGGAACTGCAAAAGAAACTCTGGCCGTCGGATACCTTCGTAGATTTCGATCACAGCCTGAACGCCGCCATCCGCCGGTTGCGCGATGCGCTGGGCGACACGGCGGAGAACCCCCGGTACGTCGAAACGGTGGCGCGTCGGGGATACCGGTTCCTGACTCCGGTCAACGGAGCGCCGGCGGTTCCCGCGCCTGCCGTTCCATCGTCAACTGCCAGCCCGAAGCATTGGCGGATGATGGCAGCGGCCGGAGTGCTGCTGGTCGGCGTGGCCACCGGCTGGATGATCTCCCGCTGGCGCGCGCACCCGGCCGAGATCCGACAGCGTCGGCTCACGGCCAATCCCGAGGACGCTCCAGTCGCGGGCGCCGCTATTTCCCCGGATGGCAAATACCTGGCGTTTTCAGACAACACCGGTTTTTACCTGCGCGAGATCGACAGCGGAGAAACTCATCCCCTGACCCTGCCGCGAGGATTCAACGCGGTGCCCGGGGCATGGTATCCCGACGGTACTCACTTAATAGTGAGCTGGGTCGAGGGACCGAAATCGCCTCCCGGCTTGTGGCAGGTTTCACTGATCGGGGGCGCTCCTCGCAAGCTGATCGACGACGGAAGGTTTCCCTGCGTTTCGGCGGACGGTTCACAAATTGCGTTCGTCCGAGGGCCCGCTACCGACCAGGAAATCTGGGTCATGGAAGCGGACGGAGAGAAGCCCAGACGTCTCATCTCCGGGGACAAGTCCATGTTGAGCACGCCGGTCTGGTCGCCGGAGGGGCAGAGGATTGCCTATGTCACTGGCAACTATGCGCGCGGCCATTGGCAGATGAGTGCCAGGATCGAGGTTCTTGACCTCTCAACCGGCCGCAAAGAAACGCTTCTGTCCGCCACCAGCGCGCGCACTAAAGAAACGATTCTCTCCGCCCTGAGCCTGCGTCCGGCACTGGTTTGGACTCCTGACAATCGGCTGATTTACGCAGTGTCCGAGCCCCCACCGAACCAGAATGACTCCAACCTCTGGTCCGTGCGCCTCGACCGGGGCAGCCACATCGACGGGCCTCCTTCCCGGCTGACGGTTACGGCGGGCGACGTGATGGCGATGAGCGCGACCACGGACGCAAAACGAATCGCGTATACCAAGCGCTCTCTGCAATCGGACGTGTATGTCGCGGAACTGAACTCAGTGGAGAAGGGGCTGAGCCCGCCCCGGCGCCTCACGCTGGACGAAAGAAACGACTACCCTTTTGCCTGGACCCCGGACAGCAAAGCGGTTCTGTTCGCGTCCGACCGCGACGGCATTTACCACCTCTTTAAGCAGTCCATTGACCAGAGTGTCCCCGAGTTATTGGTCGCCGGCGAGGAACAGACGATGTCGCCGCGTCTTACCCCGGATCAATCTGCCGTCGTGTACGTGGCCTGGCCCAAACTGGGCGAGACCTCGCCGACCATCGCCCTGATGCGAGTCTCGCTGGCGGGCGGACCACCCCAAAGTATCTTGCGGCTGAACGGGGTCGGCAACATCCAATGTGCGCGCCTGCCTGCGACGCTCTGCATTTATGATGTGCGCGTCCAGTCTCAGATGTCGTTCTTCCGCTTCGATCCAGCGAATGGCAAGAGCGAGGAATTTCCGCAGTTAAGAATCCAGGACGCCCCTTCTTATATTTACAACTGGACCCTGTCGCCCGACGGAAAAACGTTGGCAACTGCGAAACGGGAAGGTGCGTCGATGTGGGACTATTCCGGCCAAGGCAACCCCAGTATCACCTTCCATTCCACCGCCGACGGTTCTCAGCGGACCGTGACCGTGCAACCCTGGGCAGGCATCAGCAGCATCGACTGGGCCGCCGACGGTCGCAGTGTGTGGGCGGCCGTTTACAACAACACTGGGACCCGGGCACTGATCAACGTCGATCTTCAAGGCCGAACCACGACCGTACTGGAAGACACCAAGATGACCATCGGCTGGGCGATTCCGGCGCCCGATGGCAGGCATCTTGCGCTCTGGAAGGCCGGCGGCAGTTCGAACGTCTGGATGCTGGAAGGATTCTGATCCTCGGCACGCGTGCCTGTGCCGCCCCGCACTCACCAGTCAGCTACAATGTCGGACGTTTGGAGGCCTCCATGCGATCTCATCTCCTGGCGTCTGCTCTCGCGCTATTTCTCTTTCTGCTTCCCGCAGTCGCGCAAACTCCCGAACTTTCCAAGGCCGTGAAGCAGTTCGTTCGGGTGGACACGCCCAAGGTCGTCCTCACGCATGTGCGCGTCATTGACGGCACGGGTGCGTCGGCGACGGAAGATCAGAATGTGGTCATCGAGGGCGGGAAGATCGCGGCGATCCAGAAGGGCGCCGACACCGCGGCCTCCGCCGGGACGACCGTTCTCGATCTCCGCGGATACACGGTGATTCCGGGCATCGTCGGCATGCACAATCATCTCTTCTATATTGCGCGCCCGAATCTGAACAGCCAGTGGAAGTACGAGCAGCCGGTGGTCGTGCCCCAGATGACGTTCTCCGCGCCCCGCCTGTATCTGGCCGCGGGCGTCACCACCATGCGTACCACCGGCAGCGTGGAACCCTATGCCGACCTGAACCTGAAGCGCGACATCGAAGCGGGCAAGCTTCCCGGTCCGCACATTGACGTGACCGGCCCCTATCTTGAAGGCGTGGAAAGTTACTTCCTCCAGATGGCGCACCTGACCAGCCCGGATGACGCGCGGCAGCTGGTGGAGTACTGGGCTGATCGCGGAGTGACCTCGTTTAAGGCATACATGAATATCACGCGCGCCGAACTGAAAGCCGCGATCGATGCCGCCCACAAACGCGGGATCAAAGTCACCGGCCACCTGTGCTCGGTGACATATAAGGAAGCCGCCGAGTTGGGCATCGACGATCTCGAACACGGCTTCTTTGTGAACACCCAGCTCGATCCGGAAAAGAAGCCCGACGTCTGCAGCGCAAGCGCGGGCGAATACACGCTCGAACACATGGCTCCGGATAGCGCTGAGGGCAGGGACCTGATTGACACGCTCGTGAAACATCACGTCGCGATCACCTCGACGCTTCCAGTATTTGAAAGCGAAGCTGGTGGAGGGCGTCCACCGATCCGG
>Ga0326726_10007069_pt1 | contig 10055 bp, 11 predicted proteins | sample MHFenrmetagenome_2_FD_207603 | JGI IMG/M metagenome (GOLD analysis project Ga0326726, IMG submission 207603) | Lab enriched peat soil microbial communities from Michigan Hollow, Ithaca, NY, United States - MHF15MN | ecosystem: Environmental > Terrestrial > Soil > Wetlands > Peat | place: USA... | reverse complement strand
AAGCGTACGATCGCCACGAGACGGCGGCGTTCATGGCCGACCTCGGACCGGCGTTCGTGCGGTTCGGCGATCAGCGGTTCGTCGACAAGGCGGTGTTCCAGAAGACGCTCGACGATCGCAACGCGCAGCACGCGCCGGTGCACTCGCGCGTGTGGAGCGACGAGCACGTGTTCACCGGCGGCGGCGCCGCGGTGTTCGTCGGTCACGCGGTCGTGACGCTGCCCGCCGAGGGCGACCACGCCGTCGGCACGCAGGACGGCTACGAGACGCTCGTCTGGGTCCGCGCCGGCGCGCGCTGGCAGATCGCGCACTGGCAGTGGGTGCGCGCGGGGCTCGATGCCGAGCGCGAGAAGTGGAACGACTACTTCAAGAACAGCCATGGCTTCAACCTCAAGCCGAACCAGCTGCTCGTCGATACCGTGAAGGGCAGGAAGCCCGGCACCGCGCTCGATGTCGCGATGGGACAGGGCCGCAACGCGGTGTATCTCGCGACGCAGGGCTGGAAGGTCACCGGCGTCGACATCTCCGACGAGGGGATGCGGATGGCGAAGGAGGCCGCCGCGGCGCAGAAGCTGAAGCTCGACACCGTCACCGCCGATCTCGACAAGTACGACTTCGGCAAGGACCGGTGGGATCTCGTCACGCTGATCTACGCCGGCAGCAACGCCGACGAGGTGCAGCGCATCCTCCCGAGCATCAAGAAGGGCGGGCTGTTCGTGTGCGAGTACTTCCACGCCGACTCCGAGGTCGCGAAAACCGGTGCGGGCGGCTGGGCGACGGGCAAGCTCGCCGAGCTGTTCACGAAGGCCGGCGGGTTCAAGATCCTGCGCGACGACGTCGTCGACGACAACGCCGACTGGGGCCAGCGCAAGACGAAGCTCGTGCGCTTCGTCGCCCAGAGACTCTAGAGCGCCTTCGCCCACGCCTCGGCGTCGAACCCGACGAGCGCGACCGACTCGGAGGCGAGGAGCGGGCGCTTGATCAGCTTGCCGTCCTTCGCGAGCGCGGCGAACGCCTGCGCGTCGGTCATCGTCGCGAGCTTGGTCTTGAAGTCACCGTCGCGATACGACTGGCCGGCGACGTTGAACAGCTTCTTCACCGGCACGTTTGCCAGCTTCTGGATGCGCTCGAGCTCGGCGCGCGACGGCGGCGACTTCACGATGTCGATCGAGGTGACCGCGTGATCGTTGGCTTTCAGCCACGCGAGGGCCTTCTTGCAGGTCGAGCAGTTCGGGTACTGGTAGATGGTGAGCGCCACGCACCGGTTCTAGCGCTTTCGTGTACGCTGGGGCCATGGCGGACGTGACGCGGCATCGCGAGGCCGTCGTGAAACGAATTCTCGACGGCAAAGGCAAGGCGTCGCAGCCGCAACGCCGCGCCGCGTTCGACAACGCGGGTGTGGCCGAGCCGGCGCGGGCGTTGATCGACAAGGTCGTCAACCACGCGTCCAAGATCACCGACGAAGACGTCGCCGCCGTGAAGCAAACCCTGTCGGAGGACGAGATCTTCGAGCTCGTCGTCTGTGCGGCGATCGGCCAGGCCACGCGCCAGCTCGACGCGGCGCTCGCGGTCCTCGACCAGGCGACCGAGGAGCTGGCATGAGGCTCGACGTCCTCGACCACGGTCAGAGCCTCGGCACGAAGGCGCTGTTCGTGCTGATCCGCGTGATGTCGAAGTACCCGGCGCCGGATGTCCTCAGGCTGCTCAAGTACCGGCCGGACTTCTTCGGCGCGCCGATGGGCGCGGTGTTCCAGGAGGCGTTGCGCGGGCCGTCGGAGTGGTCGGTCGGCGATCGCGAGCTCATGGCGGCGTACATCTCGAAGACCAACGAATGCGAGTTTTGAACTCGCGCTCACGGCGCGGTCGCGTCGCAGGTCATGGCCAGCTCGGTGGTGAAGGCAGTGCTCGACGATCTCGACACCGCGCCGATCGGCGAGCCGCTGCGCGCCACGCTGCGGCTGTTGCAGATGGTGACGCGGTCGCCGCAGTCGGTCACGGCCGATGACATGCGTGCCGTGCTCGCGACGGGCGTGACGAAGTCGCAGATCCAGGATGCGCTCGCGGTGTGCTTCGCCTTCAACATCATCGATCGGCTCGCCGACGCGTTCGAGTTCGAGGTCCCCGAGCAGGGCTCGTTCGACGCGAGCGCGAAGATGTTGCTGACGCGCGGTTACAAGCTGTAGAACACGGCGCGGGTGCGACGTCGAGGTTGCGATCGCCGTCGCACCCGTCGCACGCGTCGCACCCCGATACGGCAGTGGTACGACGTGAGTTGTTGACGACGATCAGGTGTCGCGTTGCATGATGGGGAGAGGTGGAGAATCGAGTGGCTGACACGCTGACGCTGGTCCCGGAACGTGCGCGCGATGGTCAAATCTCCGTCGCGGCGCTGTTCGTCGTCCTCGATGCGGGTCGGCCTCGCGCGGGGACGCGCCATCTGTTGCGCGGGATCGAGCGCACGCTCGTCGGTCGCGGCCACGGTCCGGCGCGACGCGACAACGCGACGCTGCGGATCGATCTGCCGGATCCACATCTGTCGGTCGAGCACGCGGCGATCGAGCGCGCGCTCGGCGGCTGGACGCTGCGCGACCTCGGCTCCAAGAACGGTGTGATCGTCAACGGCGAGCGTGTCGCGCAGCGCGTGCTCACGGATGGCGACTGGATCGAGGTCGGCGAGACGTTCCTGCGGTTTCGCACCCTGAAGACGGCGGCGTCGTCGCCCGATGACGTCGACGCCACCGAGGTGCTGTCGCTCGTGCCGGCGGTCGAGCAGGCGCTGCGGCGTCTCGGCGATGTCGCGCAGAGCATGGTGCCGGTGCTGCTGCTCGGCGAGAGCGGCGTCGGCAAGGAGGTCGCCGCGCGGATGCTGCACGCGCAGTCGCAGCGCCCGGGTCGGTTCGTCGCGGTGAACTGCGCCGGGCTGGTCGAGTCGCTGGCGGCGGCGACCCTGTTCGGGCACAGCCGCGGCGCGTACACCGGCGCGATCGACGATCGCCCGGGCGCGATCCGCGCGAGCGACCGCGGCACGCTGCTGCTCGACGAGGTCGGCGATCTCCCGCTGGCGACGCAAGGCACGCTGTTGCGCGTGCTCCAGGAGCGTGAGGTCGTGCCGGTCGGCGAGACGCGCCCGGTGCCGATCGACGTTCGCTTCGTGGCGGCGACGCTCAAGGATCTCGAGCGCGAGGTCGAAGCCGGCCGGTTCCGGGTCGATCTGTACGCCCGGCTCGCGGGGCTGCGCGTCACGCTGCCACCGCTGCGCGACCGGCTCGAGGATCTCGGCACGCTCGTGGCGTCGTCGATGGCGCGCCACGCGAGCGGGCACGAGCTCGGGCTGTCGTCGGCCGCGGCGTGGGCGCTGTGCCGCCATCGCTGGCCGCTCAACATCCGCGAGCTCGATCAGGCGATCGGCGCCGCGGCCGCGGTGGCGCAGGTCGGGCACTCGGATGCACACGAGCACCAGATCGATCTCCACCAGCTGCCCGAGCAGGTCGCGGGCCGCGCACCGGCGGCTGCCGTCGAGGCCGCGCGCCGCGACGAGCTGCTCGCCCTGCTGCGCGATCATCGCGGCAACCTCGCGGCCGTCGCACGCGCACTCGGAACGTCACGCGCGCAGGTTCATCGCCTGCTGCGGCGGTACTCGATCGACCTCGAGAGCTACCGCCGGCCTTAGTACTCTTCGAACCGGATCCGGTAGTGACGGACCCGCGGCTGCGGCTGCGCGTCGTAGCCTCCATGGAAATAACGGCGGCGATAGCCGCTGCGGTCGTACGCGTATTGCTCCGCCGTCATGCGCGCCAGCATGCGCTCGCGCGTGCCGAGGACCCACAGGAACGGCGCCAGGAACAGCAGCTGGTACGCGCCCATGAGGCCGAGGATCGCGAAGCCGATCGCGGCGACGCGCGACACCGCGACCGAGACGTCCGTCGCGCGGACGAAGTCCAGCTTGCGCGTGAGCAATGCGCGCAGGATGCGGCCACCGTCCATCGGCAGCGCCGGGATCAGGTTGAACGCGGCGAGGATGAGGTTGGTCCACCCGATCCACGCGAAGATCGACAGGCCCGTCAGCGCGCCGAGGCCGAGGCCGAGGCCGGCGAGCGCCAGCGACACCGCAGGACCGGCAGCCGCGATCGCGACCTCGTGGTTCGCGGTGTTCGGTAGGTTGACCATCTTCGCGGCGCCGCCGAAGAACGACAGCTCGATGCCGGAGACGGATACGCCGAGGCGGCGCGCGACGAGCGCGTGGCCGAGCTCGTGCAAGAGCACCGACGCAAACGCCAGCGACACGATCACCACGCCGACCAGCCCGCCGAACGCGAGGAACACCACTCCGAGGAGCAGGAGGAAGCTGAGATTGATCTCGATCGGGAACCCGAAGGCCTTTCCCAATCGCCATGACTTGAACATGGCTACAAGATGGTCATCTGTGCGCGGCTGCGCAATGCCTAGCCGATCGGCGAGTTACAACACCTTCCACTTGATGTCGCCCTTGTCGTTCTCGAGCAGGATCTCGAGCTTCGCGGGCTTGCCCTCGTTCATGACGTCGCAGGTGATCTTCTGATTGACGGTCATGATGTTGATCGCGTGAGGGCACTTCGTGTCGGTGAGGCCGTTCTTCGCGAGGTCGTCCTTGATCTTCGTGGGGTCGACGATGCTGCCCTGGAGCAGCCAGTTGACGTTGCCGTCGTCGTCGTTCTGCGTGACGTCGACGACGAGATCCTGGCCGTCGGTGGTGGAGCCCTTGCACGTGAAGTTGTCGCCCTTCTTGGCCTTCTTGCCGTGCGGGCACTCGAGCTTCGCGAGCGTGAGGTTGCGTGACGCGAAGCCGGCCTTGATGGTCGACTCCAGCTTGCCCTCGTCGATGACCTTGCCGCAGCCCGAGGCGCCGACGAAGAGGGTGAGAATCAGGATCCGCTTCATGGGCCGACCCTATCACGAGCGGTCGACGAGCATCCCGATGCGACGCGCGAGCTCCTGGCGATCCTCGAGCGCGATCCACGGGATCGAGATCCGCGCGAGGTCGGTGCCGTGCTTGTCGGCGAAGCGCACGTAGTCGCCACGCACGGTGATGCCGAAGCGGTCGGTGATCGCGATCTCTGGTCCATCGGGAACGACGACCCGGCCATCCGGGTAGACGGTGAGCGCGAGCCGCGCCCGGTCGCGAAACAGCCGCCGCGCGTAGAGCGCGTGGAAGTCGCCGTGGTCGGCGAGCAGCACCTTGTCGAGCCCGCGGCCGATCTCGACGGCCCGCCGCACGTCGCCGGCCTGCTCGCCGAGCGCGACACGCACGCGATGGGCCACCGCATCGAGTCGCTGCAAGGCCGCGAGCCCGTCTGCCTCCAGGAGCGACCTGGGCTCGGCGCCGAAGATCCGCCGCATCCCCGGCTGCTTACCGACGACCTCGAGCCAGATCCCGAGGTCCTCGTGGGGGACGTCGCGGGCGACGATCAGCCGGCCGTCGAGCTTGATCGACTCCTGCTTCTTGCCGTCGATGATGGTGACGAACGTGTTGGCGATCTGCACGGTGCGGACGCCGAGTACGAGCGTGACGCGCCGAGGTCCGAGCTCGACGCGGAGCAGGCCGGCGGCGGTAGGGGCTTCGAGCGCGCCCGTTCCGGCATCGTCTCCTCGGTAAGCCATCGCTCGAAGGGTAGGGTATAACCCCCGCCCATGGCCGCCCAGTACACGTTCGTGATGAAGGATCTCCGCAAGCTCGTGCCGCCGAAGCGCGAGATCCTCAAGGGGATCTGGTTGTCGTTCTATCCGGGCGCGAAGATCGGCGTGCTCGGCAACAACGGCGCCGGCAAGAGCACGTTGCTCCGCATCATGGCGGGCGTCGACAAGGAGTTCCTCGGCGAGGCGATGCCGGCGCCGGGGCTCAAGATCGGCTACCTGCCGCAGGAGCCGCAGCTCGATCCGAACAAGGACGTGAAGGGCAACGTCGACGAGGGCGTCGCGGAGGTCCGCGCCCTGCTGCAGAAGTTCGAGGACGTGTCGATGAAGCTCGGCGAGGACATGCCCGCCGACAAGATGGACAAGCTGCTCGAGGAGCAGTCGCGGCTCCAGGATCAGATCGAGGCGGCGAACGCGTGGGAGCTCGACCACATCGTCGACATGGCGATGGACGCGCTGCGCTGCCCACCGGGCGATGCCGACGTCACGAAGATCTCCGGCGGTGAGAAGCGCCGCGTGGCGCTGTGCCGGCTGCTGTTGTCGAAGCCCGACATGCTGCTGCTCGACGAGCCCACGAACCACCTCGATGCCGAGTCGGTCGCGTGGCTCGAGCGAACGCTCGAAGACTTCAAGGGCACGGTCGTCGCGATCACGCACGATCGCTACTTCCTCGACAACGTCGCGAAGTGGATCCTCGAGCTCGATCGCGGCGAGGGCCACCCGTTCGAGGGCAACTACTCGGGGTGGCTCGAGCTGAAGGCGAAGCGCCTCAAGGACGAGGAGAAGCAGTCCGACGCGCGCAGTCGCATGCTCGCACGCGAGCTCGAGTGGGTCCGGCTGTCGCCGAAGGCGCGCCAGGCCAAGAGCAAGGCGCGCCTCAACCGCTACGAGGAGATGGTCGCCGAGGCGCAGAAGGAGCAGCGCGACGCGTCACTCGAGATCGTGATCCCGCCGGGGCCGCGTCTCGGCGGCGAGGTCGTGTCGTTCGAAGGCGTCACGAAGTCGTTCGGCGATCGCATGCTGATCGACAACCTCACGTTCAAGCTGCCACGCGGTGGCATCGTCGGCGTGATCGGCCCGAACGGCGCCGGCAAGACGACGCTGTTCCGCATGATCATGGGCGTCGAGAAACCCGACAAGGGCGCGATCAAGGTCGGCGATACCGTGAAGCTCGGGTACGTCGATCAGTCGCGCGACGCGCTCGACGACACGAAGACGATCTTCGATGAGATCAGCGAGGGCGCGGAGACCCTGCAGCTCGGCGAGCGTTCGGTGAACTCGCGGTCGTACGTGTCGAGCTTCAACTTCAAGGGCTCCGACCAGCAGAAGCGGGTCGGCATCCTGTCGGGCGGCGAGCGCAACCGCGTCCACCTCGCGAAGATGATCAAGCGCGGCGGCAATCTGCTCCTGCTCGACGAGCCGTCCAACGATCTCGATGTCGACACGCTGCGCGCGCTCGAGGACGGCCTCGAGAAGTTCCCGGGCTGTGCCGTCGTGATCAGCCACGATCGCTGGTTCCTCGATCGCATCGCGACGCACATCCTCGCGTTCGAGGGCGACAGCCACGTCGAGTGGTTCGAAGGCAACTTCCAGGACTACGAGGCCGATCGCCACCGCCGCCTCGGCAGCGAAGCCGACCAGCCGCACCGCCTCAAGTACAAGCCGCTGACGCGCTAGTTCTGCTTCGCGCCCTCGCGGATCCACACCAGGAGCTTGAGGTAGTCGGGATCCTGCGGGCCGGTGAACGTGACGTTCGGGTGCGCGTCCGGCGGGTCTTCCGCCGACGGCATCGTCAACACCTTGCTCTTCTCGGGCATCGTCACCTGGACGCGCAGCGGATCCTCGGGGCCGGTGAGCTCCATGTAGACCTTGTTGCTGCTGCCATCGAGGGTGAGGTTGCCGAGGTCCTTGCCGATGCCGTTCCCGGAGTGGCAATTCACGCAGCCACGATTCTGGAAGATCGGCAGGATGCTCTGCGCGAACGACACATTCGTGGGTAACGGCGGAGGCGGTCCGCTGCCGACGTTGACCAGGCCGACCGTCACGGTCGCGGCGCCGATGGTCGCGCTCGGCATGTCGAGCGCGACGGTCGCGGTCGCGGCCTGGCCGAGCGAGACCACGCCGGGCGCGACCTCGAAGAACACGACCCAACCCGAGGCCGAGCTCGAGGTCGCTGCCGTCGCCGGCGCGAGGTTCGCGTCGAGGAAGTACGGCCCCTTCGGTGTGCCGGCGTTGAACAGGAGGAGGTTGGTTCCGGCGACCCCGCTGCGCGGACCGTTCACGTCGGTGAGCTCGACGAGGAGGATGCCGTTGGCCGCGCTCGGCGTGACGCCGAACCCGGTCGCGAGCGTGGTGAGGAATTGCTCGCGGACCGCGTAGGCCTTCGCGCCGTCGAGATCGGCGGTCGTGATCGCGATCGTCGGGCTATAGGTCGCGCGATGCGTCGGCGGCACGCTCGCGAGCAGCTGGAACGTCGAGTTCTCCGGCACGCCGGCGATCGTGAACGCGGCGCCGGTGACGGTGATGGTCGGCGCGGGCTGGAGGATCCCCGTCGTCGAGACCGACGCGGCCCCGGTGACGGGCATCCCGGTCTCGAAGTCGATCACGGTGCCGGTGACGTCGAGCGAGCCACCCAGTGGGCCGGATCCCGGATCGGATCCGCAACCGATGACGAACAGGATCCCTAGAGGAGCCCACGACCGTTTCAGAGCACCGTGCATGTTGGAGCCTCCTCCCAGCCCCTTCACAGTGGGACCGGCGCGGCGAGAGGTCGCACAAATCTCTCAAGCTGGCGTTACTGCTCGTGCTTACGTCTCGTGCTTGACCGGGTGCAGGCGGACATCGGCGACCAGCGGCCGGTGATCGCTGGCGCGGCGCGACAGGTCGGTCTCGCAGCGCTGCAGCCCGACGAAGTCGACCGGGCCGCGTACGAAGATCGCGTCGAGGGCGCGCATCGGGCCCCACGCGGGGAACGTGAGCGGGCGCCGCTCGATCCCCCGGAAGCCCGCGGGCTGGAGCATCTCGCCGAGGCCGCCGTAGACGTCGTTGAGATCGCCGCCGACGACCACGGGTGTCTCGTGATGCAGCGACGCGAACGGGTGCGACTCGAGAAACTTCGCGATCTGGATCCGGCGCTCGAAGCGCGCGAGCCCGAGGTGCATGTTGTAGACGTGCACGGTGCGATCGATGTCGTCGTGACGGACGCGGATCACGCCGTGGAGCACGCTGCGTTTCTTCTTGAAGCGGATCGACAGGTCGATGTTCGTCGTCTCGACGAGCGGGTAGCGGGACAGGATCGCGTTCCCGTAGTGGCCGCCGCCGCGGACGTCGACGTTCGGGAACCACGATCGGTAGCGCATGCCGACGAGATCACCGAGGAGGTCGACCTGGCGATCGTGATTCGATCGCGGCACGTTGTGATCGACCTCTTGCAGCAGTAGCACGTCGGGCTCGAGGTTCTTGATCACCTCCGCGACGCGGGCCGGGGCATAGCGGCGGTCGACGCCGCCGATGCACTTGTGGATGTTGTAGCTGAGGACGCGCAGCTTCACGTCGCGACCTCCGGTTGCCATTGCGCGACGACGAGGGTCTCGTCATCACTGCGCGGCCGGCCGGAGCGGTGCGCGGCGACGCTGGCATGCACGAGATCGTGAACCGCGGGTGGCGCGAGCGCGGTGCGATCGAGCCGGCGCAACATGCGCTGGAGCCGTCGGTCCCCGAAAGGCTCGCCAGCTGGATCCTGCGCTTCGATCACCCCGTCCGTATACCAGACGACGAGATCGCCGGCTCGCAGCGCACGTTGCTGCACTTTCGGCGAGGTGGGACTCCCACTGCCGAGCGGATTGCCGCGGCCGACGAGCGCGGTGAGCTCGATCTCCTTGTCGTTGGCGCGGCAGACGTACGGCGTGGTGTGACCGCACGAGACGTAGTCGACGACGCGGGCCTCCGGATCGAGGATCGCCGCGAAGCACGTCATCGAGAGCTCGCCACCGCCGACGCGCAGGACCGCGGCATCGAGTGCCGCGACGAGCGCGCCGAGCTCCAGCGTGGGGCCGCGGCGACGCACCGTGACATCGCAGGCCGCGGCAGCGGCGGCCGTCACGGTAGCCGAAGCGACGCCATGCCCGGTGACATCGCCGATCACGACGAGCACGCGGGTGTTGCCCAGCGGATACACGCCCCAGAAGTCACCGGCGCAGCGCGTGGCCGGCAACCACGAGCCGACGATCGTGACATCCCCGTGGACGTGCGGGCCCTTGCCTGGAAGCAACTGCGCCTGCACCGTCGCCGCGAGCTCGACCTCGCGCGCGAGCGTCGCACGTGCCTCGGCGCGCTGAGCCATGCGTGCGTGCACGAGTCCTTCACCGAGGCGCTCGGCCGCACGC
>Ga0326726_10007068_pt1 | contig 10056 bp, 7 predicted proteins | sample MHFenrmetagenome_2_FD_207603 | JGI IMG/M metagenome (GOLD analysis project Ga0326726, IMG submission 207603) | Lab enriched peat soil microbial communities from Michigan Hollow, Ithaca, NY, United States - MHF15MN | ecosystem: Environmental > Terrestrial > Soil > Wetlands > Peat | place: USA... | reverse complement strand
ACGCGCGAGCGATACCGGTACGGGATTGACCAGACCGCCGTCGATCAACCACCGATCGTCATGCCTCGTCGGACTGAAGATTCCCGGCATACCGATTGAGGCGCGTACCGCGCGCCCGATCGGTCCCTGCTGAAGCCAAATCTCACGTCCGGACGCAAGATCGGTTGCCACCGCAGCATAGCGGGGACCCTGGGTTTCGATCGAGCCAGCGATTCCCAAGCTATCGAGAAAATTTTCTATACGCCTGCCTTCAATCAGACCCCCGGTCGCGAGATGCACGTCGAGCATTGCAGCAACATGGCGCCGGCCGAAATTCTCCATCCGGGTCTTAAGCGCGGCAAGTTTACCGGTCACAAAGGCGGCTCCGACCAACGCGCCAATAGAAGTGCCTGAAACAACCTCCGGCACTATTCCCAGCGCTGCGAGTCCCTCCAACACGCCAATCTGGGCCCATCCGCGCGCCGCGCCGCTGCCGAGTGCAACACCAATTTTCGGTCGCATGAAAAGAGACTTTCGAAACAATCAATAATATTATCACGGCAAGCGACCATCAGTCTGTATGGGCCAAATCGGTAGATCAAAGTGACAGTGCGGTTGAATCGCCTGGAGTTCCGCCACATTTCCTACGGTACTTATCCTGGCCTGACCGGGACAGATCGCATCGCGATGATCGAGGGCACCCGAGCCCAGCGAGCACCCCAATCCCTAGCGAGATGTCGACAACGGTATAGTTAGAACCCAGTGCCCAGTTTGACCCTGGTTGGTCCACCATTACGGACGTCCGTTCAGGGTCAAAATGCGACGAAGCGCCCAGAGGCCGTGAGCGTCTGGATTCCACCGAAGAACAGACGCTCACGCTGCCCACAGCGATGGCTGCAATTCGCCGAATTCCGGACATCCAGCCCGTCCCATCGGCCCCCGGTCATGTGCCGAATCGCGTAAAAGATTCCCATGAAGCTGCCCTACCCAAAGTACCCTTCAAGACGTCAAGCGAGCGGAATATTTGGGCAAATCGCGCCGGCACCCAACATTAAGCGAGTGACGGCTCCAAGAAGGACAGAACCAGGGGTACCCCCACCCCACAATTTCTGACAAAACAATTTGAGGTATTCCGCAATCACGAGGACGCAGGATGTAGCGTGTCTGCGAGAATGAAGAGATCGAATCGGCCTGGCTATGGGTGAAATACCGTTCAAAGACGACATCAGGCCCGAGCCGCTGGGCAAAGCGCTTTCCGAGCGCTATCTCGCCTATGCGCTTTCGACCATCACTTCGCGCGCGCTTCCCGATGCACGCGACGGGCTGAAGCCGGTTCATCGCCGCCTGCTCCATGCCATGCGCGAGCTGGGGCTCAATCCGACTGCCGGGTTCAAGAAATGCGCCCGCGTGGTCGGCGACGTGATCGGCAAGTTCCACCCGCATGGCGATCAGGCGGTTTATGACGCGCTTGTACGTCTGGCGCAGGATTTCGCCGTTCGCTATCCGCTGGTCGAGGGCCAAGGCAATTTCGGCAATGTCGACGGCGATAATCCCGCCGCCATGCGCTACACCGAAAGCCGGCTGACCGCGGTCGCCGAAGCCCTGCTCTCCGGCATCGAGGAAGACGCGGTCGATTTCCGCGCCACCTATGACGGCGAAGAGCGCGAGCCGGTCGTGCTGCCCGCCGCCTTTCCCAATCTGCTCGCGAACGGTTCCACCGGTATCGCGGTCGGCATGGCGACATCGATCCCGCCGCACAATGCGGGCGAATTGTGCCAGGCGCTCATCGCGCTGGTCGAAAATCCGAAAGTGCAGGACCGCACTATCTTCAAGTACGTGAAGGGACCCGATTTTCCGACCGGCGGCATCATTGTCGACGACCCCGCCTCCATTCAGGAGGCTTATCGCACCGGGCGCGGCTCATTCCGCGTGCGCGCGCGCTGGAAGCGCGAAGAGGGGTCGCGCGGCGCCTATCAGATCGTCGTCGATCAGATCCCCTACCAGGTGCAGAAGGCAAAACTGATCGAGCGCATCGCGCAATTGATCGAAGAGAAGAAGCTCCCCGCGCTCGACGACGTGCGCGACGAATCCACCGAAGACATCCGCATCGTGTTGATGCCGAAGAGCCGCACGGTCGAGCCTGAAATCCTGATGGAGCAATTGTTCCGCCAGACCGAGTTGGAAGGGCGCGTGCCCCTGAACCTCAACGTGCTCGACAAGGGTGTCACGCCCCGCGTGATGTCTTTGCGCGAAGCTCTGGAAGCCTTCATCGATCACCGCCGCGACGTGCTCGGGCGCCGCAGCCGTCATCGGCTCGCGCGCATCGCCGACCGGCTGGAGGTGCTGGAGGGCTTCCTCGCCGTCTATTTGAACCTCGACAAGGTCATCAAGATTATCCGCAGCGAGGACGAGCCCAAGCCGAAACTGATGAACGCGTTCAAGCTCAACGATCGTCAGGCCGAAGCGATCCTCAACATGCGGCTGCGCGCCTTGCGCCGGCTCGAGGAGGTGCAAATCCACGAGGAGCACGTGGCGCTCACCAAGGAACAGAAGGAGCTGAAGAAGCTGCTCGGTTCGGAGAAGCTGCAATCGGAGAAGCTGATCGAGGAAATCAAGGAGATCGACCGCCGCTTCGGACTGAAGACGCAGCTCGGCAAGCGCCGCACCGTGATCGCGGAAGCCAAGGAGGTCGAGAAAATTCTCGCGACCGCCGAAGAGGCCGCCGAGATCACCGCCGCGGTTCAGCGCGAGCCCATCACCATCGTCTGCTCCGAAAAGCTCTGGATACGCACGCTCAAAGCCCATCAGGAAGAGAACGACAGCGTCAAGTATCGCGAGGGCGACCGGCGCAAATTCTGGCTGCACGCCGAATCGACAGACCGGCTGATGTTGTTCGCGACCGACGGGCGCTTCTTCACGCTCGATTGCGCCAAGCTTCCCGGGGGACGCGGATTGGGCGAGCCGGTGCGCGATTTTCTTGACCTGCCGCCCGAAGCCGACATCGTCGCGATGTTCGTGCGTAGCGAGGCGCGCAAGCTGCTGCTCGCCGCAAGCTCGGGCCACGGCTTCGTCAGTTCCGAAGACGACGCGGTGGCGATGACGCGGTCGGGCAAGCGCGTGATGAACGTGCCGCCGGGAATCGAAGCGGCGGTTTGTACGTTCGTGCAGGGCGACTCGGTCGCCGTGCTGGGCGAAAACCGCAAGCTGCTGATTTTTCCGCTTTCGGAGGTGCCCGAACTCGGGCGTGGCCGCGGGGTTATCCTTCAGCGCTACAAGGACGGTCATTTGGCCGACGCGCGCGTCTTCACCTGGAAGGAAGGCTTACGAGACGCGAACGGGCGCACGTTCACGCCCGGCGAACTCAAGGAGTATCGTGGGGCTCGCGCCCAGGCCGGCCGCATTACCCCTCGCGGATTCGCCAAGGCGAACCGGTTCGGGTGATTGAGGCTATCTCCCGATCTTCTGCACGCTACGCAGCTCGCCGCCGGAGAAGGAGCCCTGCTCCACAACGGCGCCCTTCGCGTCAAAGCGCGCGGCGTAGCCCTCCAATTTGGCGTCTTTCCAGGTGCCTTCGTCGCGACTGCCGTCTTTCCAACGGATGACGGCATGGCCGTTCAAGGCATCGTCGACGAACTCACCTGCTTCTTCCCGGTATTGCCGGGAATTTCCCCCGTAATAGACTCCCACGCCGCCTAACTTTTCGTTGCGAAATCCGCCTTCGTAATGGTCGCCGTCTGGGAATAAGTAGACGCCGGCGGTCTTGCTCCCGGCCCGATACTCCCCTTCATAGTGCGCGCCGTCGTCAAAAGCTTGAATGCCGAAGCCGCTACGGCTGTCGTCGTGCTGCTCACCTTCGTAACTGCCGCCGTCCGAATAGCTGTGGACACCGAGTCCGTTGCGCCTGTCGTTGCGGAACTCTCCTTCGAAACGCTCTCCGCTGGGGAACGCGTATACGCCATAGCCGTTCAACAGGTCGTCCCATTCTCCCTCATAGCGTTGGCCGTTGCTGAACGCGATCACGCCGGCTCCTTTGCGAATGCCATTATTCGTCAGCTCGCCCGCGTAGCGCCAAGAGAGCTTTTCGGTGTTCGTTCCGGTGAGGATGCCGAAGCCGGGAACCCTGGACTCGCCCTTTTGCGCCGCGTCCCGGGCGCGCACCGCCGCGTTGCGCGCGCGCTCGGCGGCGGTACGTGCCCGGGACGAAATGTCGCGCGCGCGCATCTGGCTCGAGCGCGCTTGCGTCGCCGTTATGGCGGCCTCGGCGGCGGCCGCACGTGCGGCATTCACTGCATCTCTGACACTTGGTTCGAGCCCCAGCTCCAATCCCGCCGGACCGGGACCGATGAGAGAGTCGAGGGGAGAGCCGAGGGGAGAAACGGGCGCAGAAACGGGCGGAGAAACGGGGGGTGGTTTATCGGCTTCGCTGCTGGAGATTGCGGGCTGCTCCACGACCGGCGGCGTGTTCGCACTGTCTCTCGAATACTTCACAACGAATACGGGGGCGGCGATCACAGCAGCGATGAGGAATCCCACCGCGAGCCTTGCACCTTCGTTCTCGAGCAATTTCATACGATTGCTCCAATCGGAGGAAAATCGGTCGGGGAATAGTTGGCCGACCGTCATGGCTTGGGACGCAATGCTACCCGAAGTGGCCGCTTAGACAAAGCCACCGGCTGGCACTGGCCGTTCTTGTGGACTTGGCCGCTGCGGGCAGGTAAGCGAAACCTGCGACCTCAAGCCCGTATCGCCAATGGTGGAATCGGCCTTTCCCTATCACGGTGTCTACATCAATCTCGACCGCAGCGCCGGCCGCCGGGAGCAGATGGAAGCGCAGCTCGCCCGGCTCGGCCTCAAGGATCGCTACGCGCGGTTTCCCGCGGCCGACGGCAGTGCCTTGAACGTTCCGCGCAGCACGCTTCGGCCCGGCGAACTCGGCTGCTTCCTCTCCCATTACCGCGTCCTGCAAGAAGCGCGTGGGCTCGGGAAATGCGTGCATATTCTCGAAGACGACGCGGTCTTGTCGGAGCATGTACGGCCCGTGATCGAAGATGCGGCCGCGGCGGGACCGTTCGAGCGCTTCGATATTCTTTTTACCGACACGCTGGTCAGTCTTCATCTCGGCATGTTGAAAGGCTTGAAAGCCGCGTTCGACGCAACCGCGCTGCCTCCCGTCCGCCCTTTGCGGCTTGCCGATCTGCAGGTGATCGATTTGGCCCAGCAGAACTTCGCCTGCACGACGTCTCTTGTTGTGGGTGTCAATTCAATCGAGCGGGTTGTCGGCCTCTATCGCGCGGAATTAGACCGCGGCCCAACCAGGCCGGTCGATTTGTTCATTCGCGATTGTCTGCAAGCCGGCACGCTGCGCGCCGCTTGCCTGTTTCCCTTCGTAACCAGCTTCGACCTCAAGGAGGTCGCTGCGACCACGATCGCAGGCGGCGCGGGCCAAGCGGCGAATCCCTCGGTGGCGGTCCTCGCGGTCCTGCGTTATCTGTTCTTCGTCGGGCGCGATCTCGATTACGCCAAGGCCTGCCTCGATGCCGCCACGCAGCATGACCGGCGGCCGACAAATCCGCACCACGCGATGATCGTCCAGGCTCTCGAGTTTGTTCTTTCTCCGGATTTTCAAGAATTCTGAAGTCATGCGTGTTTGGTCACGAGCCAGAAAATGATGATGATCGGGATGGGAATGCCGATAGCCCATAAAAGGACCGAGCGCAGGTATCGTCTCGCATCATTGCTCGGGCTTGGCGCTCCGGCGCAATTCATAGAAGGCAATCGCCGCGGCATTGGAAACGTTCAGGCTTTCCATGTCGCCACCCATCGGGATGAACGCGGACGAGTCACAGCGTTCCCGCACCAGCCGTCTTAAGCCCACGCCTTCCGCACCGAGAACGATCGCGACATCGCCGGGAGGCGCCGCCTCGCGAAGGGTGGTATCGCCGTCGGCCGCAAGCGCAATCCGCCAGAAGCCGAGCCTGCCGAGTTCCTCCAAGGCGCGGGCGATGTTCACCACTGGCACGCGCGGGACGATGTCGAGCGCGCCGGACGCGGCCTTCGCCAGTGCGCCCGATTCCGGCGGCGCATGGCGGTCCTGCACGATCACCGCGGCGAGCCCGAAGGCGGCAGCCGAGCGCAGGATCGCGCCCTCATTGTGCGGGTCGGTCACTTGGTCGAGAACGGCGACGAGGCGCGGGCCCGGCTTGGCGTGCTCCAAAGCCTGACCGAGGTCGAGCGGTGGGAGAGTTTCGCAGAGGAGCGCAACCCCCTGGTGGACGGCGCCGGGCGGCAACATCCGTGAGATGGCATCCGGGCTGGCGGCAGCCACGGCTTCGACGCCGGCTTTAGACAGAATTGGGCCAAGCTCAAGCTTGGCTTTGTCGGTTAGAACCGCCCGTCTGATGGTGCGGCGCGGGTTGTTGAGGGCCGCCCGCACGGCATGGAGCCCATAAAGCCAGACCGCCCCGTCCGATGGGTTTGTCTTCGGGCGAGGGCGATGGCGGGTCATTCAGCTGTTCCACCCACGACATATTGTGCCGATAATCTGGACCTATACCTCAAATTGTTTTATCCGATTCTAGGGGGGGAGGGGGCCCAACCCGGTCTGCCGGCGTCCTTCAGGAGGGAAAGCTAGCACGAATGGCGGTCGCGCGGATTGTGAAGTGGCTCCTCCCGGTTGCCGGTCTTGCGCTTTTCGAGGGCTGAGCTAGGCTGATTATAGAGAGTGGACCGGACCGGACCGCGGCCAAGAGCGGCCGGCGGTAAGGTCTTGTCAACCTCTATTGACAGAGCGATTCATTTCACCAATATGCGCCCTCCGCAGTCTTCCTCCGGAGCGATTCCGCTTTGCCGGCGTGCCGATTTGTACGTGCCCCGGCTTTTGGCGTTGCCTCAGGCGAATGCGGCCATTTTGGACGGTTTTTGGCGCCATTCTCTGGCATGAGACGGGGGAGTGTCCCGAGCGGCAAAGGGGGCGGACTGTAAATCCGCTGGCGCAGCCTTCGTAGGTTCGAGTCCTACCTCCCCCACCATCGGAAAAACAGAATGCAGCGGAGAGGGATCAGAAAGTGGAGGGAAGCTGTTCCGATGCCCGTCTCCCGTTTTACGGATGCGGGTGTAGCTCAATGGTAGAGCAACAGCCTTCCAAGCTGATGACGAGGGTTCGATTCCCTTCACCCGCTCCAGTCTTCGCCGCCTTCGGCGGCTACGACTTGGCAAGCCGGTAGAGGCGCGATTTGTCCGCCTTGGCCTTGGCGAAGGCGCAAAGACGGACTGACGAAGAATAAAGAGGTTACGTCATGGCCAAAGCGAAGTTTGATCGAACCAAGCCGCATTGCAATGTGGGGACGATTGGGCACGTCGATCACGGCAAGACGACCTTGACGGCGGCGATGACGCGGGTGTCGGCGGACAAGGGCTGGACGAGTACGGCGGTGTCGTACGATCAGGTTGCGAAGGCGTCGGAGAGCCAGGGTCGGCGCGATTCGACCAAGATTCTGACGATTGCGACGAGCCATGTGGAATATTCGACGGCGAACCGGCACTACGCCCACGTCGATTGCCCGGGCCATGCCGATTATGTGAAGAACATGATCACGGGGGCGGCCCAGATGGACGGGGCGATCCTGGTGGTCAGCGCGGCGGACGGGCCGATGCCCCAGACGCGCGAGCACATTCTTCTGGCCCGCCAGGTGGGTGTGCCCTTCATCGTGGTGTTCCTGAACAAGGTGGATCTGGTTGACGACCCGGAGCTTCTGGACCTGGTCGAGCTGGAGGTGCGGGAACTTCTGACCAAATACAATTTCCCCGGCGACGACGTGCCGTTCATCCGCGGGTCTGCGATCAAGGCGCTGAACGGGGAGAAGGGGGAATTCGCGGATGAGGCGATCCTGAAGCTTTACGAGGCTCTGGACAGCTATGTGCCGCTGCCCGAGCGGGCGATCGACAAGCCGTTCCTGATGCCGATCGAGGACGTGTTCTCGATCTCGGGCCGGGGAACCGTGGTGACGGGCCGCATCGAGCGCGGCAAGATCAAGGTCGGCGAGGAAGTTGAGATCGTGGGCATCCGTCCGACCGCCAAGACCGTGGTGACGGGGGTGGAGATGTTCCGCAAGCTCCTGGACGCGGGCGAGGCCGGCGACAATGTGGGTTGCCTACTCAGAGGCGTGGAGCGCGAAGGGGTGGAGCGGGGCCAGGTTCTGGCCAAGCCGGGCAGCGTGACGCCGCACACCAATTTCAAGGCGGAAGCCTACATCCTGACTAAGGACGAGGGCGGGCGCCATACGCCGTTCTTCGGCAATTACCGGCCGCAATTCTATTTCCGCACCACCGACGTGACGGGGATCGTCAAGCTGCCGGAAGGAACCGAGATGGTGATGCCGGGTGACAATGTCTCGGTCGAGGTGGAGCTGATCGTTCCGATCGCGATGGAGGAGAAGCTGCGCTTCGCCATCCGCGAAGGCGGCCGCACCGTCGGCGCCGGCGTCGTTGTCAGCATTATCAAATAGCAAGGCGAGGGCGGCTTTAGCCGTAGGAGAACATCATGCAGGGCCAAAACATCCGTATACGGCTCAAAGCCTTCGACCACCGTATTCTCGACAACTCCACCAAGGAGATCGTGAACACGGCCAAACGCACCGGCGCGCAAGTGAGAGGGCCTATTCCGCTCCCCACCCGCATCGAGCGCTTCACGGTCAACCGTTCGCCCCATGTCGACAAGAAAAGCCGCGAGCAGTTCGAGATCAGGACGCATAAGCGGCTTCTCGACATCATCGATCCGACCCCGCAAACCGTGGACGCGCTCATGAAGCTCGACCTCGCGGCCGGCGTCGATGTCGAGATCAAGCTCTAAGGACGCTAAACAACCATGCGCACCGGAGTCATCACACAGAAATTGGGCATGACCCGCCTCTTCCTAGAGGATGGGCGGCATGTCCCGGTGACCGTTTTGAAGCTCGACAAATGTCAGGTCGTCGCGACGCGCACGCCCGAGAAGGACGGCTACACGGCCGTACAATTGGGCTCGGGCTTCGTGAAAGCGAAAAGCGTCACCAAGCCCGAACGCGGCCATTTCGCGAAGGCCTCGGTCGAGCCCAAGCGCAAGGTGGCGGAGTTTCGCATCGATCCTGCGAACATGCTGGAGGTGGGCGATGAGATTCTTGCCTCCCATTTCATCCCGGGCCAGAAGGTCGATGTCACCGGTATCACCATCGGGCGCGGCTTTACCGGCGCGATGAAGCGCTGGAATTTTCGCGGGCTCGAAGCCTCCCACGGCGTGTCGATCTCGCACCGCTCGCTCGGCGGCACGGGCGGCCGTCAGGACCCGGGCAGGACCTTCAAGAACAAGAAGATGCATGGGCATTATGGCGTCGAGCGCATCACTACGCAGAATGTCGAGGTGGCCAAGGTCGATGTCGAGCGCGGCCTTATCATGGTCAGGGGCGCGGTGCCTGGCTCCAAGGGCGGCTGGGTCATGATCCGCGATGCGGTCAAACGCCCCCACAAGGATGTTCCGTTGCCGGGCTCGGTGAAGAAGGCCGAAAAGCCGGCTCAAGCGGAGGGCGGGCAATGAAGGCCAAGGTGCTGACGCTCGATGCGGGCGATGCCGGCGAGATCGAGCTTAAGGACGAAATCTTCGGGCTGATCCCGCGCGCCGATTTGATGCAGCGCGTCGTGGTGTGGCAGCTCGCCAAGCGCCGCGCCGGGAGCCACAAGACGTTGACTCGCGGCGAGGTCAACCGGACCACCAAGAAGGTCTACCGCCAGAAGGGCACGGGCTCGGCCCGTCACGGGGCGCGTTCCGCGCCGCTCTATGTCGGCGGCGGCAAGGCCATGGGTCCGGTACTGCGCAGCCATGAATTCGATCTGCCCAAGAAGGTGCGCGCGGCGGGGTTGCGCCACGCGCTTTCGTCCAAGGCGCGCGATGCCAAACTCATCGTGCTGGATGCGGCGTCTGTCGGCGAGGTGAAGTCGAAGGCGTTGGCGCTGCGCCTCGGCAAGCTCGGCACCGGTCACATGCTGATCGTGGACGGGAAATTCGATCGGAACTTCGCGCTCTCCGCGCGCAATCTTGCGAAAGTT
>Ga0326726_10007067_pt1 | contig 10056 bp, 10 predicted proteins | sample MHFenrmetagenome_2_FD_207603 | JGI IMG/M metagenome (GOLD analysis project Ga0326726, IMG submission 207603) | Lab enriched peat soil microbial communities from Michigan Hollow, Ithaca, NY, United States - MHF15MN | ecosystem: Environmental > Terrestrial > Soil > Wetlands > Peat | place: USA... | reverse complement strand
CAGCATCTCCCGAAAAGAGTCGCGCGAAACACGCTATTGGCTGAGGCTCGCGCTTCACGTCAACTTGGTGACCGCCGATGAGGTGGCTTGGGAGTTGAAAGAAGTTGGCGAGTTGAGGGCGATGATTATCCAAGCCATCAGAACTGCGCGCTCGTCCGCGTACCGTGGTTAGCCCTGCCCTCTGCCCTCTGCCCTCTGCCCTTATATGCGATAGAATTGTCTCTGCCAGCCTCGCCGCCTGAGTGTTCGGGTCGGGTTATGAGACACTCCAAACTCACTGCTGTTCTGCTTGCGGTCCCCGTGTGCGCTGTGTGCATTGTTTGCTTGGCCGTCTCGGCCGTGGACGCCAGCGCACAGTCACGCGGCGGCGGGCGCGCGCCCAGTGGTGGTCGTGCGTCGGGCGGAACGGTCGGCCGCGCGGTGCCGCGTGGTGGCCCCGGCGTGCGACCGCCGATCTATCCGCGCGTCGGGGGCTACGGGCCCTACCGGCCGTACTACTACCCGTACTACCGGCCGGGTCTCTCCATCGGCTTCGGCTTCTATGGCGGCTACGGGTACTACGGGTATGGCTATCCTTATTACTATGGGTACCCGTACGCCTACCCCTACGTTTACGCCTATCCAGGTTACGGCTACGCGTATCCGCCGCCAGGCTACAACGTCAGCGCAGGCGCCGTGGCGTACGGCGGGCTGAAGATTCAGGGCGCGCCGCGCGACGCTCAGGTCTTCATCGACGGGTACTACGCGGGCATCGCGGACGACTTCGACGGCGCGCTGCAGCATCTGAATCTGCAGGCGGGGCCCCACAAGGTCGAAATCCACACGCAGGACCGCCCGCCGGTGCAGTTCGACGTCGACATCCAGCCGGGACAGACGATTACCTACCACGCCGAGATCAAGTAGGCCGAATTGGGTAATTGAGTGGTTTGGGAAAGTGGGTTATGGCAATCGAGGCCATTACCCACCTACCCAATTCCCCGACTGCCCAATTCATCGACCAATATCTTCCGACCACAACTCCGGCCGCGCCGCGATGAACTCTCGCATCAGACGGACGCATCGCTCGTCCTGTAACACGTCGACGCGCACGCCGCGGCTGCGCAGCCACTGCTCCTCGCCCGCAAAGGTCTGATTCTCGCCGACGATGACGTGCGGGATCCCGTACAGGAGGATCGCGCCCGTGCACATCGCGCACGGCGACAACGTCGTGTAAAGGATGCTCTCGCGATAGACCGACGCGGGCTGCCGCCCGGCGCGCTCGAGCGCGTCCATTTCACCGTGGAGGATGGCGCTGCCCTGCTGCACGCGGCGGTTGTGGCCACGCCCGACAATGGCGCCGCGGTGCACGAGCACCGAGCCGATGGGAATCCCGCCCTCGGCCAGTCCGCGCTCGGCTTCATCGATGGCCGCGCGGAGGAACGCATCACCATCGTCACCGTCGTCCACAGGGCGATTGTGCCTCAACGGCCGGGCTTTCGATACAATGGTCCATCTCGCTCACCTCCCGCTCCCCTCTCGCTGGATGCATCGTCGCGTTGCTGGTCGCGCTCGCGGCCGTCGTTTCGAGCCAGCCCCAACAACCGTCGCCGTCCTCGCAAATACCGGCACTCACGCTGCTGGCGAAGGACGGACGGCGGGCGCTGCCCCTGACCGTCACCGGCGATCAGGAATTGGTCGCGCTCGATGATCTCGCGACGGCCTTCCAGCTCGCCGTGCGCGAGGAGACGCTCGGCGCGATCACCGTGTCCTATAAGGGCAAGACGATCGTCGTGCAACCGGCGCAGGCGCTCGCGTCGGTGGCCGGCCGGCTGATCGCGCTGCCGGCGCCGCTCACGCGCAGCGGACGGCGCTGGCTGGTGCCGGTCGAGTTCATCAGCCGCGCGCTGGCCACGGTGTACGACGTCAAGCTCGACCTGCGGAAGCCGTCGCGGCTGCTCATCGTCGGCGATCTCCGCGTGCCGCGGATCCAGCTGCGCTACGACGCCGTCGGCGTGTCAGGCCGTCTGACGATCGACGCGACGCCGCGCACGACGAGCACGATCACGCTGGAGAGCGACCGCATCTCGGTCAAGTTCGACGCCGATGCGCTCGATGTCCCCGGCCAGGCGCTGCCGGGTCTCGGCGCGCAAGGGCTCGTGCTGGCGGTGCGCGCGATCGATCCGGCCGCGCTCGCGGTCGACCTCGGACCGAGGTTCTCCGGCTTCAAGGCGGCGACGCAACCTCTGGAATCGACCACGCGCGTCGTGATTGACCTCGCCGGCCAGGCGGACACCGCACCCGCGCCGGCGCCCGCGCCGCCGGCCGGACGCCCGGCTCCGGATCTCCCGACGCTCGGTCAGGCGACGCCATTCCGCACGCTCGTGATCGATCCGGGCCATGGCGGGGGCGACGACGAAGGCGCGGTCGGCGCGGGCGGCGCGAAGGAAAAGGACCTCGTGCTCGCCGTCGCGCGACGCGCCAGGACGGCGATTGAAGGGCGGCTCGGCATCAGGGTCCTCCTGACCCGAGACGACGACCGCCACGTCGCCATTGACGACCGCACGGCGATGGCGAACAACAACAAGGCGGACTTGTTCATCAGCATTCATGCGGGCGCGTCGCCGCGGCCGTCCGCGACCGGCGCGACGATCTTCTATGCGGCGTTCGACAAGGGCACGGTGCCGGCCGTGGGCGCGGACCGCGTGCCGGCGTTCGACGGCACCGTCCGCGAGATCGAACTCGTGCCGTGGGAGCTCGCCCAGAGCCGCCACCTCGATCAGTCGACGGCGTTCGCCGATCTGCTCGAGACGCAGCTCCACGATCGGATTCCGCTCGCGGGCCAGGCGGTCGCGAGCGCGCCCCTGCGCGTGCTCGAGTCGGCCAACATGCCGGCCATTCTGGTCGAGCTCGGCTATCTCACCAACGCGGACCAGGAAAAACTGCTCGCCGGCGACGCGTTTGCGAACGCGTTCGTGCAGGCGCTCGCCGACGCGGTCGTCCGGTTTCGCGACGCGCTGGCGGCTGGAGGGGCGCGCTGATGACGCAGCGCTCCATCGCGCTCGTGACGGTCGCGCTGGCGGCGGTTGTCCTTGGCCTCGTGCTCTTCGTCGGCCTGCCTCGGCTGAATCGCCGGACACCGGCCCGGACGGCGGTCACCGCCATTCCGGCCGCGCCGGCGCCGCAAGGCCGCAAGATCAAAGCACGCTTGTTCTATGTCGCCGACGATGGCGCGCATCTGACGAGCGTCGAACGCGACATCGCGTACGGCGAGACCGCCGCCGACCAGGCGCGCGAAATCATCGCGGCGCAGATCGCGCCCGTGCCCGCGCCGATCGTGTCCGCCGTGCCCCCGGGCACGACGCTCCGCGCGGTCTTCATCGCCGACGGCGGCAACGCGTACGTCGACCTGAGCCGCGAGCTCGCGTCCGCGCATCCGGGCGGCACAATCGACGAGCTCCTGACCGTCTACACGATCGTCGACGCCCTGACCGTGAATCTCCCCGCCATCACCGCCGTGCAGGTGCTCGTCGACGGCAAGGAAGTGGACACGCTTGCCGGCCACGTCGACTTGCGACGGCCGCTGATCAGAAACCTGGCGTGGGTACAATGAAACTTAAAAGTGAAAAGTGAAAACCTAAAACTGAAAACGCGGCCTTCACAATCTGAAATCTGAACTCTGAAATCTGAAATCTCCAAAGGACTTCATGCGCTCCGATCACCGCCCGGCGAACGAGCTTCGCGACACGACCCTGACTCCGAACTACCTCATGCACGCCGAAGGCTCCGTGTTGATCGACGCGGGGCGCACGCGCGTCATCTGCGCCGCGAGCGTCGAAGATCGCGTGCCGCCGTTCCTCCGCAACACGGGCAAGGGCTGGGTGACGGCGGAGTACGGCATGCTGCCGCGCGCCACGAGCACGCGGACGCAGCGCGAGGCGTCGGCGGGAAAGGTCGGCGGGCGCACGCAGGAAATCCAGCGCCTCATCGGCCGATCGCTCCGCTCCGTCACGAACCTGGCCGCGCTCGGCGAGCGGACGATCTGGATCGATTGCGACGTGCTGCAGGCGGACGGCGGCACGCGGACCGCGTCGATCACGGGCGCCTTCGTCGCGCTGGCGCTCGCGCTCGAGAAGCTGCGCGCGCGCGACGCCATCAAGAGCATTCCGCTCAGCGACTACGTCGCGGCGACGAGCGTCGGCATCGTCGACGGCGAGCCGCTGCTCGACCTGGCGTACGACGATGACAGCCGCGCGGACGTGGACATGAACATCGTGAAGACCGGCGACGGCCGGTTCATCGAAGTCCAGGGCACGGCGGAGGCGATGCCGTTCGGCCGCGACGCGCTGCTCACGCTGCTCGATCTGGCCGACCAGGGGATCAGGCAGCTCGTCGAGAAGCAGCGCGCCATCGTCGGGCACCTGGTCAAAGCCAAGTAGCGCGAGGCTTCAGCCGAGCGAGGTTATGCGTCTCTCCCGCGCGATCATCAAGACGCCGCTCGACGACATGCTCGCGTTGTCGTCGGACTCGGGCTTGTGCGCGCTGGAGTTCACGGGGCCGCGCAAGCGCCTGCCGCGGCTCGACGCGCGCCTCCGCCGCTGGTTTCCTCCGCACGACGTCGTCGACGAAGAGACGCCGGTCATCCGGAAGGCGCGCGAGTGGCTGCGCGCGTACTTCGACGGCGCGAGCGCCGACATCGGCGGCATCCCGCTCGACATGCGGGGCGCGCCGTTCGAATTGCGGGTGTGGGAGGCGCTCCGGACGATTCCGCCCGGCCAGACGACGAGTTACGGCGCGATCGCGAAGGCCGTGGGATCGCCGGACGCGGCGCGCGCGGTGGGCGCGGCGAACGGCGCGAATCCGATCGCGATCATCGTGCCCTGCCACCGCGTCATCGGCGCGTCGGGATCGCTCACCGGCTACGGCGGCGGATTGGACAAAAAGACCTGGCTGCTCGCTCACGAAAAACGATGGAGCAGACAGCCATACTTAAAGTTGGAAGGCTGAAGTCTGAAGGCTGAAGAAAGTGAGAAGTCTTGAGACTTCAGACTTCAAACTTCAGACTCTTATTCCGGCAAGGAATGTCTTCAGTTGCCGGAATGCGTTCGCCCGGTGGCTGACTTCGGATTTTCTGGGCCCGACTTCAGCCAGCGTGGCGTTGAATGGCGGATAAAAGAAGATGGGGTCGTAGCCGAACCCGCCTTCGCCTGTCGGCGCCGGCGCAATGCGTCCTTCGACCGTGCCGCGCGCCTCGAACAGCACGCGGTCGCCCCTGGCGAGCGCGAGCGCGCACACGAATCTCGCCGGGCTGTCGAGCGCGCGCCGTTCGCGCAGCGCCGCGTAAATCAGGGCGAACTTCTGCGGGTAGGCCGCCGCCGCGCCGCCGAACCGCGCCGATTCCTCGCCGGGCGCGCCGTCCAGCGCGTCGATCTCGAGGCCGGAGTCTTCCGCGACCGTCAAATCGCCGGTCACCGCGGCGTAGTAGAGCGCCTTGGCGCGCGCATTCTCCTCGAACGTCCGTCCGGTCTCGTCCGGCGCGGCCAACTGGGGCCACGCCGCCAGCGTCCTAATCTCAAAGGGCGCGCCGGCCAGCAGTTCCCGAATCTCGCGTACTTTGTCCGGATTGCTTGTCGCGACGACGAGCGCGCCCACGGTCCGTAGTCTAACTGAGGAAAAATCGGCCGGGTACGGGCCGGACTCCGTACCTATAGAATGAGCGCCTGGTGCTCGAGAACCTCTTCCGCTTCCTCTTCAAATACCCGCCCCTCATGTTCCAGCAGGGGGATCTCACGTGGGGTCTGTCGCGCCCGGTGCTGCTGGCCGTCGCGGCGGGTCTCGCGGTCGCCGTCGGCGCGCTGCTGACGTATCGCGGCGTGCCGTCCGCCGAGCGGCTGCGCGACCGCGTGGTGCTCGTCGGGCTGCGTCTCGGCGCGCTCGCGATCCTCCTCTTTTGTCTGTTTCGCCCGACGCTGATTCTCAAGGCGGCCGTCCCGCAGCAGAACTTCCTCGGCGTCCTCGTCGACGATTCGCGGAGCATGATGATCGCGGATCTCGACGGCAAGTCGCGGAGCGCGTTCGTTCAGGAACAGCTGACCGGCAAGGACGCGAAACTGCTGTCCGCCCTGTCGCAGCGCTTCGTGCTGCGGTTCTTCAGCTTCGCATCGTCCTCGGGCCGCGTCGCCACAGCCGCCGGCGCGAAGTTCGACGGCACCGCCACGCGGCTGGCGCCCGCGCTCGAGCGCGCGCGCGACGAACTGTCGGGCCTGCCGCTCGCCGGCCTCGTCATGGTGACCGACGGGGCCGACACGTCCGACGCGGCGATCGACGAAACGCTCGCGAGTCTCAAGGCGCGATCGATTCCGGTGTTCACCGTCGGCGTCGGTGCCGATCGATTCCAGAAGGACATCCAGGTCACGCGCGTCGAGACGCCGCGATCGGTCCTGAAGGGCTCGGCGATGGTCGTCGACGTCGTGCTGTCGCAGACCGGCTACGCCGGCCAGAAGGTCCCGATCACCGTGGAGGATGACGGCCGGCTGATCAGCACGCAGGAAGTGGCGCTGCCGCCCGACGGCGAGTCGGCGACCGTCAAGGTCCGTTTCACCGCGGCCGAAGCCGGGGCCCGCGTGTTCCGCTTCAACGTGCCGGTGCAGAACGGCGAGCAGGTCACTCAGAACAACGCCCGCGACGCGCTGATGCAGGTCAACGATCGCGTCGAGAAGGTCCTGTACTACGAAGGCGAGCCGCGGCCCGAGATGAAGTTCGTCAGCCGCGCGCTCGAGGCGGACATGACGAACCTCAAGCTCGGCGAGGACAAGAACCTGCAGGTCGTCACGCTGGTGCGCACGGCCGAGAACAAGTACTACCGCCAGCATGTCAGCAGCCCGGACGAGGTCGTCGGCGGATTCCCGCGGACGCGCGAAGAGCTCTTCGGCTACCGCGCGCTGATTCTCGGCAGCGTCGAGGCCGCGTCGTTCACGCCGGAACAGCTGCGCATGATCGCCGACTTCGTCAACAAGCGCGGCGGCGCGCTGCTGATGCTCGGCGGCCGGCGCGCGTTCGCCGAGGGCGGCTGGGGCGGCACGCCGGTCGGCGACGTGCTCCCGGTGGTGATCACCGGCGCGCCGAACACGAAGTACTTCTCCCCGCTCACCGTGCGGCCGACCCGCGCGGGCGCGGCGTTCCCGGTCACGCAGTTGATGGCGACCGAGGAAGCGTCGGCCAAGAAGTGGGACGAGATGCCGGACCTGTCCACCGTGAACCCGGTGAAAGAGGTGAAGCCGGGCGCGACGGTCCTGCTGACCGGTAGCGACAAGACCCGCCAGGATCACGTCGTCCTCGCGTATCAGCGCTACGGGCGCGGCAAGGCGATCGCCATGCCGGTGCAGGACGTGTGGCAGTGGCGCATGGACGCGAAAATGGCGGTCTCCGACGCGACCCACTCGATGTTCTGGCGCCGGATGGTGCGCTGGATGGTGGACGGGGTGCCCGAGCAGGTGAACATCTCGACGACGGCGGATCGCGTCGAGCCGGGCGAACCGGTGAAGCTCACGGCTGAAGTACTCGACGGCGCGTACGTCGAAGTGAACGACAGCCGCGTCGTCGCGCACGTCACGTCGCCGTCCGGCAGGACGACGGATCTCCCGGTGGACTGGACCGTGTCGCGCGACGGTGAATACCGCACGAGCTTCGTGCCAGACGAAGCCGGCGTGTACGACATCAAGGTAACGGCTGAACGCCCGACGACGAGCGCCGGTCAGGCGGCAGCCCAGGGGAGCAAACAGCCGGGCAGCGCCAGCATGAAAGTGCGGGTGTCGGCCGGCGACGGCGAGTACTTCGACGCCGCGATGCGCGCGCCGCTGTTGAAGCGCGTGGCCGAGGAAACCGGCGGGCGTTTCTTCACGCCGGCGAACGCGGCCTCGCTGCCCGAAGCCATCAGCTACAGCGGGCGGGGCGTAACGGTCGTCGAGGAGCGCGAGTTGTGGGACATGCCGGCGCTGTTTCTCGCGCTGGTGGCGTTCGTCTTCGCGGAGTGGGGCTATCGAAGAATGAAGGGCCTCGCGTGATATCCCGACGAGGAGCAACCGCGGCGCACGCTGAGCGCACAGAGAGAGTTGCGCGTTCCTCTTTTTTTCTGCGTTCTTTGCGATCTCTGCGGTTGCTTCCTCTTCTTCTGCTCTTCAGTCCTGTGTCGGCGTTCGCGCAGCAGACGCACGTGCTCGTGGTCGTCGGCGTGCCCGGCGACGAGGAACACGCGGCGAACTTCCAGAAATGGGCCGCGAGCTTCATCGACGCCGCGAAGAAGAAGGAGAACGTTCCCGACGCGAACATCACGCTGCTCGCGGACCGCAAGGCGACGCGCGAAGGCGTCACGCAGGCGTTCGCCGATCTCGCCAGGCGCGCGAAGCCGAGCGACACGGCCTTCGTGCTGCTGATCGGACACGGCAGTTTCGACGGCACGTCCGCGGCGTTCAATCTGCCCGGCCCCGATCTGACGGCGGCGGAATACGCCAAGCTGCTCGGGGCGCTGACGTCCGCGCATGTCGTCTTCGTCAACACGAGCAGCTCGAGCGGCGCGTTTCTCCCTGCCGTGTCGGCGCCGGGACGGGTGGTCGTGACCGCGACCAAGACGGGCGGCGAACGCAACGAGACGTTGTTCCCGGAGTTCTTCATCGCCGCGTTCAGCGACGAGGCCGCGGACCGCGATCGGAACGGGCACATCTCGGTCGCGGAAGCGTACGAGTACGCGAAGACGAAGGTGACACAGGCGTATCAGCAGAAGGGCTATCTGCTCACCGAGCACGCGATGCTGGACGAAGGCGGGCTGCCGAGTCTCGCGGCGCAGGCGTTTCTCGGCACGGGCCGCAGCGACGTCGCGGCGAAGGTGGACATGAGCGACCCGGCGATGCGGGCGCTCGTCGAGGAGCGCGACAGACTCGAGCAGGAGATCGCGGCGCTTCGACTGCTGAAGTCGTCGATGGATCCGGAGAAGTACGACGCGCAGATGGAGAAGCTGCTGACGGACATGGCGCTGAAGACGAAGGCGATTCGCGATCTGCAGGCGAAGAAGGACAAGCCGTGAGGAGGACCGGGCTGTGCGCGGCGCTCGTCGCGATCCTCGTGGTGGCCTGCGTCGGCACGGCCGTCGCGCAGCGCCGGGGCGGATTCGGGGGCGGCGGCCGCGGCGGCGGACCGCGTTTCGGCGGCGGCAGCGGCGCGCCGATCCTGCCGAACATTCCGTACGACGGGAAGTACACGTTCATCCGGCTGCGCTACGGCCCGCCAATCCCGTATCAGACGCAACGCGTCGCCTGGTCCCACGATTATCCCGAAGGCGAAGTACACTTCACGAAGATCCTGAACGAGATCAGCTTGGTCGGCCCGCACATGGAACAGTCGAACGTGATGGCGCTCGACGATCCGGATCTCTTCAAGTTTCCGGTGTCGTACATGTCCGAACCGGGCCGCTGGGTCATGACCGACGCCGAAGCCGCGAATTTCCGCGCGTACCTGCAGAAAGGCGGGTTCGTGTTCTTCGACGACTATCGGGGGCCGTACGACTGGAGCAACTTCGAGCAGCAGATGCAGCGCATCCTGCCCGACGGCCGGTGGATCGATCTTGATCTGTCGAATCCGATCTTTCATTCGTTCTTCGAAATCAAGACGCTCGACGTGCCGCAGAACTACGACCGCGGCGCCGCGGTCTTTCGCGCGATTTTCGAGGACAACGATCCGCAGAAGCGCATCGTCGCGCTGGCGAACTTCAACACGGATATTTCCGAGTACTGGGAGTTCTCGGATACCGGATTCAAGCCAATCGATGAAACCAACGAAGCGTACAAGCTCGGCGTCAACTACGTGATGTACGGAATTACTCACTAATTGTCCAACGACTACCGGCGAAAGGACTGAATCGTGGAGCTCACCAGGGACAACACGGCGGACTTCAACTCCGCCGACGACATCGCGCTCGCCGACAAGATGAAGCGCGGCCGGCAGCAGATCATCGACGAGCTCGCCAAGCGCATCGTCGGCCAGGCCGACGTCATCGAGCTCGTCCTGCTGTCGCTGTTCGTGGGCGGC
>Ga0326726_10007065_pt1 | contig 10057 bp, 6 predicted proteins | sample MHFenrmetagenome_2_FD_207603 | JGI IMG/M metagenome (GOLD analysis project Ga0326726, IMG submission 207603) | Lab enriched peat soil microbial communities from Michigan Hollow, Ithaca, NY, United States - MHF15MN | ecosystem: Environmental > Terrestrial > Soil > Wetlands > Peat | place: USA... | reverse complement strand
CGATCGGTGACGGTACTGATATGACCATTGCGGTAAATCTGGGTGGCTCCGCAGATAGTGTGGAACAACCGAGTGGCGAGAGTCCCGCTCCCGTGTCCAATTCATCGTTGTTGCATGAAAGGATTAGTCGCTTTATAAACCACCAGAGATCCGCGACAAACAGCACAGGGCGAGATTGGGGGGGATACGATATCGCCATTCAGGCGTTTGAAGCTATGCAGAACACCATCGCACGTCAAAAACTTGCTGCTTATCCACCAGATATCGTCATTGATATTGCCCGGAACGCATGCCAGTCATTGGAGTATGATCGGGCGTCCGAGATGATCGATTTAGGATATAGAAAGGCAAAAGAGTACCTGTCTCAGGCTGCCTGGTAAAAGCGGACCGATGGACATTAACATCGTGCTGCAATGGACCGCCAATTTTATCCCGTTCCGGTCTCCATATGACACAGTAAAATGCATACGGCAATTACTACACTTCTTCGTTTCGCTCAGAGTGCCGCGCCTGCATCATTCAAATTTTCTCCTATCCCTGCCAAAGGAAATACCTAGATTTCTCATCCTAGCTCTTAATGTACTTGCGTTTATCCCTAGCACTTCTGCCGCCCCCCCTTTCCCATGGACTTTGCCTTTCGTAAGATCGAGAACGTATTTAATGTGGCGCGCCATTACATCATCTATTAATAGAGATTCATTGCCGGAAGGCCGAACAACTGTTTCCTTTGTCACTTTATGAGGCAGCAGATTGTCAATAAACAGCGGTTCTCCTTCCTTATTTACTATAAGTGCCCGCTCCACGATGTTTTCAAGCTCCCTTACGTTTCCCGGCCAGTCGTACGCCAGGAGCAGGTCAATTGCCCCAGGTGAGAGGCGGGGAGGTTTTTTTATTCCGAGTTCATTTGATTTACGATCAATAAAATGATGCACAAGGGCCGGGATATCGGACTTCCTTTCCCGAAGCGGAGGGATCACGATAGGGAATACGTTCAACCTGAACCAGAGGTCTTCACGGAAGGTTCCTTCCCTGACCATGCCTTCAAGATTTCGGTGAGTTGCAGCGATGATTCTTATATCAACCTTCACGGGACCTGATCCTCCGACCCGCTCGAACTCTTTGTGTTGCAGCACGCGGAGCATTTTCACCTGCGCCTGGAGCGTTAACTCCCCTATCTCGTCCAGAAAAACGGTCCCCTTGTCACCACGCTCGAAAATGCCGCGCTTTAAGGAAACAGCGCCCGTGAACGCCCCCTTTTCGTGGCCGAACAGTTCGCTGTCCACGAGCGTTTCAGTAATGGCGCCGCAGTTGACTCTGATGAAAGGACCGTCCCGGCGCATCGAACGATTATGAATCGCGTTGGCAACTATTTCCTTGCCGACTCCTGTTTCACCGAGCAATAGCACAGGACTGCTCAGATGGGCAACCTGCGTCGCCTTCTTCATGACGTCCTTCAATCCCACTGCACCGCCCGTAAGCCTATCCCCTGAAAGCCGCTTCACCTCTCCTTGAAGGTGGCGGTTATCATCAGCAAGCCTGTCCGTTAGCGTGAGTACTTCCTCATACCTCAATGCATTGGACAAGGCGATAGCAAAAGGCTCTTTCAAAAGGGAGACGAGTCGAGCATGCTCCTCGGTATGTGGGGTCTCTCCGTGTGTGGAGATTTGGAGTGAGCCGATATCAAGGCTCTCCAGTATCAGCGGCATAATGATGGCCGATGTGGAACGTTTTTTTTGAAACTGCTGATCGAAAAGGTCTGCCACGGCAAGTAAAACGGGATCGGGATGCGAACGGAGAAATATTTTTACATCTCCACTGTGAAAGTTTTTCTTAATGAATTCCCGTTCCTCGGGGGGGACGTGGGTAAATATGTCTACCGCTTTACTTTCCTCTTTTGTTGCAATGACGAGCGTCCTTACCGACGCCAGATCAGCCTGATAAAGGTGAAGACTCATCCAATCGACCGGTATCACAGGAGAGAGGTACGAGAGGCATCGTCCTACTGCTTTTGCAAGGTCGAGGGTGCTCAGTATCTGGAAGGTCGCCTGTCTGAAAAATTCATTTTCGTCCATTCAATACCTCCGCAGAAACCATCAAAATGCTTTTTATCAAATATGGCTATTTTAGCCCATTATTGCCAAATATAACAATAGAAAATGTTACATATGACACTCATGAGATTCCGTCTGATATATCTCATTGAAAATACGGTATTTTATGTCTGGCACGATAGTGGCATTAGAGGAACCCCGAACGCGGTTAAGCCCGCGTCATGAATTCAAATATCAAGTTGACAAATAGCGAGGAGAAAAAAATTATGAAACCAATCAGTATTATTGCGACATGTTTGTTGGTCATGATGCTTCAGGCCTGTTCATCGAACACATCAGCCGACCAGTCGGTCAGTACGCCGATTACCGTCAACATCGGCAAAGCCCATCCAATAGAAGATCATGAGGAATTGGTGGTCAGCGGTACCATTGCTCCTCTTGCTGCACCTTCCAATATGTCTTTTCTCGTATCCGGCAGAGTAATACAAGTTTCGCCGCGAGAAGGTGACTATGTCAGGAAAGGGCAGCTGTTAGCCTCCATCGACCCAACCGATTACCAGCTGGCGCTTACAACGGCCACAAAGCAAACTGATATGGCCCGAATAGCGTTTGAACGCGCCGAGGATGAGCATCGACGGATGAAAATGCTGTACGACTCAAAAAGCCTGGCCCCGAACGATTATGAAAAATATAAAGCCGCATATGACTCTTCCACACAACAATACGAGCAGGCCACCGCTTCAGAAAAAATATCCCGGAAACGCCTTACCGACGCAGAACTCCGCGCGCCGGTAGACGGATTTATTTCAAAACGGTCCATCGAGCCCGGGGAAATGGCAAGCCCGGGTCGCCCGGTCTTCGAGATCGTCAACCTTGATACGGTAGAAGTCAGTGTCGGAGTGCCTGAGACGGACGTGCATCTCGTTCGTGTCGGACAGAAGGCTGCTATTACGCTGCCGGCATTGCCGGGAGAGTCATTCAAGGGCGTCGTACGTCTCGTGAATATTTCTGCTGATTCCGGCACCCGCACTTTTATGACGCGCATCAGCATTCCGAACCCGAAGCATACGCTCCGGATAGGTATGGTTGCCGTAGCACGAATTCGAGGAGATAAAGTCGTCAAGATGCTCACCGCGCCGCTAGAAGCGATCGTGCGCGATCCACAGGGCGCCACGATGGTCTACATCTACTTTCCCGATCAGAAGCGTGTGTACGCCAAGAGGGTCGAAGTCGGCGCGCCTCGAGAAAGAGACCTGGAAATAAGAAGCGGGCTTAGCGGTGACGAATGGATCGTACTGGCAGGACAGATGAAGCTCAGGGAAGGTTCTGCCGTATCAGCTACAGAAACAGCAGAGCTGACGGAAGTGACGTTCGAGGGAGGACTGCGGAAATGAGCCCGATAAAGTTTTCACTCCGCTTCCCGGCCGTAACGCTGATATTGACGGCAATGGTCGTCTTGGTAGGCATTCATGCCTTCCTGAAAATGCAGCGGACGGAAGACCCGACGATTACCATCAGAACCGGAATTGTGGCCGCGATGTACCCCGGAGCGACCTCCGAGCAGGTTGAAAAACAGGTAACAAAAACCCTTGAAAAGCACATCTTCAAGTTCCCCGAGGTACGGAAGGAAAAGACCTATTCGACGAGCCGCCCCGGCCTCGTCATCATCAATGTCGAACTCGAGGACAACGTAAAGAATTCCGACCAGTTCTGGTCAAAGCTGCGCCATGAGATGAACCTAGTTCGCAGCACCGAACTCCCTTCCGGAGTGCAGGGGCCGGTGGTTGATTCCGATTTCGGCGACACCGTAGCCATGCTGATAGCGATCCACGGCAAACGGTATGGATACCGAGAACTGCGCGATTACGCGGACAAGATCCACGACGAAATGCGCGCCGTCCGCGAGGCAGGAAAACTCGTAACGTACGGAACGCAGAGAGAGGAAATCCGGATCACCGGTAGCCTCGAAAGGATGGCGCAGTATTTCGCCGATCCCCGTCAGGTCATGAATGCCCTGGTGCAGCGAAACGTCATCCAGAGCGCGGGAAATTTCGACGCCGACGGCTCCAAGATTCCTGTCAGGACCACCGGAGTTTTCAACACCGAAAACGAAGTACGGAACGTGCTTGTCGACGTTTCCAGGGATGGTCACCCCGTATACATCAAGGATTTCGCCGATGTAGAGCGCCGGTATCAGGACGCAACGTTCCTGGTGCGCTACGACGGCGACCCGTGCCTTCTCCTCTCCGTCGAGATGCAGAAAGGGAAGAATATCGTCGAACTCGGCGAAGAGCTGGAAAAGGTGTTCGAGCGCCTCAAGGTGCTCCTTCCCCCCGACGTTCAACTTGATCTCGTGGCTAACCAGCCGGAGGTCGTCAAGGAGCGGATTGCGAAGCTGAGCCACGAATTCCTGCTGGCCATTGTTTCGGTGGTTCTGGTTACCATCGTGCTGCTTCCGCTGCGGGTCGCTCTCATCGCGGCTCTCGCCATACCGATAACGTTGTGCGGCACCCTCGGGGTCATGGACATGGTGGGGATCTCCCTGCACCAGGTATCCATCGCGGCGCTCATTGTGGTACTCGGGATCGTGGTGGACGACGCGATAGTGATAGCTGACAACTACGTCGAACTCCTGGACCGGAAGGTCCCGAAGGGCGAGGCGGCCTGGAGATGCGCGACCGACGTCCTGGTGCCGGTGCTTACTGCGACCATTACGATCATCTGCTCCTTCCTGCCGCTTTTGATCCTGACCGGCTCTGTGGGCGAGTTCATCATGGCGCTCCCCATCACGGTGGCGATTGCGTTGACGGTTTCCTTCATCGTGGCGGTCATGCTCACTCCCCTGCTGAGCAGGTTCTTCATCGAGAAGGGGCTGCACGACCACGGCGCAGCGGAGACCCAGGGCATGGAAAAGAAGAGCCTGCTTGACCGGCTCCAGGAAAAATACGGGATATTGATCAGCCTCTTCATGAAGAGAAAATGGCTGGCCGTCACCCTCGGCGGGTGTGCGTTTGCCTTTGGGGTGATGCTTTTTGCATTCGTGCCTCAGCAGTTCTTCCCTTCAGCCGAGCGCAACCAGTTCGTGATCGATGTGTGGATGCCGCAGGGAACGCGGATCGAGGCAACCGACGCGGTCATGGGCCGGATCGAAAAAGCCTTGTGTTCTAGCAAAGGGATCGTTCACTACGCCACGTTCGTCGGCCAGAGCGCTCCCAGATTCTACTACAACGTTAACCCGCAGCAACCCGACGGCGCCTACGGCCAGTTCATCGTCAACACGGCCTCGGTAAAGGATACCGACCGGCTGGTGAAGGAGTTGCGCCCGTCGCTGGCCGCGGTGTCGCCCGAGGCGATGGTGATCGTGAAGGAGCTCCAGCAGGGCGCCCAGATGGAGGCCCCCATAGAGGTGCGCATCTCCGGTGACGATATCGCGGAACTGAAGCGGCTGGGGGACAAAGTACAGGAGATCCTGGAGAGCATGCCGTCTTCCCAGTATGTGCACCGGGACTACTTCAACGATTCATACATGGTAGACGTCAATGTCAACGACGAACTGGCAAACCGGCTCGGTATTACGGACGCGTCAGTATCGCAAACCCTGTCCGGGGGCTTCGACGGGGTCGCGGTGAGCACCTTCTGGGAAGGAGACCGCGCCGTCAACATCAAGCTGCGGCTCGCTCCGGCCTACCGATCTCAGTTCGCGGACATCGGAAACACTTATTTGAACTCGGAACTGACCAATGCCAGGGTCCCGCTGCGCGCAATTGCCACGCTGGCGCCGGAATGGCAGACCAGCAGGATCGTCCGCAGAAACGGCGTGCGCACCTTGACGGTCCGTGCCTTCGTGAAGCCGGGATACTACGCCTCGAAACTCCTGGCGCAGGCTATGCCGCAGATCAAGGCCCTGAAACTGCCGTCGGGCTACCAGATCTCCTATGGCGGCGAAATAGACAACCAGGGCGAGACCTTCCCCCAGATGATCGTCGCCCTCGGCATCAGCCTGCTGGCGATCTTCCTGGTACTGCTTGTGCAATTCAGAAATATTTCGGAACCTCTTGTTGTAATGGCATCGATCCCGCTCACGCTCTTCGGAGCAATATTAGGTCTCGTGATTACGCGGAATCCCTTCGGTTTCACCGCGTTCATGGGGCTGATCAGCCTGTGTGGCATCGTCGTGAGAAACGGCATCATCCTTGTCGATTACTGCAACGAAAAAGTTGCGGAGGGAGCCGCGCTGGAGCAGGCTGCACAAGAGGCGGGGGCGAGGCGGCTGAGACCGATCTTTCTTACCACGATGGCTGCCGCAGTCGGCGTGACGCCCATGATCCTCTCCGGATCGAGTCTCTGGAGCCCGCTTGCCAGCGTCATTGCCGTAGGGTTGATATGCTCCATGTTTTTCACCCTGCTGGTGGTTCCGGTCCTGTATGTGATCGTCAAATCGAGAACGGTCAAGCCCGGAGCTGCCGTCCTCGCAATTATCGTATGTTGTACGCTATTTGCGCCAGGCACGGTTTCAGCTGAAACGCTGAAATTGTCGCTTCCCGAAGCTGTTGATCTGGCCCTCAAACAGAATACCACGCTCAAAATTTCACGTGCGAAGGTTCTGGAAAACCGGGAGCGCATTGTCTCCGCAAAAGGACATTATTTCCCGCAGCTGACGAACGAAACATCATATGTCGGTCTTTCCAGTCACCAATCAATCCACATCCCTGCCGGCAGCCTGGGCACGGTTCCCGGTGTAGGACCATTTCCCACTCAGGATGCCCGGATCAATCAGGGGTCTGATACGGTTCTGGTCACAACCACCAAACTGACCCAGCCGCTTACGCAACTGTTCAAGATCAATGAAGCCAACGAAATCGCGAAGGCTGATCATAGGGCTTCCGAGTCGGATCAGCGAAAGACCGAACTGGAAATCGTATTCGGCGTGCATCAGCTTTATTACGGATTGCTGATCGCTCAGAAACAGCGAGATTCGGCGCAAGCCGCGTTGGATGCCGCTCAGGAAGGACTGCGCGACAGCGAAGATGCCGTCAGATCCGGTAATGTGCTTAATGTCGTTGAAACAGGAAGCCGGGTACAGCTCCTCCAGAACAGGGAACTTCTCCTTGAAGCGGAAAACCAGATTTCCGACACGACAGCAGAGCTGAATAATCTTCTGGGGCTGCCTTTGAACACCGTGCTGGATCCGGCTGAGATTACCGATTCTCTCGCTGCTCCCCAGACGCTCGAACACTATCTTCAGGCGGCGTTAATCAGTAATCCTGAACTGCAAGCGGCAAAGGACAATGTCGAAAAGGCCAAACATGGTGTCAGCGCTGCTCACGATGATTATATCCCCGATGTCAGTCTGTTTGCGAGCCATACCTATCAGCATGGCGCGTCGTTCCTGGAACCTACCATGTGGGCAGCCGGTGTACAGTTGACATGGAATATCTTCGATTGGGGGAGCCGTAAGGGTGTCGTGGGTGCGCGCAGGGCGCAGCTTATTCAGGCTGAAGAAAATGTAAAACGGCTGGAAGACGGCATCACGGTTGAAATTACCAAGGCCTATCGGAGGCTGGAACGGACCAGGCAGATCGTGGATGTCGCCAGCGAAGCAGTCGTGCTCCAAAAAGAGAATGAGCGGCTGAGCGGCGAACGTATGAAAGCCGGGGTCATCAAGAAAGCGAAATATGCCGAATCGGTTGCAGCAGTCAGAAAAACCGAATGGGAAGAGCTCAAGTCCGATTTAGGATATCGACTTGTCAAGGCGGACCTCGACCGGATCGCCGGCATGTCTCCGCTCACCCCGTAGAAGACTCGCCCCTTCACTCAGACGGTCTGCACGGGGGGTACAGATTATCACAATACAGTCTAAGGAGGTTTTGATGGACGCCATGGAAAAAAGAGCGCCGCACAAAGAGGAGTTTCGCCGGGAGATTCTCGATGCAGCCAGAGACCTTTTTGTAAATGAAGGCTACGAGCATTTCTCCATGCGTAAGCTTGCCGAAAAAACAGGGTGTTCGCCGAGGACGATCTACTCATATTTCAAGGATAAGGATGATCTGCTTTTTGCAATATGTGAAGAAGTTGCCGGGCGCTTTATTGCTGACCTTACCTATATCAAAACGGCACACAGTGATCCACTCGAGTCCCTTCGTCAAGCGCTGCTCTACCTTGTAGAGTTCGGATTCAATTACCCTGACGAATATAAAGTTCTTTTCATCACGGGCTCTCACGTGTACGGAACCCTTGACGAATTCATGGCAAAGGAGTCGATGGCACGGAATTCCTATTTCGTATTCAGGGAAATAGTGATTTATTGCATAGAAACAGGGAAGCTTCTGGAAATAGATATCGATGTTCTGACACAGGTCCTTACCAGCGCAACGCGAGGACTCGCGCTGACCCTTAGATTAACAGCTTACCCCTGGATCGACCGCAACGTGCTGGCTCATACTCTGGTTGAAGGATTACTGAGGAGTTATCGGAGATAACTTCACAATTTAATACTTAACGACGTTAATTATAAATATCAATTAAGAAGGAGTTATGAAATGAAAGACCTCTGGAGTATCAAAGGATTGTCGAAAGCAACAGACTGGCGGAATATGAAATTTATCCACTCCGAGAAGCGTACTTGCTTGCCAGCGGGTTCTCTTGTTTCGGGGTCCTTGTCGGATTTCTCCTGCTCGGGCTTATCATCGTCAGCCGGTTCCTCTGCTGCCATGGGCCATGCAAAGCGCGACAGCTTCATTAGGGATATTTTCTCTACGGCCGCCCCTGTAATCGACCCTCTCACCACCGTATTCAGCTTAGGCCTCTGCCATATGTGGCGTCGTTCCCTCGTCTCCGGCTCGGACCTGAGAGAAGGTGACAGCGTGCTCGATGCATGCACAGGCACGGGCGAATTGGCGCTCTTGCTTGCGGAAAAGGTCGGGCAGAATGGTCGTGTTACAGGAATCGATTTCTGCGAAGAGATGCTCGCGATCGCGAGGAGGAAGGTCGGCCCGAAGTTCGCAAACGTCTCTTTGGTCGCTGCCAATGCCAAGGACCTTGATTTTGCCGACGATACTTTCGACGCAGCAACCGTTTCCTTCGGCATGAGAAACATCCCTGATACTGCAGCGGCCCTTAAGGAAATTCGCCGTGTACTCAAGCCCGGAGGTTCCTTCGTCTGCTTGGAGCTGACCCAGCCGCTGAAAGCATGGTTTGCGCCCCTCTACAAATGGTATGTCTTCAAGGTGATCCCTTTTGTCGGCAAGATCTTTGCCAAGTCTGCGGCCCCTTATTCCTACCTGCCCGTCTCGATAGAGACCTACTACAAGCCAGAGCAATTCATGCGCCTCATGGTGCAGTGCGGCTACTCGGACGTGAGCGTGCATGCCCTCTCACTAGGGATCGCGACGATCTATCGGGGGAAGAAACGATGAACGAACTCGACGTGCTGGACGAAAAGAACAGGGAGATGGTGTATGAATTCAGCAGCCGGTGTATCGATCGGATTGAAGGCCATGTTCCCCTCAAAGCCTTATTGGCGCCTTTCCACAGCTTTCTTGAGGCGAACGTCGTAAAAGAGGCCGACAAGGACAGGCTGATTATCGAGTGTGCCGTCGCAGCACATTATGACGGGACGGATCTGAGGGCTGTAAGCCGGGAAGAGCTTCTTGAAAAGACCAAGCGTGTTGATGCCGGATTTCTTAAAAAAGTCTCGCTGCCTTTCCTGTCCGATGTCCTGTATAAGGATGTTGCTGATATACGGAATAAAAGGATCGACGTCTTGTTCGGAACTGTTTGCGATCTCATGAAGAACTGGAAAGGACATCACTCCTTTTCAGAGACAGTGAGGAATACTTATTCGCCGCAGCGATTCAAAGGAATTATTATCGATATCCTCCAACTTTACAGGCTGGAAACCATGATGGTCGCGGCTTCACAAAGTTTGCTTTCCCTGCAAGAATAGCCAAAGATCTCATTGAACCCAGGCTCTATGAGCTCATGGAGCTGGTTATAGAAGAAATCGC
>Ga0326726_10007064_pt1 | contig 10058 bp, 7 predicted proteins | sample MHFenrmetagenome_2_FD_207603 | JGI IMG/M metagenome (GOLD analysis project Ga0326726, IMG submission 207603) | Lab enriched peat soil microbial communities from Michigan Hollow, Ithaca, NY, United States - MHF15MN | ecosystem: Environmental > Terrestrial > Soil > Wetlands > Peat | place: USA... | reverse complement strand
TCGCTTTTTACTGTCATGTCCTCTCGTTCCGCTGCGTGGCGAATACCGAGGCGTGGGCCTGCCTTGAGCATGACGGCGTCGAGCTGATGCTCTCCTTGCCTAACCGGCACGAACCCTACGATGGGCCGCGGTTCTCCGGATCGCTTTATTTCCGCTGCCACGATGTGGACACCTGGTGGGACAGGGTAAAAGAGCGAGCCACGGTGGTCTATCCCATCGAGAACTTCGACTATGGCATGCGGGAGTTCGCGATTCGCGACAACAACGGATACATCCTGCAGTTTGGAAAATCGCTGGAAGAGGCAGACGTGGCGGGCGACGAATTCGACCCGCTTCCCACTATGCAAGGCGTGCTCGACTTGGCTGGAGGAACTGTTTTTGAGATGAGCAACAGTCTGGTCGGGATGATTGGCTATGCCGAGCTTGCACAGGAAAAACTGGATCCCGGCCATCCCGTCGCCAAACACGTGAGTGAAATTCGCAGGATTGGAGATATCGCTAAGCGGCACCTACATCTTTTGGGAGAGGAAGTCCGCCGGGTTCGGAAAGTGTGCGCCACCCTTGCCGAGAGACGCCGGCCACGTCGGTGACTCCAAAGGAGCGGGAGGTTGGCGTTAGCAAATCCCAAGCAGGAGTGGGGCACTCGGCTATCTACTAGTCAACCTTTAGCAGGGTTCTTTCGTCACAGTGAATGGCATCTGGGAGCTTCGACAATGCCAGCTTTTTCCCACGCTCTTTGGCGTCCTTGTCTTCGACCTTGAAGTAATACTCCAGCGTAGCGTGCCCAACTTCGCCAACCATCAACAGTATGGCTTTCATTTCTTCGTTAGCACGCGTTTTGGGACCAAGGTGAACTATCCCATCCCACGTATTCTTCGCTGGGCTTGGGCTCACCTCCGCTTGGGGCCAATATTTCTCGATGCCTTTCGCGCCAAGGACCAGCCACACCCTTTTCCCGAAAGGCCAGACATCGAACTTCCCTGAGAGTAGGTACCTATTTGAGCTGCCGCTTTCCGTTGCACGGCTGGAAGTCTCGATCGTCAGCTTGCAGCGGTCTCTCAAAACTCTCTCGTCCCCTTGAGTCGGAGCCGGCTGGGGCGTTCTTTTCCTAACGATGCCAGGCGCACTCGCCGCTATGACGATGGCGATCAAGACAGCCCAGAGTTGAACGGGGTGTTTGAAGAACTCGAACCAAGGATGGAGTTCTTGCACGCCCAATAGCGCGAGCACTCCGGCCACCGCTGCGATTACCGTACTGATGAGGAGTGTCTTCTCCTCCCACTTTGAGGGCCGGGTGCCCCATCCTTCGCGCACTTTGCGAAGGGTGGGATTCCCCAGAATTTTTGCTTGGGACTTTCACACTACGAGTTGAAACTGGCTTCACAAAACCGTTGTCGGGAGGACACGGCTTCAGCCGTGCCGCTAGGAGCACCCCGGAATCCGGGCTAAATAGCCCCTGAGGCGTGCGCTTTGAAGGTACCAGACTCGGAGTTCGCAGAATCCTAAGAGGGACAGAGCCGTGGAATCCCACCTTTCGAAAAGCGCGAAAGGTGGGGCACCCGTCGGTTATCTAGGGTTTAAAGGTGGGCCACCCGCCCTTTGATTCGCTCATAAGGACGACAAAAGCTATGCCGTGTGCGGATCACTGAGACTTGCTACCCGTGCGGAATGATCCGGTTCAATGGTCCTCGGATTTTACAACCATAATCCTGCCTGAGTCGTAGTGCCTTGATCCCAACTCTGCCTCGAAGTGCTTCGAGTTCGTGCCATTCTCCATGAGTGAAACGACTTGTGTTATTCATAAATGTCCGGCAGTCGTCAGCCAGATCCTTGATGATGCCCTTGAGTTCGCTGTCGTATCGGATCTTGCGGGCTAAGTCGCGGAGCTCAGAGCGCAGCCTTTCGAGGGAAACGATGACGTGCTGCGCCACCTCCATATTCCGATCCATGAACAAAGCTCCGTGTTGCTCAAGCAGATCGATCGTATCCTGCGCCACCTGCCCCTCCTCCGTGAACCTACGCAGGACAGGCAGTGGGCTGCGATGCGAAAGAAGTAGGAATCGGATAAATTGCTCATGCTTCTTCTTCCACTCCAAAAGCATCTCTGCTGGAAAATCTGCTCCATTGTTTTTATCGATCATTGTGTGGCATGCCGCGCAGAGCCAGATTCCATTATCAGGGTGAGCACGCTCCGCATCTGTCATATTTTTGTCGTGGCGAGCTTGTCCGAGTCGAGCAGCACGAATATGCGCAGCCTCACCGATCTTCACCGCCAGGTCCCCTTGACCATCGGACGGACCTACCGTGAGGGTCGAACATTGCGGATTACTGCAGATCAGACTTGCTCGAAACGCCAGCAACTGACACGTCGCAGCTGAAAAATCCGGTCCCGTCATTTTCACCTTCGATTCCGGTGTGCGGACAACCTCACCCGCCAACGTTCATCCTAGCTTGAGTGACCGAAGCCAGTTTGACGATTACTTCTTGCGCTCCCCTTTGTCGACCACGAATTCGGCGAACTGCTCCCACGTAATTCGAAATGGATACGTGTGGTCGGCAGGGGTCCACTCCAGATGGTTCTGTCGAACGGTGATGGTGCCGTGCTTACTCCCGTTTTTCTTACGGACGAATGTGACCCCTATGTTGTCGATTTCGCGCTCTGGGATTGAGAATTTGACACTGTTCGCCATGCCCTATCCCTCCATAAATGGAAAAAGGTCACGGGTATACCCGTGACCCCCTCGTCAGAACAATTATCTACGCTTCCTAACTAATCCTGCATAGACCACTTTGGTGCCACTAATCTCAGCGGCTTAAAGCTGTCCAGGTTTGGTTCCTGTTGCAGCATGGCTAAAGCCATGCCCTTCCCAAAATCGCTGCGGAGCTTCGCTCCGCTTGGACGGGTCAGAGACCCGTCCCTACACGAACTTTCTAGCTGCACCCGCTCGTGCTCCCGCAGCTCATGCACCGATAGCAACTGCCGTTGCGCGTCATGATTGAGCCGCAGAAGCTGCAGGTGGGAGCGTCTCCCATGTCGACGATCCCGGACAGGGCGTCGGCGGCGTGAATGGAGCCAGAACCAGTTCTCAGTTCCCGGTTCTCAGTTCCCAGTTGAGGTGCGGAGCCGTTTACGTCGCCTACCGCTTCCGGAGCAGGCGAGCCCAGCGCTCGCGGACGCAGGTTGTCGAACAGCAACTGCTGCTGTCCGCTGAGGAAGCGGAGTTGGAGCCAGCGGAAGATGTAGTCCATGATCGACTTGGCGTAGCCGATGTCGGAATTGCTGGACCAGCCGCTGGGCTCGAAGCGGGTGTGCGCGAACTTTTCGCAGTAAAGTTTCAGCGGAACACCATGCTGCAGCGAGATGGAGACGGCCAGCGCGAAGCTGTCCATCAGGCCGGAGACGGTCGAGCCTTCTTTGGCCATCTTGATGAAGATTTCGCCGGGCTCGCCGTCGGGATAGAGGCCGACGATGATGTAGCCTTCGTGGCCTCCGATGTTGAATTTGTGCGTCACCGACATGCGCTCTTCTTTCAGCTTGTGGCGCACGGCTCGGGGTGGGGCGTCGAGATTGTCTTCCAGCGCAGGCGAGGGCGCCTGCCCGACAGCCGGCTGGGAGCCGGCACTACTGGCTGTCTTTGTGCCTGCGGCCGAGAGCGGCTGCGACTGCTTGCAGCCGTCGCGATAAATGGCTACGGCTTTTATGCCGAGCTTCCAGGCCTGGATGTAGGCCTCCATGATGTCTTCGACCGTGGCCGCGTTGGGCAGATTGACGGTCTTCGAGATGGCTCCGGAGATGAAAGGCTGGGCGGCGGCCATCATCTTCAGGTGCCCCATGTAGTGGATCGACCGCGTGCCTTTGGCCGGCTTGAACGAGCAGTCGAAGACGGCAAGATGGTCGTCCTTGATGTGGGGCGCGCCTTCGATGGTGCCGGTCGCGTCGATGTAGCTGACGATCGCGTCCGTCTGCTCGTGGGTGTATCCGAGCTTGAACAGCGCGCCGGGCACGGTGTTGTTCACGATCTTGATCATCCCGCCGCCCACCAGCTTCTTGTATTTGATCAGCGCCAGATCGGGCTCAATGCCGGTAGTGTCGCAATCCATCATGAAGCCGATGGTGCCGGTTGGCGCCAGAACTGTGACTTGCGAGTTGCGGTAGCCGTGCTTTTCGCCGCTGGCGAGGGCTTCGTCCCAGCAAGTCTTGGAGGCTTCATAGAGAGACTCGGGGACGTTCTTGCTGTTGATGTTGTTGACGCTGGCGCGGTGCATGCGGATTACGTCCAGGAACGGCTCACGATTGATGTAGAAGCCGGGGCAGGCGGCGCCGGGCATGGCTTCGGCAGTGGTCACGCCTAGGCGATTCTGAACGGTGTCAGTGATGGGAGCGAGCGGTTCGCAGAGTTCGGCGACGCGGCTCGACTGGAGATAGGCTTCGCCGCACATGATGGCGGTGACGCAGGCGGCATAGTCGCGTCCGGCGTCGGAGTCGTAGGGAAGTCCGGCGGCCATCAGCAGCGCGCCCAGGTTCGCGTAGCCCAAGCCTAGCGGACGATAGTCGTGCGAGTTCTTGCCGATCGTCTCGGTGGGATAGCCGGCGTTGTCGACGAGAATTTCCTGCGCGGTGATGATTACGTCTACGGCGTGGCGATAGGCTTCCACGTCGAACGTGCCGTTGGGCGCGAACTTCAACAGGTTCAGGCTGGCCAGGTTACAGGCAGAGTCGTCGAGGAACATGTACTCGGAGCAGGGATTCGAGGCATTGATCCGGGACGTGTTCTTCGAGGTATGCCAGCGATTGACGGTGGTGTCGTACTGCATGCCGGGATCGCCGCAGTGCCAGGTGGCGTCGGCGATCTTGTACAGCAGATCTCTGGCTTTGTAGGTGTTGACGACGCGGCCGTCGACGATGGCGCGAGTGGAGAAATCGGTGTCGCGGCGGACGGCGACCATGAAGTCGTCGGTCACGCGGACGGAGTTGTTGGCGTTCTGGAAAAAGATGGAGCTGTAGGCGTCGGAGTCGGGATGAGAGCCGTCGTATCCCTGGGCAACGAGCGCGTGCGCCTTGGCTTCTTCTTTCGATTTGCACTCGATGAAGTCGACGATGTCGGGGTGCTCGATGTTCAGGATGACCATCTTGGCGGCGCGACGAGTTTTGCCGCCGGATTTGATCACGCCGGCGAAGGCGTCGAAACCCTTCATGAAGCTGAGCGGGCCGCTGGCCGTGCCGCCGCCACTTAGAGTTTCAGTGGACGAACGCAGCGTCGAAAGATTCGTGCCGGTGCCGGATCCCCACTTGAACAGCATGCCTTCAGTCTTCGCCAGAGTCAGGATGGAGTCGAGCGAATCCCTCACCGAATTGATGAAGCAGGCCGAGCACTGCGGGCGCGTGTACCCGGTGACGCCGAATTCGACCTGGCGGGTCGCGGAATTCCAGTGCCAGTTCTGGGCGTCGGAGTTGGGCTCGATGCGGTCACATCCAACGTTGAACCAGACGGGCGAATTGAAAGCCGCGTACTGGCGAACGAGCAGGTGGACGAGTTCGTCGTGGAAAGTGGCAGCGTCTTCGGAGCTGCGGAAGTAGCCGTCGTTCATACCCCAGTCGCGGATGGTCTCGGCGACGCGGGTGACGAGCTGGCGCACACCGGTCTCACGCTCGCTGGTGCCGACGCGTCCATGAAGGTATTTCGAGGCGACGATGTTGGTCGCGGTCATGGACCAGTCTTTGGGAGTCTCGACGTCCTTCTGCTCGAAGATCACGTTGCCCTGGGCGTCGGTGATCTGAGCGGTGCGCAGCTCCCATTCGATTTCGTCATACGGGGAAACGCCGGGCTTGGTAAAGAAGCGGCGGAAGGTGAGGCCAGCAGCCTTCTTCCGGTTGGCGGTGGTCGCGGCTTCTGTTCTTTTAACTTGTTCGCGCACTTCGGGCATGTCCTTCTCCTAGATTAGATGATGGCGGTCTTCAAGTGAATCTGCATGTCGTCGTGGTGCCGTCCCCTTCGGCTCGCTCTGCTCGCTCAGGGCAGGCTTTACGGGACTCAGTCGTAAATACAACGCTCCCCGGCACTTACGTGCCGGGCTTTCGGATAGCGCCCCTTCGGGGCTGGATCAACCCGGCTCCGACGGCGTTGCAATCACTGCAATGTTTTCAAGGATCCGCAGCCAGCGCGGGCGTCAGGGCGTGCGCGGCCACCATGCACACAAACATCACGTTCCCCAGCCGATCGGGCCTAGGGAGCCAAATCTGCTTCCGAGCCTTTTCGGTAATTGTGCAGCGGGAGCGCTGCGGGGAGAGGAGCCTCGGCTGGGCGGACCGATTCCACTGTTTGCGGGTCAACGGTTGGACATTCGAGACCGTGGCGGGCAAAAGATTCGGCGACGAGTTGAATCAGACCTTCCATAGGGGCTCCTGGCACCGCAAGTCAAGCTGGCCGGACCCAACACAAGCTCCGGGCGTTGCGCTTTGATGAGTCCCCCGAGGGGATGCCTGGCCAAGCCAAAGCCGGGGGAAGTCACCGCTTTTTCCATCCGTTCCGGAGGGATGGGTCTCCGCAAAGGGAGGATCCGGAGCCACCTCGACTTCGTATCGCCCCCTGTTTTCTGGTCTTGGCCCCTTCGTGCGGGGTCTAAAAAAGTGCTATGGGATGCTTAACGTACTCCTGCTGGTTGTGCCTGTCAAGAGAATACCTCTACCTATTGTGGCCTGATAGTGCCATAGGTACCCAACTGGGAAAAGACGGCCCGCGAGCTTCGGGCTACGAGCTTCGGGCCAACCCCTGGCCACCCCGACTCCGGGCTAGCCGCTCCAGGCGGGGGTGGGCAGACGCTGGGTCGGGGCCGGGGGAGCGAGTACGCCCGATGCCCGGTCTGGAGTCGAGCCCCGCGCGGGCGATGTGCCGGGAGAAGGATGCAAGGGGACGTAAATGTCTTCGAACAAGTGGCGCGCGTGAATGCGGCGGATGCCTTCGGGCGACTCGACGAGGTAGTCGCCCACCTGCCCGGATTGTTCGCGTCCGAAGATGTCAGTGAAGACGAGAGGCTCAGTGAGTTGCCGGGCTCGCACGACGAAGCGCGAGCGGTAGACGGTCCATGGGCTTTCAACGTTCATAAGGCTTCACCCCTCGGGGGAGGGCGGTGGTTGGTTGCTCGTTTCTGGTTTCTGGTTTGTTGTTGACGATGCCAAGCGTCGCGCAAAAAAGTGTCATGCGGCCGATCGCGGCCGCGCGGGGCTGGTTTTTGGGTGCGAAGTGAAGTGACTCTACCCGCCGAAAACGAGCGGGTCAATACGCAAGAGTTGTGCAACCGCAAAATTCTTTTCTGCGGATTGACGCGCATGAACGCGGATCAAGGGAAGGTTGAATTCGCCTCGCAGGAGACACTGCGGATAGGGAGTTCCAGAGAATGCGCGAGCGGGCCGGAAGTCTCTGCTACACTCGACAGCCGGAATTTGCACAGTGGGTGCACAGGATTGGAACAGTTGCTGGTTGCTAGTTGCTAGTTGCTAGTCAGTTCTCGATTCTCGGATCAAGTGCCAGGGTTCAGGAGGAAACAATGCGCGAAGTGTTGTTCGTCGGAATTCTTCTTTCCAGCGCAATGATCATGACTGGTGCGGCGCAGACACAATCGTCCGCGAACAGCGCTATTCATATTCACTGCGGGTCGTTGTTTGATACGGCGTCCGGACAAATGCGGAAAGACGTGACGATTGTCGTGCAGGGCGAGAAGATTGCGAAGGTATCTGCTGGATCGAGGATCGACACATCCGGGCCGCCGCCCCAGGTGTTGGACCTCTCGCACGAAAGCTGCTTGCCTGGTCTGATCGACACGCACACGCACATTCTGCTGCAGGGCGACATTACGGCGGCGGATTATGACGAACAGTTGTTAAAGCAGTCGCCGGAGTATCGGACGATTCTGGCGACCGTGAATGCGCGGCGAGCGCTGGAGTATGGATTTACGACGATCCGCGATCTGGAGACCGAGGGCGCGGGGTATGCGGACGTGGATGTGAAGAAGGCGATTGAAAATGGCGTGATCCCAGGGCCGCGCATGCAGGTGGCGACGCGCGCGATGGACGTGACGGGAGCGTATCCACTGCTGGGATATGCACCCAATGTCGAAGTGCCGCACGGCGTACAGGTGGTGGACGGCGCTGACGCGGGACGCAAGGCAGTGCGCGAGCAGATCATGCATGGCGCGGACTGGATCAAAGTCTATTCCGACCGCGGTTATCGGCTTCGCGACGACGGCGTGCTCGACGATATTCCGACCTTCACGCTCGATGAGTTGCGTGCGATTGTGGATGAGACGCATCGGCAACGGCACAAGATCGCCTCGCATGCCATGGCGCTCAATGGCGTGCACAACGCGGTCGAGGCGGGCGTGGACTCGATCGAGCACGGGAACTACATCGCGGACGAAGACCTGAAGACGATGGCGGCGCGGGGAATTTTTTATGTGCCCACGATATTTGTGGGCGAATACGTGGCGCAAGGACGGGCAGCGGCGGGCGCGCCGGTCTGGGTGAAGATGATCGCCGTGCACGAAGACACCCTCCGGCGGGCGATGAAGGCGGGAGTGAAGATCGCGTTTGGGACGGATGCGGGCGGGTTCGATTGGAAAGTGAATCCGGCGAAAGAGTTCTCTTCGATGGTGAAGTTCGGGATGACGCCGGCGCAGGCGTTGAAGTCGGCAACTTCTTCGGCGGCGGAGTTGCTGGGGATGCAGGACAAGGTCGGGACGATTGAGGTTGGCAAATTGGCGGATATTGTGGCGGTGCCGGGGGATCCGCTGGCGGATGTTTCGGTGATGGAGAAAGTGGATTTTGTGATGAAGGGTGGGGTGGTTTATAGGAAACCTTAGTTCTCAGTTCCCGGTTCTTAGTTCTTAGTTCTCAGTTCTCAGTTCTCAGTGAAACATCGTGAGTCAGGGAGCCGAGTGAGTGGAAAACCAGTCGAGGACTCGGCGTTCGAATTCCTCTGGGGCGGCGGCATGCGCTCCGGTGTGCCTTGCGGCTAGGACCTTCCAGACCACAACGTGTTCGGGATTGTGCGAATGAATCATGTCGGAATGGTAGTTAGGAATGTTGCGATCACTCAGGCCATGGATGAGCAGGATCGGGATCTTACTTCCTTCAACCGCTTGCACGGGCGAAGCTTCTTCCATGTTTAGTCCATAACGGAGCCGAACGTATAGGAATCCCGCATCGACGGTCGGATGAAAGAACGTCTTTCCCACCCATGGCCCGGTGCTAAATGCGCGTCCGAAGCGAGCATAGGCTACCTCGCGGAACGTAGCGAACGGAGATTCGGCCACAACGGCGCAGATCCGCGTTTCATGGGGGAGCGACTGGAGAAGTTGGGCTGCTCCCATCGACTCGCCAAGTCCAAGCACACAATGTGGATGTTCAATCGTCTCGATCCAATCAACCCAGCGATGGATATCATCGGCCTCGCGCAGTCCGTAGGTGGCCAGGCCGGTGCTGAGGCCGTGGCCGCGCGCATCGGGAAGCAGAACCGAATAGTGATTCGCAAGCAGCCATTTGCCATAGCCGTACATGCCCATGCGGTTGTCGCTCACGCCGTGCAGAAGGATCACAACATTTCCGTTCGCATCGGGAGGCCGCATGAACCAGGCGCGCAGGACAGCGCCATCTGAGGTTTTGAGTTCTACGTCTTGAAAGACAATCGAATCTTTTTGTGCGGCGGCGCGTACGTTACGCTCTTCGTTGGCGGTTATAGGATGACTGGGAGGATGGAGGGCGATCCAGCCGAGTCCAATGCCTCCCAGAATTGTGCCAAGCAAATAGAGCACTGCAAGTGTGATGAGGAGGCGGCGGCGCAAGAGCAGATGCTTCGCGGCGGACATTGGTGGTAAATATACGTGAGTGTTACGCGTATAGTTCCGACGCGGTATGAGTGGGCCGTCCCTCCGGGACTTGGCCATTGTCCGGTCTACCCAGCGCTGAAGCGCTGGGCTAAGCTGGATCGCCCCTCCGGGGCTGGTTTTCGGTGATTGCGGCAACTCGGGATTGCAAAGACATGAATCGTTTTGTACGGATCTTC
>Ga0326726_10007063_pt1 | contig 10059 bp, 8 predicted proteins | sample MHFenrmetagenome_2_FD_207603 | JGI IMG/M metagenome (GOLD analysis project Ga0326726, IMG submission 207603) | Lab enriched peat soil microbial communities from Michigan Hollow, Ithaca, NY, United States - MHF15MN | ecosystem: Environmental > Terrestrial > Soil > Wetlands > Peat | place: USA... | reverse complement strand
CTTTGAAGTCAGGTTTTGAAATTTCCATATCTGCTCACTTGAGAAAATCGATCTCAAACTGTTTCTGTACTTTGGGGGTAAGCTTCTCATTACGACCATATATTTGTGGCGACCGTACGCCCGTGACAACCAGCAGGGTCCGCATCTTACACTGCATGGCGGGGTCGATCTGTGCACCCCAGATGATCCGCGCACCCGGATCAACCCGGTTGTAGACTTCCTGCACTACCCCTTCGGCCTCTTCCATGGTCATATCCGGCCCCCCGACCACGTTAACGAGTGCGGCGGTTGCACCACTGATATCCACATCGAGGAGCGGAGAACGGATCGCTTTCTTGACCGAGTCAGCCGCTTTGTCCTCGCTGTCACTCTCGCCCATACCGATCATGGCGACCCCCCCACGCTCCATAACGGTACGCACATCAGCAAAGTCCAGGTTGACCAGTCCGGGCATGGTAATAAGCTCGGTGATCCCCTTGACCGCACGCATGAGGACTTCATCGGCAACTTTGAAAGCGGCGTAGAGGGGGAGCTTCGGCACGACTTCGAGCAGCCGGTCATTGGGCACAACGATAACCGTGTCTGCCACATCCCTGAGGCGCTCAAGCCCGGCCTCTGCATTCTCCATGCGGATGGCACCTTCCGCAGAAAAAGGCAGGGTAACAATGGCAATGGTCAGGGCTCCTTCCTCACGGGCAGCTTTTGCAACAACCGGTGCAACCCCAGTACCGGTTCCTCCACCGAGACCAACTGTTATAAAGACCATATCGGAACCGGAAACAACCGCACGAATCTCTGCCTCATTTTCGAGTGCCGCTTCTTCCCCGATCTGGGGGATCGACCCTGCACCGAGACCCCGGGTTCGCTGGCGGCCGACCAGGATACGCTGATCCGCCTGGGTGCGGATCAGGTGTTGGGCATCTGTATTGATGGCGATAAGTTTTGCCCCGTGAATGCCTTCTTCCATCATTCGGGATATGGTATTCGATCCGCCGCCACCACAGCCAATGACAGTGATCTCGGTCTTGAGCTCGGCCAGGATCTGGTCAAGATCTTCGTTATTCTGCGAAGTTGAAACGGTTTCGTCCCTCGCCTTAGTAAGTGCCTCTTCAACAATTGACCTCATGAAAACTTCTCCAACCCGGGGATGTGGATTTTAATTTCACTGCAGGAAGACACCATGTCAGGACAGATCATCCTGCCATCAATCTCGACTGCCTGACCTGCCGCCAGATGTTTGTAGGAAGGTCCTGCGGGTACCCCCAGTTCGCGCGCTTTCCGGGGATCGAACCTTACTTTATGAATGATCAGGGTATCTTTCTCCGTTGCAGTGATCTCTTTGTTACGTATGATTTTCACGCACAATGTATTTAAATCATTTATTATTTGTGATCCATGATCTTCATATGTAATAAATTCCGGAAGGAGACGGTTATCTCCCGTGGAAAGGTGAACGACCGGCAGGTTCCCAAGCGATTGAATCAAACCCTTTTCGTCAGATTTCACCGTTTCGCCAAGCAACTCCGGAGTTATCCTGACTCTGCAGAGGGTCCCCTCTCCCTGCAGGTTATGGATATAGCACCGTGCACCCAAACAGACCTGCTCTGCCATCACCCGGACAGCCTGGTAGGTATTCCAGGAAAGGTGCCCCATTGCCATGATCTCGCTTTCCGAAAGCCGGAGAATCGAGAGCTGATCCAGCATTCCGGAAAGGTGGCTGAGATCTTCGCGATTTAATGCTTTCCGGTCAATATATGCGGCAACGGCTCCGCTTTTTGCCATCATCGCCCGTATCAGCTCCTCATCCAGCATCGGAATTTCCCGGGTATGAGCGATATGCCCGAATGCCCCGCGGGAGGTAAGGGCAATCTCGGTCTGTCTTGTCGCATAGTGGGTACCTCCAAACCCTATAAATGGTACAGTATTCGTCGGAGATGCTGACAACACACTCTCAGCGACAGCCCGGGCGGCAACCGGATCGGTCCATTCCTTCTCGGTACTCCCGATCTCGACAAAAAATGAAGGGTGTGAAAGACCGGTCGGTCCATGATGGGTGACTTCATACGAGACCCGATAACCTTCAGGACAGTGTTTCCTGAGCGAACGGAGCGTTGCCTGCATCATCGCAGGGGCTGCAGGGGTAAGAGTCCGGGGAGTTCCCCCAACTTCTGCAGTGCTAAAGTTTCCGGTCACATGCACTGTGAGAACCGGAACGGGATTGGCACTGTAATGCCGTGAAAGAAAGACGAGAAGATCTGCATCGATCCGTGTATCAATGTGTTCTGCATGGATCAGACGCTCCTCAATCTCAATAAACTCGTACGTCCGTCCCAGCTCCGGTAATCTTTCAGTCTTCGAATTGCCAAGCATCTGTTCGATGTGGTGCCGGATGTTCACTCCCGCCTTGTCCTGCCGGGAGTTGATAAGCGCAACTTTCATTTACAATAGATTGGCGGTTTATCACGATTAAGCGTCTCATGGTGATTGAAAGATAAACACTATGATGGAGTACACTGCATAATGTTACCATGGACGCTGACAAGATTGAACAGGCATTCAGGAGTGCAGGAATCGAGAAAAGTATCACCTGCCCGGAGGCATTCTCCATCGCGGCAAAGTACCGCATCCCAAAAAAGGAGATCAGCGAATACTGTAATGCACACGGTATCAAGATCCGCGGCTGTCAGCTGGGCTGCTTCAAATGAGTCTTTTTTTAAAGGTAGTTTCAGTTTCAAAGGCGATCGAAGAGATCCGGAATCTCTCTGTTCGCTGCAGTGAGGAACAGGTCAATCTCACCGGTGCACTCCACCGCATTCTCGCAAAGGACGTGCGTGCTGATATCGACATTCCCGGATTCAACCGCTCTGTCGTTGACGGGTACGCAGTACGAGCTGCTGATACCACGGGTTCGAATGATACTATTCCCTCGATCTTCCCCTTGCGTGGCAGGGTTTCTATGGGAGCGTCTGCAGGCACCAGCCTCCAGCCGGGTGACTGTATCTATGTTCCTACCGGAGGAATCCTCCCTTGTGGGGCTGACGCGGTGGTCATGATCGAACATGCCGAGCAGATCGGTGAGGAGATCCTTGTAAAAAAACCGGTAGCATACGGGGAAAACATTCTCTTTTTTAATGAGGATTTTTCCTCAGGAGATGTTGTCGGTAAAAAAGGGCGAAAGCTTTCCCCCCAGGACATTGGCGTCCTTGCCGCCGCAGGATGCATTGACGTTCCGGTTGTCCGCATACCGAAAATAGGAATTCTCTCTACCGGGAACGAACTGGTGCCAGTGAACGTACGGCCAATGCCCGGACAAGTACGGGATGTCAACTCGTACGTGGTTGCATCGTTTGTGCAGGAACAGGGATGCACACCCGTGATCTATGGGATTGTGCGGGATGACCGTGAGGAACTTCGTTCCGCGTTCAGCAGGGCAGCCTCAGAATGCGATGCTGTCCTTATCTCAGGAGGCAGTTCCAAGGATGACCGCGATATGGTAGCGGCGATTATCAGGGAGGAAGGAGAAGTCCTGATCCACGGCATTGCAATTTCTCCCGGCAAACCAACCATTATCGGGAGATATGGGATTATACCCGTCATCGGGCTGCCCGGCCACCCTGCTTCTGCTTTCATCGTGCTCGTAGCAATCATCCGTTACCTCTTCGAAGGGATGACGGGTAATATGGATAGTAAAATGCGATCGGTATACGCTACTCTCAGTCAGAATATACCGTCGTCAAAAGGCAGGGAGGACTATGTGCGGGTTTCTGTGTGCGACGGAATTGCAACCCCCCTGTTCGGAAAATCAGGCCTGCTCAATACCCTGGTAAAAAGCAGCGGGGTCGTGCGGATTCCTGCCGAAAGTGAGGGGCTTGAAACCGGAACACGGGTCGAGGTGATTGTGTGGTAAGACGATATCTGACCGTTACTTCCCTGACTGAAACCCTCTCAATCCTTCAAAACGAGTTTGTCTGCACGCCGGTACGTGAGAATGTCCCTCTTCTCAATTCAGTCGGCAGGGTAACTGCAGAACCTGTTTTTGCCCGGTATTCGGTTCCTGAGGTGCACCTTGCCGCGATGGACGGTATCGCTGTCGAAAGCAAAGAGACCCGGGGAGCAAGCGAACAGCACCCGGTCACCCTGAAGCGGGCGGCGAGAGTGAACACCGGTAATGTCGTGCCACCCCTCTATGATGCCGTGATCATGATCGAGGATGTACATATCGATCATGAGCGGTTTACCATCCGCAAGGCAGCCCCGCCTTGGCAGCATGTCCGCCCGGCAGGAGAAGACATTGGAGAATCCGAGATGGCGCTGCCGTCACGCCACCGGATTCGCCCGTCAGACCTCGGTGCACTCGCCGCATATGGCATTACCGGGGTGCCTGTACTTACCGTACGGATCGGGTTGATCCCGACAGGGAGCGAGCTTGTCTCCCATGGTAATCTCCCCGCGCCCGGGCAGGTGGTAGAGAGCAACACCGTGATGGCAGAAGCAATACTGGACACACTCGGTGCACGGTGCACACGCTATCCTATGGTCAAAGACGACCCGGCACAGATCAGGAAAGCACTGCAGTGTGCTGTGGAGGAGAATGATCTCGTAATCATCTCCGCGGGGTCATCGGCAGGTACGAAAGACTTCACTGCTGATGCGATCGCAGACCTCGGTGAGGTACTGGTTCACGGGGTAGCTATCAAACCCGGTAAACCGGCAATAATCGGGCGGATCGATAAAAAACCGGTCATCGGCATGCCGGGGTATCCCCTTTCAGCCCTGACAGTACTCCGCGAGATCGTGACTCCTCTTGTTCATCAGTTCGGCCTTCCTGTCACCTCGTTTGGTACTATAGAAGCCACTTTTACCGTTTCGGTTTCCAAGGATGTCGGGAGTGACGAGTTCGTCCTGTGCTCGCTGGGGCATGTAGGTGACCGCTGGGTGCTCTCTCCCTTATCACGGGGTGCAGGAATCCAGATGAGTGCGGTCCGGTCCAACGCATACCTGAAAATGCCGGCCGGCGTTGAAGGCTACGAAGCAGGGACCCGGGTAACTGCAAACCTGACCGTTTCGCACGCTGAGGCAGAAAGGGCACTCCTGTTAACCGGGAGCCACGATCCTCTGGTTGACTATCTTGCTGATCTCCTCTCGCAAAATGACGTTGAACTTCATTCCACGCACGTGGGAAGCATGGGTGGAATCCTTGCCCTTAAGAAAAACGAATGCCATGCAGCCCCGATGCACCTGCTGGCCGAAGACGGGGATTACAACATCCCGTACCTGCAGAAATACCTTCCCGGGGAGGAGGTTGTTCTTATCTGCGTTACGGAGCGGCAACAGGGAATCGTCTCAAAGGATGGAATTGGTTTCAATGAACTGCCCAATCACACATTCGTAAACAGGCAGCGGGGTTCCGGAACCCGGATGCTTCTCGATCATCTGCTCAGGGAGAACCGAATCGATTCATCTGCTATCCGGGGGTATGAGCGCGAAGTGACCACCCATCTTGCTGTAGCTCTTGCCGTGAAATCCGGGGAAGCCGACGCAGGGATGTGCGTCTATAGTGCGGCAAAGGCACTCGGGCTCCGATTCATTCCGGTAGCATCTGAACGCTACGAAATCGCCATCCGCAGGGAGCATCTTGAGGATCCCCGGGTGGCAGAACTCTGTGATACACTCGTCTCGCCTGCATTTAAGGAGATCCTGGACCATCTCGGAGGCTACGATACGAAGGAGAATGGCGTGCGGCGTGAACTGCCATGAGCACCGCTTCTTCAGGTGTTGCGCACTGCTTCACTCCGGGTATATCCCAGGTATGAATGCCAAAAACCCTGCGTTTTATCCTTAATGCGATTGCAATTTCAGACAATGTTCCGTGACCACCTCCGATTGCAATGACCGAATCAGCTGACTGGACTACAAGCACATTCCGTCCATGTCCCTGTCCTGTGCGGATAACGACATCGAGGTAATGGTTTCCATTTCCGGTATCGGGCACAATACCGACCGTTAATCCGTCCTGTTCCTTTGCGCCCTTACACGCACCTTCCATAACTCCGGAGAGCCCCCCGCAGACCAGTGTTTCGTGGTTTTCTGCAATCAGTTTTCCCACAGTCCGCGCTGCTTCATATTCTTCCGGTGAGGCATCAGAAGCGCCGATTACTCCAATCTGTCCCATAGTTTTAGTCCTCTTCTCCGATCCCGATCCGATACCCAACGGATGGAAAGTTGGTTTCACGTGTAGCGTGATGCAGACCTTCCCCATCAACTACTGATCCATCACTCCTTCACGGGCTTGTACGTATCGATATTTCTTCGGAGAAGACGTTAACTTTTATGTCTTAATTTTGTGCTTAAGAAACATTTTATCAATGAGGAAAGAGGATGAACAATACATGGCAGAAGAAAACAAGCCACCCTTGCCACCGTTCACCAAGGAGACGGCGGCTCAGAAAGTCCGTATGGCCGAAAACGGATGGAACTCACGCGATCCCGAGAAGGTATCGCTTGTCTATACCCCCGACAGTTTCTGGCGCAACCGGGCCGAATTCGTTCATGGCCGCCAGGAGATTATTGCATTCCTGCGTCGGAAGTGGGCAAAAGAGCTCGATTACCGGCTGATTAAAGAAGTCTGGGCATACACCGATAACCGTATTGCTGTCCGGTTCGCGTACGAGTGGCACGATGATGCCGGCAACTGGTTCCGCTCCTACGGCAACGAGAATTGGGAGTTTGCCCCAAACGGCCAGATGCAGCGGCGTTTCGCGAGCATCAACGACCTGCCGATCAAGGAGGGAGACCGGAAGTATCACTGGCCGCTGGGACCCCGCCCGGAAAATCATCCGGGACTTTCCGACTTAGGCCTGTAATTCTCCAGGCATTTCCGGTGATCTCCGCTTAGGGTTCAGGATCAGATTATTCCTGAACAAGGAAGTCCCTGATCTGTCGTGAGATTTGGGTGATCTGTCATTGCTGACAATCATCCCACGGTTTTTCTAATTTGTCACGCCTCATTTTCATGCCAATGGATTACGTTCCCTCCAACAAGTCCCTGTTCCCTTTGTATCAGATAGGATGGCGGCGCATCAGCTGCCGGCCGGAAATCACGACCTGATCGAGAAAGAAGGAATTGTTTTTTATCCCGGTAAAATTCCTTACAATATGATTTGAAATACAAAGAACCGGTAAGATAACAGAGAGGGGAGGGGAGAGTCCCTTTCCCTCGCACCGCCCTTCACTTCACGCAATGGATTCGTATTGCCGGATCGGGAATATCGCATTCAGGGGAGGCCACAGCGGCCTGGTTGGAACCCCGTGAGCATTTGGTTGTTATTGGAATTCTGCTCCGGATCCATTTTTATTCACTATCAGAGCCGGGTTATTTTTACCGGGATACGGAAGATGGCATCATTGATGCCGGATTCCTTCCGGTCATCTGCACACAGGAAATACTTGCCCTGGGTCTTTATCGTGATGGTTTTTTCCTGGGGGACTGAGATATCATTGAGCTGGATCAGGGGGGATATCCCGTCATAAACCCAGGTCTTCTTGACGGTATCCCAGGAAGGTCGGACGGTCTGGATCTTTTCATAATCACTGACCTTAAGAAGAAGGAGATTTACATTTATCGCTCCGCCCGCCGGGGATGTTGCCCAAATTGTATACACCTGGTCGGGGTAAAGATAGTCAACCCCGAGGGTCTTCTGGAGATCAAGGCAGTAAAAATCATTAAAATGGATATCGATGGTGGTATCAAGACCACTGCTTTTTGCTGCCTGGTAGGCCGAAGTTACCTGGGTATACGAAGGAACCGGGGGAACACCAGGAGCAGCTGAAGTGGCCACAGGTACTGGGGCCGTATTCGGTGTCATAGTACAACCACAAACACATGCGAGCAGGAATACCATTCCTGCAATAAGGAGAGAGCAAAGTTCGGATCTCATGATGTGATATATAAAAATTACGTTTATATTTGTTACGATTCCGATCCGTCAGGTACGCTATTTTTGTGCGACGAAAATCCGGTTCACTGCGCTGGGAGAAAAACTACTTTGTCCCCCAGCACTAACATTGCTCTTACGCATATTTCTGCGTTCTTTGTAACTATTCAAGAGGGGTTTTGTGAAAGAAGTCACCGCTAACTTCAATGCACAGTCGATCGAGTGTGCTGTGCAGGAACACTGGCGCACCAACGATACGTATGCTACCGTAAAACAGCACCGTAGTACAGGAAAACCGTTCTTTTTTGTTGACGGTCCTCCCTATACCACGGGTACCATTCACCTCGGAACTGCGTGGAACAAGATACTTAAAGACTCTCTCCTGCGCTATCACCGTATGAACGGCCGCAATGTGATTGACCGGGCCGGCTACGACATGCACGGTCTGCCCATTGAAGTAAAAGTCGAACAGGCACTCGGCTTTGAGTCAAAAAAGGATATCGAAAAGTACGGTATCCGGAAGTTTATCGAGCAGTGCCGGGAATTTGCGAGCAGGAACAAGCTCCTGATGGATGACCAGTTTGCCAACCTTGGCGTCTGGCTGGACTTTCCCGGCGCGTACCAGACTGTTATGCCTGAATACATTGAGGCGGCATGGTGGACACTCGCACGGGCAGAGGAAAAGGGCATGCTCGAACGCGGGTACCGTGTTGTGAACTGGTGTCCCCGGTGCGAGACCGCGATTGCCGATGCAGAAGTGGAGTACTGGGACGAGAACGACCCCTCGGTTTTCGTCAAGTTCCCCCTCAAAGGTAAGATAAACGAGTTCCTTGTTATCTGGACGACAACGCCGTGGACGCTGCCGGCAAACGTTGCTGTCGCCGTGGCAAAGGATTTCGAGTATGCCAAAGTGCTCGCCAGGAAAGATGACAAGGAGACAATCCTCTGGATTGCCGAACCACTGGTAAAAGCGGTGCTCAAGAAGGGACGCTGTAAGGACTATGCCATTCTGGAGACAAAGAAGGGTGCCGATCTCACGGGATGGGGGTATGAATCCCCGCTTGCCTCCTCCGTGCCGCTCCAGAGTGAGATCGATCACAAAGTTCTCTCTGCGGATTTTGTTACTCTCGAGAATACCGGGATGGTTCATATCGCGCCCGGCCATGGCTGGGATGACTTCGTGCTCGGGTCAAAGGAGGGGCTTGCCATTGTCTGCCCTGTTGATGGTGCCGGGAGATTCAGGGAAGAGGCCGGGATTTTTGCCGGAAAGCTGGTGCGGGGTTCCAATGAGGATGTTCTGGATGCGCTTGGCGATCACCTGTTTGCAAAGGAAACGGTCACTCACCGTTATGGCCACTGCTGGCGCTGCAAGACGCCGATCATCTTCCGGGCCACTTCACAGTGGTTTTTAAAGATCTCAGAGATGCGTGAACTGATGCTGAAGGAAGTGGCAAAAGTCACCTGGTACCCGGAATGGGCGGGAAGTGCACGGTTCTATGACTGGATCAAGGAGGCCCGCGACTGGTGCATATCGCGCCAGCGCTACTGGGGTATACCTATCCCGGTCTGGGTCTGCCCGAAATGCGATGCGTACCGGGTAATAGGTACGATAAGCGAGCTCGAAGAACGGAGCGGAAGGCCGCTTGCGGATCCTCACCGGCCTTACGTAGATGATGTAACCATCCCGTGCACCTGCGGGGGCACGATGAAACGGGTCGAGGATATTTTCGATGTCTGGTTCGACTCTGCCGTTGCGTCGTGGGCTACGCTCGGGTTTCCGGGTAAAACACAGGATTTCGAAAGCCTCTGGCCAGCTGATTTCATCACAGAAGGTCAGGACCAGACCCGGGGCTGGTTCTACTCCCAGCTCGGAGCCAGCACGATTGCCTTTGGCAAGGCACCCTACAGGAGCGTCTGTATGCATGGGTTTGCTCTCGATGCCGAGGGAAAGAAGATGTCCAAAAGCCTTGGCAATGTCGTAGCACCCGAAGAAGTCATTGCAAAAGTCGGTGTCGATGTGCTGCGCCTCTACGTACTTTCCTCCTCAGCTCCATGGGACGATCTCAAATTTAACTGGGAAGGGGTTGGCACCACCAACCGTGCGGTAAACATCCTCTGGAATGTA
>Ga0326726_10007061_pt1 | contig 10060 bp, 10 predicted proteins | sample MHFenrmetagenome_2_FD_207603 | JGI IMG/M metagenome (GOLD analysis project Ga0326726, IMG submission 207603) | Lab enriched peat soil microbial communities from Michigan Hollow, Ithaca, NY, United States - MHF15MN | ecosystem: Environmental > Terrestrial > Soil > Wetlands > Peat | place: USA... | reverse complement strand
ATCCGTCACTCTGACATTGACCGACGAGATTGACGTCAGTCGCGGCGACGTCGTCGCGGCTGCGGGCCAGGCACCCGCCATCGCGGATCAGTTCCAGGCGACCGTCATATGGATGCACGAGGAGCCGATGCTGCCGGGTCGCCCGTACCTGATGAAGATCGGTACGCGGACTGTGGGCGCGAGCATCACCTCGCCGCGCTACAAGATCAACGTGAATACGCTCGAGCACCTGGCGGCCAAGCAGCTCGAACTCAACGAGATCGGCGTATGCAATTTGAGCCTCGACCAGCCGGTGCCCTTCGACCCGTACGAACAGAATCGCGATACCGGCGGATTCGTGCTCATCGACCGGCTGACGAACGACACCCTGGGCGCCGGCCTCATCCATTTCGCCCTGCGCCGGTCGGATAACATTCACTGGCAGGCACTCGACGTCAACAAGGGCGCGCGTGCGAAACTCAAGGGCCAGCGCGCATGCATCCTGTGGTTCACGGGCCTCTCTGGCGCCGGCAAGTCGACGATCGCGAATCTCATCGAGCGGCGCCTGCTCGCGCTCGGCCGGCATACCTACGTGCTGGATGGGGACAATGTGCGCCACGGCCTCAACAAGGACCTCGGTTTCACCGATGTCGATCGCGTGGAGAACATCCGGCGCGTCGCCGAGGTGGCGCGTCTCATGATGGACGCGGGATTGATCGTCATCGTGTCGTTTATCTCGCCGTTCCGCGCGGAACGCCGGATGGCGCGCGAGCTCGTGGCGCCGGGAGAGTTCCTGGAGGTATTCGTCGACACACCGCTCGCCGACGCGGAGCAGCGCGACGTCAAGGGTCTCTATGCCAAAGCGCGGCGCGGCGAGCTCAAGAACTTTACCGGCATCGACTCGCCGTACGAAGCGCCCGAGAAGCCGGAGATTCACATCGATACGATGAAGCTGAGCCCGGAAGAAGGCGCCGAGGCGGTGCTTGCCTCCCTGCGCGACGCCGGGATGCTGTTGCCCGCCACCAGCGATAACGCCCCGTTCTAGCCCCAGACCTCCCGCGCCACTTCGACCACGAGCTCGAGCTTGCGCCACTGTTCCGCTTCGGAGAGGGCGTTGCCGTGGTGTGTGCTCGAAAAGCCGCACTGCGGCGACAGGCACAGGTTCTCCAGCGGCACGAATTTCGTGGCCGCGTCGATGCGCCGCTTGAGCTCGTCCTTGCTTTCGATCACACCGATCTTGGTCGAAACCAGACCGAGTACCGCCTTCTTGCCCTTTGGCAGGTACCTGAGCGGCTCGAAGCCGCCGGCGCGATCACTGTCGAATTCCATGAAGAAGCCGTCGACGTCGATCGCGAACATTGCTTCGGCGACCGATTCATAGCCGCCCTCGGCGACCCAGGAGCTTTTGAAATTGCCACGGCAGGTGTGCATCGTTATCGCCATGCCGGGCGGCCGCTCGGCAAGCGCCTGATTGACGGCATCAGCGTAAGTGCGAGGCAGCCGGGCCGGGTCGTCGCCGTTCTCGCGGCAGCTGGCGCGCACCTTGTCATCGCACAGATACGCAAACGAGACATCGTCCAGCTGCAGGTAGCGGCAGCCCGCCGCGGCGAAGCCCGCGATAGCCCCGCGGTATGCGACAGCGAGATCCGCCCAGAACTCGCCGAGATCCGGGTAGACCGCGGCCGAAATGGCCTTGCGGCCGCCGCGAAGGTGCAGCATCGAGGGCGATGGTATGGTGAATTTCGCCGTCCGCTTGGTGCAGGAACTCAGGAACTCGAAATCGTTCACCATGATCGGGCGGGCGAGTCGCACGCGGCCGGTGACTGTCGCGACTGGCGGCTGCTCCTCGGTCTGCCGGAACTTTGGGCCCGCGCTCTGCGCAATCAAAACGCCCTCGAGCCCGCGCAGAAAGTCGATGTGCCACCAGTCGCGGCGCAGCTCCCCGTCCGTGATGGCCTCAAGGCCGATCGCCTCCTGCTTCGCGACTACCTCGGCGATAGCAGCGTCTTCCCGGTGACGAAGCTCGGCTGCCGTCATGCGACCGTCGTGAAACGCGCGCCGCGCTTCAAGCAGGGACTGCGGCCGCAGAAGGCTTCCTACCTGATCGGCCCTAAATGGTGGCTTCATCGTCGTCTCCGATTGCCGTCGAGTGCCTTTTCGAGCGTCGCCAGCAGGTTAAACAGGGACTGCAACCGCCGTTCGCCGAGTTGCTTCGCAATTCGCCGGTACGCCGCCTCTGAGTCCGCGGCCCCGCGTGCCAGCAGGCGGACCCCGCTCGGCGTAAGCATAACCACGTGCCTGCGCCGATCTCCAGCGACACGTTGCCGGGAGATCAGATGCTGGCCCTCAAGGTCCCGCAATATCCGGGTGAGACTCGGCGCGAGCAAGACCGCGCGGCGTGCAAGTGCGGTGACATCGATGCTCCCCGCACTGTAGAGAACCCTGAGCACGCGCCACTGTTGTTCGGTGACAGCGAGGGACCGCAGGTGGGGCCGGAAGTACTGCATCGTCGCCTCACGCGCGCGCATAAGTGCCAGCGGGAGCGATCGCGACACGTCGCGCATGCGCACGCGCTGCGGCGCCGCACGTTTTCTCGGGATGCTCGACATGTCGGCGCCAGGCTTGGCTTTCCTTCGGTGGATGCTTAACATGTTAACCTATCGTGGATCCCCTTCAATATCCGGAGCTGCCGCGGCACCCGTCCTGGCTCGACGGGACAGTCTATGGCGCGCTGCTCAATTACCGGGCGGATCTTGAGGCCCTCGGCCCGCGCATGCAGACGGCTCCCTACCTCGCGCCGCCGCGTGCGCCCGTCCTGTATCTGAAACCCCGCAACACCTGGATCGGCGACGGTGGTGCCGTTCCCCTGCCCGCCAGCGCATCCGCGGTCCACGTTGGCGCCACGATTGCCCTGGTCATCGGCCTGCCCTGCGTGCGAATTCGCGAGGCGGATGCGGCTCGCTACGTCGCCGCCCTTACCGTCATCAACGATCTGTGCCTGCCGCACTCAGAGGTGTTCCGTCCGGCGATCCGGGAGCGCTGTCGCGACGGCTTCTGCGCGGTGGGTCCGCGAATCGCGGATGCGGCATTTGCGCAGGAACACGTGATGCGGACCTACATCGACGGGAAGCTGCAAGGCGAATGGAGTACACGCGATCTGGTGCGCCCCATGGCGCGCCTCCTCGCGGATGTATCTGAGTTCATGACCCTGCACCCCGGCGACGTGCTCATGGCCGGCACACCCCGGACCATGCCACTGGCTCACGTCGGCGCGCGAGTCGCCGTGGAAATCGACGGCATCGGCCGCATCGAGAATCGCATCGTCAGCGAAAGGGCGGCCGCATGAGGCATGGTCGTGTCGCCTGCTCCGGAGCCATACACTCGTGCAGCGAACACGCCGACGGCGTGCGGCTCGAGGACGGGCGCGTATTTGCCGAAACCGAGGTCGTATGGTTGCCGCCCGTCGAGCCGCGCACGATTTTCGCCGTCGGACTCAATTACGCCGATCACGCCAGGGAACTCGCTTCCTCGCGACCCGCAGAACCTCTCCTCTTTCTCAAAGGGGCCGGATCGCTGGCGGGTCACCGCGCGGCCACCCGTCGGCCAGCTGGCGTCGCCTTCATGCACTACGAATGCGAGCTGGCGGTCGTCATCGGCCACCCGGGCCGGAACATTTCCCGCGCCGCCGCGCTTGCGCACGTCGCGGGCTACTCGGTTGCCAACGACTACGCGATTCGCGACTATCTGGAAAACTACTACCGCCCGAACCTGCGCGTGAAGAATCGCGACGGCTGTACACTCCTTGGTCCCTGGCTCGTCGACGCTGCTGACGTCCCCGATCCGCAGAATCTGAAGCTCCGCACGTCGGTTAACGGCACAGTCACGCAGGAAGGCAGCACGCACGACATGATCTTCGACGTGGCGCAGCTGATCGAGTATCTGAGCTCTTTCATGACGCTCGGGGCGGGCGATGTGATCCTGACCGGTACGCCGCAGGGCGTCGTCAATGTGAGCGCGGGCGACGAAGTTGTCACGGAAATCGAAGGGCTCGGCCGCCTCGTCAACTTCGTTGTCGATGACGCCGTTTTCGGCATTTCACCCGCTTCGGCCTGAAGGAGAAGAACCGTGGGAAAGCTCGCGCTCGCTGCCAAGGTGACCCATGTCCCCTCCCTTTACCTGTCGGAGCTCCCGGGCAAGCACCACGGCTGCCGGCAGGCCGCCATCGATGGGCACGTCGAGATCGGGCGGCGCTGCCGTGAGCTCGGCGTCGACACCATCGTTGTGTTCGACGTGCATTGGCTCGTCAATGCCGGCTATCACGTCAATTGCGCGCCGAAATTCAAGGGCAGCTACACCAGCAACGAGTTGCCGCATTTCATCAAGAACATGCCCTTCGAGTTCGACGGCAACCCGAAGCTCGGCCGGCTGATCGCCGAATCGGCGACTGCGGACGGCGTTTTCACCCGCGCACACGATGCAACTACGCTCGATCTCGAATACGGGACACTGGTGCCCATGCGCTACCTGAACATGGACGCCAGGAACAACTTCAAGGTGGTGTCGGTCGCGGCCTGGTGCGCGTGGCACAAGCTCGAGTCGAGCGCGCGCTTTGGCGCCGCCGTGCTGCGCGCGATCGAGGACAAGTACGACGGCACCGTTGCGGTGCTCGCAAGTGGCTCGCTCTCCCACCGATTCAACGACGACGGCAGTCCCGAGGAATCGATGCACCAGATCAGCGACGAGTTCTTCCGCCAGGTGGACCTCAAGGTCGTCGAGCTGTGGAAGCGCGGCGATTTCAAGACATTCATCCGCATGTTTCCGGCCTACGCCGAGCGCTGCGTAGGCGAAGGCGGCATGCACGATACCGCGATGCTGCTGGGCCTCCTCGGCTGGGACCTCTACGATCGGCCCGTCGAGATCATTACAGACTACTTCCCGAGTTCCGGCACCGGTCAGATCAACGCGATCTTTCCGGTGAGTTGACTTAAGGAACCCGGAGCCGCGGCCATGGCACATCTCATCATCGAGTACACGGCAAACATCCGGGCCGAGGCGAACGTCGCCGCGCTCCTCAAGAAGGCGAACGACGTCATCATCGCACAGGACGGCGTGTTTCCGATCGGCGGCATTCGCTCGCGTGCCATCGAGCTCACGGACTATCGCATGGCGGACGGCGCCGCCGACTACGCTTTCGTGCATGCAACGCTCAAGATCGGGGCGGGTCGTTCGCCCGAGGTCAAGAAGCGCGTCTGCGACGAGCTGTTCGACATGATCAAGGCGCACTTCGCGGATCTATTCGCCAGGCGCTACCTGGCGCTGTCGATGGAGCTCTATGAGTTCGACGAGGGCGGCACCTACAAGCACAACAACGTGCATGCGAGATTTCGCAAGTGAGCACGGCTGGACGAACCCTGTCTGACGAGGTCGTGCGGACGACGGCCATCCGCCTGCAGGAAGCGGAGCGCAGCCGCAAACAGATCCGCCAGCTCACGCTCGAGCATCCGGGTATGACGATCGATGACGCCTACGCCATCCAGCGCGAATGGGTCGCGCTCAAGATACGCGCAGGTCGCCGCCTGCGCGGCCGCAAGATCGGGCTCACCTCGCGCGTGATGCAGCAGGCCTCGCAGATCGACGAGCCCGACTATGGCGATCTCACCGATGACATGTTCTTCGAGGACGGCGCCGTGATTCCGACGAGCCGCTTCATCGTGCCGCGCCTGGAGGTCGAGCTCGCATTCATCCTGAAGCACCGGCTGAGCGGCCCGAACTGCACGCTCGAGCAGGCGCTCGCCGCGACCGGCTACATCGTGCCCGCGATGGAGATCATCGACGCGCGCATCGAGCAATTCGACTCCGTCACCAGAGCACCGCGCCGCGTGCAAGACACGATTTCGGACAACGCGGCAAGCGCCGGGCTCGTCCTTGGCAAGCAGCGTATCGACCCGCGTGCGGTCGATCTGCGCTGGGTCGCCGCACTCTGCTACCGTAATGGGGTTATCGAGGAATCGGGCGTCGCAGCCGCCGTCCTCGATCACCCGGCGAATGGCATCGCATGGCTTGCCAACAAGCTCGCTGCGCACGAGGTCGCGCTCGACGCCGGACTCGTCGTGCTGGCGGGTTCGTTCGTGCGGCCGATTGCCGTGCGCACCGGTGACGAATTCCGTGCGGACTACGGGCCGCACGGTAAGATTTCCTGCAAGTTTGTCTGAAGCCTTTCGCGAGGAGCGGACGTGGAACTACCGCGCAATCGATTCAAGGCCGGGCTCGCCGAGGGCCGCCGGCAGTTTGGCCTGTGGCTCAATCTGGCCAACGCCTGCTGCGCTGAAGTCACAGCCGGCGCAGGCTTTGACTGGCTGCTGATCGACGGCGAGCACGCGCCCAACGACATTCAAAGCATGCTTGCACAGCTGCAGGTCCTCGCCGCCTACCCGGTGCAGCCAATCGTCCGGATCGCGAGCGGCGATGCCGTCAGCATCAAGCGCGTCCTCGACATCGGGGCGCAGACCGTGCTCGTACCGCTCGTCGAGAGCGCGGCGCAGGCCCGTGACCTCGCTCGGGCGATGCGTTATCCGCCTCGCGGTATCCGCGGAGTCGCAAGCTCGATCCGGGCGGCGCGCTGGAGCCGCATTCCCGGCTACGCGGCCGCGGCCGACGCGGAGGTCTGCCTCATCGTGCAAATCGAGACTCGCGCCGGACTTGACGCGCTCGAGGAGATTGCGGCGGTCGATGGCGTCGATGCGCTCTTCATCGGCCCGTCCGATCTCTCCGCGAATCTGGGGCACCTCGGCAACTTTCGCCACCCGCAGGCGCAGCAGGCGATCGAGGACGGCATTCGGCGAATTCGCAAGGCGGGCAAGCCGGCCGGCATCCTCGTCAGTGACGATGCGCTGATCCGTCGTTACCTCGACCTCGGCTGCACTTTCGTCGCCGTAGGTTCCGACTCCGCGCTGCTCGCGACCGTCACTGAGGAGCTCGCCGCGAAATGCCGTGCACTCAAGGAGAAGACCGCATGACGGCCTCACCCGATTCCCGCAGCGGGGCGGACGACGCCCTCGGCAGGCATCTCGCGGCGCTCGACCGGCATCTCGCCCGCTTTCGCAGGGACGGGCTGGCGCACGTCATTGAGGGCAAGCTCGTGCCTTCGGCGAGCGGTGCCACCTTCACGACCGATTCGCCGATCGACGGCAAGCCCATCGCACGGGTGCCCCGCGGTGCCGCCGCCGATGTCGACCGGGCGGCGGCCGCGGCGCGCGCGGCTTTCCCTGCGTGGCGGGCCCTGAGTGCCGTCAAGCGCCGCGATCTTCTGCATGCCATCGCCGATCGCATCGAGGAGCGCGCCGACGAAATCGCGCTGCTCGAATGCTGGGATACGGGGCAGGCGCACCGCTTCATGTCGAAGGCAGCGTTGCGTGGCGCTGAGAACTTCCGCTTCTTCGCGGACCGCGCCGGCGAGGCTCGCAATGGCAAGTGGCTGCCGGCGGAGGCACAGGTCAACTTCACGACACGGTCTCCGATCGGGCCGGTCGGTGTCATCACGCCGTGGAACACGCCCTTCATGCTGTCGACATGGAAGATCGCGCCGGCGCTCGCCGCGGGCTGCACTGTCGTGCACAAGCCGGCCGAGTGGAGTCCGATCACCGCGCAGCTGCTCGCAGAGCTCGCGCTCGAAGCGGGCCTGCCCGCGGGTGTCCTCAATGTCGTGCACGGACTGGGCGAGGAAGCGGGCAAGGCGCTCACGATGCACCCTGAGATCAAGGCGATCGCGTTCGTCGGTGAAAGCGCGACCGGCTCGGCGATCATGAGCCAGGGCGCGGCGACCCTGAAGCGCGTGCACTTCGAGCTCGGCGGCAAGAATGCCGTCATTGTCTTTGCGGATGCCAATCTCGAGCGCGCACTCGATGCGGTGGTGTTCATGATCTACAGCCTCAACGGCGAGCGCTGCACCTCGTCGAGCCGCCTTCTCATTGAGGACTCGATCGCCCGGGACTTCCTCGCGCGCGTGGCGGAACGGGTCAAGCGCTTGCGCGTCGGTCATCCGCTTGATCCGGCGACCGAAGTCGGACCGCTCATTCATCAGCGTCACAAGGACAAGATCCTGTCGTACTTTGAAATTGCCCGGCGCGAAGGCGCCACAATTGCCGTCGGCGGCACGGCGAGCGACGGGCCCGGCGGGGGGCACTACGTCTCGCCCACCCTGTTCACTGGCGCGCGGCCGGACATGAAGATCGCGCAGGATGAAATCTTCGGACCAGTGCTTACCGCACTCACGTTTCGCGACGAGGCCGAGGCCATTACGCTTGCCAATGGCGTGCCCTACGGACTCGCGGGGTATCTGTGGACGCGCGACCTGGAGCGCGCGCTGCGCGTCGCGGAGCAGTGCGAGGTCGGCATGCTGTGGATCAATTCGGAGAATGTGCGCCATCTGCCGACGCCCTTCGGCGGCGCCAAGGCGAGCGGCATCGGTCGCGACGGCGGCGACTACTCGTTCGATTTCTACATGGAAACGAAGAACGTCGCGATCGCTGCTGGCACGCACGCGATCCCGAAGCTCGGCGCCGGCTGAGCGCTCGTCAATTGAGCGGCGGAAGCCCAAGGGCGGCGCGCAGCTCCCCCGCCGCCACTTTCTCATCGGCGCGAAATTCGGGCGAGGCGAACAGGAACGCCGCGAGCACCGAGCCCGAGATCCTTCCGGTATCCACATCGCTCGGATAGTGGACACCTGCGACCACCCGATTGTCGGAGAACTCGGTGGCACGCTCGAGGATCTCCCCGCGTCTTTCGGGAATCATGTCCGCGAGCACGTAGCCTGCCGCGAAAGCCCAGGCCGCGTGCCCGCTCGGATAGGCGAGCGAAGGAGGGGTGCTGATTAGCGGGTGCACGCGCGACTCGATTTCATAGGGGCGCTTGCGCGCGAACGCGTCCTTGGCGGGCCGCACCACCGAGACCTCGGCTGCATTGACCTTCCTGAAAAACGCGGCCACCCTCGGCAGCTTTTCTTCAGTGAACAGCGGCGGCGATCCGAGCGCATCGGCGAAGCGAAAGATGCTGATGGTGGCATCGTCGCTCGCCCGACGGGCCTGTGCCGCAGTGCGCGATTCCTGGACCTTCAGCATCGCGTCGATCTCCGCTCGCTCCGCGGCAGAACCGGGCAGCGGTGGCGGCGGCAACACACGTTCCAGGACGACGACCGCAGGATCGACGTAGCTCGCATGGCCCGTGCCACCGGCGCAGGAGACCGATGCGATACCCAACGCGACGGCGAGCATGCCGCCAGCGACTGACAGAAATGTGCGGCGTGCGTACATGCGCGAGCCGCCTCTGCTACGAAACCTGCGCGAGCGCTGGAATGACGTCGCGGGAAAACAGTTTCAGGGAATTGAGCGCCTCGTCTTCGCGCATTGTGCCGAACACCATCTGGCCGAGCACGAAGTTCGCGCCGCCCTCCTTGACCTGCGCCGCAAGGAATTCCCGAACGGTCGCCGCCGTCCCCGCCACTGCCAGGCCGTTCTTCACGTAACCGTCCCACTCGCGCTGCAGGATGTGCTCGAGGGGAAACGGCACGCCGCTGCGCTCCCACAGATCGGTAAAGGACGCACGCCACTTCTTGAAGGCCGTGCGCGCGATGCGCTCCGCTTCCTTGTCGGTCTCGCCGACGACGACGTGGCGCAGGAGCCCAAGGGCGGGCAGCGCACCCTCAGCCTTGCCGAGCTTCGCCCACTCCTCGCGATAGCGGCTGAGGCACTGCGCCGCTCCGCTCAACGGCATCAGCGAGACGACATTGACGTCATTGGCCGCGGCCCAAACGGTCGAGTCCGGATTGGCAACGCCGTACCAGAGCGGCGGATGGGGTTGCTGCAGCGGCCGCATCACGATCTCGACATTCCTGAAGTTGAAGTGCTCGCCGCTGAAATTGACGACCTTCGAGGTCAGCGCCTGCAGCAGCACCTCGCGCACTTCCTCATAGCGCTGCGGAACGCGTGCGCGCTCGAATCCATAGATCTCGTGCTCGATCCAGACGGCGCCCCGGCCGAGCCCGATCTGCAGCCGCCCACCGCTCATCTGATCGAGCATGCAGATT
>Ga0326726_10007060_pt1 | contig 10065 bp, 9 predicted proteins | sample MHFenrmetagenome_2_FD_207603 | JGI IMG/M metagenome (GOLD analysis project Ga0326726, IMG submission 207603) | Lab enriched peat soil microbial communities from Michigan Hollow, Ithaca, NY, United States - MHF15MN | ecosystem: Environmental > Terrestrial > Soil > Wetlands > Peat | place: USA... | reverse complement strand
GGGTACATAACAGGATTTAAATCTTTCATGGTTATGTCATCATCTAACCAATAATCCCAATCAACAGCTTTTACAACATCATTATTTATTTGATCCCTAGCGCTATACGTTTCCTCTATCTGAAAACCGCCATATTCATAGCTGATATTTTCCCCATAGACTATTAAAGGAATTTTAAAATTTATTCCCATTCGTATTGGGTAAACATAAACTGCTTTATCCCAATACCATGTTGGTGACCCCATTTTTACCAGAGCTTTCCAGAGAAATTTCCTCGCCATTTTTCTATTAAGATGAAGAGAAATAATATCGCAACCAAAAGCCTCACTCATATTGTTGAAATTATGATATCCTGTTTTGGTCCAGCTAAAATTATGAACATTTACAAGTAGAGGGTTCATGTGCATTAATTCTTTCATTACATAAATCTGATAGTGGCTATCTTTTCCGCCACTTACAGCAATAATACAATCATAATAGTTACCGTTCTTACCTCTATATTTATCGCATAATTTTTCTAATTCCTTAAAACGTTTATCCCAGTCAATACTCTTCCGTGTTTCAGCGACACGGCAAGCGTGACAAACTCCTTCGGCATCAAAAACAATTCCCGGTCTAGTATCAGGCATGACACATTTTTTACAATATCTCATGGGCATCACCCTTTAAAATGATAACGACATGTATTCATATATAGTTTTTATAGTTTTAGTCTTAATCTCTCCATATGAAAAAAATGATGATAAAACGATACCTATTTTGTTTCAATACATTGATATAACCAAAACAGGGTTTAATGAAATAATAAGGTTTTTATCTCCTCTTTTGAAAGAGGTCGGATTTCCCTTGATGTATATCTGTTGAAAGTACTCATGCGAGCATTTGGATAATCTGATAGTTCATATTTCATATCGGGAAATTCTATTTGAGGCGGGATAATTAACATATCTTCTGTTTCAAACACTTTTTTTGTCTCCGATTCCGTTAACAGTTCTTCATATTTTTTTTCGCCAGGTCTTAGTCCAATGATCGTCTTTTTAATTGTATCCTTTTTATAACCATATTTCTGAGCATAAAATTCTATGACGATATCAATCAAGTCCCCCATTTTCACCACAGGCATTTTTAATATAAATATCTCTCCACCTTTTGCTAATAGTGTAGCTTTAAACACGAGATCGATGGTATTGGATATGGACATCATGAATCGAGTCATATCAGGATCCGTAATAGTAATTGGTCTTTTTTGTCTAATTTGTTCTTCAAAGAGTGGAATAACAGATCCTCTTGAAAATAGTACATTACCAAAACGGACACAGGAAAAAACGGTTTTTCGAATCCCTTTATAATAATTCGCGTCTATAATCAGTTTTTCTGATAAAAGTTTAGTAGCGCCCATTGTATTGACGGGATTCACTGCTTTATCTGTACTGATGCTTATTACTTTTTCAACACCACTATTTAATGCTGCGTCGATGACATTTTGTGTACCAACAACATTAGTTTTTATTGCTTCAAAAGGATTATACTCGCAGAGAGGAACATGTTTGAGTGCAGCCGCATGATAGACGATATCAATATCTTCCATTGCCAGGTGTAATCGCTCTTTATCTCGTATATCTCCTACGAGAAATCTTTTATTATCCCCCTCGCCTAACTCTTGTATAATACGAAACATGCTATCTTCATCGTTGCTTAATATCCTCACAACATCAGGGTTGTATTGTAATAATTTCCTTACAATTTCGCTCCCTATAAAACCTGTTCCACCGGTGACAAGTATTTTTTTATTTTTAAAAATTTCTCTTAATTGTTCTTCCATTGTAATCACCCACATGATTTTATAACGATATCAGTAATTTGGTCCATCTCTTTAATGGTTAACGTTGGATATAATGGTAATGTGAGGACTTTTTTTGATAGTTCCTCGGTTATTGGTAAATCTCCTTTTCGATAATTGAATTTTTCTTTGTAAAATGTTGTCAGATGTATCGGAGTGAAGTACACCTTGGTCATTATTCCAGCTTTTTTCAAATTATTTTGTAACGTATTCCTACTTATTTCGTCGTTTAATTGAATAGTATACATTTGATAGACGTGATAATGATTTTTAAGATATGATGGTGTTTTTATGTTTTCAATTGTCGATAATTTTTTATCATAATATTTTGCTTTTTCCCGTCTCTTTTTAATTATTTTATCGATTTTTTTGAATTGTGACAAAACAAGTGCTGCGCTGATACTTGACATGCGGAAGTTGTACCCTATTTGTAGGTAGTCGAATTCACGCGTTGTCGAAAAATAATTATTTTGGTTTTCAAGCCGGCCATGGGAACGTATGAGTTTTAGTTTTTCAAACAATTCTTTTGAATCGGTAACTGTTAATCCTCCTTCGCCGGCTGTTATAATTTTGTTTTGACAGAAGCTAAAAATTGCAGATTGACCAAAGGTTCCAATCATTTTTTTATTTATTTTTGATCCAAGAGATTCTGCTGCATCTTCGATCAATAAAAGGTTATGATCTTCTGCTATTTCTTGTAAAGCCTTGATCTCTTTACACGGTGCCCCACCATAATGAACAGGTAATATTGCTTTTGTTTTCTTATTTATTTTTTCTTTTACATCCTCTGGATCTAAACCATATGATTCAGCTTCTATTTCAGCAAAGATAGGTTTAGCGTCTGCAAGTAAAACAGAATTTGCTGTTGAAATGAAAGTAAAAGAGGGAACAATGACTTCTCCTCCCGCTACCTGATGAGCTACCAGATCAGCATGTAACGCTGATGTACCTGAGTTAAATGTTACGGCATATTTCGTTCCAACGTACTCTGCGATTTTTTTTTCCAGTTGTATAATTTCCGGTCCTGTTGTCCAGTAATTACCTCGTTTGATTACTTGAGAAATGGATTCTATATCATCTTTGTCCCAATATATTTCAAATAATGGTATTTTCCAGTTCATTTGTCTATCTTCCTTACGATTTTTGCTGGCACCCCATATGCAATACAGTTTGCTGGGATGTCCTTATTGACAAAGCTGAACGCTCCGACGATTGCATTCTTCCCTACAGTGACACCCGGCATGATTACCGAATGGGTCCCAATCCGACAGTTTTCTTCTAAAACAATAGGTCCTTCTTTGTTGTCAATCGTTGAAATTGTATAAATTGAACAATGCGATCCTATCTGTACGTTATCCTGCATTGTTACCCCACATTTCGCATTAATATAGGTAAATGCTCCAATGTCGATATATTTTCCAAGTTTCAATTTCTCATGGTGTTGACACATCCAATTCCATCGAGTCATGCATTTCTTATCAAACTCGGGATTTTTCCAATTCTTGAATCTTTTCTCAGCCATTGTTTTCACCAAAACTTAGTAGGTGATTTGCTTCTGTATCAACGATTCGTTTAATTCAATTTTCTTTAAAATATCCACTATTCGTTCGGATGCGCGTCCATCACCAAATTTATTCTCATATTTTTGAATTTTCGTAAGAAATCTTTTATCAAATAATGCTTTGTTGATTGCCGCAAGAATTTTATCTTTTTCAGGCTCTACATCTATGATATTTATTGATCGTTCTCTGCCCTGTTGCCGGCTCCCGATGTTCACAACCGGTAAATGGAAGGATGGTGCTTCAATGATCCCACTACTTGAATTCCCAATCATGACATCTACGGTTTTCATCAAACCTAAATAATCCTCGTGAGGCATGTTTACAAAGGTATGGAGATATGATTTACTCTCATAGTTTTTAATCAACTCTCGTAGTTGGTCTCCACCAGCATCGACGTTCGGATAAAATAACACGGTTTGTTCTTTCAACGAATCTAAAACTGTAAATATTTTTTCTAATTGAGAATATCCCTTATCCGGTAAGGTCGTAATTGGATGGAACATGACAAGAAATGTTCTTTTTCCTTCGTTAAGATGATACTTGTTGAACAGCTCTTTTTTTGAGGGTAACGGGACATGTAATATGGTATCGAGGGTAAGAGCCCCAGTGATGAAAATCCTTTTTTTCTCCTCGCCCATTTTCTCCAGACGTTCCGCATTTTTCTTGGCATGGACGAAATGGATATGTGCAATCTTTGTGATTGCATGTCTAATCGATTCATCAATGGTGGTTCCTGTGACATCGCCACCGTTGATATGCGCGATCGGAATATTCAGATAAAACGCTGCTAAAGCAGCAGCAAAGGATTCACTTCTATCTCCAAGAACCACGAGAATATCCGGGCGATTTCTATTCAGATACTCTGCGAAATTGGTGACCCCTGAAGCGAGATACAGCGCCATATCTTTGAGCGTATCACCAGGCAACAGCATTGGTATCCTCACGGCAGAGGGAAATTCATGCTCTACTAATTCATAGGTGTTTCCAAATTTTGGGAAGAGGTGTGTTCCGGTTATCAAAGGATGTAATCGTAATTCTCCATCGTTTTCTATTGCGTTCATTAATGGCTGAAGATACCCGTATTCCGCGCGGGTGCCAGTAACAACAGCAATTGTCCGCATAGTTACTCCACCAAATCCCAACGAAGTATCTCATCGATTGAGATATCTCTTTTTGTTTTTTTCCCGATGATTTTTTCAATATCAGCGGGGGAAATACCAATACCTGGTCGTTTTATCATCAGCATTTCCTTTTGAATGAGTTCACCTTTTCGAATGTTTTTTCCTGCAACGATACTTTTTCTTACGTTTTCCCGTATTGTTTTTTCAGAGTCCGTGGGCTTTTTTTCTGAAGATCCTAGAATTTTTTCTACATCTCGTATTCGTCTGACCATCTCTGCAAGTTCCTCAGGCTCTAATGATGCCTTATGGTCAGGACCCGATAATGTGGCATCAAGAGTGAAGTGTTTTTCAAGGACTACCGCCCCAAGTGCGACCGCAAGGGGAGGAACAAGGATTCCCAAGGTGTGATCCGAGTATCCCACGAGACAATCTAATTCCTTTTGCATTGTCGTCATGGCTCGTAAATTAACATCTTCATAGGAACAGGGGTAGCTGGTTGTACAATGGAGTATAATACTTTGTGTGTTTCCCGTGGATGTAATAGCGTGGATAGCCTGTTTGACTTCTTCGAGAGTCGCCATCCCCGTTCCAAGAAGAAGAGGTTTGTTCTTTTTCGCTGCGTATTGTAATGTGGGGGTATTGGTAATGTCCCCTGACCCAAATTTGTATGCAGGGACTAAGTGGTCTAAGAAATCTATCGCATCAAAGGAATGAGGGGATGATAAAAAGATGATGTTTTTTTTATCACAATACTCTTTTAAGACGGTAAAATCATCGTATGTGAGTTCATATTTTTTCAACATATCGATTTGTTTCATGTTTTTTCCGATATTGTTCCTTGCATAATCTGCTATCTCCGTACCGCTCGTTACGACACCTTCTGCGATAAATGTCTGAAATTTCACGGCATCAGCATGGGCAGTGACCGCTACGTCCACGAGTTTTTTTGCCAGTTTAAGTTCTCCATTATGGTTCACCCCGGCTTCCGCGATGATAAAGCAGGGATGACCTATCCCAATCTTCTTATCTTTTATCTGTATAGATTTCAATTTTTTCCCTCGCCTGTTTTAAGTAAAAATTCCGCTAAGGAAAAATCGAATTCATCATCGATGTCAATGCTTCTTTCTCGCGGCATAACAAAAGGTATAATTTGATTTGTATAAAAAGATCGGTTTTTAAGAAAGGTTTCGACTCGTGTTATAAAAATCGAACCATTTGGTCGGTAGAGCGTAGGTAAATCCTGAGAGCGTTTTAATGAATCTTGTGTAAATTCTGATTTTAAGAATCCTTTTTCTATCCGAAAAGCCCAATATGGTGTATGATCATATTCTGTGACACTAATAAGGGACTCTCCAGAGGAGGCAAGAAATGTCTTTATCGCGTTATCGATATCCTCTGTTTGGCGTAAGGGCGATGTTGGCTGTAATAATATGATTATGTCTGGGGAATATTGTTCTGTATTTTTTAGTTGTGTCAGGACATTTATGATTACATCATCCGTAGGACTTTCATCCCTGGCTAGTTCAGGTGGTCGCATGAGAACCTCTGCACCGGAGGAGTGTGAAATTCGTGCAATTTCATTATCTTCAGTCGAGACGACAAAACGACTCACATAGTGAGAATTCTTTACACCATCTATCGTATACGCTAAGAGTGGTTTTCCGTTCAACATCTTTATGTTTTTTTTCGGGAGACGTTTGCTCCCTGACCTAGCGGGTATTATCGCAAGAACTTGGTTCATGATCTCGAACTCAAAGAGGATACGTGTTTTATATGTATTGTTTATTTTTTGAGTAACATATTCAATTCAATAAAAAACCTTTTCCCCCAAACTTCTTTTAAATAATACCTAGCTGAGCGAAGAATTTTTTAAAATGTTCCTCAGGAGACGGGGTGAAGAAAAAGTTTGCGACAGCTTTTGTTTCAGAGACCGCATTCTGATATGCTGTAAGGATGATATGAACAGACTCGCTAAACTGTAGTGGGGATGATACAATGTAGGGTGTTGTAGTACCCTGCATCATCTTGAAGATATCAACGAAGATGGTTGGTATCCCAAAGGCTATCGCTTCAAGCCCGCTGGTGGAATACACCGTTGAGTGGATATCAACTGATGAGAAGAGCTTGTAGGTGTCCTCGTATTTATCAACTAGAACGATATGATCATTGTTCCTCATATTAGAATAGTCGTTTCTATCATACGGATGCGGTTTGAAAAGAATCCCGATATCCATCTCGTTGCGTTTAAGCTGTTCTGCAACTCTGATGACGAAGTCTTGTATTTCTGAGGCGAGAATCCACTGGGATGTGAAAAGAATATTTCGCGGAAATGGTGATATGGATTGTTTCTGACCAGAGGGTTTTTTTCTCTCATTTAGGGTTTGTTGAAGGTACGGATATCCCGCTGAGATAACCTTGTCTTTCTCGAAGAGGTGACCATCTCGTACCAGCTCAGCATAGATTTCACCCTGGGCAAGTAGATATTCTGGAATACAATCTTTATTTGCTGTAGGGGTCGTCCGCCGGTACGCAGGAAGAAACGCAGTAATCATGCCATGTTGAATCTCAATAGGAGGAACCTTCAGCTGCCGACAGGCTTGAGACAGTGCCATGGGAAATCTCCCATATCCGCATCGGATCAGCACTGCTTTTGGTTTCATCCTCTTTAGAACATCATAGAGAAAGTGTTTGATTGAGACAAAGACAGAGATAAAATCATTGATATCCTTCGTTAGTTTGATTTTATCAACAGAGGCAGAGGTGCTAATAAATCCAATGATTTCCTGAAGAGTTTCCTCTGATTCTAATGTGAAGTTCTTTCGACCGGTGAGTTCATTGGAGAGAAGGTCCCAGAAGGTTTTTGACCAGAGAGGAAAGTGCATGGGAACATACTGTCGTGAGTAAACAGGGTGGTCGTATTTTCTCCGGTATCCGGTGGTTTCTGGCCATTCAAAGACCGCGAGTTTGTCTCCAAGGATCTCGTACAGGGGATCAAGGTAGATGTCGTAGTAGGTGTTGTTGTAGAGTTTTCTGCTTTCGCTACTAGAGAATCCACAAACAGTGATTTTTTTAGGGAGATGGAGAGGTAGAAAGCTTTCTTTGAAAACAGTAAGAAGAGATTTGATGTTATTTTTACTCAGTTTTTTTTTGGTGGTCTGTTCATCGAGATTTTGGAAATTTGAGTAAAGGAAGATCCTCAGGAGGTTCCAGATCCGAGTCCCATCAGAGAGCCGTATGTTATCTGTTTGGTATTTTTTTTCGATGGTTTCGATAAGTTGGTACGCTGTTTGATTGTTGATTTTTCCGGAGACTTTCAGGTCATATTCATTGTAGAAATTGATGATTTGCGAAGCAAGTTGCTCAGGTGCAGTCTTTTTCATTGACAACGTCATTTTCGTATCAACAGAGTAGTGTGATTAATATTAAATACGTTCTGTTGTTTTCTAGAAGAGATGGTAGAGGATTACCCGAAGGTTTCCTTTCTGATACCCCTCTTAAATGAGGAAAAAACACTTTCACAGTGTTTGGATTCCTTGCTTGCATTGGAATATCCTTCTGAAAAGATAGAGATATTGCTCGCGATTGGGAACTGTTCTGATAACACAAGGGGAATCGCCCAGGACTATGCAACAAAACATTCGCAGATACGGATCCTAGAAAACCCGACAGGGAACACCTCGATTGGTCGGAACATCTGTATCCAACATGCGACCGGTGAGATGCTCATGAATTATTCCGGGCATGTGATTGCTGAGAAGAACCTGTTGAAAGAACTAGCAGTACGATTGCAAAGCTTACCTGCTGATGTCGCCGCGGTTGGTTGTTCGAATCTATCACCGGGGAAACAGAATTTTGTCGGGGAGGTTTCTGGTGCTGCCTTTTTGAGTTTTATGGGCGGGAGGAATTTCTTTTCGCAGAACGCGGTGTTTCCCGAGGAACGATACACCGATCATCTGTCTTTCTCCTGTTATCGAAAGAACGCGGTGGAAAAGGTCGGTGGTTTTGATCCTGTTTTTTGGTGTGGCCAGGATTACGAGCTTGATATCAGGCTTCGCAAGGTAGGGTATAAAATCTTGTACACACCCAAGACGAAGGTGTATCATTTTAAACGGGATTCTGTTCGATCGTTGTGGCGTCAGATGTACCGGTATGGAATTGCGAGGGCGAAGATGGTAAAGAAGCACTCGGATACCTTGAAATTTTTCCATTTGCTCGGACCTGGGTTCATCCTTGGTGGTATTCTGATCGTGATACTGACATTGCTTGGTGTGTTACCTGTGTGGGTGATTCCCTGTCTTATCGTTGCGTATGTGTTAATGTCGATGGTGAGTACCCTGCAGATGACACGAAAACCCAGCGTTGTGGTCAGCAGCGTGTTGTTTTATTTGTTGATCCATGTGGGATATGGTGCTGGTTTTCTTCGAGGAATTGTGTATAGCAAATTGTAAAAAAACGTGTCTGTTATTCTTAAATAGGGGAGAGGAAATATCGGTAGTGATCCCACGTTTTTTTCTCGTGGGAAAAGAGAGACGGATATGAGTAAGTTACGCATCGCGGTCGTCGGTGTTGGTCATATTGGCTCCCAACATGCGAAACATGCGAGTCACCTGGGTACCTTAGTGGCTGTGTGCGATATAAAACAAGACCGGGCGAAGAGTATCGCACAGCAATATCAATGTAAATCTTATTTTTCTCTTGATGAGTTACTTGCTGGGGAAAAAGCTCTTGATCTCGTTGCGATTTGTACTCCAAATGGCCTGCATGCAGAGCATAGTATCAAAGCATTGAAAGCCGGCTGTAACGTACTGTGCGAAAAACCGATGGCCACGACCGTGCGTGATTGTGAACGGATGATTCATATCGCTGAGGAGACGAACCGGCGGTTGTTCATCGTGAAACAGAATCGGTTCAACCCCCCAGTCAAGGCAGTAAAAAAGATTATTGATGAAGGAAAATTAGGCAAGATTCTGAGTGTGCAAGTGAATTGTTTCTGGAATCGAAACCGTGAGTATTATCTTGGTTCTGATTGGCGTGGGAAGTTGGCAATGGATGGTGGGACGCTGTTCACCCAATATAGTCATTTCATTGATCTTTTGTACTGGTTTGTTGGTGATGTTGAAGAAGTCCGGGTGTTCACCGAGAATTATCTCCATAAGGGTGTCGTGGAGTTTGAGGATACCGGCGTCGTGGTGTTGCGGTTTACGAATGGTGCGCTAGGGACGATTCATTTTACGATAAATTCCTTTGGGAAGAACATGGAAGGTTCGATTACCTTGTTCGGAGAGAAAGGGACCGTAAAAATCGGTGGTCAATATTTGAACCTCTTAGAGTATCAGTCGATTGATGGCTATGAGATTACCGGCCTTGAACCAGGGAACCCCCCAAATGTGTATGGGAAGAACACCGGATCGATGTCAAATCATGATAAGGTCTACGAGAATGTCATTGACGTGTTGGTCCATGGAGGGAGTATCACGACCGATTTGTTAGATGGGTTGAAAACTGTTCAGATCATTGAGAAAATCTATAAGACTGCCATGAG
>Ga0326726_10007059_pt1 | contig 10068 bp, 8 predicted proteins | sample MHFenrmetagenome_2_FD_207603 | JGI IMG/M metagenome (GOLD analysis project Ga0326726, IMG submission 207603) | Lab enriched peat soil microbial communities from Michigan Hollow, Ithaca, NY, United States - MHF15MN | ecosystem: Environmental > Terrestrial > Soil > Wetlands > Peat | place: USA... | reverse complement strand
CTCTTTGATCAGGTCCCAGAGAATAGAATCGATAGGGTGATTTCCTGTCAATTCATCTGTGGTATATTCCAGGACCATCAGCCCCCAGAAGGACCCGGATTCCCTTAGAAGGTGGCCGAGCAGCTGGCATGAGCTCCGATCCATCCATTGGGCGTTTCCTATGGCCACCAAAAGCGGCTTTTTCCGACTGTGGCGCTCGATCTCCCGGGTAAACTGCCTGAATAATTTAAGCTCTTTCTCGCGCACGAAGTCCTCTTTCTCCCCCGTTTGCTTGATCTCATCCGCGAGTTCTTTCAATCTATCGATGGGGTCGAGGACGGAGGCGATGGCTAAAACGAGCCTAAGGAACTTGTGGAATATTGAAAAAAGGCGCCTCCGCCTCTTCATAATCCTCTCTAACTCGGCAAAGGCCTTATAGGGGGACTCGGACGCCTGGTCCTGATTGTCGTATTCGACTCGGCATATGTCTTTTCGACTGAGTTTTTGACTCATCAGACCGAGGGTCCGGTCAGCGAGCACGCGGCTAAAGATCGACTCCGTCAGTGCTGTGTGGCCTCTTCCCTTCTTGCCGTAAACAACCAGAGCCCTAAAGGACTTAGCTCTCAGGGTTTCTTCGAGGGAAGGCATCTTCAGAGAAATCTCGTCGTCTGGAATCTTATTCATGGTTCCCCTACCCCGTTCAGTTCTTAGAAATTCCTACGTCAAGATCGGTTCGCGTCGGGTCCGAATTTTACATTAATCGTGAAAGACGATAACATTAGAGTGCGTTAATTGTCAATGAATCGCTCTCCTGTTTTAGGGCTTCTTTGCGACGTAGGTTTTCATCTCCCGTTAAGGCTATTCGGGCTATTAAGTCTGACGCCGCTAAGCCCAAGGGAAAACTAGCTTTAGCGGCCTTCACCGGGTGGTTATCCCGCACGTATCCTCCCCTTGCGATGTTTCTCTTCATCGAGCCGGATAGCAATTGACGTGACCCCTCCGTCCTTGCTATAGTGACTCCTACTTGGGGAGAGAAAAAGAGTCTCGTCTGCGGGGCGGTTCATGATGGTAGCAGTTTCCAGATCGCTGCGGTCAAAGAGAAGACCATGACGACCGAAAACAAGAAGATCCGGAACATTAATGAATTCTACTATGAGATTGACGACCTTCTGCGCGAAACCGAAGCAGGACAACCGCAGACCGAAGCGACACCCGTGGTGGAAGCATCTGAAAGCCCGGTCCCCGGGGAGCCAAAAACCGAAGCGGTGAAGGCGCCCAAAGAAGAAAAGAAAAGGGGAGCTGGGCTGAACGACGATGAAAAAAGGAAGAGGGCCAACAAGGGTGTCAGCACGCTCATCGAGATGGGATCTTATAAGAAGGCGCTCGAACTCCTTGAACGAGGTTTCGATCTCTTGGACGATTTTTCCGTCGAGGAAATGGGCAAAATCCGGAATTGGATGCAGCTGTCGGACGATGTCGAGCGCTATATCGATCAAGGCCACCTAGAATCCGCCGTTAGCATATTGGAAAAGCTCATCCGAGACGTGCCTCCCGGTGCAGGGAAGCAACGCCTGTGCGTCCAGCTCGAATCTATTTCCAGGCAGAGGGATAAAGAAATCAAAATTCTACGGGGTCGGCTCAAGGAGGCGGAAAAGAGCTCGGATAAGCTGCAAATCCTGACCCAGCTCGTAAGAATCGTGCCTCCGGATGCGGCAGAAGAACTGGCCAGAGAAAAAGAAAAGGCTTTGAAGGACGCCACGAGGCGGAAAGCGCGGACATGGGCGAGCATTCTCGCTTCGGTCATTATATTATTTACGGCGATTATCTTGGCTGCTTATGTGATTCCCGGGATCAGTTTGCAGAAAAGGATCAGCCGGATCGAAAAGGCTTTAAGGCAGGACCCCAACGAGGCCTTGGCTCTGGTTAAGGAGCTCCAGCGAGGGCAGGACTCGGATTCGATCAGGGAATTGAGAGAGCGGGCGGAGAATGCGACGCGGGCAAGGGCGTGTCGGACCTTAATGCACGAGGCCGAAGTACTAGCCCAGAACAACCAATTCGACCAAGCTTTCGGAATATATGGGAGGATCAGGGAAGAGGTCTTCCGGGGTACGCCGGTTCCGGAATTCTTTATGGACAGCGAAAAGAAGCTCTATCAGGACGCTTCCGCCTATTATTCTCGGCAGGGTGATGAAGAAGCCTCGTTGCTCGAGAAATTCCTTCTGTACGACTTGGCAGCAAATTCCATGGCGTCGATTGACATCCGGCAAAAAAGAAATAGATTCCTGGCGGACAACAAAGGCGCCATCCTGGAAGCTCTCCTGCAAAGGGCAGCGACTACGACAGACTGTCCGGAGTCTAAACGGCTCGTTAAGTTGTGTAAGGAGATTAGGATGTCGGATCCGCGCGTGCTTCGCCTGCAAGAAGAGATCTACAAAAGATGTCGGTGATGTCCATCGACCGCGCTCCTTCAATATCAGCGGATTTCAATAAAGGCGCTCGCAAAGTCGTTGGTATTGAAAACCAAGAAAGGAAATGGTGATGAAAAGAGTTACTGTAATCTTACTCGCCGTCTGTTCGAGTGCCGTCCTTTTCGGCGACACCAGATCGGATTGTCTTTCGGTGGCCCAACAAAAAGCGCGAGTCCTGTTAGATAAAGGCTATACGTTTTCTGGAAAGGCCAGGGATGTCAAAGGAATCGTTGAAGGAATAGTATTCTCGCTAGGGACTTGTGGATTTACAGAAGAAGAGCTGAAGGGGCTGCGGTCCCTCCAGATAAAGATCGGCCGTGAAGTCGAGGCTAAGGCAAGGAATAATGAGTTCCTCCCGAGCTCATATTACGCGGCGGAAATCGAAAAACGGCTTATGGCTCTAGGCCAACCATCTGAGACCAAAGGGAACGCCGGGGCCGACAGCCCCAAGGGGTCCAAGCGGGAGAACGAGTCGGATGGAGGAGGGCCGCTTCAAGGGACGAACGTATCCTTTCCCGTGGACGGATTTATCGTCAAAGAGAATCTTGATTTGAGCGAAAGCATGAGTTTGATAGAAACGCAAAAGATCCGAACGGACTTGGAAACGCTGGGGCAGAGAGTCGCCAACCTAATCACCGTCAAAAGTTCTTACCAGGCCGCCTTCATCACCATGATTGTGGTCTTGACCGCCATAACGGCGAGTGTCGTGGTCATGCTGTTCATCGTGAGAAGCCAAACAAAAAGAATCGAGCATCTCGCCATGGAACTGCGAGCGCTGGACAGATCGGTCAGCAAAATCTAAAGATCCGAAGGGGCTATATCTTTATTAGAAGCTAGGGGTGGGAACATGAAAAATAGAATCATTATCCTTCTGTCTGTCGGTGCGATCGTGCTGGTCTCTCTGGCCGTGTTTCTATTCATCTGGAACGGTAGCAGGAAAGTAAACAAGCAGCTTTATGCTAGAATCCTCGACAAATGCGAAGAGGGTGGTCAAGCCCACACCCTTATTCCTGATATCGAGCACCTTCTTTCTCGTCCGTTCCTGCAAGAGAATATCGCGAATAACGCCAATATTCTTGCCGCAAGCATCTTTCGCAAAATCAAAGAATACGACCGGGCGGACCGATCCCTAAAGGACGTCAAGTTGGTGGGCAGCGTAAACGATATCCAGGACCATATTTATTACTTATGGGGGATGAACCAATGGGAATGGTTTGGGGAAACCAAAGACACGGCGCGACTGGAGGAGGCGAAAACCTATTTTCGAAGGGTTGTTGATACCAAAGAATCGCCTTTCAACCGTAATGCCCTCCTATGGTGGATAAAATCTTGCTTCTATTCAAATGATTTTTCATTTGCTGATTCTGTCCCAGCGGACTTCAGCACTGAAATCGCACAGTTCAGCAAGCGGGATCTTCCAGAATATCTCTACATCATGGCCAAAGCCAATCTCCATAATAATAGGAGAAAAGAGGGGGTTGACCAGCTCATTACCCTGTGGAAGAACCACCCTGAATCCGAATGGATGGATAAGGCCGAAGAACTCTTGACCGAGCTTGGCGAGTCCTCGGCGATCCGATACCCGAAATTATCGGCCGGAGAGCTTCTCGACATCAATGATCAGATGTTCGAGATGCGCTCCGGTGACAAGAAGAAGCTGAACTATATAAGAGACCATCTGGCTGATTTTTCCCAGGACTTGCGCGGCGATTTGCTGGATAAATCGGATCTACTTTTAGGGAAGGTCTGCGTCCGTCTCGGCGGCCGCTACGGCGGCGATGCCGATCGTTATCTCGCCAAGGCATATGATTCCGATGATATCGATATCCGAATGCAAGCGGCGCTTTACCAGATTCTCAAGGCCACCCAAGACGGCCAACTTTCGAGGATTGCCGGTGTTGCCGCCCTCGTCAGCGGTTCGAAATATCTGGCCTCTCGCTACTACGAGGAATGCGCTTACCGGGCGGGCTATCCTTTCATGAGGCAAAGAAGATACTCCGAAGCTGTCAAGCTGTACACGAATATTTTGCGCAAACCCGATCCGGCAAGCAATAGATTCTACGGACAGGCTCTTTGGCGGCTGCATTGGTGCTATTTTCATCTTGAAGAATATGATGAGGCTTTGAGCATCCTCGAAAAGATGATGGCCCTCCGTGATTGGAGAGAATACGCCACCTACTGGATGGGCGCTATATATCAGAAGCTCGGCAAAAGTGTTGAGGCGCAGACTCTTTATACGGAAGTCCTCAAGAACTACGGAAATACGTATTATGGTATTTTGGCCGGCGTTGTTTTAGAGAATACCTATCACCTCCGGGTCGATCTGGAAAAAGACCGGCAGGATTTTCAGCCTTTGAAAGTCGGATTGATCGAGAACCCCGCGATTGATAAACGATTCAATGCGTTGAAGGAAAATGGGCTTTTTGAATTTGCCGCTGCGGAACTCCAGGCCTACTTGAAAGAGCAAGGAATTTCCCGAAAAGAAAACGAACAGAATTGGAGACCTTACGGGAGCGAGCTATCCAAACTCTATTTCAATAGCGGGCAATACATCAACGCCGGTCTTAATATCTACTGGACGTATAGAGAGGACATTGACAAAGACTCCCGTAACATACCGGATTGGCTCTGGAAGATCTATTATCCGCTCTTTTACAAAGACATCATTGACCGATATGCCGACCGTTATGGCGTGGAAAGAAAGTTTCTTTATGCTTTCATCAGACAGGAGAGTTTCTTTGAGCCGACCGTCGAATCGTCGGCTGGAGCAATCGGAGTTATGCAGATCATACCGACAACGGGAGAGGCCATATTCAAGGAGATAAAATCGGAGCTTGGTTCCAGTGCGTATTCCATGCAGTTATTATATAGGCCGGAAATCAATATCCCCATGGGTATCTTCCACCTGCGTAAACAGCTATATGAAAAGATCGAAGCATATATCAGCCAGCGGAACATTAGACAGGCAATGAACAAGGATCTTTATACGACATTAACGATAGCCGGATACAATGCCGGAATCGGCAGCGCTTTTCGTTGGGTTAGAGAAATCGAGTTCGAAAATCAGCAAGAGCTCGTCGATCAGATCGATTATGAGGAAACAAGGGACTATGTAAAACTTGTACTCAAACATATCATTATTTATAATCGAAAAGTCGAAAACTGAGCTAGTGTACAGTGACGTTCGCAATTTGGCATGGGAGGTAAGGCCATCGTAGCAAAATGTCTCCTCTCTCTCGGATTCGCCTTCGAAGAGAGTTTACGATGGCCTCCTCCTCATGTATATCTGCGAACATTACCGTACACTTCCCAGAGAAATAAGCCTGGTTAAAAACTCATATTATGGGCGGAGTTCTTTTGGAATGAGGTCCGAGGGACGGGTCCTGTATATCAAGAAGTCAGCAACAAGTCCGAAACCGCCTGACGACAAACAACTTCGGCTAATTAGCGTCGAATGACACCAAGGAGGTTGGGAATCGGCCATTGGTCGACGTTCAAATCATCCTTGGTGAAGCCAGTCTCATAGCTTCCGCACAGGTCGAGGTTAACACTGCGGGTGTGGATCGATAGGCTCGCCTCGGGGCCGCCTTCAACGTGCATCGCCCGGGTGATGCCTAGGGGAAGCGAGAGTATGATGCGGTTGAAGTCGTCCATCGAGAACGGCGAGCGGCAAAAGAGAAAAAGAATCCGGCCTTTGTCGTCCAAGGCCACCGCCGCCTCGCTCCAGCGTTTTTCTTGTTTCTGCCAAACGTTCTTTCCCGGGCTCTTGATGAGACGTAGGTTCTGAATGACCGTCTCGTAATTTTCAAGCGCCTTCTTCGAATCCGTCTCGTCTAGATCCACCATAATGGCCTCGGGGATGCCCTTATTCTTCGGGCCGAAGGCCAACACCGATTTGTATGAAGCGCTCCAATTCTTGTTGTTGACATGCGTCCCGTTGCGCGCATAGCCGACATTGGTCCTATGGTCCGCTTGGAACATGCCGAGGTTCATGGCCACAGCGAGTCTTCTTTCTTTGCACCACTCCTCAGCCCTATGGCCATTCCCACCGACCTCTGAAGTGAGCAGGACGATCAGTTTCGACTTCGTCGGATCGACCCGAACGACATGGAGTCTGTCATCGCCAAACTCAGCCTTGGTTCCGATGTCGATGGAGGCATACTCCAACCCCGGCTGAAGGACTCTCCAAGCAGGCTTCGCGTCAGCACCCTGTCCGGTCGGTCCGAGGGCCAGAATGAAGACGGAGAAGACGGTCGTCCGCACCTTCGATTGCTGCAGGTTCTCGGTGTCGAGGAATATCTTATATCCAGTTTTGATCTTCCGTCCCGTTCGGATTCCCGAGCTTATGTGACGGCATGCCAGCGTACTATACTGAGCTCCGTGCCTACTGCAGATGACGGCCATTGCACAACCCTTTGCCCTGAACTTGGAAGCAAGCTATATCTCCAGCGATTATATATCTGCCGCCAAGCCTTCTGCAACGATTAGTGAGGTGACGGTCAGAGCTTGACTGCACCACAACGTCGCTTGATTGTAACCGCCTGTCATCCAGCTTGCCTCGAGAAAAGAAATCATGCATCATGGCGGTCTAAGGATCCAAGGCGATCTAGAAAAGAGGGGATTTCTAATGTCCGTCGTTCTCAGCTGCAACTACCTAGTGGTCCGAAAAACCGCCGTCGAGGAACTCGATCCCGGGGGTCTGGCCGCATTCCGGAAAGACTGGATGCCGGACTCGGCCGGAGCCAAGGACAAAGACCCCTATCTACTCAGCTTCATGTCGATGGGGGGCGGGATAGGTGCTTTGGGGGTAAGATCATTTGAATGCGGCTTTGCCCAGGGCGATCCCTTAAAAAGCCCATACGTCTTTTCCGGGACCGAGGTTCGCGGCATAGGGCACGGTTGCGATTGGCTCCAATTCGGCCATCAGGGAGGATTCTTAATTTGCTGGCTCAAAGGAAAGCCCAGAGGCAAACTCGCCCATGCCTATCTCAAGTGATTATATATAAATGGCCACAGACATCTATCTGGCCGGCGAGGAACACCATGTGCACCAGTACAGGCTCGCCGAGATATACCTGATCAAACAGCTGATCGCCAAGAACGCTATCACCGCGTTATCGCTCGAAATAGAGTTCGATAAATACCAGCATCTCTTAGATTCATTTGTTCTGTCTGGCTCATTTGGGATATTCGCAGACTCTACTCCCCTTATATACCTCGCTAAGAAGAACAACCTCGATGTGCTCGCGTCGGACTATAGAAAGAATACCCTAGTCGGGCATATGATCATGGAGCTGCGCAAGCTCGATGACGCATCGGGCGCCCCCGATTCGGAAAAAGAAGTCCGTCTTCTTTCGTATATCAAGCCGCTGGTATTCGCTAATCCCGCTCAGTTCCAAACCGGCGATAACATGTATTCCAGATTCTGCAAGAATCTAGATCTTTCACGAGACTTCTATGATTTCCTCGGCGCCGCTTACTACGAAGAGAGGGATCGATTCACTTTCAACTATTTGTCCTCTTATATGAAAAGGAAGCCCGGGTCGCACATCCTGCACATTTGCGGATTACGTCATATCGCCAGTCTGGCAGGGAAATTTATAAAAGCGGGAAATTCTCTCGAGGTCATAGACCTGTTGGCCATTCAAAAAAGCTGACGTGGGGCGGGTCAGAGCCTGACCCGACCCACGATGTCGACCATATCGAAGCCGTCCGCCGCCGAATCGTGCTCGATGTATTTGAGGACCGCTTCGCTCCAGCCGGAAATCGTCGTGACCCCCTCCTCATCCTCCGGGGTGATGAAGTGCTCGTAAGGCTGAAGGTTGATGATGTAGGTCTTGACGCTGGGGTTTATCCGTCGCCTGTAGTGGCGCAGCAATGCAACAAAGGATTCAGAGTCATCGCACGAGTCATGCTGGGAATAGATCTCCATGTCCGTGAGGACGATGATGCGATCGACGGCGAAGCGTTCCTTTAGCAGGTACTGGATCGTTTTGAAGGCATGGGTGGCGAACCCCACATCGGTCGTCTGGATCTTGTCCCAATTCGCCATGATCCGATCCTCTTTCAATAGGGGGACCCAGGCGAAGTCTTGAGCAAAGACCGAAGCGATCCCGAAGTCCGAAAGGTGGAAGATCATCGCGCCCAGCAGATTGGCAATATCGGCCGAGACCAGAGTGCTATGTTCGCTCATAGGTTCCCCATACATCGAGCCCGAATTGTCGCATGAGATGAACGTCGTTCCTGAGAATCGCGGCAGGTTGACGACCGAAAGCTCGAGCGCGCCGATGAGGGCGTCCCCGATCTCGGGATCGCCGCCTGCGATGGCCCGATAGGCCGAAAGCCAACGGAACGGCAGCTGCTTGGAGTTGCGGATGACCTCCGGGTCCTTCAGCTTGTCGAGGATGATCTTTCGGACCGCCGGGTCCTTCAGGGCTTTGGACTTATGGAGGTTTCGCAAGTTGCGGATGAGGGCCATGATGGGCATCGACTTGGCGCAGGCGACCCAGATCTTCTTCCTCGAGCCGGCCATCGGAACTGCCAGCTCCCAAGGAAGCCGCCCTTGTTCGATAAGCGAGCAGATCCTCGGGACGTTGTTACGCCGAGTGATCTTGAGCTCTTCATAGCCGCTGACTTGGGGGAGCGATAACGGCTCTACGAGAGAGGGCTGTCGGAACACCGTTGAACCGCCTAAGATGTACTGAAAGAGTAGACTCTGCTTCTCCGAGGCCGGCCTCGGATGAACCAGATTCAGGAGATGCCGCAGGCCGAACGCCGAGCCGCGCCTGTACTTGATAGCCTCATATTCGGTCAGGCGGTTGAGTCTGTCGGAGAGGACGCGCCGGGCGACGTGTGGGAGAGAAGCGGCAAGGCCGAACCGTCCGTCCTTGAGCAGGGCCGCGATTTCAAGGCTGTCATCGGCACGGGGCGCGATGCGCGGATAGGCTCGGGCGATCGACGAGCGGGCCCCGGGCAGCGTGAGGCAAACGGCCGCGATGAAGTGGACGATCGACCTCATTCGAAGCTCTTCCCGGAGGAAGACGGCGAGCTGGACGAGCCATTTCGGGTCGGTTTCGCCGACCTCTCGCACGAGGTCAAAGACCTTGCCGGTCGTGTCCTCGTAAAAGGAACGCTCGTTAACCAGGCAACAGGCGGCCATCTTGACCAGCGTCCGCCTGGGGTCGTGCTGGAAGGCCAATCCCCCCTCGTAGTTAATGGTTGCCGCAGGGTTTTGCGTGAGACGTTCAGTGACGCCCCGTCTTGTGGCGAATTTCGCCATTGGATTGCCTCCTTTCATGAGGAGCTAGTGGAAAATAAGGGTGAGGATCCGGAGCCCGGGAAAGCCGGTCGTGGCGATAACCCCTCTCGGGGCAAAAGCCATATTGACATCCCGACTTTTCGGGGATGAAGCGCGGTTCAAGCGCGTCTGCGCTCTTCGACGGAGCCCGTTTTGACGGCCGTGCTCAGGGCCGGGACAGTTGTTTGAGAATGGGCAACGGTTGAACGCCCCATCTTTAGTCCTGTCCAAGACATGGCATGCTTTTAGCAGCCTCAAGCTCGGTTTGTTTCGAAGTATCCACGGACCATGTACGCAGGGCTCCGGATCCTCTGAGGAAACTAA
>Ga0326726_10007057_pt1 | contig 10072 bp, 10 predicted proteins | sample MHFenrmetagenome_2_FD_207603 | JGI IMG/M metagenome (GOLD analysis project Ga0326726, IMG submission 207603) | Lab enriched peat soil microbial communities from Michigan Hollow, Ithaca, NY, United States - MHF15MN | ecosystem: Environmental > Terrestrial > Soil > Wetlands > Peat | place: USA... | reverse complement strand
GTATCTACTCCAATGGCATCGCTGTGTGGAATATCTGAAATATAACGCTGTCGAAGCAGTTCTACGTCTTCACGTGTAATGCCCACAAATTCAGGGCTAATCTGTTTGTCATCCCCTACAACGACAATCCTTTTCGCCAAGTAATGGAGAAAAAGAGCTTCGGGACCAGATTGGCTTGCCTCGTCGATAATCACTACATCATAATTGTCCGTGCTGGGATGCATAGTTTCGGCTACTCTATAAATGGGCATAATCCAACAAGGAATTGCTGAACGACATTCGTCCATATGTTCACGTGCAGCCCTTCGGTGCATCGGTGCATATTTGCCCGTGCCTTTACCGACACGCCGAATAGCAGCTTTCCAAGCCATAAGGTTTTGGCGTTCATGTTCGGTTAGTCGTGAAAAACAATGTCTCCAAGCCTTAGCTGCAGCCAGATCACGGATAAGTTCTCGGATGCGACTTCTATGGAGGTCGAGTGCATTCGATAGTCGTTCTTGTGCCCTGGGATCATTCAAACGGCTCAGCCATTGATCAGCCCGTGCCCAATTCCATGCCTCTGTGAATTTGGCCATTCGAATATCCCAAGCACGATCCGCAAAACTGGACATAATTTGGGAAGCAAGGTCTGGAGCGTCAGTTTCCAACCTCTTCGATAAACTGTCACGATGTTTCAGAACCTTACGTAGCCGGCTCGCCCTCCATATGAACTCGTATACTGTAGCATATCGCTCCTCGTCTCTTCTTTGGACTACTTCGAGTACTTGTTTCATCATTCGATGAGCATTATGCTTCATTGCCACCGTCTGAAAGCGCCCCTCTAAATCATCGAACCTGTCCTTCACGTGTTTAAGTTCTTCCTCTAATTTGACGGCTTCTGCAGCGCTCTGTAGAGCCCCAAGATCTGCTGGCTCATGCCAGTTTGGCTCTACAAAACATGGGATTGTCAAGATAATTTGCTTAATTGCTTCAATTTTATTTTTGAGTTCTAAAGTTTTTTGTAGAAGCCCACAAAGATCCTGGTATTCAGCAACTTGCTCAATAAATGGACCAGAACGAGGCTGAGTCCACCTCGACCAGTGAACTCTGAGGACATTAAGTCGGTCAGCAATTTCTATCCATTCAAGGAGATTTCTCAGTGGTCCCTGTTTATTGCACAATTGCCCATCTACCCGCACCCGTTTGATGAGGTAAATACCTTCTTTCACTACCTTTGGACGGAAAGGTCCAAAACCTAATCCCCCACCAACCTCTAAATGTTGAAGGAGTGCTGAAGCTGCCGCTTTCACAACGCTACGTGTTCTTTCACCAAGACCTGTAATTTGGCTGTCTGATACTCGACGAACGCGATCTCCGATCACCCCGAGATGCTCTTTTGTTACGTGTAATAGCTCACACCAAGGACGGTCCTGATCTGTAAGGATATGCAAAGCTGCCTCCCTAACCCATGTATGGACGTGCTTTGAAAGGGATTCGTATGATGTGCGAAGTTCTGAAAGGCGCCCAATGAGCTGTTCTCGTTGGTGTTCAGGAGTTTTTACAAGTGACGAATAACATGGATGGCTTCGATCAACTGCCGCTGCTTCATAAAGAGCACGCGTTTCCGCTTCCTTCTTAACTAGCCCAGAGAATTCACTCATGCTTATTAGAGAGTCAGGGTCGATCATTTCTTTTTCTACTTCTTCTTCTTGGATCCTGCTTATCCCTCGCAAAAGTTTCACAAGCTCTGTGGCCTCGTCATTAGACAAAGGAGGTTTATTCTCTTCTCTTGGTTCTATGTTGATCCATTTATAAAGAGGTTCTTCTAATCTCAAGCGATTTGCGATTTTTTGTAATGTGCCTTCGTAGCTATCAAATCGAATAGGATGGTGATAAGTTTCGGCTTCACGGACTGCCTGTAAATCAGCCAGTGTAGATGCCTCAGCTTTTCGGGTTTCATAAAGTTTCTTTTCAAGCTCAGTTATTAGCAGTTGGTTCTTTGTCTCATCCCAGGTGTTGTAACGGTCGCTAATTCCACGCACCGAATCTTCCAGAGATTGCATGGCACTAAGGTCGTCCCCAAGCAAAATCACGCAAAGCTCCGCAATCTCCCTTGGAAATTTGTCGCGTAACACTTTGAGGGCACGAGCTGTGTGGCTGGTCACAAGGACTCGTTGCCCCATTGCCAATAAATGACACACCAGGTTTGCAATGGTATGTGACTTTCCAGTCCCAGGTGGACCCTGGACAAGAACCCCTTGTCTGGTTGAAAGCTTTTTAGCAATTTCCAGTTGCTCTTCGTTTGCTCGTAAAGGAAAGTAAACTTCTTTCAAAGATAAGGGCAAAGGGACCTTATCATCTCCCATATTCGTATCACCACAAGTACCACTATCGTCAACAATCTTGACTAGGCGCTCAACGCCTAACGGAATAGGATGCCCATTACGAAGTTGTTCTAAAATCTCTTGCAACATCCGAAGAAGATTCCGCTCTGTACGTTTGCGCAGAATCACCGCAGGAGCAAAATGAATCCTTGGGTTGTCTCCAACCTCTATCGGAGGGGTCAAAGTATTATCAAACTCCCCATAGGATGATACAGCATTAACCCAAGCTTTAAGGGCAACTTGAATTTGAATCCCATCCCAAAGAGAATCGCTGATTTCTTCCACTTGGTGATTTATTGCGTTCTGTTCACCAGGGTCAGGACGTTCCTGAGGTTCCAGCATATCCTGTTCTAAGTTTGGTTTTGCACCTTCCCCAGCTGGGCCAAACGTAATCACTGCTCTTGGGGCATCAAAAGTGAGGCTGGTCTGAGCTGTAATAATATGGCGCTTAACTTCATGTCCGCTCCGTGTCTTCCATACTAAGTAGCCTAGACCCGAAACGACTTCATATGATTCACCAAGTCGCTGCTGCTTCTGGTAGATGGAAAACAGTTCTGTATAAACCCTCTGAATCTTCTGAAGCTTCCGGTCCTCTTCAGCCCAAGGCCACCATTTTGTCTCAACATACTGTTCCCAGGCAGGCTTAATCTCAGGACAATCAGCTATGTCCTTAAAAATTGTTTGTGGTTCGGCGCCGCCACTCCGTTCACTAAGCACGTTAACTGTGATTCGCTGCCGCAGGTCCGGAAATTCAAGGGATGAATCTTGCACCTGCTTTAAATCGAGCCATGGTTTCAATACCTCTGGGACTTCAGGGGAAGCTCTTAAGCGAGGTTTCCTTATCTCAATCCAGACGTCAGATTTCTCATCATCAACGGGTCCCCATGCTATACAATAACACCCTATTTCTCGTGGAATGTCATCGAACCACAGAACCTTCTCATATTGATCGGAAGTCCTTATAGTTTTTGCATTAAGCTCAGTAAGTTCGCGTAGGTAAGTAAATAGCCTGACTGCCCGATCACGAACTGTCTCTTCTTCTAAAGGGTTTTGGAAAGAGTTGCTTGCCTTATTCATTACTGTCCTTCCATCCAGCTGATCTTAAACCCTATGATCGTTAGTCCCTCTAAGATAGCCGGTTAAAAGTTGGGCCACTAGGTTATGTTATGAGACTTGAGGAAGAGCCTCAGTTCGATTCGAGTGTACTAAATTGGGATCTACGTGTCAATGAGAATTGAGTGGGACCTTAATTGGATGGGAGAGATGGAGATGCCTGGAGAGAACATAGGTTGAGGAGCACATAAAAGGAGTGAAGATGGTTTTCTATTTGATCTGAAGATTTCCCATGTAATCAAGTATAACGACAGAGCTTAGCTGCAGCGCCGACCTGCGACCGGCCCTGCCCGATGAGCGCGCGTTGCCGCCACTTCCTGCACGAAAGTTTAGCTATCAGCTCCAGCGATTTGTCATACGTTCTTTCTTAGGATTTCATGATGCGTCTAATGATCTCTGCGCCACCCCTACTGCTCCTGGTCAAGTACGCTGCCCGGGCCTCAAGGTTGTCATAAAGAACTATGCTTTCAGTCCCATCTTGTCGAAAGAGCCCCCATTCTGACTTTCCTCGTGTTACGATCATGGAAACTTCATCACAGCTTGCGCGTTGAATCAGTTCCTCTTGAACGTAGCCAAGCATTAGGCTCTTAGAAGCGAGCACCTTGCCCTTGGGCAGCCCCTTGTAGTTCTTAGAATGATACCCATACAACTCCAAAGCCGCCACTTGCCGAGATAGAAGCCCAAGTGATTCTTGATAGCTGATGCTCCGTTTTGAGGCTACATAATGCAGTATATCATCAAACTTCCGTTGCCAGTACACAAACCCAGGGTGCCATGAGAATAAGGGATCCAGAAAGTGGAAGGGATAGGAAGCGTTGGCAAGTTCCTGGCGTAGATTACGGACATGAGCTTCCCGAAATGCTGGGTGGGAGTATTCAGCGAAATAGTCACCATGAGACAGGCCAGGATTAAGTAGCAGTATAAATACCGTTGCAGAAGATAGATCTCCTACATACGGTATCGGTAGTAGTCCGTAATGGAAGGCGGTCTGGCGGTTGGATCCGAATGTTTCGTTTCGGATGTAGGCATCATATGAGGTGAAAGTCATCTCATCCACGGAAGGGAGGACTCTGCGATCATCGGCGGGAATGAAGGGAGGCTTATCTACGGGGCAAGTCCGCCAGTATGCGATAAGCCTTTTCAATGCCCTATCAGTCATTGGCCACCTCCTCTTGCACACCTGCGTCAGCTATTCTTAGAACGCATAACAATTTGCATGACCAGCGAGGGCAATCATGCAGGAATGAGAAACATGCTAGGATTAATCCACGTCTGGTCGATGCTTTTGTTATGCATGACTTCTCTCACTTTTTTGTAAAGATGTCCTTATCTGGTTGAGCATGCTCTTATTATTTTTCGTTTCGAACGCCATAAACTTATATGGCTCGCTTTCTGGGTGAATGCTCGTGGAAACCAGCAATTCGTTGTTACTTTTTGTCAGGCTAGGGGAAAGCTTAAAAAAGACCCGGTTTGGATGGCGACGCTTATCCAATGAAAGGGTGATACTCATGTTTGGAAATTGAAGCACCCAACCATTGACGCTTTGGCTATCTCTTGCGGTATCCATTGGCTTTATCTTTTTTCTATAAGGCATAAAGAAAGCATTGTGCATCGGGTCTGTAAGAAAAAACACAAAGACATCTATATAGTCCGTCTCTCCCTTGTTAAATAAGTCTTCTCTAATTTTTTGCTCATAAAAACTGCCTATGGAGAACGATCTCACCTCAAGTTGCTTAGATACACTAACCCGCCACAATATAGAAGCAAAGAAATTTCTGAGTTTTGTTTTGTCAATATTATCAAACACAAGTAGTTTTGTATCTTTGGCATCTGGGTGTGATATTGTTTCAAACACTCCCTGCTTGTCCCTGAGAATTTTAATTGCATAATTATCAAGTGGCTCCAAAATTCCGTGCTCGCAGTTATGACACACGATTTCTTTATCGTATATAGCTTTCTGTAGCCTTCGTCCCTTCTCCCCCGAAATTCTATATGTAGCAACTTGCCCCTTAGTTTGGATTTTATTAAAAAAACCGATAGGGAATATGTGAGCCTTAGCCATTTTTTCTTTATCATTCGTGCACAATAGACATTTCATAATTGTTCTATAGACATAACGGCTGAGGTCAGGGGTGGCTGAGCCATCCGCTGGAGAGTATCGTTATGGAAACAATGCTCACTCACCCAATGCAGGTTGGTTCATCATGCCGTCAGGGATAAACATGGGTGCACCTCCTTTGCCTTCTTTTGTTAGAGGTACATGTTAGGTGAGTAAGGAAGACGCCATTCCGTCTTAGCTTCAGAAAGTTGTTCGTCATATCTGTGGAGCTGCTTAACATCATGCAATCTATTAAAGAAAGGACTCTCCGGAAGCATAAATTGCTTCCCTATGGCTGAAAGAGTTGATTTATAAATTCAGCACATAACCTTACTGAGGATGCTCCGGCTGGATGGAACATAGGGCTTCCATGAGCAAGCTCGTTGCGAAGGAATGGTATGCTCTCGGTTAAGATCTCCACATACTTCTTAACTTGCTGAGGGAAGATTTCATGCTCTCCTTCAAATAGATTGCCCAGGTCCATGTTGTCCCGAATATGAGAAAATCCCTCATCTCTAACCAACCCCTCTCTTACGGCGCGCCTTACTAACTCCTTAAAGGGAGTTTGCTTTTTTGGCTTGAAACGCTCTCTCAACGCATGCTCCAAGGTAACAAAAGCCAAAAATTCAGCGGTCACGTTGAAGGGATAAAAGAACCATGAATAAACCAGGAGATTCTGAACTGTCGCAAATTGGCCGCGGATCTCTTCTGGAACCGCGTCGTGTAACTTAATGCTTACCGCACTTCGATAGATGTCTTCAAGCGTCAGAGGCTTCCACTCACCGTCTTCCGGATCGGCCACAACGGAGAGCTTTTGCCGGTTATCCGGTTCAAGTACTTCTTTCAATTGCTTGAGTTTTTCCATTCATTTGTAAGGTATTACAGCTAATTATTGGACGAAAATGCTTTCCATTCTTGGCAAAGAAATCTTATGACGCTTTATTTCCATGTTACCGACTACCCAAATCCTGGGCATGCGCCTTTATGTAGCGAGCCAAATGAAAGGCAACCAAATGCAAGTCTTCTTCTTTGATGTGGATCGGCTCATGCTCAATGAATGATACCAAGGCTTTTGGAGTCAAGACCCAGACAGATGATCCCTTCGGGAAAGGCTCTACGAACCATCCGGGGAACAAAACGACTGGCCTCACATGGTACTCCTTGCCGGTGCTGGCGCGAAGTGTCTGTGCGAGCCATTTTGCATTAGCCTGTACCTGAGCGATTGGATTCCGTTCAGGCTCGAGCCCGTTTATTAAAACTGTGTTCCCGTCGAAGGTAACGGACGGAGATCCCTTTACGGGTTTAGTGCGTGTCTTCGTTTCCACAACAAACACGCCTCGACTCGACAGAACGACGTGATCAAGGTTGAAGCCATCACCTACGACATCATGAAAGATGATAGCTCCTTGCCGCTTTAAGACGTCGAGTTGCTCTGCAACAGCTCTCTCCCCTTCCCGGCCCAACTTCAGCTGCTTTAATTCTCTTGAAGTCTTCCGGAGTCGGAATGCACAGTAAGCGATCACGAGAATTGCGGCGACAGAAGAGAGCCATGGATTGAGCGGAGAGTGTGTGAGGGCCTGTATCCAGCTGACTAAAGCGAGAAGAAAGAATACTAATGCAACCAGAGCATAGTTGAGCAGTTTCTCGTTAAAAAGGCGTTGGATTTGCTCGTCAATAGACTGGCCTGGGAGCCGCAAGAGAGACTCTTTCAGAGGCGACCGTTCTTTGGCCCTTGATTTGTTCAACGGTGAACTCCTGGATCAGTTTCGGCACAATCTGTCCTGAACAATACTTAATCTGGCAGACTCTGTCAAGTCATCTGTTGGTTAGTTCACCTACAAGTCAGTACTGGGGCCATATGCAGGAATCGAAGATTACAGATGAAATGAACGTTGGTTGCATAAGCGACAAAGCGAAGCGTTGCCCGTCTTGATGCGCTTGTTAGACGAGTAATCTTCAGACCTACTGACCTCTTAATGAGGATAGGATCGCAAATGGCATACCAAGGAATTGAATTCTGTAACACCTTGACTTTCTTTGTCATATTTAGGTTCTATGCCATTGCGGCAACACAAGGACGTTCAACGTCAGGTCAACATAGTGGCGGGATTGACCTTTCGGCTATCAGTCTTAGTGCCGTCATTTATTGGATAAGTCGCTGCTAATTTCTTTAATCGCTTCCGCTCCTCAAGTCTCTTATACCAATCAACCCCTTTGTAACCGCAGCGGTCTCGAATGATGCACTTCAATTCTGCGCTTTGAGCGTTAAGGCGTTTAACTTCTGAGTAAAAGTGGTCGTAATCCTTTTTTTCTTTATCCCTTTCGCTAAATAATTCTCTTCTTAATTCAGCAACGATTTTCAATTCCTCTTTTATCTTGCCCTTAGGCGTCTTATCCTTTATTGTTGTTTTTAAATTCTTTTGGAGTTCGGCTCGCTTCTCTTTTGCTGTCACGATCATCTTACCTATACTAGCTAAAGTTGTTCTGGCATCCTGCAATAATTTGTAGGCCTCATCTGCGACAATTACCGAAGAATGATGCATAGATGTCAACAGTTTGTAGTCATAGCTTTGTTTAGCTTCTTGAAGATGTAGTTCAATTTCTCTTCGGTGGTCTTGAACGCTTCGTTCAACTTGTTTTCTTTTACGTTCCCATCGCTCTCTCGCTTCACGTTCTTCTTTTGTAATGACATAAGCACCAATAAGTCCTAGCCCAGCCGGGACAATTACCTCCCAAAACAGACTAAAGCACATGTGATCACCCCTTTTCATTCATTTTGAAGCATCAGTTAATAAACCCTGTGGGATTTTTACCTCGGGTAAAGCGTCAACGAGCTTTTTAAGGGACTCATTTGCTTTGTCTGCGAATATAGGTATTTGTTTGGTAAACTCTATTGCCATTTCCTTATAAAGGCCTCTCCTTTCAGAATCAATACCATCTCTCAGCGTTGCCTTGGTCATTATCTCAGCCAATTTAAGAACTTGCATTCTTTCAATATGTAGGTCGCCTAATTGCTTGTTAAGTGTTTTGTAAAAACGGTCGAGTTCCATCTTTCTTTGTCTAAGGTGTTCCCACTTTAATTCAAATGATTTTTTTATAATATCGGTTATTATTATTTTCTGTTCACTAATACGTTTTAATTCACCGTCAAGTCGCTTACATTCCAATTTGTAGGCTAATGTATTGGCATATGCAACGGCAACGACGCCCAATGCTTCAACCTCTTTGAGATTTCCAACCCAACTTTTATCCGCATTTGATTCGTGATTTGTAGCAGGGACATGATCAATTGTAATTGCTGATTTACCTTCCACATTATCCGATGTTCTATTTTTTTGCATTGTGAGCCTCCATTAATCTAATTATGAATATTTCTGCAAGCTGCATACGCAAAGTGCCGATGCATTCGTAACATAAATATTTTACGCGAAATATTTATGCATTTGTCAAAACCACGGTTAGGGTTATGCCACCCCTGTGAAGGAAAACCGTAACCTGCAATTATTTTCCTGAAAACGCCGCAAGGGAATACCAGATCGATCTGTAATAAGCCAAATCCCTTCACTCAAATATATAAGTAACTGCTCTATTTCCAGTATCGACGACAGCATGGATCGTTTTCCTACAATTCATCAAAGCCTGTTCGACGTTTCGCCTTTCGTAATCAGGGAAAGTATATCCAGCCATTACCTTTGCATCGTTTTTCACTGCAGCCGGAAAGTTGTATGTCCTGCCTTTCTTACTTATATAATCGGGAATTTGTCCACGGATGATTATTTCGTGACCTCCTACCTCTCTGCGTAATTCTCCTGCCTCTTCTCTCTTTGATACATCAAGCCGCACAGCTTTGAACTCTTCACTGTCGTTCCTCTGGACTTGCCTCCACATTGCTGATTTTGGCCCCTCTTTTGGCGACTTTATCTCACCTATAATGACGATGCCATCCTTCACGGCGATATAGTCAGGTTTGCTGCTGTGACCGCTGCCGATCCCCACAATGTCCTTCTCGCCGTAATACTGATAACCGCTCTTCTTCAAAGCCTCTTCCGCTTTCTTATAGAATTCTTCTTTACCCTCCATCGCTATTCTCTCCCGGAATGATTTGGTCAAGATAGACCCAGCCCTCTGGGGGGTCTTGGTTTTTAGGTCTGGCGAGAGCCCGCCAAAAAGACTCCTTAACCGCTTGGGCATATACATACGGTCCTAATTTCTCGTATACCTCAAAAGGCATTCTCACAGCTCGCCTCTTTCCAATTAGGGCGAGAAGATTGTCAGCAAAAGTGGTTTTCGGTAATTTGATGGTCATAACAATTTCCTCAATGCACCTATCCGAAATTGTCAATATAAAATTAGTGATTCTCCTTCAATGTCTGTCTCCAATTACTTGGGTCATGAATTGATTCCTATACCGCAAACAAAGAAAAATTAAAATTCCTGTGGATAAAACAGAAAGAGAATTCCCAAATATAAAGATCAGATCTCCAATGTGAAGCGAATA
>Ga0326726_10007056_pt1 | contig 10073 bp, 9 predicted proteins | sample MHFenrmetagenome_2_FD_207603 | JGI IMG/M metagenome (GOLD analysis project Ga0326726, IMG submission 207603) | Lab enriched peat soil microbial communities from Michigan Hollow, Ithaca, NY, United States - MHF15MN | ecosystem: Environmental > Terrestrial > Soil > Wetlands > Peat | place: USA... | reverse complement strand
AATTTTCAATGGGCAAGTGGCTCAATTCAATGGGCTCACGTCCATGCTTGACAGCCGTCTATCAGCATGTCGCATACCAAATAACGATAAGGTACAAGATTCATTAACGGTGAGCAACCCGCCTTTTTAAAACGTGCTTTTTCAAGCACTTGGAGGGGTTGTTCGTTATTGAAAAATCTTTGCGTTTGGATTGTTTACTATAGAATGTCCCACATACCACACACGGCCCACATACCACACACTGATGCCGTCCACATGTCGTGTCGTGTTGTCTTGAATGGTAATTTCCTAGGTTACCCATTACCAAATAACACTTTATCCTCTCGGTTGAGGGCTTTTTTTTTAAATCTCTCAAGTCAGATCTTCCTGTTTCTGTAAAGTTTGACTTCTCGACCTCTCCACGAAAAGGGAGCTGGTTCAAACTGCATAACGCTGGCTTCAAAAGGAAGATTTTTGGCTCAGTGTTTAACGTCGTATATTTCATCCTAAGGGACGCATAATTTTAGTCTTCAATACATTATGGTTTTTTTTGTAGTTACGGAACAATGCCCCTTATCACTAAGCGAGAAGTGGGTTGTTGTTGGTTATTTGTTTGCTGAAAACGTCCCAGAGTCCCCTGAACAATTTCCAATAGTACCCAAGAAACAAGTATGATTTAGAGCAAGTTGAATGTAACAAGGAGAATGCAATGAGAAAAAATATCTGGTTATGGCTAATCGTGATTGCATCAATAGCCCTAAGTATTACTATGATTATCCGTACGGAAAAGCCAATTCCAAAGGAGAATAAGGACCTTAAGGTAAATCTGGCGTGCTTCAACTTATATACATCAGCACCTATTGTCGCTGCGGATTTATCTGATAAAATAGTCCCTAGCAAGAATTACTTTGCAGAAGCAGGTATCAATCCCACAATCATCAAAAGAAGCAAGGGGCCTGAAATTGTAGATGCTCTAGTTGGTGGTTCTGCCGACTTCGGGACACTGGCTATAACACCACAAGTATTTCAGTTATTGCAGGGATCAGAGTTTGTTATTTTTGCGACAATCCAAACAACAAATCACGATATCAAAGTCGTGGGGTATAGAAGTGCTGGAGTAAATGACGGGGCTTCCCTGAAAGGAAAGCGTATTGGATTCGTAGGGGGCACATTTGGGGAAATCTTTTTGGATCGATACCTCGAAAAATATGGAATATCACGAAATGACGTCTCCTTAACAAGTGGTGCGCCTGCGCAATTACGCGATTTATTCCTTAGCAAAACCCTTGATGCAATCATCATTTGGGAGCCCATTATCCAAGATATTCTAGCCGATCCAGCGATAAATAAGGCTGATATTATGGTTGATGTTGATCCAAGCATCTATACCGGCAGAATTAATCTTGTTGCCCGACCAGCGGTGCTAAAAGCAAAGGCAGAAGAAGCTCGTCGCTTGGTTCAATCCATGATCGCAGCAGAAGGTCTTATACAAGATCATCCAGATAAAGTACGCCATTATCTGGAAGAATGGCTGGATCGAAAACCAGACACACTTATTGATGTATTCGACAAAAACACTTTCAAAGTGGAACTGGATGTGCCTAATCTTACACGTGATCTTCAAATGGAAGCAAAATGGGCACAAAAAACAATTTTTCATGGCAAGGCGAAGATACCAAAGGATTTCTCCAATTATGTTGATACCTCCATAATGAACGCTGTAGCTCATGATAGGATCAAGGAGTAAAGAATAGTGGAGCCAAACAAAAAACCGATAAAACGTCAAAAGCTATGGCTGCGCCCAACTCTTCAGGTGGTTGTTGCGCCTGCTATTTTTCTTTTGCTCTGGTCAATCATAGCGCCAGAGTATCAGCTTCCTTCCGTTATAAAAATTGGATTAGCTGTTGCTGAAATGATAGAAGTCGGAACTTACTGGCATGACATTATTATCAGTTCTGTACGAGGGTTATCTGGATTCTTAATAGGATTTGCATTGGGTGCATTTTTCGGCATTCTGACTGGGCGATTCTCACAACTATTCTTGTTGTTTGGAGGGCTTCTTCATTTCCTTCGATGGACACCAGTACTCGCATTATTACCGCTGACTATTCGAATTGGGGGGCTTGGTGAGCAACCCAAAATTTTTCTGGTGGCATGGGCTTGTTTCTTTGTCTCATGGGCTTATACGCATGTTGCCGTCAGCAAATTGAATCCTGCCTACATCTGGTGGTCTAAAAGTTTGGGTTTGAATCTACGACAACGTCTATTTCGAGTTTACGCACCATCAGTTTCTCCATCTCTTATAGGTGGGGCTCGTGTTGCTCTTGCCGTGGCTATGATTGTTGTTGTGGCTGCGGAACTAGGTGGAACCATACAAGAAGGATTCTTCCGTGATGGTCTTGGATATAGGATTTCTCGCGCTATCGAAACAAATCGTAATGATATCAATATCGCTTGTATATTGACATTCGGCCTGATTGGAACATTTTTTGATTTTGTACTTGTGCAGTTTATCAAAAGAGGTCTTCGGGTAATAACGGGAATTGATTTTTACAGGAACGAAGGATAATGGATAAAGCGCACTTAAGCATAGAAAACCTGACTGTTTGCTACGGCAAGACAGTTGTTGTAAATTCGTTTTCAATAGAAGTGGGTAGCGAAACGATAGTTCTTTTCGGACCCAGTGGGTGCGGCAAGACAACCATTTTGAAGGCAATACTTGGTGTGTCAGAATATGGAAAACATGTTAAGGGAAACATTCTTTTCAACAATAAACCACTTATTCAAGATGATGGACATGTGGGAATGGTCTTTCAAGGACCAGTAGTGCCACCGTGGATGACTGTTTCCGCTCTCTGCCGGATCGGAAGTAAAATACGCGATTATAGCGCAACAGAACAGAACATAAAAATCGAGAAGATGCTGAATCAGTTTGGGATCAGCGACTTGATAAATAGATATCCATATCAACTTAGCGGAGGGCAAAAACAACGAGTCGCTTTAGCGGTCACCCTGCTCAATGAACCAAGCATATTATTGATGGATGAGCCAAGCACATTCATAGATGGGATGACTCGGATTGCAATATGGGATTTCTTGGAGAAAGAAGTTCGATCGCTCGGGATACCCACAATAGTAGTTAGCCATGATCCAGCAGAAGCAATACGTCTTGCGGACAAAATATTCTGTCTTTCAAGTCCTGCAGCGATAACCCGATCTTTGAATGTTCCATTCACTCATCCCCGCAACGACTCTATGTTGCGAAACGAAGATGTGTGGGAACTTATGAATACGCTCATTTCCCCTTAACCTCAAAAGTCTCTTTGCTTTTTCTCTGACTATTATTGACTGTTGGATTATGTATTTTATTAATGCGCACCTGAAGTGGAACCACATTGTCCCCCGTAGCCTTGAGTTCTAACATAAAAAGATTGAACGTATTCTCCGCTTCTTTAACGCTCCATACATGAATGTCGCCATCCTGAGAAACAACAATTACCGCCTCAACATTTTTATGACAGGCCATCAAGGCAGCATTCCATCTGCGAGAACCTACATATTCAAGCGGCCATTTACCTCTTTGTTTTTTAACATGGCTCTCGAACATGTCAAGGAGTTCTGCCTGTGAGGTTTCAGGTGTAAGTAGATGTCGATGATCCCAACTCTTATCACCGATTTTTCTTATAGTTGCACCATCATGGCCAATAAGCGCTACGAGATCATCAGTATCAAGACGATCTTGCAAGCGCCAAGGCTTGCCCATAGCGTGAAGTTTGAGCCCCCCATATTCTTTCATGAAAACAATGATTCCTCCTTTATTGGGATCGTCTGCTAAGCGTTTAACGATATCAATTGTGTCTTTCCTGACCTCCTTTTGCTCACAATTGCCCAACTGTGGAAGCACATAGGGTAGGTGATCATTTAGTATTTTCATACGGAGGTCCTCACTTCCATAAAGTTGCCATTTCCCTCCTTTCCAACGAAAGAGCTCTTTAACTTCAGTACCTGTAATTCGAATGAGACCCGCACAGGCATGACTACCGTTAACGTAAGCAAGAAGACAGCTCGGAATTTTTACTTTTGTGCGTTCCCGCAACCCGTCATCAACAAGTTGTCCCCAATTTGAATCATTCAGAGTAACTAATCCTGTAGGCGTCGTACCCTTTTCTCTAGAGATATCCCAAAACAAAGCATGTCTTCCCTTTTCGAACCAAGGATAATGCTCATGAGAAAGGGTTTTTGCAGCAACTTCAGCAGCAAGAGTCATAGCGTTGACATGCTCATACGACTCATTATCAAATTCAGGAATAGCAAATTGAGCTACATTGATATCGCATTGTTTATTATTAGTATCCGCATTCTTTTCTGTACAAAATAATCTTAGCCGAGTATTAGCATTGTCCTCAAACTCGCTTTGTTCGCCAACTACAAAGTAGAAATCAAGTGGATTCCCTTCATGCTTACTTGTGTCCAACTGCTTCGCGATTAGCAACTGCCATGCACTTAATAGCTTGACAGCCTCTTTATATGAAGGTGGAGCATTTGATTTCAAATCAACAGATGTATCGAATTTACTGTTGTCCGGTTGTTTAAGACATTTTTCGACAATCCAATAACGTTGCTTGGCACTGTCGCTAAGCCTCCTCACATTATATAATAGATCACGAAGAATGGCATTAACGGCGTCTAAATCATCACTTTGGATAGCGGGAGACATTATAGCAACAGCCAAATGCAATGGCTTATCATTTATACTTCCCACATATTTATCATCAGTCTCTGCATGAACAAGTATACTACATGAATCAGCACATTTCTTGTCACCAGGATTATAATTGATATTAGCGCGAAAATACATGAGTGCTGACTGCGCAGCAGCTAGCTGTTCCCATGTTTGACGTCTTTTATTGAGTTCCTTATTCCAAGGACTCATGGTCTCTCGCTCTGCTAGTCCCATGCCGAATACATGCGAACGAGCTAGCTGGAAATTCTCTCGCCATGTTTGTTTTATAGTAGATTCCTTATTCTGCAAGTTAATCTGATCACAAGCATCGAGATAGAGTTCTTTAAAAAATTCGGATATACACTCAGCAGGGGCTAGGGCACTCGCCGCTTCAGGACTCATTATCCAATCAAATATCATTGATTGATGTTCAGTGTTTGACTTTCGCTTGTTTGTCAAAAGATACATCCTCTTTTTGCTATGTTCTTTTATGGTCAATTGACCAATCAGAGGCACTTGTAGAATAAGTCTCTTTTTTAAACTATTTATGGCCATATGGAGAAATGTATTGTCTCTGTCTAAGTATTTGATATATTCTCCAAGAGCTATCCTATGGAGCATCCCCAGGTCTCCCGAATAGTTTCTCTGACTCTTTGCATATTCCGCAATTTTAGTCAAACCTGCATCCACGGAAACTCTTACGGCACTCCTACGCAACAGATATGGATTACTGACAGAACCAGTCAGGTAGTGAAGAAACAACACCTTAGGCGATGTTTTTCTGGCAGACCCAATAATATGATTAGCTTGCTGCTCTAACTGACTCAATATAAATGACTGATCATTCATGAAGTTAATCTGCATAGCTCACGCTCCTTTGCAGGATATTCTGAATTCTATGTTCTCTTTCATTTGACAGCATACATTCTTGTATTGAATCTCCCCAAGTTGCAACCCTAGAGCCGAAAGAGTCTTGCAAAGAATGCAATGCCTTTGTTAGCTCTATATAATTTATCCTAGTATAGACCGAAATATAGAGAGACATAAGGTATTTATAGTTTAATAAATCAGATTCTTTTAGTGTTATTCCTGTAAACTCACGATAATGATTTTGAATCTGCGGACAGGAAATGCATTGTTCAAATAAAGCCGATCCAGGAAGTGGCATGACAATACTCACAGTGAGTTCGTCAACACATTTCTGTGATGAGATTCTCTTGATAAGCGACATATTCGCCATGAGAGAGGACTGGCTTTCACCTGGTAGTCCAAGTAAGAATCCGGGCCATACGCCAATGTCCGCATTTGAGTATCGGTGTATCTCATCGATGAGAGATTCGATAGAGTAGGTAGACCTGTAATGACGAGTCAAACGACCTGACCAGTGAAGCATAGATTCAATCCCCATGAAGATTACATCTACACCCATATTTTGGAGGTCCACGGTAAGATCTTCCGGATTGGTGCTGGGATAACTGTAGATGCGAAAACGCGCTCTACGCTTTCCGCGCATTTTCGCCAATTTTCGAACCAATCCCGGTGCGAAAGTGTCACCAGTCTCAAAGAAGTAGTCTATGCCCGCCTGAGATTGTAAATGGTCTATATGCATCCAGTATCGATCAGCTGACATAGCTCTATAACCAACAGTAGGAATAGAACAGTATTCACAACGTTGATTGGAATGTTGGCATCCACGAATGCCCGAAAATGGGAATGCCGCCATCGCCGGATCACCGGGTTTTGTTCGCCACCGATAGGCTGGACGTAAGAGACTTAGGTCAATAAATGGAAGAGAGTCCATATCCGGTAATTCGCCCCATGACCCAGCTGTTCCGCCTTCCAAAATAAGATCTTTATCACGATACACAACGCCAGGAATTTCTATTAGAGGATCTCCTCGTAATATCCGTTCCAACGCTATTTCGCCCTCTCCACGGATGACACAGTCGATTGACGGTCGATTGCAAAGAATACGATGCGCTATCCATGTTGGATGTGGACCTCCAATCAAAATATGAACATTTGGATTACGAACTTTCAAAGCTTCTGCCATCAGGCAAGATTCCTCATAATTACTGAACCAAGATGAAAATCCAATTATAGGGGCATCTAGCAAAGCCATAAGCTGATTTCTACTTAGAAGTTTACCGTCAAATACCTCCACTGTGATATGAGGTAACTTTTCTTTGATATAACTTGCTAATGCAAGTAATCCAAGCGGTGGCTGTGGTTGAACCTCTGCTTCATGTGCCAAATGACCTTGTGTGTGTCCACAAAACACGAGCTGTACTTTATCTACATGCTTTTGAAGAATATTTATTCTCATAACTCAAGAAACCATCAGTTTTACACCGTCTTGCCACTTCTCTTTCATAAACAGGAACTTGCCCCACAAAACTGTAACACTTGGATTTTGGATTCTCGAAACCGCCAAGCCAATTTTCCAGAAAGAAACAGGACGAACCATCGACAACAGACCACCGATGCTGTTGAGCGTTCATGACCCCTCAGCGAAACTTTCAGGTTGCTGTACGTGAAGCGGTATACCCGCAAACTGGCACAAGTGGTCTGATGGGCTGATTTCATCCGGAAGCACTCCGAGTATGATTATTTGGATGAAAGAAGGGCTGTTTGATCGTGCTTTAACATCCTGAATGACTGTTACTTATCATATTAGCCCCGTGTTGGCGGCGACTTCCATTCATCCACCGAATCGTAAAAATGTGCAAAAAGTGGAAGCAAGACTAAGACATGTGACACGAAGAGGCCACCATCATTGCTACTCAGGCATCCCACTCATTCCAAAACCTCTTCGTTACAGCTAAGTAAGAGTCGAAGATCGCTGTCGGCCAGCAATAGTGCGAATTATCGCGTACAAGCCAATGGAGATCGTTCGCGCACGCGAGTTGTGTCTTGTCGACCTGGAGTAACCAATTAAATGTATTAACAAACGAATCCTCAATAGTCTTTCCGAAACTGCCGTCCGGTACGTTCCACAGCATTCCCTCTATGAAGTATGATGGTGCAACGCCAGCCTCAAGGAAGCCATCGTCGACCATTCGACTCCGCATATTCTTGTATACCCGTACTATCCGCTTGAACCAATGATTCGAGCTCTGGTGCTTCGTGGTGCAATTATCTGCATGCTGTTGCGGAAAGTTCACGATTCGTGTTCTGTCAGGAAGGAAAAAACAAATACCCTCGTCATACTGTACATCCGTACCTGTACTGCCTTCGCGATATCGCCTCAGCTTCGCACACACGAGAATATCTACATCGCGTCGGAGATTGTTACCCTTGATGAAGAACGCCTTTTTACCGGGTTTGACATCTGAACCGAACTTGCTAGTCAGCCAGGAAAACACATCCGCCTTGAACTCGTCGTATCCGTACGTCACATCCGGGTATTTGGCATTGAAGCTCGACTTTGCTCCGGACTCCAGCTTCGAAAGATCTGAGTAGAACGTCTGATTGAGCCGGATCACGATATCGACATCGCTATCTCGGTACACGTTTGTGGCGTTCCCGTACGAACCTTGGAACAAAATCGAGAAATCCTTCATGAAGTATGGACTCGATCTGTCGTTGAGCACATTTTGAATGGTCTCATACGTCTTCGCAGACTGTGTCACTGAGCCTTGATGAGACCATGTCTCGAGCTGAGTCTCGGGAATTGCCATCTATACCTCTTACTGAAGGACTGATTTGAGAGTTTGCTCATGTTCTGCAAATGATTGCACTCCTCGCTGCGTTAGAATATTAAGCTTCTTGAGGTTGTGTTCGAAAAGGTTAGTCGCCATAGAGGGTTCCGAGAAGGACTGGCTGATTCGGACGGTATCGATATGTTTGTACAGAATGGTCCTGAGCTGCTCCATGGACTGCGTATTTATCTCCAGCGTTTTCTGGAGCAATTGGACTCCTGGCGTCTTCTGCTTCCAATAGTCGAGTGTCCACCAGTTCAGTGGCGGAGGAGGGTATGACCCACAGCCCAAGCTTACCACCCGAATATTTTCTGCTGGAATCTGCATAGCCATCATCGCATCCGCGATCGCGTAGAGCGTCGGATTGTTTGCACAAAAACCACCATCAATAAGTTCGACATAGTCTCCGGTCGAAGTCATAACAGTCTTGCGATTGAAATAGGGATAGGCCGAACACGACGCTTGGACCGCATCACAGATCTTCACGCCGAACCCAGGAACAAACGAAGCCTTCATTCCGTGCGCTTGCCTGATATGGGCCTTAAAAATCATTGGCTTCTCGAGGATCCACTTCGTCGTAACAATGCCGATACTCGTTTTCACGTCATCGAACATCGCATCATCGAAGATGCTTTCTGATAAATCGGCGAGCGCACCGGACCTACCGCTTGCTGCGGTGTGCTTCATAACGGTCGGAACGTGGTCCTTATAGAGTTCGATGATTTCTGGAACACTCTTTCCCAGTGCCAGCATTGCGGTGATGATCGATCCTGTGCTTGTGCCGAAAATCAAGTCGAAGCGTTCGTAGATCTTGCACCCGATGAGTTTCTCAATCTCCCGCAGAATACCAAGTGTATAGAAACCCTTAGCACCACCGCCGTCTAAGCAAAGTATGCGAAAACGCTTCTCGGCCATTTACCCTCCCTGTTAAAATTCTGCTCGCTGAACTATCACCTTACGTTGAGCTCATACCCACTCAGGAAATCTGCCTAGTTCTGATACCTTTCCCTCGTTGAAGCTCAACGTGATAAATCAGCGACACCAAAGACGTCCGCCGGAATAGCCTTGTTGGGCAAAATCTGTTCATGCTGATACCTTGTCCTTTAACTCTTTCGTCTCTATTCCGCACACACTTAATCTAGGGAGTATTTAGGGGGAGTATTTAGGGACGTAAGTAATTGAGGTAAGAATCGCGATAATCCAAGACTCAACCACTCAACAAATCACCCCACTTGAACGACACCCTTGTTAAAGAACAATAAGCGGCTCTACGTTCAGCACATTGATGTTTGAGAATTCAGTCGAACTTGATTGGGAAACGGTATTGGGCATAGCGGTAACATTTTCGATCGTGGCTATCGTGTCGGCACTACTCGATGGAGGATCTGTCTGGGAAGGAATGCATAAGCCCGACAGGGTGACTTACATTAAATATGTACGTAAATTACACCCCTTTTACAAGGTCGGGCAGGTGATTAAGGTTCTTGATGTGGAAAAAGGATTGGATGGGCATAAAAAAAGCCTGCGGGGTTCGCAGGCTTTGTGGGGTATGTGGGCGGTAGAAGATTCGAACTTCTGACCTCTACCGTGTCAAGGTAGCGCTCTAACCAACTGAGCTAACCGCCCGTGAGGAAAGGACCTAATATAGGACTTTCCCCGTTGAATCCAAA
>Ga0326726_10007055_pt1 | contig 10074 bp, 10 predicted proteins | sample MHFenrmetagenome_2_FD_207603 | JGI IMG/M metagenome (GOLD analysis project Ga0326726, IMG submission 207603) | Lab enriched peat soil microbial communities from Michigan Hollow, Ithaca, NY, United States - MHF15MN | ecosystem: Environmental > Terrestrial > Soil > Wetlands > Peat | place: USA... | reverse complement strand
ATCCACGACGGGGTGCCTGCGGTATTCTCGGCGAGTCGCTTAAAGAAAAATTCCCTTGAAGCAATCATAGGTTTATTCGGTAGGGGTCCTTCGACTCGCTGGATCGTCCGCGAAGCGGACGATCCAACTCGCTCGGGATGACACTGCTAACTGATTCGCGAGCTCCCTACTTCGACACCGCCGCAAACAACGGCGAGTGCAGCAAGCCCTGGAACTGCTTGTCGTCGGCTTTGAAATGCATCTGCAGGTTCGAGCTGTCGGAGTTGACGGTGACGTTATCGAGCGCCAGCTTTTCGACGGGGGTGGCCGACATTTTCTTATAGAGCATGCCCGCTTTGAGCAGCGAAGACAGCGTGGTTGCGGTCATCGAATCAGAAGTTACCACGTCCAGATCGAAGTTCACGCCGCTTTGAAAGTTCATGGTGTAGCGCGAACCCAAGATGCGTTTCTTGACCGTCTCGTAATCCGCCAGTCCAGCCGCGTCGCCCAGGGCGGAATGCAGCATGTTCTGCGTTCCCTGCTGATCGAGCACGCTCCACACTGTGCCGGAATCAACTGATCCCATCATGTCCGCAATCTGGGTATTGCTGTCCAGGGTGTAGGTATAGCCGTCGCGCGCATCCAGGGCACCGCGCAGGGCGCCGCTGTCGCCGAAGAGCAACGTGTTGTCGTCGAGGAAGGTCATCTGCATGCCGGCGGGCATAGGATAGATGTCCGCATTGCGCAACTTGATCGGCTTCACTCTCTTCAGACGCATTCTCTTGATCACCGCGGCCATGGCAAACTGACCTTGCGCCACCCCCACCACCTTCACGCCCTCCTTGCCGCTGCGATAGGAAGCAAACGTGAGCTGCTCGACATCCTTGTCGGGATCGATGCCCACACCGCGCAACGCTCCTTCAAATTCCTTGAGGCCGGGCGGCAACACCTGCTGCTTCAGGGCCATGGCAGTATCGGAATTCTTTAGGGCGCGATAGTCCACCGAAATAATCTGTTGGATGTCGGAAGGAATCACGGTGCGCGCCGAGCTGCCCAGCGGCATGGACCATGCGGTCGCGCTCACCAGGAGCAGTAAACAAAGACTACCCTTGACTGTTTTCATGAACTACCTCGAAGAATATGTCCGTTTAGATGCAATTTATGTCCGTATTGTATGCTCATTTTGGGGCATAAAGGCGAAACGAAAGGGCAGGTGGTGTGCTAAGAGAGGTGCATGGCCCCAGCCGTCAGCTTGCGAGGGCCTCAGCCTTTTTGCGGACTTCCGCCGCAAAGCCCGCGTCTTTCAGCGATTCTAGATTGATTTCCACGTTAGCCAGCGCGCCTTGAATGGCCGCCCGTGCCAGGGCCGTCGCCGTGGTCAAGTCCGACTTCATGTTCGGATTTGTAATGGGCTGCAACCGCTCCACGATCCCCACCACTTCCCTTGCCCGCTCCGCCACGCTCAGGGGGACGCTGGTCGCCTGCTTCAGAGCAGCGTCAATGATGCCGTCCGCACTGGCCGACTCCTTGGCCTGCTTGTAGGCCTTCATCACCGCGTTGTACGACTCCGCGTCGGCCTCGATGGCCGCCTTCAATTCTTCGCGTAACGTCGACAACCGCGCAATGGCCTCGCTCAGTTCACGTTCGTGCTGCAGGTAAGCCTTCTTGCCCCGAGACATGGAAGCCACCATGGTTGCAAGCCCCGCCGCCATGGCGCCGCTGGCCGCCGCCGCGCTTCCGCCACCGGGGGTAGCAGTAGGTGCCGCGAGCTGTTCCACAAATGGTTCGACCCCGGCGCGCAATCCGCCAATCGCCATCTTGCCGCCCATCACCGCGGCCAGCCGGTTTTCCAGAATCAGAGAGGAATCGAAATTCTCCACCTGCAAAAACCATTCGGCCGCCGACTCCAATGCTTTCTTCGGAATCAGACCCACAATCTCGCTGCTCACCGGCGTAACGCCATAGCGCTCCGCTTCCCGCTTCACCACTTCAAACACACGGTGGATCGGGGTCTGCTCAAAGTCGGTCAGGTTCATCGAGACTTGCGCCAGCCCCCGAACCAGAAACCCTGCTCCCTTGACGAAGCGCATCCCGCCGCTCGAAAAGCGGACCGCTTTGGCGATCTTCTTGGCGATTTCGACATCGGGAGTGTTCAGAAAGACGTTGTAGGCAATAAGAAACTTGCGCGCGCCCACGACCGTCGCGCCCGCCGAAGGATGCACCCGAGGCTCGCCGTAGTCGGGTTTTCGCGCCGGGTTGGTCGCGATCTCCGCCCGTATGCCCTCAAATTGCCCGCGCCGGATGTTCTCCAGGTTCTGCCGTTCGGGCGAGGTTGCCGCCGCTTCGTAGAGGTACACCGGAACCTGGTAGCGCTTCCAGATTTGTTCGCCGACATACCGCGCCATGGCGACACAGTCTTCAATCGTCACTCCATCAATAGGAATAAACGGCACCACGTCCGCCGCGCCCATGCGCGGATGCGCTCCCTGGTGATGGTTCAGATCGATTAACTCCGCCGCTTTGCCCACGCCCCGAATGGCGGCTTCCTGGATAGGCTCCCGCTCCCCCACCAGCGTAATCACGCAGCGGTTATGATCGGCGTCCATCTCACGATCCAGCAGGAAGACGCCATCCATCTTCATGGCCTCGACAATCGCATCCACCTTCGCTTTGTCGCGGCCCTCAGAGAAATTTGGAACACACTCGACAAGAGTTGACATACGCGGAAAAGAATATCACCGAGGGTGCCCCATCCTCGTCTCTCCGTTCTTCGGAGAGACAGGGTGGGGCCTTTGGGCTTTTGCATGCGAGGGCGAGACGCCCTCGCGACAGCCGGCGGGACGCCGGCGCTACGAAAATCACATGCTCACTGAGCCTTAACAAAATCCTCCATCACCGCCTTGCGCATAAGGTCGGGAGGCAGCAAGCCCTGCGCCAGGATAAAGTCATGGAATTTCTTCTGGTTGAACTTCGCACCAAGTGAAGCTTCCACGTCCTTCCGCAAAGCAAGCAGCTTGGTGTACCCGTAGAAGTAGCTGTTGGCTTGCCCCGGGGCGCGATACGTATAACGCTCAACCTCCTCCTGTGCGAAGGCGTGCGACTGCACCACGTCCTGCTCCAGCACGCGAAACGCGTCGGCCGGCTGAATCTTCCCCGCCTGCAATTCAGGATCGAGAAAAGCCCGCGCCGCCCGCAGCAGCCGGTAGTCGAGCGATACCAACTGCCCTTCCAACGGCATGTAGGGTCGAATGAGGTACTCCGAGTAGAGGCCCCAACCCTCCACATTTGTGCTGTTGAACGCATAACGAATCCGCGCCAGCGAGACGCCATGTTCGAGCATGGAATCGAACTGCAGCTCGTGACCAGGGCGCGCCTCGTGGGCAGTGAGCGTCCACGCCGCGGCATCGAAGGTAAAGTCGTCGTATTTTTCGGCGCTGGCCTGGCCCGGGCCCGCAGGGATATTCAGTGGCAAAACAAACTCTCCCTTCTGCCCCGTATTGTGCAGAAATGGGGGAGGCACCATGTGCGGCGCCGGCTGCTGTGCGGTCTCTGCCGCGGTGGCAATCCGGATCCGCGCCGGGCGGTCCGGCAGGCTGACAATCTGTTTATCGACGATGATTTTCTCAATCTGCTTTAAGCGCTCCTGGTAAAGGGGCAGAATGGCGTCGCCCACCAGTTGTTGTTTCTTCAGCTCGCGGATCACGTCGCGATAGTCGCTCGAAGGCAGGTGCCGTTGCTTCGCGATCTGCTCCGCAATCGGCTTCATCTCCGCCTGAAGTTCGCTGAATGCCTGGTGCGCCATGGTGGCAACCTGGGCGGGTGGAATGTCGATGCCGTACTCTTCCAGATTCAGTGCATACTCCTCGGACGGAAGTCGGAAATCATTGCGGGCCTTGGGCAGCACATTGGCTTTGGTCCACGCGTCATACTCGATGAGCTGGGATTTCAGCTTGTTGTACGCCTCCTGCCAGTCCGTGAGTTTGTACTTCTCAAGCAGGGTGGCGACGCCCTCCATGTAGTTGGGATTGCGCGCCAGTTCGGTTTCAATCTCGGTGCGGGCGGGATAAACCATGTCCGGCTTGGCCATCTGCTCCATCACGCGTTGCTTGAGGATGTCGGCGAGTGGCTTGTATCCCGGCTCCATCCCGGCATATTTTCGGATGCGGACCACGGCAGCGGGCCTTCGTTCCGAAGGAGTCTGTTCATCCAGCAGCACCCGCAGGCCGCTGAAGACCCTTTCGCTGGCGTTCAGGTAATCCACTTTGTGCGCGCGTTCGAAGTCCTGCTCCCTGAACTGCAGCTCGGTCTTGCGGATCAGGATTTCAAGATCCTGCGTCACTTCCTTCTGCTTCTGCTGTCCCCCGGCATTCTTCAGCGTCCCGAGCACGGCCTCGGCCTCCTGCCGCTCCTGGTCTTCATCAGCCAACGTCGGTTGGGATACGTCGGTGTCGAATTGACTTAGCCCTTGGTTCGAACCTAACTCAGGAGTGTGCTTCATCTCGACCGCCAGCAGGAGGTTGGTGTACTTGTTGCTGGCGGCGATCCAGTCCGTCGGCGCCTGGGCGCAAACCGGCAGGCACAACAAGGCAAGTACAAGGAATATGGCAAGTCTGCGAATCAACGTGGTCTCCGATCTCTTAATACTTTGGCTTTCTACCGCTACCGAAAAATTTTCCGATCCCCACCCGCACCTGGATGGTGTTGATCCCGGGATTGGGATCGCTCAACCCGGCGTTCGAAATATGCATATAGCGCAGCTCCACGCTCCAGTTGCGCGAGTCTCCCAGAACGTGCGCTCCCAGGGCGGCGGAGGATGTGAAGTTCACCCGGTCAGTTCCAGCCGGAACGTCATGGTTGGTAAACAGGGTGCCGCCGCTGAGTTCAAGATAAGGCACGACTGTTCCCCGCGTGGCAAAATTCCACTTCAGGTTCAGGGGATTGAAACCGATTCCGTACGCTGTGTTGGCAGGCTGGAACACCAGAAATGCTGGTATGGCATCCAGTGCATACTCGAATCGTCCTTTAAGAAATCCAGGCCCGTGGGGCCGGGTAAGAATCCATCCGTAACGCAGCCCGGCGTTCCACACCCCGGTATTCGAGGTGCCGCCAGAGACGGAGTGGCCGCCCCCAGTCCAAATCTGAATCTCGTGCCCGCCATCCTCGATCCGGGCCTGGCCCCAGGTCAGCGAAGCGCAGAACAGGAGCAGTATGCCCAAGAGTCTCGTCATGAGCCCGTCACGATATCGTAAAGTTCCGAACATGACAATCGTGTGGGTTGGACATTCCTCTCCGACGCCTTTGACTTTGGTTTTCGTTATCGAATTACGACAGAGCAAACCAAAGCCAAGAGCATCGGACAGGAGTTTCCGACCCACACAACAACAAGTCACAAACCCAATCCGCCATCCACCACCAGTATCTGCCCGGTAATGAAGTGGGGCGCGGTAGCGAAAAAGAGCGCGGCGGCGGCAATCTCTTCGCCTTTGCCGTTACGCTGCATCGGAGTCTGCCGGGCCATCTTCTTCATAAATGATGTTGCCGATTTCTCTCCTAGATCGATCATTCCTGGCGCCACGCAGTTCACAGAGATCTCGGGCGCCAGAGCTTTAGCCATCACCTGGGTCAGCATGTGGATCGCGGCCTTCGACGAACAATAGTGCGCATGACTGGCCCAGGGACGCAGACCACCCAGCGAACCCATATTGATGATCTTTCCCCGCCGCTCCCGCAAGTGCTTCAGCGCTTCGCGCGAGACCAGGAAGGGGCCGCGAGTATTGGACGCGAATATGGCGTCCCATTGTTGGAGCGTCAGTTTGTCGAATTCTGCAGTCTCATAGTTGGCGGCATTATTGACCAGAATGTCGATCCCGCCCAACTCCTTCACTGTTTCCTTGATCGCCGATCTCACGCTCTTCTCTTCGGTGATGTCACAACGCAGCGCCACAGCGCGGCCCCCAAAGCTCCCCACGTCGATCACGGTATGCTGCGCCTCGCGTGCGGAGTTGCGAAAAGTGATGGCCACATCAGCCCCTGCCTCTGCGAGTCTCAAAGCGATAGCTCGCCCTAAGCGCCGCGCCCCGCCCGTAATCAGAACGGTCTTCCCAGAAAGTGATTGGCCGCGATCCATGCTGGGGATTGTAATTGAGAAAGCCCATAGCAGTTGGCAATTGGCATTTGGCGAGGCACGGTTCACCGACGAAGAGCTAGGTGCCAATTGCTAATTGCCAAGTGCTTTCCCCCTTGCTAAACTCCGCCCATGGCGGAGCCGCGCCAAGTCGTCGTCTATTCTCGCAAGGGCTGTCATCTTTGCGAAATAGTGAAGGAAACCTTGACCAAGTTGCAGCGCCGCGGCGGCTTTATCTGGCGTGAAATCGACGTGGAGAGCGACGACGAACTGCGCCGCCGCTTCACTGATGAGGTCCCAGTCATCTTCATCGACGGCCACAAGGCCTTCAAATACCACATGGATGAGCGCGAATTCCTGCGCAAACTGGCCAGTTAGGTTTTAGCAGCGCCGGCGTCCCGCCGCCTGTCTGACGGGCGTCTCGCCCGCCCGGTTCGGGGCCGACACTACGCCCGCACCATCGGCTTGAGCCCTCCGTAACGTCCCCTTTCCAAATTTCTGCAAGTAGCATTAGAGGCAGTCCGTCCTCCAAATTCAGCAGTGCGAGAATTCACATGAGAAATTTCAAGATCTGGGTTTGCTTTCCCCTCGTCTTCTTGCTGCTGGCCTGCGTCAGCCAGGCGCAGTCGCTGGGCGACGTGGCCCGTCAGCAACGCCAGAAGCAGCAGACAAAGGAACCCAACGCCACGCACAAGGTCGTTACCAACGACGAGATCCCGGAGTCGCCGGACGCGTCCTCAGACTCCTCGGACAATGCCGATGGAGCACCAGAGTCTTCCGCGCCGGTCGCTTCCACCTCAGGGAAAAAAACCGCCGAACAATGGAAGGCCGAGATTCAGGCGAGGAAAGCAAGGATTGCAGCCATACAGAGCCAGGTGGACAAGCTCAACAACTCGGTTCATTTTGTGGAAGCCAACCGCTATACCAACGGCGTCCAATACAACCAATATCAGCTGAAAAAGCAACAGGAAGCACAACGCCTGCAAAAGCAGTTGGACGGCGAAAAAAAGCAGTTGGAAGACGCACAGGAATCCGCGCGCAAGTCCGGCTTCGGAACCGCAGTCTACGATCCAGCGAATTGAGCGGGTGCCCCATCCTGGTCTCTCCGTTTTTTGGAGAGACAGGGTGGGACCCTTCCATTACTCCCCGGTCAGAAACTTGAACTGCGCCGCGCTCAGCGGCACCACACTCAACCTTCCCTGCCGCACCAGCGGAGAATCAGCAAAAAGCTTGTGGGCCTTGACTTCAGCCAGTGTCACCGGCTTGGCCAGCGCCTTTCCGACCTTGATCTTCACCTGAGGGTTCTTGGGATCGGAGGCGTCCACCGCAACCACCGACGCCGTCCCCACCGCACTCTTACGCTCGCCGGTTTCGTAAATCACCAGCCCGTCGCCCGGCTTCATCTCCCGCAGATGCTTCAAGGCCACGGGATTCGACACACCGTCCCAGACCGTGTTCTTGTCTCGCTGCAGGTCGGCGAACGAGTATGCGGTAGGCTCGGTCTTAAGTAGATAGTCCATAGGAAGAAATTTGAAATTTCAGATTGCAGATTGCAAATCCCGGAGGAAGCCGGATTCTACATCTGAAATCTGCAATGCCCTATTGCGGCTTGTCCTTCGAGTTATTGTCCGCCGGCTTCTGTGCCTGCGGCTCGTCTTTCTTCTGCTCCGGATGCTCTTCGTAAATCGAGTACTGCCCCTGAGGACGCTTCATCTTGACCGTGATCTCCATCGTCGGCTTGTCGATGGCATAGTCGTCGCCGAAGGTCTGAAAGCCCTGCGCCAGCACCTGGATCCGTAGCTTGCCGTAAGGCACGCCATCAAAGTTGGCCTTGCCCTCTGCGTCGGTCTTGAGCTGGAGTCCCCCCTTGGACTGTTTCCCGTTCTTTTCCACGGGATGCATGACCACGCTGGCATTGCGAATGGGCTTGCCGTTGTAATCCCGGATCACCACGAAGCTCAGCAGCGCCATGTCGTCCTGCGCCAAGGCTAGCGCGGCCAGAAGAACTGCGGTTGCGAGGCCGATTGCGAGTTTTCTCATAGCCGATGTCAATTCTAAGCAGCCTGGAGCCTGCTTGTCACCTTGAACGAAGAATGTGGCGGCTGCTCTTCTCTGATACTTGGAAACGCTTTCCGCTCCATGTTAGGCCTGGCATAACCTGTCGCTGCTCAATATGTTACAGAGTTCTAACCACGATCCAGTTGACAACGGCCTACCCCATTACCTACAATTAGCACTCGCCAACAATGAGTGCTAACAAAGGAGTTGGCGCGTTCCTTGGCTATCAAATCCCAGATCTTAACTCAACACGAACGAAAGGAGTCAGAAAGTATGGCAAAGTTCACCCCGCTCCACGACCGCCTGTTGGTTCGGCGGATTGAAGAAGGTGAGACCACCCGTGGTGGCATCATCATCCCCGACAGCGCCAAAGAAAAACCGCAGGAGGGCGAAGTAATCTCCGTCGGCAAAGGCAAGAGCAACGATGAAGGCAAGGTGTTCCCCCTGGCAGTGAAAGAGGGAGACCGCATCCTGTTCGGCAAGTACTCCGGCACCGAAATCAAGCTGGATGGTGAAGATTTCATCATCATGCGCGAAGAGGAAGTCCTGGGCATCCTGACCGGCGCCGCCAAGAAGGAACTGGCCGGTTCGCGCCGCTAACTGAGAACCGGGAACTCAAAACTAGAAACTGGGTTTTCAAACTTTTCGCAGGCCAAGCCTGCCACTAAAGCGATAGGAGATTTCAGATATGGCAAAGCAGATCGTACATGGCGAGGAGTCGCGACAGGCGATTCTCCGCGGCGTCAACTTACTGGCTGACGCGGTAAAAGTCACTCTTGGCCCCAAGGGCCGCAACGTGGTCATTGAAAAGAAATTCGGTTCGCCGACCATCACCAAGGACGGCGTCACCGTGGCCAAGGAAATCGAACTTAAGGACTCGCTCGAGAACATGGGCGCACAGATGGTGCGCGAAGTGGCTTCGAAGACCTCGGATGTTGCCGGCGACGGCACCACCACAGCCACCGTTCTGGCCCAGGCGATCTACCGCGAAGGCGTGAAGACCGTCGCAGCCGGCGCCAACCCGATGGCCATGAAGCGCGGCATCGAGAAGGCCATCACCGCAATCTGCGGCAGCCTCGGCACAATTTCTGCAAACAACGACGAGACTATTGGGAACATTATTGCTCAGGCTATGAAGAAGGTGGGCAAGGATGGCGTCATCACGGTGGAAGAGGCCAAGACGCTTGAGACCCAGTTGGACGTTGTTGAAGGCATGCAGTTTGATCGTGGGTATCTCTCTCCTTACTTCGTGACCGATCCCGAGCGCATGGAAGTTTCGCTCGAGAACGCGTACATCCTGATCAACGAAAAGAAAATCAGCTCGATGAAGGACCTGCTGCCCCTGCTGGAGCAGATCGCGAAGAGCGGCAAGCCGCTCCTGATCGTGGCTGAAGACGTCGAAGGCGAAGCGCTGGCTACCCTCGTCGTCAACAAGCTGCGCGGTACTCTCCAAGTCGCGGCCGTCAAGGCCCCCGGCTTCGGCGATCGCCGCAAAGCCATGCTGCAGGACATTGCCACCCTCACCGGCGGCAAGGCCATCACCGAAGACCTGGGCATCAAGCTGGAGAACGTCCAGATCTCCGACCTGGGCCAGGCCAAGAAGATCACGGTGGACAAGGACAACACCACGATCGTCGAAGGTAAAGGCAAGCACTCGGACATCGAAGGCCGGGTGAAGGAAATCCGCAGCCAGATCGACAAGACCACCAGCGACTACGACCGCGAGAAGTTGCAGGAGCGGCTGGCGAAGCTGGTTGGTGGCGTGGCTGTGATCAAGGTAGGCGCTGCGACCGAGACCGAAATGAAAGAGAAGAAGGCTCGCGTCGAAGATGCCATGCACGCAACCCGTGCGGCCGTGGAAGAAGGCATTGTCCCCGGCGGCGGCGTGGCCCTGGCCCGTTGCGTCCCTGCTC
>Ga0326726_10007053_pt1 | contig 10075 bp, 7 predicted proteins | sample MHFenrmetagenome_2_FD_207603 | JGI IMG/M metagenome (GOLD analysis project Ga0326726, IMG submission 207603) | Lab enriched peat soil microbial communities from Michigan Hollow, Ithaca, NY, United States - MHF15MN | ecosystem: Environmental > Terrestrial > Soil > Wetlands > Peat | place: USA... | reverse complement strand
AAGACGTCCCAGTCGGACTTAGCATCCCTTATATGCTTTGGAGAACAAACACCGGCTCCCGATGCGTCCGTAAGAATATTGCTAATATTTTTACACCAGTTGAGACCCCGAGAAAATCCAGGCTCTTCATCTCCTAGAAAAGGAAGAAGGTTAGATTTTTAAAGAAAGAGAAGTTTTGAATCTCTACTTTGGGAGAATCGTCTGATGTTAAATTTAAAAATTAAAGTGGGGCATTATTACACATTGAAATTAAGCCAAGAAATAACCATCACGTTTGCTGTTTTATATGAATTCGAACGTGGAAAAAACAAGGATGTCTATAGTCTACGAATCTTCAATAATAAAAGGGATTTTGAATTTCCTGTCGAAGAATCCACCTTCAATAAATGGGTGAAAGAAGAACGGATAAAAGAAATAACGCCCGAAGAAGCATTGATGCAAGCGATACAGATATAACTCGGAAAAGGACAGGCGGATTACCTGCTTGGCGTTCTTTCTTATAAATTCTCAAATCTCAACATCCAATAGCCAACCATTCGCCAGGACCAGTATCACATCTTTTATAAACCATCTTCTAATAATATTTGCCCTATGGATTTCGACCTCACCAAGAACTCAGTGGTCACCTTCACTCCCCTCGCCGGCTACACCTTACCGAATCTTCTCCGCGTGCTTGCCCAGAACCACTTCCACGTCAGCCCCAGGTACGCGGCACGCTTCGCGTACAGCGTCGCTCTCAGCTCCATCATGTTCCCTTTTTTCCTCCGCGAACGCTTCACCTACGACAAAAAAATCGCGCACACCAATATCACCAAAGACCCGATCTTCATCATCGGCCACTGGCGCTGCGGCACCACTTACATCCACAACATGCTCACCAGGGACCCCCAATTCGGCTACTTCACCACCTACCAGACCCTCACCGCCTCCCTCTTCATCAGCGGGGAGAAGGTCTTCAAACCCATCGTCATCAAAAGCCTGCCGAACAAACGACCCATGGACGACGCCGACCTCTCCGCCGACCTCCCCCAAGAAGACATCTACGCCCTCGGCGCTCTCGCACCCTACTCCTACTACCACGGCTGGGTCTTCCCCCAGAACATGCAGCACTACAACGACTACATCTGCATGGAGCATGCCACGCCACAGACCATCGAAGACTGGAAGACCACCTACCTCACACTGCTGAAGAAAAGTACGATGTACAACAAAGGCAAACAACTCGTCCTCAAGAACCAGGACAACACCGGGAAAATCCCCCAGCTCCTCGAGATGTTCCCCAACGCGAAGTTCATCTACTGCTACCGTAACCCCTACGACCTCTACATGTCGCAGAAAAAGTTCATCACCAAGGTCATCCCCTTATACTGCGTCCAGACGCCGCCCCCATGGGACGAAGTCGAAGGCCACATGATGTCCCTGTTCACGCAAATGACAAAAAAATATCTCCACGATAAAGACCAGATCCCCGTCGACAATCTCATGGAAATCCGCTACGAGACCCTCATCAAACAGCCTCTACGGACCGTCCATAGCTTCTACAAACAATTCAACCTAAACGGGTACACCGCCATTGAGCCTACGCTCAAGGAATATATCGCTACCCAACAATCCGTGCGCACCGATCATTACACCGACTATGACTCAATTATGGAGAAGGTGGAAAAGAACTGGGGCTTCGCCTTACAGGAATATAAGTACAAAGCTCCACTCTCAGAATGACCCCCCTGCTTTGTACGAGGTATTACTCGAAAAAAACCGTTCTATCTAAGGGTCTTAGAGACTGAAATGGATATCGAGTCGCATCGCGAGCTCTTTGTACCGATTCCTGATAGTGACTTCAGTTACCCCTGCAATGTCGGCGACCTCTCGCTGGGTACGGCGTTCACCGCAGAGCACAGACGCCATATAGATGGAAGCCGCGGCAAGACCTGTGGGTCCTCTGCCGCTGGTCAGCTCGTATTTGGTGGCCTGCTCAAGGATTTCCATGGTCTTTATTTGGACACTCGAACTGAGTTTCAGTTCATTGCAGAATCGTGAAATATAATCTCGAGGTGTAGTCGGCATAAGTCGAAGGTCGAGTTCTCGAGAGACAAACCGGTAGTTGCGTCCAATCTCTTTGCGTGGCATCCGGGAAAACAGGCTGATTTCATCCAAGGTCCGGGGGACATGACACTGCCGGCAGGCGGCGTACATGGATGCAGCGGTGATGCCCTCAATGGAGCGTCCCCTGATGATGTTCTTGAAGGCGGCTTTCCGATAGATCATTGCTGCAGTCTCACGCACAGAACGTGGAAGCCCCATCCCTGAGGAGAGCCGATCGATGTCGGAGAGTGCGATGGCGAGGTTCCGTTCGGTTGAATCACTGATTCGGATCCGCCGCTGCCATTTACGCAGACGGTACAGTTGTGCGCGGTTCCGCGTGGGGATATGTTTGCCGTAGGCGTCGCGGTTGGTCCATCCGATGGTGGTGCTCAGCCCTTTGTCATGGATGGTGTAGGTCATCGGCGAGCCGGTTCTGGCACGTTTCTCTCGCTGCTCGCTGTCAAAGGCGCGCCAATCAGGACCATGGTCGATGATGTCTTGATCGAGGACGAGCCCGCAATTCCCGCATACCAGTTCCGCCCGAGAATAATCCTTTCTAAGATGGGCGCTGCCGCAGTCAGGGCAGCTGATAATTTCCTCAATAGCTTGCTGTGCTCTTTTCTTCAAGACGGAACCCTTCGGGCAGTGAGGCGAGAACGGTTTTTATTACGTTCATGCCAAAATTATTTAGGACTTGTTGATGGTGGGATAAAAGAATAAAAATAAAAAACGCTCACGGGTGATAGACGTGAGAAATCCTTATTTTTTTCTTTTATAATAATATACCGGCTTCCTCCTTTATATTACTTTGTTACGTTTTTGTTCATTTATTGGCTGATGATACCGTTATTCGGTTTTTTTTCTTCTGCTTCATTTGGGAGGTACGGTACAATAGAAAGTAGCGTCTTTCCCCGGTTCACCGCCCGCCTATTTCGATCTTTTACGATTATCATGGGAAAGCATGTCTCTTTCTGAAATCATCCGCGATGTCACGGATACTCCTTGCGTTGTTCGCGTGATCGCCGTCACGTCGGTCTTGGCCAACTTCCATTAATCCTCATTGAATCAAACACAGAGACGAACCGTCCTTCCATCACGTCTCTGGGTAACAAGAATCCGACTCGGACACCACTCTTTTATCGTGACCAATCGCAGCAGCAAGCGCCCTCAGAAGAGAAAGAATCGAACCAAAAAATAAAAATCATCTGTTCAATGCACTTTGTGCAGGCGGCCTCGCTCCACCAGTGACTTTAAATACACTATATAAAAGAAGGAAGATATATTTTTAAGCTAGGCCTCCATTATAATAAGAGAATCGGAGGAGGTCTATACATGAAAACAAAAACTACTCTACGTGAGGCAGTTGTTTTACTCTGTGCAGCCCTGATGCTCGTACCAGCAGGCGCTGTACTCGCAGACACGAACACTCATACCGTAGCCACCCAACAGGCACCAAAGACGGCATCCAACCTAATCTGGGATAACGTCATCGGCGTCCACGGCGCTCTCGGCGGCATCATCGCAGCCACCGGACGGCCTGACGGTTGGTCAGAACCCGCGGATGACTTCCAACTCGGCACACCCGCGACAGTCGACCACATCGTCTGGCAAGGCGGCTACTTCCAGACCCAACTCGCCCAAGGCGACATGGATTACAACTGGGACTGGAACGTCGTTTTCTGGAGCAGCATCCAAAATGGTACCCACCCAGATCAACAAATCTATAACGTGACCATCTCGAACTCAAGCATCACCCGCGATCTGTGGTACATCTACGTCCGCCCGGACACTGGCAACCACTACTGGGTCGCCAACTACTCGGCAGACCTACCACAAACCATGTCTTTCGACGCCAATGTCAAGTACTGGGTCACCATCCGAGGCGTCGGTGCCTTCCCACCGCAAGCCTGCTGGGTCCGGCACAATGACAGCGTCGGCGGCATCAAGCTGCACCAAGCCGTCTTCCGCGGTGTTCTGTGGGGCTTCCCGAACTGGGTCGACCTGCAAACCATGGCCCCTGATTTGCTCCCGCATGACCTGAACTTCCAACTGTTTGGCCCAACCGCGGACACGACACCACCTGAGACCACCTGCGTCCTTACCGGTAACATGAGCGGCAGCAACTACCTCTCACCAGTCACCGTTACCCTGACCGCAACCGACTTGGGATCCGGCGTCGCCTCCACTCACTACAAACTCGACGGCGGCAGTGACACCACCTACGCCGGACCGTTCGACGTCGCCACCGCTGGAGACCACACCCTATTGTTCTGGTCCATTGACAATGCCGGCAACATCGAAATCGCGAACACCCAGAACTTCACCGTCGTCAACGCCCTCAATATCGTTATCAAGAAGGGCTTGGGTATCACGGTTGAGCTGACGAACTCGTTGACCACGGACATGACGAGTGTTCCATGGAGCATCTCCTGCACGGGCGGTTTAATCCTGTTCGGTGCATCCGGCAGCGGCACCATCCCGACCATTGCAGCAGGTGCGATGAAGAAGGTCCACGCATTCCCCGTCGGCATCGGTTCCATCACGATTACGGCGAACGCCGGAAGCGGCACAGCGAGCGCAACAGGCTTCCTGTTCCTCTTCCTAGTTGTGTAAGAACCATCGTAGGAAACAGCGCTTTCCTACCCCCTTCTTTCTTTTTTTTCCTTCTTTTACCACTTCTAAAAATATTGTCGATCTCAGTACGAGGAATTTTTCCTTTTAGACATCAAGACCTTATCAATAGGTATCCAAGGAAAAAAGAGGGAAAAGGGACGCCTGAATCAGGAGTCCTTTTCATTAAAATCGGTTTGTACGCTTAGAATCGTTTTGGTTTATGTTTCTGGAAACACTCCCGACAATAGACGGGCCTGCTGCCATCTGGCTTAAAGGGAACTTCGGTCTCCTTTCCACACTCGGCACATGTTGCTGGATGCATCTCACGGGGAGGGCGGTCATCCCTCCGCTCACGTCTTTCTCTATACATAACTATTCCTTTTTGACGATGCTCACTTCATTACGGCATCGTCAACAGAATGATACCACCTGGTATTATAAAAGCATATCCCATGCGCCTTCCAGGAGAAATACCAGGGATGTTCCCTATTTGCTCTTCTATTGGTAAGGCGATACGACTGCCTAGAAGGATTTAATCATGGAAGAGTGAAAGCAAATCTATATAAAGACGTGAAGGGTACAACGTTCTCGAAGGAATAAAACAAAAAGGATTTCACCAACCACAGTCACATGGACTTGTTTTGAAAGATTTTTTGTTTCTGTTCTTCTCAAAAAAAACTAAAAATAAGTGATCACCCATGAAAGGAAATATTAAATGGTACAACACACGCAAAGGATATGGATTCATACAAGGTGAAGACGGCAAAGACGTCTTCGTTCACCGCACCGCAGTCCCCGCTGACGTCACCCTCAACGAAGGAGACGCCGTAACTTTTGAAGTCGAAACCTCGGACCGAGGACTCCAAGCCAAGAACGTTGTAAAACAATAAAAAACAAGGTACCATCCACTATCATTCTCGCCAGAAACAGAATTCTACGTAGACATACGGTGAACTAACTATGAAATGCCAAGAACTACCCATTAATTCTAAACTCCTTGAACGACTGCATGAATACGGTTTTACGGATCTTACCACAATCCAAGAGAAATGCATCCCTCATGTCCTCAACGGATCCGACGTCGTCGGACAAGCAGAAACCGGCTCAGGAAAAACGCTGGCCTTCTGCCTGCCTATCCTCGATAAGATTAACTGCCACCACGGACTCCAAGCACTCGTCCTGACACCGACACGGGAATTGTGCATCCAACTCTCTGACGTCTTCAAAGACTTCGGAAAAGCCCTGCACCTGACCGTCGCCTGCGTCCACGGCGGCGTCAGCATCGGTCCACAAATCCAACGCCTCAAGAGCGCAGAAATCACAGTTGCTACACCCGGACGGATGCTGGATCATATCCGCCGAGGCACCATCGACCTGCGACACATCCAAGTCATTGTCATCGACGAAACCGACAAGATGTTTGAGATGGGCTTCGTCGAAGACGTCGAAGCCATCGTCCGTGAAGCGCCACGCGACAGACAACTCCTCCTGTTCAGCGCGACCATCTCTGACGATGTCCTGACCTTAGTGAAGAACCATACGAAAGAAGACCCCATCGTCATCCGCACACAGTCATACGTCGACCACACCAAACTCCATCAAGTCTATTACGACATTGGCGAGCAGAACCGGAAATTCTCTCTCCTCGTCCATCTCCTCAAGACACGATCCGAAGGGCTCTCGATTGTCTTCTGCGGGACACGCAGGGAATCCGATGTCGTCGCACGGAACCTCAAAAACCAGGGGATCTACGCGTCAGCTATCCATGGCGGTATGAACCAAAACAAGCGGATGATCTCCCTGAACGATTTGAAGAACGAACGGACGAAAGTCCTCGTCGCCACCGATGTCGCCGCCCGCGGCCTCGACATCAAGAACATCACACACATCTACAACTATGATGTCCCGAAGACCCCGACGGAGTACATCCATCGGATCGGCCGGACAGCCCGAGCCGGGGCGGAAGGCTCCGCGATTACGTTGTTGACAGAGCGCGACCATGAGAACTTCCGCCGGGTACAAAGCAACGAGGAACTCCAAATCGAACAAGAGGATATGCCGCAGTTCCAGCAGGTTCCCTTCCGCAGACACACAGAACAACAGCCGCAGCAGCACCGCGGCGGCATGCGGTCGCAACAACGGAATCACCACCGGCCCTCATCGTTCTCATCTATGCCGTATGGACGTCCGTCGCGACGCTATTAACGATACAACCTTTGATTGCTGCAAGGCCAGCAATCCCCTCATTTTTTATCTCTTGTTATATTTTCGATAAACTATATCCAAACACATCAGGAAGGGCTCTCGCTGTGCCTCCTTACAGATGCATGGGTGTCTTGGTAAGGATCCTAGACAGAAACCCTTTAGCCTGTCAAACGGTTCCTTGCTCGTATGTCACCACGCGTAAAAGTTCTTGGTTTCGCTGGAAGCCTGCGGAAAGGTTCATACAACCGCGCGCTTCTCAACGTTGCTGTCGAGATGGCACCACCTGCGATGGAGATCACAGTCTTTGATCTCACCTCGATACCTCTTTTCAACCAGGATGTGGAGGATCAGGACGACCCTGCACCCGTCAAAGAGTTCAAACAGGCGATTATCCACTCCGACGCCCTACTCATCTGCACCCCGGAATATAATTATTCCATCCCCGGTGTGTTGAAAAACGCGTTGGATTGGGCCTCCCGCTCTGATGACATCCCGTCCCTGTATGGAAAACCGGTCGCCGTCATGGGTGCCTCCAATGGTATGTTCGGCACGGCACGTTGCCAGATAGCGCTGCAGAACCTGTTCATCAGCTGCAACATGCATCCGTTAGCCACCCATAAAATCCTCGTCGCCAACGCTCCTCATAAGTTCGACGCGTCCGGTCGTCTCACCGATGCAACGACCCGCAAATCCATCCAGGAAAGCCTCGAGGCATTAGTCCGATGGACACTCATCCTGCAGCAAGGACAAGCAGCCCTCCGCAAAACCTTGAATGGGACTGCTTGAAAAAAAAACTGAGAGATGACCTTCATGCGCAGCAGCGGTATCCTCCTCCCGATCGCATCCCTTCCGTCTCCCTACGGTATCGGGGACTTCGGCCCTGGGGCCTACCGATTCGCCGACTTCCTACAGGCGTCCGGCCAGTGCTTATGGCAGATACTCCCTCTCACACCGATTACCGCAGGGAACCCATCACCATATACAAGCTGTTCTGCTTTTGCTGGCAACACCTATCTCCTTAGCCCCGACCTGCTTCAAGACATGGGCCTGATTTCATACAAAGACCTTGCCAACACCCCCCCGCTCCCTGAAGCTGTCGTATCATACGAAGTAGCACTAGCCTTCAAGGACTCTTTGTTTGCGGCTATCCCAGAGGCGTTTCAACGCCATCACGATGCCACACTGCACAAGAGTTTCGACGGATTCTGCCGACAGAACGCCTCCTGGCTGCAGGACTATGCCTTGTATCGCGCTTGTGAACAAGCGTTCAAGACCTCCTGGGACCATTGGCCAGAGGACATCCGCAACCGAGACCCAACCGCCATCGTCAAACTACAGGATCACCTCAAAGCACCGATCGTTGCGGAAAAACTCTTGCAGTTTCTCTTCGCGATGCAATGGCAGCAGCTCAAACGCTATTGCAACGACCGCGGTATCCTTCTTATCGGCGATCTGTCGTATTTCGTCGACTACTACAGTGCTGACGTCTGGGCGCACCCAACCATGTTCAAACTATCCACTGAGAAGAAACCCACGGTAGTCTCAGGCGTGCCACCGGATTATTTCAGCGCCACCGGACAGTTATGGAACACTCCGGTATACGATTGGACGAACAAGGAGACGATCTCCTGGTGGCTTTCCCGCCTTCACCATACTGCCTGTCTCTACGACATTATCCGTTTGGATCATTTCCGCGGCTTCGCCAAATACTGGGAGATTCCCGCGCAGACGCCGACTGCGGCCAAGGGCATTTGGCAGCCTGGGCCTGGGGCGCTCCTCTTCGATCAACTGTTCCGTGACATACCGTCCATCCGATTGATTGCAGAGGACCTTGGGATCGTGACCCCAGACGTCAATGAACTCAGACAGCGATTCCGCCTGCCGGGGATGAAGATCCTGCAGTTCGCCTTCACCAGCGACCCGACACAGGACCCGTACCTCCCTGTCAATCACGAACGACACTCGGTCGTGTACACAGGAACGCATGACAACAACACCCTCCGTGGATGGTTCGAGGAGGACATCGACGCCTCGGTGCGACAGCGGATCAACGATTATACCGCGCAGAATGTGACAGCGGACACCGTCCACTGGGTGTTCATCCGTCTTGCTTTCAGCTCCGTCGCTGACATGGCGATTATCCCGATGCAGGACCTCCTAGGCCTAGGTTCGAGCTGTCGCATGAACACCCCCAGTCGAAGCACTGGGAACTGGCGTTGGCGCCTGACCAACGCGCAATTAACCTCGGAGATCCAACGTATCCTGTTGCTGATCACCCGGATCTATGGGCGAGCTCCGACTATGCATCCGCTAAAGAAAATCTCTAGGAAAACCACGACGTGATAGACGTCCGAGGCGAAGGAACAGAATGCCCTTGCTTTTCCGGGATACAAATACCTAATAAACATGCTACGTGATGTCCAGGGCTTGAGGAACCCTCTGTGAGGTGGGATTGAACCTATGGTGAAACGACAGTCCGTCCTGCAGGCAGGCAACGTCATCGCAGCCATCGCAACCATCATCATCAATTCTCTGGCAGCCGTCGGCTGGATCAACAACACCACGACGAGCGCGATCTCCGATAAGTACCCGTCGCTGTTCACCCCGGCGGGCATCACGTTTTCTATCTGGGGTGTCATTTATCTCCTGATGCTGATCTTCATCGTCGTCCAGCTCAAAGGCATCCGCAAAGGCGACCAGCCCGACTATATCAGCACCATCAGCGTCTACTTCATCCTCAGCTGCCTAGCCAACATCCTATGGATCTTCATCTGGCAGTACAACTATATCACCTGGACTCTCGTCCCCATGGTCCTGCTCCTCTTATGCCTCATCGAGGTCTACACACGACTGGGTGTCGGGAAAAAGGACGTCCCGAAACGGGAGCGGTATGGCGTCCACCTCCTCTTCAGCGTGTACCTCGGCTGGATCACGGTCGCCACGGTCGCCAACGTCGCCGCCTACCTCGTCGCCATAAACTGGAATCGTTTCGGCGTCTCCGAGGTCACCTGGTTCGGCGTCATCCTTACGATTGCGACGATCATCGGCATCCTCGTCATCTGGACCCGTAAAGACCTCGCCTACATGCTTGTCTTAGCCTGGGCGTTCCTCGGCATCATCATCAAACACCTCACCAGCAGCACCGTACAACCACTCCTTGCAGCCTACACTG
>Ga0326726_10007052_pt1 | contig 10075 bp, 7 predicted proteins | sample MHFenrmetagenome_2_FD_207603 | JGI IMG/M metagenome (GOLD analysis project Ga0326726, IMG submission 207603) | Lab enriched peat soil microbial communities from Michigan Hollow, Ithaca, NY, United States - MHF15MN | ecosystem: Environmental > Terrestrial > Soil > Wetlands > Peat | place: USA... | reverse complement strand
GTCGAGCACCGCGTCCGCCACGGCTCCAAGTTCCAGATTTCACTAGCGCAGATTCAACCCGGCCGCGTCGAAACCCCGCCAGGCGCCACCACGCAACTCGATTCCGGCGAATGGAAGCCCGGCCGCCTCCGCGTCTTCAATCAGCAGGACCAGCTCATCGCCATCGCCGAACCCATCGTCCCGCGCACCTACCAGCCCGTGCTAGTCCTCGACGCCGAAGCGTGAGTGGCATTTCAGGTGTCATTCTGAGGAGCAAAGCGACGAAGAATCCCTCTTTGCTTTTCCAACGGCAGAGGGCGAGAGGCGCACGCTTCCGTAAGCGGATGTTCCGATCATGTCGACGGCGTCAGCCGTCGGGGTGCCGCACCCTTTGCTTTTCAAGGGTGCGGAGGTTGACCCCCCCTCCGCCCATCGCCATCTGAATCGCCTCGGCCAGATGCATCGCCTGCCGGCCCGTCGCGTGCAAAATCTGTTCGCGGCAACTGAAGCCATCAGAAATAATCAGGGTTTCCTGCGCCGCCTTCCGCACCGCCGGTAGCAGCACGCGCTCCCCCACCGCTTGCGATATCTCATACTTTCCCTTATCGAAGCCGAACGGTCCCGCCATCCCGCAGCAGCCTGCGTCGGGACATTCCACCTGCGCGCCCATCTTGCGCAGCAGCGATTCCTCGTCGCTCCACTTCATCACTGCCCTGTGATGACAGTGCCCGTGCAACAGCACCTCGCGCGAAAGCGGCGGCGGGCGAAAATCCGGCGCGTGCCGCTCCAGAAATTCGCTCAGCAGGAATACCTGCCCGCGCAGCCGCTCCGCCAGCGCATCGCGCGGAAACAGTCCGCGTAATTCGTCTCGAAACACGGCCGCGCAACTCGGCTCCAACACGACGATCGGCGTGCCCGCTTCGATCGGCCCCCGCAGCGCCTGCAGGATCTCCTGCAAATAATTCTTCGCCCGATTCAGCATCCCGAAATCGTACAGCGGACGCCCGCAGCACAAATGCCCGCGCGGCACCGTCACACGCATGCCCGCCGCCCGCAGCACCTCCAGCGCCGCGCGGCTGGTCTGCGGACGAAAATAATTATTGAACGTATCCGCCCACAAAATCACTTCCCCGGCGGCGCCCGCCGCCGCAGGAGCGGGCACGCCCTCGCGCCGCGCCCAGCGCCGAAAGCTGCCGCCCGCAAGCCGAGGCAGTCGCCTCTGCGGCGCAATCCCCAGCAAAGTTTTTACGCCCGGCGCACCAGCGAGCAAATTCGCCGCCCCCGGCGCCAGCGATCCCAGCCGCGCCCAGCGGTCCACCAGCCCAAACGCATACGCCTGCAGCGGACGCGCCCGCTGCTCGTAGTAGTGCGACAGAAATTCCGCCTTGTACGTGGCGATGTCCACATTGGTCGGACAATCCGACTTGCACGCCTTGCACGATAGGCACAGCTCCAGCGTCTCCTTTACGTCCTCGTCCTGCCAGCCGCCGCGCACCACTTCGCCCTGCAACAATTCGAACAGCATGTGCGCGCGCCCGCGCGTGCTGTGCTTCTCCTCGAGCGTCGCCAGATACGTCGGGCACATGGACCCGCCCTCGCGCTGCCGGCAATCGCCGAGGCCGACGCAGCGCAGCGCCGCCTTGGCAAACGATCCGCCATCATCGGGAAATTGAAAATGTGTGTGCGGCCGCAGAGGCTTGTAGTCCGCGCCCAGCCGCAGATTCTCCGTCGGCAGATAGGCGTCGACGACCTTGTGCGGATTCATGCGATTATCCGGGTCCCACGCCGCCTTGAATTCCCCGAACGCCCGCACCAGCTCCGGCCCGTACATTTTCGGCAGCAGCGCGCCGCGAGATTGCCCGTCGCCGTGTTCGCCGGAAAGCGAACCGCCGTAGCTCACCACCAGGTCCGCCGCGCGCTCGATAAATTCGCCGTAGCGGCGAATCCCGCCTTCGCTCTCCAGATCGAACGTGATGCGCATATGAATGCAGCCGTGGCCGAAATGCCCGTAGAACGACGTCCGGTATCCGTACTCATCCAGCAGCTTCCGTAGATCGCGCAAATAGCCGCCCAATTTTTCCGGCGCGACAGCGGAGTCGTCCCAACCCTCCCACTCCTGCGGAGCCCCCGGCGCCGCCGCCGCCGATCGCGCCCCCGATTCGCGTATCTTCCAGATGTGTCGCGCCTCGGCCTTGCTGTACAGCCGCATGTCCAGCAGTTCGGCCGATAGCTTGAGCCGCTCCATCAACCGCCGCGCCGTCGCCTCCGCCTCCGCCGCGTCTTCGGACCCGAACTCCACCAGCAGGAATCCGCGCCCCTGCGGCAACAATTCCAGATGCGGTGCGCCCTTCCTGCGCAGCCCGTCGATGATCGTTCCTTCAAAGCCTTCCAGGCCAATCGGCCCGAACTCCAGAATTTCCGGCACCTGGTCCGCCGCGATATACGCATCGCGGTAGCCCAGGCCGACCAGGCAGCGATGCGGCGGGCTGTGAATCAGCCGCAGCTTGGCTTCCAGCACCGTGACGCAGGTGCCTTCCGTACCCACCAGCGCGCGCGCCACGTGAAAACCGTTCTCCGGCAAGAGTTGGTCGAGGTTGTATCCGGATACGCGCCGCGGAATCTTCGGATAGCGCGCGCGTATCAAGTCCGCATATGCATCGCGAATCGCCCGCAGCCGCGAATAAATTCCCCCGCGCCGCCCGCCCTGCGAAATCGCCGCTGTCAGATCGCTCTCCGAAGTCGCGCCCACGGTGAGCTGCGTCCCGTCGTAGAGCAGCACGCTCAGCTCCTCGACGTTGTCCACCGTCTTCCCCGCCAGCAGCGAATGCGTGCCGCAGGAATTATTGCCGATCATCCCGCCCAGGCTGCAGCGACTGTGCGTCGAAGGGTCCGGCCCGAACGTCAGCCCGTGCCGCTCGGCGCGATTGCGCAGCACATCCAGCACCAAGCCCGGCTGCACGCGCGCCGTGCGCGCTGCCGCATCGATCTCCACGATCCCGTTCATGTACTTGGTGAAATCCAGCACCACCGCCACGTTGCAGCATTGCCCGGCCAGGCTGGTCCCCGCGCCGCGCGGCAAGACGGGCGCGCCGAATCTGCGGCACGCGGCCACTGCCTCCGCCACATCATTTGTGTCACGTGGAACAACCAGCCCGATCGGCACCTGCCGGTAATTCGAAGCGTCGGTGGCATACAGCGCGCGGCTCCCGCGATCGAAACGCACCTCGCCGCGCACGCTTTCCTTCAGCGCGCGCTCCAGTTCGAATGCATCAGGAAACGAATCGACCGGCTTGCCGTGCGAACTGAGAGGGAGATCCGTCATAGGCGATTGATCCGCAGTCGAAGCTACCGCTTTGTAGCTCGCCTCTTCAGAGGCGCGGCGCTTTCACTAGCTCGCAGCAAAACAGCCTCGCTTCAGGGGGTCGGAGCTTTAGCTCCGACATAGGAGCCGGACCATATCGCGGGGCTTTAGCCCCTGAAACCATCACGCCGTCGCTTCCGTCACGGCAGCCTTGCCACCGGCGCCGGCCTCGCCGCTGCCCAGCGCCGTCCCGTCCAGCCCTTCGTCCGGCTTCATCCAGAACGCCAGCACCGACCCCACCAGCAGCAGCGCGATGCTGCCAATGAACGGCAACTCCCAGTTGCCGGTCTTGTCGATGACGTACCCCGCAACCAGCGGAGAGATAATCGCAGCCAGTGCCGATCCCGAATTCATCAGCCCGCTCGCCGAACCGGAAAAGCGCGGCGCGATGTCCATGGGAATGGCCCACATCGGCCCGATGGTGAATTCCGAAAAGAAAAACGCCGAGCTTAGAAAGATGGCGGCCCAGGTGGCATTGTGTACAAAAAGAATCGGCGCCGTGCAGGCCAGCGCCGCCAGGAAGCCGAACACTACCAGGTTCCGCCGCGCCTTGTTGCGGCTGCCGGTCCTGGCGAAGACGCGGTCGCTCACGATGCCGCCCAGCGCATCGCCCACCACGCCGCCGAAAAATACTCCCGAGGAAAACAGCGCCGAATTCTGCAGATTCAACTGGTAGCTGTGCAGGAAAAACGATGGCATCCACGCCAGGAAAAGCCACAACATCCAGCCGTAGCAGAAATACACCAACGTGACCGGCAGCATCCGCCGCGTCAGCAACGCCCACGGCACCGGCTCGTGATGCCCCCGCGCGCGCGGCGGTGGCAGCCGCTCCAGCTCCGCGCGCGTGATGCCCCGATGGTCGCCTGGATTGTCGCGGAAATACACGCCCCAGGCGATCACCCACGCAAAGCTGGCCACGCCCAGAATCACGAACGACCCGCGCCAGTTCATCAACACGATCAGCCACGCCACCAGCGGAGGCGTCAGCGCATTGCCGAGCCGCGCGCAGGAATGCGTGATCCCCTGCGCGAACCCGCGCTTGCTCGCCGGCGTCCAATCCGACATCGCCCGCGTCGCCGTCGGAAACGTCGCGCCTTCACCGAATCCCAGCAGCACGCGCGCCACGATCATCGCCGCCAAACCGCCCGCCAGACCCGTCAGTATCGTCGCGCCCGCCCAGATCACGCCGCACACCGTCAGCGTCAGCCGCGCGCCGAACCGGTCGCTCACCCACCCGCCGATAATCTGGAAAATCAGATACGGATACGCAAACGCCGAAAACACCAGCCCGGCTCCGGCATTCGATAAGTTCAACTCGCGCTGGAAGACGGGAGCCGCCGTGCTGACGTTCACGCGGTCGATGTACGTGATCCCGTACATCACGCAGATGAGGAAAAGCACGTTGGCCGTGGCGGAGACTCCGCGGCGGGCCTGCCCGACCGGTTGCGCCGGCGCTTGCCCGCCGGGGTGGGCGTTCCCGTTCGGGCCGGCGGGCACGCCTTACCGCGCCTCGACCGGCTGGCGCGCGGCTCCTGCCGGCGAGGCTACCAGACTCTGCAGCGCCGCCATCACGCCGCCTTCGCGGTGCGGCACGCCGGCCAGGCGCAACCCCATTTCCACGCCGCTCAGCGTTCCGGCCAGCATCAAATCGTTGAAGTGTCCCAGATGCCCGATGCGGAATGCGCGTCCGGCCAGTTTGCCCAGTCCCGCGCCCAGCGACATGTCGTAATTTTCCAGAATCACTTTGCGCAGCGCATCCGCGTTGTGCCCTTCCGGCGTGAGCACCGCCGTCATCACGCTGGAATACTCCAGCGGTTCCTGGCACACGATGTCCAGCCCCCAGGTCTTCACCGCCGCGCGCGTCGCCTCCGCATAGCGATCGTGCCGCAGGAAAACGTTGGGCAGTCCCTCCTCGTGCAGCATGGTCACGGCTTCTTTCAGCGCGTACAGCAAATTTGTCGCCGGCGTGTAGGGGAAATAACCGGATGCGTTGTGCTTCAACATGTCCTGCCAGTCCCAATATGACTTCGCCAGCCGCGCGCGCTGATTGGCCGCCAGCGCCCTCTCCGAAATCGCGTTGAAGCCCAGCCCCGGCGGCACCATCAGCCCTTTTTGCGAACCGGTCACCGTCACATCTACTTCCCATTCGTCGTGCCGGTAATCCATCGACGCCAGCGACGAGATCGCGTCCACGATAAATATCGCCGGATGCCGCAACCGGTTCATCACCCGCCGAATCTCCGGCACGCGGCTGCGCACGCCCGTCGAAGTCTCGTTGTGCACCACCACCACGGCCTTGATCGCGTGCTGCGCATCCGCCGCCAATCTAGCCTCGGCATCGGCCGGCGACGCGCCCCGCCTCCAATCCCCAGGGACGTACTCGACGCTCAACCCCAACTTCTCCGCGATGCCCAGCCAGATATTCGAGAATTGGCCCGTCTCAAAAATCAGCACGCGCTCGCCCGGTGAAAGCGTGTTCACCAGCGCCGCCTCGCACGCCCCCGTGCCCGACGAAGGATAAATGATCACTTTGCTCCGCGTCTGAAAGACGCTCTTCATCCCTTCCAGAACGTCCAAACCGAGCTGTGCGAATTCCGGACCGCGATGATCCATCGTCGGCTGGTCCATGGCCCGCAACACGCGGTCGGGAACGTTCGTTGGTCCGGGAATCTGCAGGAAATGCCGGCCTGTGTGTTTCATGATGGAAATCGTCTCACGTGATCCGGAAAGGCGCGCGCGCCAATTCCCCGCCGCGATCGCCCGCCGGATAATTGTTGAAAGCGTCTCATGTTAGGTTGCGCCCTCGGACAAGTCAACGCGATGCCTCCGCCGAAAGCGCGTTTCCACGGTACTCTATACCCGGACCGGCCATCCGAATGCCACCTGTCACATCGCACCCGCGGACGAAACAGCGCGTCCTGGGAATCGTCTGCGTTTGCATACTCGCCGTCACCGCCGTTGCCGGCCTGCGTCCCTTCGATCCATCGCCGAAGAACAACGTCACATGGCTCCCCGATCGCGACGGCCTGCGCTTCGGCGCCCTCGGCATCGCGCTCAGTTCCTCCCCGCTGGTCTGGCCAACGACTTCATCGAAGAGCTCCACCTTCTCTCTGGAAATCTCACTTCGACCCGACAACAATGATCGCACCAACAATATCCTCACTTTTTACACGTCGGAGGCCCCGCAGCGATTCCGCCTCATCCAGTCGTCCGATTCCACCATCCTCTTCTATCGTGACTTCCGCAATGAACACCGCGAGATGGAAATCGAGGAAACGCTTCCTCCGGGCATCCCCGTGTTGATCGCGATCACGGCGGGCCCGCGCGGCACAGCCGTCTACCTGAACGGTGTCCTGAAACGGCGCTCCACTCGATTGCAGCTCTCGCGCGCCGATCTCTCCGGCCAGATCGTCCTCGGAACCTCGCCGCTAGCGGCCGAAACCTGGTCCGGCGACATTCAAGCCATCGCGCTCTACGCCGCGGAGCTCACACCGGAACAAGTCTCCAATCATTTCGACGCCCGCAGCCGCGGCGACCTCTCGACGCCCCCACCTGACGAAGCCCTCGTTGCTCTCTACAGCTTCAGCGAACGCGCGGGCAACGTCGCCCGCGACCGTCTCGGCCAGGCCCCCGATCTTTCCATCCCCGCCAGCTTTCAGGTTCCCCACAAGCGCTTCCTGACGCCGCCCTCGCGGGTCTTCGCCTCGAGTCGCAGCTTCCTGCGCGACCTCGTCATAAACGTCGCCGGATTCATCGTCCTGGGTTTCTTCTTCTGCCTGTATCGCGCGGCCACCGGCTCGGGCGCAAAATCCGCCGCGCTGTTTGCCATCGCGGTCGGCGCCTCCATCAGCCTCTCCATCGAAACGCTGCAGATGTTTCTCCCCACGCGCACCTCCAGCATCGTCGACCTCGCCGCCAATACCCTGGGCGCCGTCGTAGGCGCGTTCCTCTGCGCCACCATCCAGCCGCATCGTCCCCGCGGCATTGACACAACCATTTGAAATTTCAAATCTGAAATGTGAGATCTCAGAATCTTACGCACCGGCAGCGTTTTCTCGTCAGCACCAAACTGTAGCTCGCCTCTTCAGAGGCGAGACCTTTGCAACCTCCCGACCCGCACATCTCATGCGCGCCCGCCGGAACCCGACGTCCCCGGGTTCAGTATCTGCGGCAGAAAATTCTTCTCCCGCGCCAGCATGATCGCTTCCCGCTCCCTGATCTCCGCATCCCCCAGCCATTCCGGCTGATGCCCCGCCACCACGATGCAATCGATCGGCGCGCCCACCTTCTCCATGTACTGCGCAGCCTTAGCCACCAGGTAAATCCCCACGCTCTTGGCCGCCTCCAGCGCCATCGACGAGGAATACAGATTGTCCGCCAGAAATCGCACCAGCGAAGATTCCCCTCCGCCCAGGCACACAAATCCCGTCGTCCGATACATGGCCCCGCGCTCGAATACGAAAAGCTCCGGCGAATTGAACACGCCCCCCACTGCCATCAACATTTGCAGGCTCGCCGGCCGCCCCATCGTCGTGAACACTTCATCCGCCGTCTCGTAAATCGCGTGCGGCGTCACGCAAACGTCGCCTTCCTCCTCCGGTCCCTGCAGCCCGATCAGCTGGTGCGCGATCTTGTCCGTGGCTTCCCTCCACAATTCCGGCGGCCCCGCGTAGCTCGACACCAGCACCGACCCGAACAGGTCCACGCACGAAATCCTCTCTTCGAACGATTTGTTCCCGCCCGGCATCAGGATCTGCTCGTCGGCGCAAATCACCAATCCATCCCGGCAAGGCAGCCCCAGCGCCATGCTCATCGTTTCAACCCTCCGTCTCGACTGAGGAATATACCCCGTTTGCGTTCTTTAGGAAGCCTCACCAGCGTTTTCATTGGTGTATACTGCTGCCATTCAGGCCGTCGGAATCGCGGCGTTTTGGATTCCCTGTGGAGGTGGAAAATGAAAGCCAGGCTCGCCTCGTCTTTACCGCTCATCTTGGGGCTCTTGGTCCTCACTCTGCCACTCCTTGCCCATCATGGCACCGGCGTCGCCTACGAGGTGGATAAGCAGATCACCATCAAGGGAGCCGTTACCGAGTGGATCTGGGCCAATCCCCACTGCGGCCTCTTGTTCGATGGCACCGACGACAAAGGCAACGTCGTCCACTGGGGAGCCGAAATGGCCAATCCCCACGCGCTGTCTCAGGCCGGGCTCAACAAAGATACTTTCAAGCCGGGCGACAAAGTGACCGTGGTCGGCCATCCCGCCAGGTCCGGCGCGCCCCGCCTCGAACTCCAGACCGTCACCCTGGCCGACGGCCGCGTGCTGCCGGAAAAGGGTTACAAGGGCAACGGCGTCAAGTTAACGGACGAACCCGGCCAATGATCCGTGTGCGCAATCGAAGGCGAAACCAACGTGAGGAACTGCACATGCAAAAGCGATTTGCCTCCATCCTGGCGCTGCTGACTCTGCTCTTGTACTCGCAAGCAGCCTTCGCGCAAACCTACGGCACGCCCGGATACTCTCCGGGAGCCTGGAAGCCGGAAGAACTCGTCAAGCGCCCGGCCAACCCCTCCAAGCCCTTTAGCCCGCACGATCTCTCCGGCGTCTGGTCCACGCCCACCAAGCCGGGTTATTTCGAGCGGCATTCTCTCAACGACAAGTGGCTCGACATCAAGGACAAGGCCGTCCCCGACCAGATGAAGTCGCAGACCTATCCTCCGCCGATGACGCCGTGGGCCAAAGCCAAGTTCGACGCCACTCGCCCCAGCTACGGTCCCCGCTCCGTCCCTCCCGGCCTGGGCAATGACGACGTATCCACTTGCGAACCCATGGGCTATCCCCGCGATCTCTGGGAAGCCAATCTCCGGCCGTTCGAGATCATCCAGACTCCCGACCGCATCCTGCAGCACATGCAGTATCACGACATCTGGCGCACCGTCTGGACCGATGGCCGGCCTCTTCCCAAGAATCCCGATCCCGCCTGGTATGGCTACTCCATCGGCCGCTGGGACGGCGACACCTTCGTCGTCGAGTCCACCGGCTATGACGACCGCACCTGGCTCGATCATTTCGGCAGCCCGCACAGCGACCAGATGGTACTCGTCGAACGCTTCAAGCGCCTGGACATGGACCACCTGCAGCTCGACATCACGCTCACGGACCCGAAGGCCTACACCGCGCCCTGGGTGGGCGAACCCATCATCTTTGACCGCGTGAAGGTGGCCATCTTCGAAGAGATTTGCGCGCCGTCGGAAGAAAATCACTTTAACGATCAAATCCGCGATCCCGCGGCCGGCACGGCCAAACCCTAGTCAAGACGAGCAAATGCCCAATTCCCGCTGGAGACAAACGATTCTCCGCATCGCCGGTGCGCTGCTGATGTGCCTCATCGGCACCGCGCCCGCCGCCGCCCAGACCGCCTCCGACCAGAAACCGCCGCTGGCCGAAGACGTCTTCAAAAACGTCCAGGTGCTGCGCGGCATCTCCGTCGATGAATTCATGGGCACCATGGGCTTTTTTTCCGCGGCCCTGGGCATGAATTGCGTGGAATGTCATACCGCCGATAGCGTCGGCAACTGGGCCAAGTTCGCCGACGATACCCCGCTCAAGCAGACCGCGCGCCGCATGATCCTGATGGTGAAAGCCATCAATCAGGCCAACTTCGGCGGCGCGCGCAAGATTACCTGCTATTCCTGCCACCACGGCATCGATCAACCCGAGGTCACTCCGAGTCTCGC
>Ga0326726_10007051_pt1 | contig 10075 bp, 8 predicted proteins | sample MHFenrmetagenome_2_FD_207603 | JGI IMG/M metagenome (GOLD analysis project Ga0326726, IMG submission 207603) | Lab enriched peat soil microbial communities from Michigan Hollow, Ithaca, NY, United States - MHF15MN | ecosystem: Environmental > Terrestrial > Soil > Wetlands > Peat | place: USA... | reverse complement strand
CTTGGCGTCGAAGGCGTGCCGAGCTTTGCCGCGCTGTTGCTCGCCGACCTCACGCTGGTCACCGACCTGCCCGAATTGCTTGGCATCGATCGCGAGCGGGTCGACAACTGGTCACCGCGCGCGCGAAGCGGCTATCGCGCGGGCACGTCGCTGCGCTACACCGGGCCGCTCTTCGCGAAACTCGATGTTCCATTGAGCGAGCGGGTCGAGCGGTTCGTCAACGCGCAGGGCGCGCTGGCATACGTTGCACTGACGTCGTCGCCGCCGGACCTCGTGCGCGATGTCGTCGCCGCCGTGAAGGCGGCCGGCTGTCGCGTGCTCGTGGCGGGAACCGTGCACGCGTTGGCCGACCTCGAATCGACCTCGGTGATGGTCGAGCCGCTGCTGCCGAGTCACGCCTTGATGCCGCGTGCAGCGGTCGCGGTGGTGACCGGCGGCCAGGGGAGCGTGCAGACCGCGATGGCCTCGGGCGTGCCGATGGTCGGCATTCCGTTGCAACCGGAGCAGGACCTCAACGTGGAGAGCGCGGTGCGCCAGGGAATGGCGATCCGGCTTTCACCCGCGCGGGCGCGCGGACGCGCGATGACAGGCGCGGTGCGAACGCTGCTTCAGGACACCGCCTACCATGCACGAGCCGCACGTGTCAGGGCGCTTGTCGAGCCGATCGATGGCGCCACCGGCGCGGCAATGGCGATCCGGCGTTATCTCGCAGAACGCAGTTCGATCAATGCACCCGCGGCACGCGTCGTCGCGTAGCTGCTCACGCGGGGAGGACTCCAATGGAAGCGATCGTCGAGAAACTGCCACCGCTCCTTTTCATCGTTCTTTACGCGGGGCTCTGGACTTGCGAGGCGTTCGCCGCCGCGCGACGCAGCGGCGTGGCACGTCACCGGCGCGCGAATCTCGCGCTGACCGTGGTGAACTTCGCGCTTGCCGGCGCGATCAGCACGGCGCTCGTCGCCGCGTCGACGTGGGTGTCGGCGCATCGGTGGGGACTGGCCGGCCTCGACGCGCCCGCGTGGATCGCGATCGTTCTCGGCGTGCTGGCGCTTGACCTGACCGAATACGGCCGCCATCGCCTCAGCCATCATTTGCCCTGGCTGTGGCGCCTGCATCGGGTGCATCACACCGATCCGCAGGTGGATGTCACGACCTCATTGCGCGGTCATCCGCTCGAACAGGCATTGCGGCCGTTGTTCGACGCGACGGCGATCCTCCTCGTCGGCATCGGGCCGCAGACCCTGGCGCTGCATGCACTGCTGCAGATCGTGACGCTGCTGTTTCAACACGCCAATCTGCCGCTGCCGCCGGCCCTGGATCGCGTCGTCGCGCGGCTGACGCCCACGCCCGCCTATCACCTGGTTCACCACTCGCGCCGGCGCCCACAGACCGACAGCAACTATGGCGCATGCCTGACCGTCTGGGATCGACTGTTCGGCACGTGGCAACCGGTCGATCCCGACCTCAGCATCGGCCTCGACGGCTTCGATACGGCGCGCGAGAGCGGCTTCCTTGCGCTGCTTGCCAACCCCTGGCGCAGACCTACGTCAGCATGACTTCGTCGACGTAGCACTACATCCAGCGTTCGCCCGGCTCGATCGACCGCATGATCGGATGCCTAGTGGCATGGAAATGTTTCGTCGCGTGCTTGTGGATCGAACTGTCGCGGCAGCCAACGTGACCGCAGGTGAGGCACATGCGCAGGTGTACCAGGAAACGTTGCGCAGCACGGGTCGGACCCCTTCGCGCCCGCGATGGTTCTGGGTCACGACCATGGCGCACCGGCCGGCTCACCCAGATCCCAATAGAGGCCGGCCATGATGCGCAGCCCTTCGCGGGCCACCGGCTCGAGCAGGTGTTCATTCGGCGCGTGTTGCGCGCACGCCGGATACGAGTGCGGCACCCATAACGTCGGAAGGCCGAGCAGTTCGGCAAACACATCGTTGGGCAGCGAGCCACCCAGGTTGGGCAGCGTCGTTGGGCGCTTGCCGGTGCTGCGCTCGATCGACCGCTGTGCCCAGGTTACCCACGGATTGTCGACGTCGAGTCGCGTCGCGGCCCCGGCAAGCGTCACGTCGACCTCGATTTCGCGGAATCCATGGGCATCGAGATGCGTGCGCACGATGTCGCGCAGCTCGCGCCACGGCGTGCCCACCACGAAGCGCAACTGGCAGAAGGCCACCGCCTGGCCCGGGATCGCGTTGACGGGCCGCTGGGGCGATCCGGCGCTCATCGCGAGCACCTCGATCGTGTTCCACGCCATCAGGCGCTCTGCCGGCGTGAGGCCCGGTTCGCCCCAACCGGCGTCAAGCAACGGATCGCCGTCGTCGCCGCCGACCTCGACCCCTTCGAGAACGCGGCGCACCGACGCCGGCGGCGCGGGCGGTCGCAACGTCTCGACCAGGATGCGGCCGTGCCGGTCGACCATCGTCGCAAGCGCATGCGCGAGCACCGTCGCCGGATTCGCCAGCACGCCACCCCAGTTGCCCGAGTGATACGAGCGGTCGCGCGCGCGCAGGCGCAACGTGAAGTTCACCGCGCCGCGCGAACCGAGAAACAGCGTCGGCTGCGCGGCATGCACTCGTGGCCCGTCGCACGCGAGGAACACATCGGCGGCAAGTCGCGCGGCGTGCGTCCTGCAGACCTCGTGCAGCCCGGGTGACCCGGCCTCTTCGCCGGTTTCGAGCAGCACCTTGACGTTGTAGCCCAGCTTGCCGCCGCGTGCCGCGAGCGTCGCAGCGAGCGCACCAAGGCTGATCGTATGTTGGCCCTTGTTGTCGGCGGTTCCGCGTCCGTACCAGCGGTCGCCTTCGCGGGTCAGTTCCCACGGATCGAGGCCGGCGCGCCACGCACCGGCCTGCCCGCTCACGACATCACCATGTCCGTACGTGAGCAACGTCGGCAGCGCGCTGCTCTCGATGCGCTGCGCGATCAGGAACGGGCCGCCGGTTTGCACCGGATTGGCAACGATCTCGCTCTCGAAGCCAAGCTGCGCAAGCGGCGCGGCGATCTTCTCCGTGAGATACGTCGTCAGAGCAGGCGGCGCCGCACCCGTATCGCTTTCCGTGCGGCAGGCCACCCGCTCCTTCAGGTCGGCAAAAAAACGGCCCGATTCGAAGTACGCATCGGCGGCCGCCAGACAGTTGGATCGCGACATGTTTGCTCCGCGCCCACATTGCAGGACGGCCGCATCCTAGTACTCGGCACGCGGCTCAGGTCAGCGTGCCGCCGCGCGTCTCCACGTAGACCGCATACAACGACCGGCTCCCGGCCATGAACAGGCGGTTGCGCCTTGGCGCCGCCGAAGCAGACGTTGGCGATGATCTCGGGCATGCGGATCATGCCGATGCGGGCGCCGTCCGGCGCGAACACGTGCACGCCGTCGTAGCCGTCGCCCACCCATAGCGGGACCACCCGATTGCGCTATCGCTGCGTGGCGACCAACGAAGGACCGAGCGGCGCATCGCCGAGTTGCACGAACCGGTAGCCGCGTTCCAGCAGGCGGCTCAGGCCATCGATCAGCCCCTCGCCCGCGTCTGAGCGCGGCTTGTTCAGGTGCGCGAGGATGACGTCACCGTCACGCGCTGCACGCACTCGTGCGGCGACTTCGTGGCGCGGCAGGGTCGCGCCGGCATCGGCGTTCACCGAGAACCCGGCGACGCGATAGCCGAGCGCTGCGATCGCTTTGAGCGATTGTTCGTCGTAGAGCGCGGTCGCGCCCCGGTACCAGTGGGGCGCCACACCGGTCGCACTCGCCACCGCGGTTGCGCCGCGTTCGACTTCGCTGCGCAGATGCTCGAGATCCGGCTCGCCCGGAATGCCGTAGACGTTGCGGCCCGTGCCGATCACCGCGGGAACGTGGTTCGCGCCGTGGTCCTCGATCTGGAACAGATCACGATGCGCGAGCAGCAGGCGCAGCCCGTCCGGGTTGCGCGCGAGCCATCGTCGCGTGGCGAAGATCGTGGCGGGGACGTGCCGCTCGATCAGGAACTCGACCACGTCGCGATCGAAATCGCCACCGCACGCATCGAGCGTCAGGGCCACCGTCGGCGCATGGACGCCGGAAACCTGCGGCAGGCGCTGGTGCAGCTCGAACGCGGCCGGCGCGCTGACCGCCGCCGCGCTCGAGGCGGCGAAGACCAGCGGCGCAAGCAGCGCGCAGCCTGCGAGCAGAGTTCTTTTCATCGAAGGGCCGGAAGATTCGGCGCATTCCGCCGTGCCTCGCGTTTCCTCAGTTGGTTCCTCAGTTGGGCCGCCACTGGCCCGGCACGTAGCGCCAGTTGGGACCGAACGCGACCCAGTGTGCCGGCACCCAGTGATAGCCGACCCGCGTTCCCTCCCAATGACCCGGAATCCACACGTGTTCACCGCGCTCCCAGCGCCAGTGGCCTGCAACCCAGAAGTACGCCGGTCCGGGCGGGGGCGGAATGGGCTCAGCCCGCGGCGGCGGCGGCGCGCGCGGCACGTCGACGACGACTGCCGGCGGCGGCGCTTCCATTCGGCGCCAGCCACCGGGGTGATAGACCCAGCCGCCGCCTTCCTGTGACCAATGGGCCGGGACGAACACTTCGGCTGGCCGCGGCTCGACCCAATGCCCGGGCTCCCAGACGTGGTTCGCGCCGTCCCAACGCCAATGGCCGCTCACCCAGTACCAGCCTGGCGCGGGCGGCGGCGGCGGCGTCTCGACGCGCGGCGGCGGCGGGGCAACGGTCACGCGCACTTCGGCAATCGGTGGTCCGGCGCGACGCGGCGCGGGCGCGACGACACACGCCGCGAGTGCCGCAGGCAGCACCACAATCACGGTGCGCCGTGACGTTGACAGCAATCCCGTCGATTTCATGGCTCCCACTCTCCCCGGGCCGACTGCGGGCCTCGTGACGCTGTTCCGGCAACGCGCGATGTTGACCGATTGTTGACGGGAAAAGGTTTTCCGTTTGTATCGGCGACAATCGGCCGATGACTACCGCTTCCCGCGCCACGGCCGCGGCGCCGCCGGCGCTGGTGCGCGCCATGCCCGCGGTATTCGTGCTGATCTGGAGCACGGGCTTCGTCGTCGCACGCTTCGGTATGCCGCATGCGCCGCCGATGGGCTTTCTCGTGTGGCGCTTCGCTTTTTCGATTGCGGCCTTTGGTGTGTGGATCGCATTGACCCGCCCGGCGTGGCCGCGCAATCCGGCGCAGTGGTTGCACCTGTCGGTGACCGGCGTGCTCATGCACACGGGTTATCTGGGCGGCGTGTGGTCGGCCATCCGCGCGGGCATGCCGGCCGGGACGGTGGCGCTCATCGTCGGCTTGCAGCCTGTGCTGACGGCGCTCTGGTTATCGCGCGCGGGCGCCGAACATCGTGTATCGCCGCAACAATGGCTCGGTCTGGGACTGGGTCTGGCAGGCCTGGTGCTCGTCGTGTGGCGCAAGCTCGGCGTCGGCGAAGTAACACCATACAACCTCGTGTTGTCGCTGCTCGCGCTGGTGTCGATCACCGTCGGCACGCTCTGGCAGAAGCGCTTCGTCGCACCGTGCGACGTGCGCACTGCCAATACGGTGCAACTTCTCGCGGCGTTCGTCGTCACGCTGCCGCTCGCGTTGCTCGAGACGGCGCCGATCGATCTGCACCCGGAGTTCATCGGCGCCATGGCCTGGTCGGTCCTCGTGCTCACGCTTGGCGGCAGCTCGCTGCTATTCATGCTGATCCAGCGCGGCGCGGCAACCCGGGTGACGAGCCTCCTCTATCTCGTTCCGCCGTGCACGGCCTTTCTGGCGTGGATCCTGTTCGGCGAAGCCCTCTCGCTGCTCGTCATCGTGGGGTTGGCGCTGACGGCGTTAGGCGTCTGGCTCGTCGTGCGCCAACCGCCTTCCTGAGGCGCGCTCGGCCCGCGTAGACTCCGGCGCGCACCCGCCCGGCGCACCGCGTGCGGGTACGAGAGAAGCTGTCCATCGAGGAGAAAACCGATGCAAAAGAAGATCGCCGCCGCGGTTGCCGCGGCGCTGACCATGTTCGCGATTGCCGGCGCAAATGCGAAGACGCTGGTGTACTGCTCCGAGGGCTCGCCCGAGAATTTCACGCCGGCGCTCAACACCACCGGCACCAGCTTCGATGCCGCACGCGGGATCTACAACAAGCTCACCGAGTTCGAGCGCGGCACCACGAAGGTCGTGCCGGGCCTTGCGGAGAGCTGGACCATCGCCCCGGACGGCAAGACCATCACCTTCAAGCTGCGCAAGGGCGTCAAGTTCCACTCGGGCGTAAACGGCTTCAAGCCGACGCGCGATTTCAACGCCGACGACGTACTGTGGTCGTTCAATCGACAGTGGAAGCCGGATCACCCCTACGCCAAGGTCTCCGGCGGCAAGTACGACTACTTCGCCGACATGCAGATGCCGCAACTGCTGGAATCGCTCGAGAAGACCGACGACCACACGATCGTCATGAAGTTGAAGGAGCCGAACGCGCCGATGCTCGCCAACCTCGCGATGGACTTCGCCGCGATCCACTCGGCCGAGTACGCGGCGTTCCTGGAGAAGTCCAACCGCAAGGAACAGTTCGACCAGTTCCCGGTCGGCACCGGGCCGTTCCAGTTCGTCACGTACCAGAAGGACGCGGTGATCCGCTACAAGGCGAACAAGGACTACTTCGGCGAGAAGGCGCTGGTCGATGACCTCGTGTTCGCGATCACGCCCGATCCCACCGCGCGCTATTCCAAGCTCAAGGCCGGCGAATGCCATTTCATCATCGCGCCGCGTCCCGCCGACCTGCCGGAGATGCAGAAGGACCCTGCGCTCAAGGTGATCAGCCAGCCGGGCCTCAACATCGCGTACTGGGCGTTCAACGTGCAGAAGCCGCCCTTCGACAAGAGGGAGGTGCGCCAGGCAATGAACATGGCGATCGACAAGGCGGCGATCATCAAGGACGTGTATCTCGGCGCGGGCCGGGCCGCGGTCAATCTGATCCCGCCGACGCTCTGGTCCTACAACAACAGCGTCAAGGACTATCCGTACGACATCGAGAAGGCGAAGGCGCTGCTCAAGAGCGCCGGCGTGGCGACGCCGCTCGAGATCGACCTCTGGTACATGCCGGTGCAGCGGCCCTACAACCCGAACGCCAAGCGGATCGCCGAGATGATGCAGTCCGATCTCGCCAAGATCGGCGTCAACGCGAAACTCGTCACCTACGAGTGGGGCGAGTACCGCAAGCGTGCGCAGCAGGGTGAGCCGACCACCGTGCAGCTCGGCTGGACCGGCGACAACGGCGATCCGGACAATTTCTTCTTCCTGCGCGGCTGCACCGGTGCGCGCGCCGGCGGCCAGAACCTCTCCAAGTGGTGCAACAAGGAGTACGACGACCTTCTCACCAAGGCGCGCACGATCGCCGACGTGAGGGAGCGCACCAAACTCTACGAGCGCATGCAAGTGATCGAGAAGGAAGAGGCGCCCGACCTGAAGCTCGCCCATTCGATCGTCTACGAGGCGATGCGCAAGGAAGTGGAAGGCTACAAACAGAGCCCGTTCGGGGCGCACCACTTCAATGGTGTCGACCTGAAGTAATCGGTGCCGGAGCGCAAGCCTCCCCTCTCCCACGCCCCTCTCCCGCAACGGGAGAGGGGAGATGAATGCTGAGGTACCTGCTCAAGCGCGCGGCACTCACCGTGCCGACGTTTTTCGCGCTGATGTTCCTCACGTTCGTGGCGATCCGGCTTGTGCCGGGCGATCCGGTCGAAGTGCGCGTCGGCGAGCGGGGAATCAGCCCCGAGCGGCTCGAGTATTTCCGTCACGAACTCGGGCTGGACCAGCCGGTCTGGAAGCAGTTTCTCGACTATGTCTGGCAACTGCTGCACGGTAACTTCGGCACGTCGCTCGTCACCAACGAGAAGGTGCTGACCGAGTTCATCGCGCTGTTTCCGGCGACGATCGAACTCTCGCTCTGCGCGATGCTCTTTGCGACGCTGATCGGCATCCCGGCCGGCGCCGTTGCCGCCGTCAAGCGTGGCAGCGTCTACGACCAGGTGTTGATGGGCCTTTCGGTCACCGGGTTCTCGATGCCGATCTTCTGGTGGGGCCTGCTCCTCATCATGTTCGTCGCCGAGCGTTGGGGTCTCACGCCGGTCTCGGGCCGCATCGACCTCATCAAGTTCTACTTCGAACCCGTTACCGGCTTCATGTTGATCGATGCGTGGCTGTCGGGCCAGAAGGGTGCGCTCCTCGACGCGGCGCATCATCTCGTGCTGCCGGCGATCGTGCTCGGCACGGTGCCGCTCGCGGTGATCGCGCGCATGACGCGTTCCTCGATGCTGGAGGTGTTGAGTGAGGACTACGTGCGCACCGCGCGCGCCAAGGGGTTGGCGCCATGGCGCGTCGTCGGCCTGCACGCGCTACGCAACGCGATGATTCCGGTCGTCACGGTGATCGGCCTTTCGGTCGGCGCCCTGATGGCGGGCGCCGTGCTCACCGAGACGATCTTCTCGTGGCCCGGCGTCGGCAAATGGCTGATCGAGGCGATCGCGCGGCGCGACTATCCGTCGCTCCAGGGCGGCGTGATGCTGGTCTCCTCGGTCGTCATCCTCGTCAACCTGGTCGTCGACGTGCTCTACGGCGTGATCAATCCGCGCATCCGCCATGGTCGCTGACACGCACGATCCGGCCCTCGTGGCGGCCGCCGCGGTAACGCCCGTCCCGCCGCGCCCCCTGCGCGCGTTCTGGCTCGCGTTCCTCGAGAACCGCGGCGCCGTGATCGGGCTCACGATCGTCCTGATGATCGTGTTGCTCGCCATCCTTGCGGACGTTTTCGCGCCCTACCCTCCCAACGAACAGTTCCGTGACGCCGTGAAGGCACCGCCGATCTGGGCCGACGGCGGGACCTGGCGCTTTGTCCTCGGCACGGACGGCCTCGGTCGCGACATGCTGTCGCGCCTGATCCACGGCGCGCGTGTCTCGCTCTTCATCGGACTTTCAGTGATGAGCGTGTCGTTCGTGCTCGGCGTCGTGATCGGCTTGACGGCGGCGTTTTCGAGCGACGCCGTGGACGTCGCGATCACGCGCCTGATGGATCTCATCATGGCGGTGCCGAGCCTGGTGCTCGCGATCCTGATCGTCGCCGTCCTGGGGCCAAGCCTGACCAACACGATTGTCGCCGTAACGATCGTCTATCTGCCGCGGTACGTGCGCCTGGTGCGCGCGTCCGCGCTTGGTGAGCTCGGCAAGGAATACGTGCTCGCCGCGAAGGTCGCGGGGGTGGGGCGCCTGCGCCTCATGTTCTCTACGGTGTTGCCCAACTGCCTTGCGCCGTTGATCGTGCAGGCGGCACTCGGTGTTTCCGATGCGATCCTGGAAGCGGCCGCCCTGGGTTTTCTCGGCCTGGGTGCGCAGCCGCCGATCTCCGAGTGGGGCACCATGCTCGCGGACGCGCGCGAGTTCATCCGCTCCAATCCGTGGCTCGTGACGCTGCCCGGACTCGCGATCCTGGTCACGGTTGTGTCGATCAACCTGGCGGGAGACGGGTTGCGCGACGCGCTCGATCCGAAGATGCGCAGGTCATGACCAACACGCCGCCACTCCTCGACATCCGCAATCTCACCGTCACCTTCGCCGTGCGCGCCGGAGCGTTCACGGCAGTCGACGGCGTCGACATCGCGGTGGACGCCAACGAAGTGCTTGCGATCGTCGGCGAATCGGGTTCGGGCAAGTCGGTCGCCTTGCTGGCGGTGATGGGCCTGCTGCCGTGGACCGCCACGGTGACCGCCGAGCGCATGCATTTCGCCGGCCGCGACCTGCGCAAGCTCGATGCCCGCGCGCGCCGCGCCATCGTCGGGCGCGAGATGGCGATGATCTTCCAGGAGCCGATGACGTCGCTCAACCCGTGCTTCACCGTCGGCTTCCAGATCGGTGAATCGTTGCGGGCGCATCTCGGGCTCGACCGCAAGCAGCGGCGCGCGCGCGTGCTCGAACTGCTCGACCAGGTTGGCATCGCCGATGCACGGCGCCGCATCGATGCATTTCCGCACCAGCTGTCCGGCGGCATGAGCCAGCGCGCGATGATCGCGATGGCGCTGGCGTGCCGTCCGAAACTGCTGATCGCCGACGA
>Ga0326726_10007050_pt1 | contig 10077 bp, 8 predicted proteins | sample MHFenrmetagenome_2_FD_207603 | JGI IMG/M metagenome (GOLD analysis project Ga0326726, IMG submission 207603) | Lab enriched peat soil microbial communities from Michigan Hollow, Ithaca, NY, United States - MHF15MN | ecosystem: Environmental > Terrestrial > Soil > Wetlands > Peat | place: USA... | reverse complement strand
CGAGAAGGCCGAGTCAGGTCTGAGCATCGACGGCAAGACGGTGAGCTTGCTCAAGGCGGCGATGATGGCCGACCCTCGGACCAGACGCCTCGTCGCTGCCGCGATCGAGTATCGAGGCAGTGGCGGCAGCGTGCTCGTCCGCGAGGGATGGACAATGAGCTATCCGTCATCCGGGCCGGCGAGCGTGTACGATCTCGGGGTGCCCGCCGCGGCCGCGAGGATCGACGGCCGACGGCAGCGGATCGGCACGCCCAGCGATGAGCCGACGCCCATCCCCACGCCCGCGCCGACCAGCAGCTTCCGGCTGGCGCCGGTGGAGATCCGGCTGCCCAAACCGATGTTCGCCGGCACGCCGCAGGATGCGCGGACGCCGAACCTGGAGCGGCCGCGCGGCGGGCCGCGTCCACCCTTCCTGGCCCCCGTGGGCACGATGAACGTGGCCCTCGGCAAGCCGGTGTCCTCGACCGATCCGGAGCCGGTCATCGGCAGCCTTGAGGCGATCACCGACGGGGACAAGGAGGCGGCGGAGGGCAGCTTCGTGGAGCTCAGCCCCGGCCCGCAATCCGTGACCATCGACTTGCAGGAGCGGTGCGAGATCGACGCCGTCGTCGTGTGGCATTATCACCGCTGGCCGCGGGCGTACATCGATGTGGTCGTGCAGGTCTCGGACGACCCGGCCTTCAAAACCGCCGTCAAGACGATCTTCAACAACGACACCGACGGCTCTCTGGGCCTCGGCGCCGGTGGGGACCTGTCTTACGTCGAGACCTATGAAGGCAAGCTCATCGAGGGCAAGGGCGCGCAAGGCCGCTATGTACGGCTGTTCAGCAACGGCAACACGCGGGACGACCTGAACCACTACATCGAAGTCGAGGTCTACGGACGACCCTTGAGATTGATAAAGGATAATTGATTATCGATGATTTCGCCGAGTGCCCCGCCTGCGCCCCAAGCAGGTGTGCAGAACTCGGTGGATCCCGGGTGGCTGCGACCCTGATGCTGCCGTCCGAACAGAGATCAAACACCGAATTGCGGAGAGTCAAGCATGAGAAGGGAACGAAATGCGCGCACACTACGGCTCGCTGCCGCCGTGCTTGCTCTGATGAGCCTGACGGATGTCGCTCTTTCCACGACACCCGCAAGCACGGCCGCCCAGTCGATGGAGACTATAGAAGTCGGCCACGTTGCCTCCGAACTGGTGCGGATTCCGGCGGGCCGCTTCGCGATGGGATCGGCGACGGGCGATCCGGATGAGAAGCCGGTGCATGAGGTCCGGATCGACCGCGATTTCTATATGGGCCGGACGGAGGTGACGGTCCGGCAGTTCCGTGCCTTCGTAGAGGCGACCGGATATAAAACGGACGCCGAACAGAGAGGCTGGGCCAATACGTGCCCACAGCCCGGCTTGCATCCCAATGAGCGCGGTCTCGACTGGCGCCGGCCCGGCTTCGAGTTGAGTGACGACCAGCCGGTCGTGGTGATCAGTTGGAACGATGCGATAGCGTTTTGCCGGTGGCTCAGCGCACAGACCGGCCGGAACGTCCGCCTGCCCACCGAGACTGAGTGGGAATATGCCGCCCGTGCCGGCGGCCGGGAGGATACCCCAAGTCACCTGGAGGAGGGGGCATGGTATGAAGGGAACGCCTCGGATTGTGCTCATCCCGTCGGCACGAAACGGCCCAATCCCTGGGGCCTGGTGGACATGCAGGGAAATGCCTGGGAATGGTGTCTGGATGTCTGGCGTCCGGATTATTGCGAGGCCGCGCCGGACGGCCGGGCCCAGATGCGCGATCCGGTCGTGCCGCAGGTCGTCTGGCGCTATGTGCTGCGCGGCGGGTCCTGGTTCAGTCCCGTCCGGCAACTGTCGCCCTCGTACCGCGCCCGCTACCTGAATCACTTCTCCCGGCCGGACACCGGCTTTCGGATCGTTCTCGAACCAGTAGTCGGTAGTCAGTATTCGGTAGTCGGTGAGAATAAGGGCGGGGCCCACACACAACCGGCCACTGACTACCGACTACCGACTACGGCCCACACCGATCCGGCGACGGGCCACACCATTCTGGCGGTGCACGGAGCACGGTTTGAATTCGCCCGGATTCGGGCCGGGGAGTTCCTGATGGGCGGCACGGACGGGATCGAGAAGCCCGTGCACAAGGTGCGGATCGGTTATGATTTTGAAATGGGCACCACCGAGGTCACCGTCGGGCAGTTCCGTGCCTTCATCCAGGCCACGGGTTACCCCACCGACGGCGAGAAAGTGGGCGTGAGCTGGTCGCGGGGCCCGGACACGGATTGGCAAAGTGAAGACGCGGTGGACTGGTGCCGCGCGGTCCGCGACCAGTCGGACGACCACCCGGCCATCTTCATAAGCTGGTACGATGCGATGGCCTTCTGTCACTGGCTGTCTGGGGAAACGGGTCAGGAGATCCGGCTGCCCAGCGAGGCCGAGTGGGAGCACGCCTGCCGCGCTGGGACGACCGGCCTCTACGCGGGCGAATTGAGCGAGATGGGCTGGTACCAGTACAACGCGTGCAACCGCACCCATCCGGTCGCCCAGAAGAAGCCGAATGCCTGGGGGCTCTACGACATGCACGGCAACGTCTGGGAATGGTGCCTGGATTTCTTCCAGCCCAACTACGAGGGCGCGCCGGCCGACGGGCGGCCCCGCTGGGAGGTCCAGCGCGCGTCGGACGTGGTCTCGCGCGGCGGCTCTTTCCGCAATCCGCCGGGCTGGGTGGCCTCCGGCTGCCGTATGGGCACCTTCCCTGATGCCAGCCACGGCAACAACGGCTTTCGCCTCGTCCGTGTGCTGAAGAAGGACGCCGACGCGACGCTGGTGCCGTTGCAGATTGGGTTGCCCCGTCCCGCATTCGTCGGAGTGCCCTCGTACTGTTTTCGGCCGCCAGATTTGGAGAAGCCCCTGGGACGCCCGCGTCCGCCGTTGCTGGTACCGCCGGGCACGACGAACCTCGCGCGCGGCAAGCCCGTGACGTGCGGCTGTGGCGAGCCGCTCAAAGGCACTCTGAGCATGATCACCGATGGCAACAAGGAAGCCGGCGACGAAAGTGTCGTAGAACTCGGCCCCGTCGTGCGGTCCCCGAGGAGACCTGGATGACAATGGGAACCACGAAGGAAATTCATCGTCTTGGAGACCAGAGCGATGGACACGCGATGCGGCACGTTTAGGATGCGGAGCTACGTCAGTGCGGGGCTCACGTTGGCGGTGCTCTGCATTGGTCCGGCGCGAAGTGCTCCGATTGTCCAAGCCGGGCCGGACATTCTGAGACTTGATGTCGGTGGTGTGCCATTCGAGCTGGTGCGGATTCCGGCGGGGACGTTTCTCATGGGCTCGGACGAGGGCGATAGCGACGAGCAGCCGGTCCACGAGGTACGCATCGCGGACGACTTCTACATGGGCAAGACCGAAGTGACGGTCCGGCAGTTCCGGGCCTTCGTGGAGTCCACGGGATACCAGACCGTGGCCGAGCGCGAGGGCGCCGCCTGGCACATGCCCGCGCCGGACAATAGGAAATGGACCCGCGGGTGCAACTGGCGCAGTGGCCCCTTCGAGCAGAGGGACGATTACCCCGTCGTGTGTCTGAGCTACGTCGATGCCGGCGCCTTCTGTGCGTGGCTCTCGGCCCGGAGCGGTCAACCGATCCGTCTGCCGACCGAGGCCCAATGGGAGTACGCCTGTCGCGCCGGCACGAAAGGCGACGGTGCGGCCGAGCTAGGGGCGGTGGCCTGGTCGGGCGATGACCGTGCCGAACATCCCCATCCCGTCGCCCAGAAAGCGTCCAACGCCTGGGGCCTTCATGACATGCTCGGCAACGCGGCCGAATGGTGTGAGGATGTCTACGATTGGCGCTATCTGGAGGCGTCCACCGATGGCAGCGCGAATCTCTTGTCCGATGTCCCGGCCGGCGCCGCCGTCCGTCGGGTCCTGCGCGGCGGCTCCTGGTGCACGCCGTCGGCCTCGTGCCGGCCTTCGTTTCGATACCCCGCTCCCCAAGCTCTGCGCGCGACCGATACGGGCTTCCGCATCGTCCGATCCGACCGGCCCGCTGCACCACGCGCTTCCGTGCAGGAGCAGCGCCGGCCGGCGGCCCGATCCGTGCCGAATGCTCCTGCCCGGCTGGCTCTGCACGTGGATGGAGTGACATTTGATTTTGCCCGCATCGCTCCCGGCCGCTTCACGATGGGAAGCCCGCACCGCTACGTGGACGAATACAACTGGACCTACGAGATGCCGGCCCGTGACGTGACCATCGATTATCCCTACTACATGGGCGTTACGGAAGTCACCGTGGAGCAGTTCCGCCTGTTCGTAGAGCAGACCGGTTACCTCACGGATGCCCAAAAGCAGGGCCGGGCCTACGTGGCGGGTGAAAGTGATTGGCACTTCGAATTGCTCCTCGACTGGCGGAACCCCGGTTACATGCAGACCGACCGTGAGCCCGTCGTCTGCCTGGGTTGGTACGACGCCGTAGCGTTCTGCCGGTGGATTAGCGCCAAGACCGGGCACAGCATCCGCCTGCCCAGCGAGGCCGAATGGGAGTATGCCTGCCGGGCCGGCACGACGGGCGATCACGCCGGCGGTCTCGGCGAGATGGGCTGGTATGCGTGGAACAGCGCCGGGCGGACCCACCCGGTAGCTGGGAAGAAGCCCAACGCCTGGGGACTCTACGACATGCATGGCAACGCCTGGGAGTGGGTCCAGGACATGTACCATCGCGACGGTCCCGAGGCGCCGACCGACGGTTCCGCTTGGTGCGCCACGCCGGAGGTGGATCCGCGGGGCATTACGCGCGGAGGCTCGTTCTACAATCCCGAGTGGCTCTGTCGCTCCTACATCCGGATGCAGACGCCGTTGGGGCATGTGGTCCACTACAACAACGGTCTTCGTCTCGTGTGCGACGTGTCGGAACCTCGAAACTGAACCAGGAGGATGGCACCATGTCTGGGCATGGTGCCAGGACAGTTGGCACGAGAGCTACGAGGGTGCCCCGGCGAACGGGGTAGCCTGGGGCAATCCGAATCACCTGGACCGCGTCCTCCGGGGCGGCGCTTGGTGCCGCAACCGGTGGGTCCTGCGCAGCGCCTACCGCTATCATGCCTGGCCCGATTGCCCCAGCGTGAACATGGGTTTCCGGATCGTCCGCACCTGTGCGGGCAACTGCTCGAAGCAGACCTCAGGGACTTCGTCTGGCGAGTAAGCCGGCCTCCGAATCTTGCTCCTGCCATTTTTGTTCTTGACAAAGCCTGTTTGCATTGCAAACATGTTTGTAGAGCACGCGCTGGTGAGCGGGTGTGGCCGTACTGACTTCTGGAGGTGGAACAGGCATGGGTACGAAGAAAGTGATCCGACACATGGGAATGACAATGACGGAACAGGAGCATCGGCGGTGGCATCAGGAGCATGAGGGCAGGAGCCTCACTCCTGAGGAGCACGAAAAGCTCATGGAGCACCTGGGCGTCAGCCGGGACCAGGACCGACAATGGCACAAGGCCCAGAAGACGGGCACGGGTGAGTCTTCGACCGAACCTGTGCCCGAGGGGGACCCGGTCAACTGCTTTGCCATCGGCGGCGGCTTCCTCGAGTACTGCGTGCAGCAGGGCTGGCTGATCCGCCAAAGACGCGGCCGAGCGACGAAATACTATGTTACGGAGGCGGGCCGAGGGGCGCTGGCCGGGTTTGGAATCACCAAATACTGACCCTTGCGCTCGACAGCCACGCGCTGTCCAGTTTCTCGAGGAAGGTGTGCCATCGCACGCATCGATCCCGTGATTCATGAGCCGGCCCGCCTGAGGATCATGATGGCGTTGTCCGGCGTCCTGTGGGCCGATTTCCCCTCCCTGTGCCGGATGCTCGGCCTGACGCGCGGGAATCTCTCGGCTCATATCGCGCGCCTCGAACGCGGCGGCTATGTTCAGGTGAAAAAGAGCATCGTGGGCCGGACGCCGCACACGCAGTACCGGCTGACTCCCAAAGGCCGCAAGGCGTTGCAGGAGTACTGGACGGCCCTGGATAAGATCCGCGCCTCGGGGGACGTCGAGTCTTCCGGCACTGCGTGAGCGGTTCATCCTCAGGTCTGCGACGTGGTCATTCTCCGGCCTTCGGGGTCACGTTGCGGATCACGAGGTTTCGTTCGACGACCGCATTCATCTTGTTGGGCAGTGTCGGGACCGTCGTCTCCGTGACGACCCACTCATCCATCGTGGCCTTGCGGACCCATCGGGTCGCCAGATCCACATGGATGTCGCCCTTGTAGTGCGAGCTGCCGACGGTGCGCACCTCCAGGTTGGGCATGGGAGTGACGACCATCTGGAACGAGCTTTCGCCCGAGTCGTAGGCCACGATGGCGCAGGCGGCGTCATCCACGAGGCTCAGACCCTTGAACTCGAGAGTCACCTCGCCATTCTTGAACGTGGAGCCCTCTTTGACGGAGCTTCCCAGGTTCACGGGCGCCTCGGTGAAAGCCGCCGCGTGCACGATCTTCTGGCCGACGGCCTTGAGGTCCTGGATCCCTTTGCCGCCCGTGGCGGGCTCGGCGAAGACGTTGCAGAAAGCGTGGAAGTCAATGAAGGCGTTGTAGACGTGATAGGCCTTGTCCGCCGGGACAGGCTGCCCTTTGGCATCGACGAGTTTCTCGAACTGGGCGTGGTCGATGCCGAACACCGGCCCCTTCTCGCTCGCGGGCGCGAACCGATACGTCCAGTCTTTCATCGCCGGCAACTCCACCTCCGGAGCCCCCGCAAGCTGCACGGTGAATTTCGTGCAGGTGTACTCATCGGCGTTCTTGCCGGTCACACGAGCCGGGACACATTTGAGATGGAGCCGGAAGATGTCCGTAGCGAGGCGTTTTCCGTCCAGGGCATACGTGATCATCCGAGATTCCATCTCAAAGGCTTGGGGCTGCGGCGTGCGTTTCGCCGCCAGGTCGAATGTCTGTCTCAGGATGGAAGCGTCCGTGCGTTTGGCCTCACCGGCCCCGGCGCCAATCGAGCTGCAGATCATGACCAGCCCGGCTACTGTCAGAATTCCGTGTGTTCTCATGGTTTCTTACCTCCAGATTCCGTATTGCTCACTACTTCTCGACCGTCGCCTGCTCCGAGCATCGAAGGCAGCGGGCGAACAGCTCATCCGCCTTCGTGTCCCCGCCGCGCACGAGCAGCAGGGCAATGGCCAAGGCGTAGACCATCGAATCGGTGAAGATTTCCAGATTGTGCAGGACCAGCAGCGTCGGCGCGAGCCAGTAGCTCTGAATCATGCCATACAGCCCCACCAGCACGTAGAAGGCCAGGCCCAACGCGAGGATCAGGTGACGCCTCGGCGCGGACCCCGCGATCAGGATCGGCATCGTCGCCGCGAGGAACAGCACGCTTCGCAGAAGCTGGACCAGGACGATCGTAGCGGCACTCGGCAAGGCGAGGCCGAACTGTCCCTGTTCGTAGTAGGGGCGGACGAACGGTGCGATCATCACTCCGAACGTCCAGTAGATCAGGGGAAATAGGCAGACGGCGGCCACGAGGCGCCACGCCCACTGCCCTGCCGGCCGGCCCTCGAAGAACCGCCGCGCCGCCGCGAGGAGCGAATCGCCCCTATCGGCGGGTTGGAACAGCAGGGCCAGCGTCGCGGCCAGCAGCAGACACGGCAGGAGGAATAAGACCGGCATCGTCGCCATGCCGCTCATACGCGTAAAGATCGCCGCCTCGATCGGCATATTGACGCCGAGACAGACATAGCACAGCAGGGCCAGCGCCAGCCAGCGGACGGCGAACGTGCCCCGAATCCGCCGGGCGAGAGGCGCCAATCCCAGGGTCAGAGCGACACTGGCAAGGATCAGGCATGGGCCCGTCATCCGTTCATTGGCTTGCTCGGGGAGCGTCGGAAGAGGCATCCCCAGGGCCGTGACCAAGGCCCCGCCCCCCGCTACGCCGGCCACGTACACCAGGGTGCACAAAGGAAGGCGCCACAGATATCCAGCCGTCGTTTTCGCCATTCGTCTTGCGTTCATACTTGCTCCTTTCTCCTCAACTCTGCAATTCCTGAATCGCCCGTCTGGCCCACTGGGCGTTCATCTCGTAACCTTGGATGCCGTTTTCCATGGCCAGTCTGCCGCATGCCGGCAGGATGCTCCTGGCACTCTCCAAATAGCCGCGCAAATCTGCCACGTGGGCGTCGATCCGGGCGGCGAAGTCGCGCAGGAACCGGAGGGTCTTCTCGCGGCCGACGACCCCATCCATGAAGGCAAACCGCATCATCAGGTCGTCCATCTGCCAGACCACGTCCTCTTCGGTCACAGACTGGGACAGGTGCTCTTTGAGTGCTTTGCGCCCGCGTGCCGTAATCTCGTAGACCATTCGCTGACGCCGGGTCCGGCCCGCGGAGGCATCGCCGCGAATCCAGTCGGCTTCTTCGATGCGCCGCAGGGCGGGGTAGATCGCCCCGGGACTGCTGCTGAAATGGCCCATCGGGGTGGTCAGGAAGATCTTGCGAAGGTCATAGCCCGTCAGGGGCCTCTGGGAGATCAGCCCCAGGATGGCCAGCGACAACGTGGACAAATCGGCCTTCTGTTTCATCTCATAAGCTCCAATAGTACGATTCGTACTATCAGTCGGGCGGGAAACGCGGATATTTCACGCGGAGTGGAAGAATCCCGCCGGGACACAGTCCCGTAGGGTGGGCTGTGCCCACCAGTTTCCAACGAATGAGCCAGACGACAAATGGTGGGCACAGCCCACCCTACAAGCTAATCACGATCTTCGAGATTCATCGCCACGGCCCACTGCGGGTACGGCTCGTGCGGGCCTTTCATGGCGTGCCAGAGAATACGATTCAGCACGTCCTCGGGGCACCGGTCCACTTCTTCCAATGGCAGCCGGGCGGAGGCAAGCGCATCTTGGCGCAGGGTGGCGTCCGAGATCTTCTTGGGCTCTGGATTCATCTGGTCCAGCGGGACGTTCGTGGGCACCGCGACGTAAGGGGCGAAGTCGGGCACATCGGTGAAGCAGTCGCCCATCGGAGTGGCCGTGGCATCGATCTGGTTCATCGGTGGCAGACCCAGGATCAGCCCGATGCTGCGGAGGATGCTCGTCTGGTTGTATTGGGTGCTGATGACGGTATTACGCTTGGTGTAGGGGCTGATGGCATACGCCGTGGTGCGGAAGCCGCTGACGTGGTCCCAGCCATTCTGGGGGTCGTCTTCGATGGCGAAGATGCAGGTCTTGGCCCAGAAGGGGCTGCGGCTGATCGCCTCCACGATCTGTCCAAAGGCCAGATCGTTGTCTGCCACGTGAGCCGCGGGCGTGGGCGAGCCGGCCTTGGTCCCGGACGTGTGATCGTTCGGCAGGCAGATGATGATCAGGTTGGGGAACTTGCCGCTGCGCTCGTATTCATGCAGTTCCTTGATGAATTGGGCGGCCCGGAAGGCATCGGGGATGTCCATGTCCCAGCCGACCGTCTGAGTATTGAGGTAGGGGCGCAGCGATTCGATGCCGGGCCGGCTGGAGATGTTGATCAGGTGCGTCTGGTCGACGAAGTCGCGGTAATAATCGAGAAACTTCGGCGTGCCTTTCTTGCCGGGGATTGCCCACGAAGTCTCCGTGATCGCGAATTCGCCGTAGACGCGCAGCGACTTGCCGTGGGCGATGGCCTTGTCCCAGATGAAGCCGGATGGGGCATAGGCCAGGGCATCCACGTTGTTGTCTTCCATGCCGTCGGGATAGCTTCGCGGGAAGCCGGCGAAGGACTTCTCCATGTAGTCGGTGGCGAACGCGGTATCCGCCCATTGATGGCCGTCGGCGCTGAGAATGCCGGAACAATAGATGTTGTCGAGCAGGACGTACTGCCGCACCATCTTGTGCTGGTTGGGCGTGATCTGGGCGCCGAAGACGCACAACGAGGGAGCGCCATTGCCTTCGGGAATGTCCCCGAACACTTGGTCATAGGTCCGGTTCTCCTTGATGATGTAGACCACGTGCTCGAAGACGGACGGCTCGCCGACCCGCTCGGGGATGGGTCGCGCCGGCTGGTTCGATCGCGCTGACTGGCGGGCTTCCTTGAGTAGGGGGTAT
>Ga0326726_10007049_pt1 | contig 10077 bp, 8 predicted proteins | sample MHFenrmetagenome_2_FD_207603 | JGI IMG/M metagenome (GOLD analysis project Ga0326726, IMG submission 207603) | Lab enriched peat soil microbial communities from Michigan Hollow, Ithaca, NY, United States - MHF15MN | ecosystem: Environmental > Terrestrial > Soil > Wetlands > Peat | place: USA... | reverse complement strand
GTGCTGATGGGCGGCGTGCTGATGGCCTCCAGCCTGGTCGAGCTCTACTTCTCCTATCGGGAGACCCAGCGCTCGATCGTCCGGGTCGAGCGCGCGAAGGCGGTGGCGGCCGCGGCCGGGATCGAGCTGCTCCTGAAGGAGATCGAGACGCAGGTGCGCGAGACGACCCGGACCGCCTCCGATGATCCCGACGCGAGCCAGGTGGGGCAGGGGCGGCTGGGCTTCCGCCAGGGGCTCGGCAGCGCGATGGCCGAGCAGCGCGAGCTCGACTTCCTGCGCGTCCTGCGCAACGTGCCCGCCGTCAGCGAGCTCCGTCACCTCGACCTGGCCGGCAAGGAGCAGCTCCGTGTCTCGCGCCTGGACCCGGACGTCGTCGGCAGCCAGGAAGACCTCTCCCGGTCGCCCCGCTTCCTCGAGGCCAGAGGGGGCAAGACCTACTGGGGTCCCGTCTACCTCAAGAACGAGGCCGAGCCCTACGTGACCCTCGCGGTCCCGGTCGGCAAGTACGCCGTGGAGGTGACGTCGGCGGAGATCAGCCTGGCCCCCGTGCAGAAGATGGTGACGCAGATCGACGTGGGCCCCGGCGGCTATGCCTACGTGGTGGACTCGCACAATCATCTGATCGCCCACCCGGACACGCGGATGCTGCGTGGGCTACGGGATCTCTCCGGCCTCTCCCAGGTGAAGTCGGCACGAGCGGAGCGTCAGGCGGCGCCGGACGCTCCGCCCACTGCGGTGGTCGCCGACGGCCTCGGCGGCGGGCGGGTCCTCGCCGCGCACGCCCCCATCGGCACGCTCGGCTGGTTCGTCTTCGTGGAGCGCCCCGCCGCGGCCGCCTATGCTCCCCTGCGCGCCCCCATCATCCGGAGCGCCATCATCTTCGTGCTGGGGCTCCTGCTCTCGATCCTCGCCAGCTTGCTTCTCGCCCGCCGCATGGTGAGGCCGATCCGCATCCTCCAGGAAGGCGCCACCCGAATCGGCGCCGGCACGCTCGACCAGCCGATCACGCTGCGCACCGGCGACGAGATCGAAGGCCTCGCGGCGTCGTTCAATCAGATGGCGGTGAGTCTCAAGGAGTCGTACGAGGGTCTGGAGCAGAAGGTGGAGGCGCGCACGCGGGAACTCGCCGAGGCCAACCGCGACCTCACGGAGGCGCTGGAGCAGCAGACGGCCACGAGCGAGATCCTGCGGGTGATCAGCCAGTCGCCGACCGACATCGAGCCGGTGCTGGACGCCTTGGTCAAGAGCGCCACGCGATTCTGCGGGGCCTATGACGCTGTCATTTTTCTCCCCGAGGGCGACAGCCTGCGGGTGGGTGCCCACCACGGGCCGATTCTCAACCCCGTAGGTCTTCTTGTCCCACTGGTGCGCGGCACGGTTGGGGGCCGTGCGCTGCTCGAGCGGCGGGTCGTGCATGTGGCTGACCTTCGGACCGAGGTGGAGGAATTTCCAGAAGGCAGCGCGCTTGCCAGGCAGCTGGGCCACCGGACAACTTTGAGCGTTCCCCTGATGCGCGAAAGTGCGGCGATCGGTGTGATCCAACTCCGCCGCGCCGAGGTAGATCCATTCTCCGACAAGCAACTCGCTCTGCTCCAGACCTTTGCCGACCAGGCGGTCATCGCCATCGAGAACGTGCGCCTGTTCAAGGAGCTGGAAGAGCGCACTCGGGCACTGACGCGCTCGGTGGAGGAGCTCAGAGCCCTTGGCGAGGTGGGGCAGGTGGTCAGCGGGAGTCTCGACATCCAGTCTGTCCTCGCCAGCATCGTCTCGCACGCGGTGGAGCTCTCCCACGCGGACGCTGGCACCATCTACGAGTTCGACGAAACAGCACAGGTGTTCGTGCCGCAGGCTAATTACGGCATGACCGACGAGCTGATCGAGACCCTCCGCCAGACGCACATCGGTATCGGCATCGGCGAGACCGGGATCGGGCAGGCGGCGGCCACGCGCGCCGCGGTGCAGATCCCGGATCTCGAGAGCCAGGCCGGTTATGCCCTGGCGTTCATGGTGAGAGCCGGATTCCGGGCGCTCCTCGCCGTCCCCCTCCTGCGCGAGGATCGCGCGATCGGCGGGCTGGTGGTCCGGCGGAAGGCGGCGGGGGCGTTTCCTCAGACGGTGGTGGATCTCCTCCAAACCTTCGCGACCCAATCGGTCATCGCCATCCAGAACGCGCGGCTCTTCCGGGAGATCGACGAGAAGAGCCGGGCCCTCGAGGAGCTCTCACGCAACCAGGAGCAGCTCTCCCGGCTTTCGACGGCGCTCCAGGAGCCGCTGTCCCTCACGGAGCAGCTCACGCGAGTGCTCGACGCCGCGCGCAAGGTGGTCGGCCTCGACCACCTCTATATCTGGACGCCCAGCCCCGCCGGAGATGGGCTCATGATCAGCGCCGGGGCCGGACTCAGCGAGAGCGACTGGCAGGATCTGGTCGGCCTGACGATCCCGTTCGGCGAGGCGGGAGCGCTGGCCGCCGTCTACCGCGACGGCGAGCCGCTGCTGTTCAATGAGGCGAACACCGTGCCGGAGAAGTACAGGCTGCGCCCGCCCTACTCGACGATCGCCGCCCTCCGCCTCAAGGCCTTTCTCGTGAGCCCCATGATCGCCCGCGGGCGCACCGTGGGCGTACTCAGCGCCGACAACCGCATTGGTCGCGCGCCGATTCCCGCCCACACCGTCGACCTGCTGCATACCTTCGCCGCGCAGGCGGCGGTGGCCGTCGAGAACGCCCGCCTCTTCCAGGAAATCCAGGAGAAGGGCCAGCAGCTCGAGCTCGCGAGCAAGCATAAGTCGCAGTTCCTCGCCAACATGAGCCACGAGCTGCGTACGCCCATGAACGCGGTGCTGGGCTATACGGATCTCATCCTGGACGACATCTTCGGCGAGGTACCCGCGCCTATTCGGGAGACCCTCGAACGGGTCAAGACCAATGGGCAGCACCTCCTCGCCTTGATCAACGACGTGCTCGATCTCTCCAAGATGGAGGCGGGGCAGCTCACGCTCTCGCTCGGAGACTACGCCATGGGGGAGATCGTCCACGCGGTAGTCTCGGCGGTGGAATCCCTCGCCGCTGGGAAGAAGCTCGCCCTCAAGGCGATTGTGCCGGCCGATCTGCCGCCGGGCCGAGGCGACGAGCGGCGCCTCACCCAGGTGCTGCTGAACCTCGCCGGCAACGCCATCAAGTTCACCGACGCCGGAGAAGTCTCGATCGAGGCGCAGGCGACGGATGGCGCCTTCCTCGTCTCGGTGTCGGACACGGGCCCCGGGATCTCCGAGGGCGACCAGCTGAAAATCTTCGAGGAGTTCCAGCAGGCCGACAGCTCCAGCACGAGGACGAAGGGCGGCAGTGGCCTCGGGCTCTCGATCTCCCGGCGGATCGTGGAGCTGCACGGCGGGCGCCTCTGGGTCGAATCCGCTCTGGGGCGGGGGTCGACCTTCCATTTCACGGTGCCGCTCCGGGTGGAGCGGCCGGCGGAGAGAGCATGAGCAAGCGCGTTCTCGTCATCGAGGACCACGAGGAGAACCGGCGCATCCTGCGCTACCTGCTCGCGAGCGGCGGCTTCGAGATGATCGAGGCCGTCACGGGCGAGGAAGGGGTGGCGGCGGCGGAGAAGGAGCGCCCGGATCTCATCCTCATGGACATCCAGCTCCCCGGCCTCGACGGTTACGAGGCGACACGGCGGATCAAGGGCAATCCAGCGCTCCGCCACATCCCGATCATCGTGGTCACCTCCTACGCGCTCAGCGGCGACGACGTGAAGGCGTTCGACGCGGGCTGCGACGCCTATGTCACCAAGCCCTTCGTCCCGCGCGAGCTCCTGGCCAAGGTCCGGGAATACCTGGCCTAGCGACCGGAGACCTCACTGTGAGAACTCCACCGCGAATCCTGGTCGTGGACGACACGCCAGCCAACGTGCACATCCTCCAAGCGCGCCTGGCCGCCAACGGGTACGACATCGTCACCGCGACCGACGGCGAGGCGGCGCTCGTGGCGGCGAAGGAGACACAGCCCGATCTCATCCTGCTCGACGTGATGATGCCCAAGCTGGACGGGTTCGAGGTCTGCCGCCGTCTCCGGGCGGACACCTCGATGCCGTTCATCCCGATCATCATGGTCACGGCCAAGACCGATCCCAAGGACATCGTGGCCGGCCTCGAGGCGGGAGGCGATGAGTACCTGACGAAGCCCGTGGATCAGGCGGCGCTGGTGGCCCGGGTCAAGTCGATGCTGCGGATCAAGAATCTCCACGACACGGCCCAGGGCCTCGCCGAGGAGCGCGCGGAGTGGAACCGGACGCTCGAGCACCGCGTCAAAGACCAGGTCGGCCAGCTCGAGCAGCTCGGCCGCCTCAAGCGTTTCTTCTCGCCTCAGCTCGCTGAGCTCATCGTGGCCGGGGGCGCCGACGATCCCCTCAAGACGCACCGGCGCGAGGTCACCGTCGTCTTCCTCGACCTGCGGGGTTTCACCGCCTTCGCGGAGACGGCCGAGCCCGAGGAAGTGATGGGTGTCCTCCGCGAGTACCACGCCGAGATGGGCAAGCTCATCCTCGAGCATGAAGGCACCCTCGAGCGCTTCACGGGCGACGGCATGATGATCTTCTTCAACGACCCGGTGCCGGTGCCCGATCCTGCCGAGCGCGCCCTTCGCATGGCCCTGGCCATGCGCGAGAGCGTCCAGCACCTCGTCAAGGCCTGGCAGAAGCGCGGATACGACCTCGCCCTGGGCGTGGGGATCGCCCAGGGCTACGCCACCATCGGGGCCATCGGCTTCGAGGGGCGCTGGGATTACGGCGCCATCGGCACCGTCACCAACCTCGCGGCCCGGCTCTGCGGCGAGGCCAAGGGTGACCAGATCCTCGTCAGCTCGCGCGTGGCCGGCGCGATCGAGAGCCTGGTCGAGCTCGAAGAGGTTGGCAAGCTCTCGCTCAAAGGCTTCCTCAAGCCCGTTTCCGCCTTCAACGCGCTCGGGTTGAAGCTACCCGCGTGATGCTCGCACCCCGCGATCCCTCGTCCCCCGGGAAGAAGAGGGGGCTGACCAGAGGGATTCCGCTCATGCTAAAGTACCGGGCACTGCGCGAGGAGTGAGGCTTCCATCCATTCGAGAGGAGATCGCCGATATGGCCGACACAGCTCTCCACATCCCGTCGCTGAAGGACAAGGTGTCGCCCGAGGAATGGGCGGTGCGGGTGGATCTCGCCGCCTGCTACCGGCTGGTGGTCCGCTACGGCTGGGAGGATCTGGTCTTCACGCACATCACGGCCCGAGTGCCCGGCACGAAGGACCAGTTCCTGATCAATCCGTACGGCGTCTTCTTCGACGAGATCACGGCATCCAGCCTGGTCAAAATCGACCAGGACGGCCGCAAGCTCGACGACTCGCAGTTCCCGGTCAATCCCGCGGGCTTCATCATTCACAGCGCCATCCACGGCGCGCGCCACGACGCCAAGTGCGTGCTGCACACGCATACTCCGAACGGGGTGGCGGTGTCGACGCAGCGGGCGGGCCTCTTGCCGATCTCGCAGCATTCGATCTCCGTGCTCGCGAGTCTCGGCTATCACGACTTCGAGGGGCCCGCGCTGCGTGACGACGAGAAGCCGCGCCTCGTGGCGGACCTGGGCGACAAGAACTCGCTCATCCTGCGCAATCACGGGCTTCTCACCGTGGGCGAGACTGTCGCCGAGGCCTTCGTGTCGATGTACTACCTCGAGACCTCGTGCGCGATCCAGGTGCGCGCGCAATCTGGCGGTGGCGAGCTCATCCCCGTGCCCAAGGAAGTCATCGACGACTCGTACGCGCGGATGCAGAACACTCAGCGGCCGGGCGGCGGCAGGGGCGGGCTGGTGTGGCCGGGGCTGCTCCGGCGTCTCGATCGCATCGATTCCTCGTTCCGGAACTGATCGTCGACCGGACCGGTATGGCCATCGGGGACACAGCGGTCTCGATCGTCATCGACAAGCTGGCGGACGGGCCACGTCCGCCCGCGGCGGCCGGCGGCGCGTGGCCCAATAAGCTGCACACGCGCGTGGCCGAGCTCGTGGCCACCATGGGTCCCGCGCCGTGGTCGAAGCGCATCATCGCCGACGAGCGGCAGCTCGTGACCCTCATCGCCAGCGCCCCCGGGGGCGGCAATCGCCCGCACTGGCACCGGGAGTTCGACGAGTGGTGGGTGGTCCTCGAAGGCCGTCTCGAGTGGGAGCTTACCGGCGGCACCGTCTTCCAGGCGACCAAGGACGAGATCGTCTGGGTGCCACGCGGCACCGTGCACCATATCCGCAACGTGGGTGATGGCCTCTCGCTGCGTCTGGCCGTGGCCATGCCCCCAGCCAACCACTACTACAGCCCGTGCGAGCAGTGCGGCTACGCTGATGACGGCCCACGCGAGTGGTGCGCGTGAGAGAGGCTGCCGTGGCTGACCGGGACGCGGCCTTCGTCGTCGCCATTCCCGCCAACTACGATCGGTATCTCGGGCCGCCGGCGCGTCGGCCATGAGCGCCTCACGGAGGGGGAGATGAAGGGACGGGTGGCGGTGCTGCGGGCGTACGGTGGCGAGTTCGACCTGCGCGAGTATCCCGTGCCGGAGGTCGAGCCGGGCGCCATGCTGGTGCGGCTCACCCGGGCGGGGGTGTGCGGCTCCGACCTGCACATCTGGCGCGGCGAGATGAAGGAGACCTACGGCGCCAGCCCGCAGGATCTCACCTTCGGTCACGAGATGTGCGGGCGCGTCGAGCGCCTGGGCGCGGGCGTCACTGCTGACTCGATGGGCCAGCCCCTTCGCGAAGGCGACCGCGTCACCTATCTCTACTTCTTCCCCTGCGGCCGCTGCCCCGTGTGTCTCCACGACGAGATGGGCAGCTGCCCGCGCAAGGCCCGGGCCAACCGGGTGGCGGGGACGCCGCCCTACTTCAACAACGCTTACGGCGACTACTACTATCTCCGCCCGGGTCATTTCGTCTTCAAGATTCCCGACGAGATCTCGGACGACATCGCCACGCCGAGCAACTGTGCGCTGTCCCAGGTGCTCTACGGTCTGCGGCGGGCGGGTCTTCGCGCGGGGCAGTCGGTGGTGATCCAGGGGGCGGGCGGCCTCGGCATCAACGCAGTGGCGGTGGCGCGCGACATGGGCGCCGATCGCATTATCGTGATCGACCGTCTGGCCGAGCGCCTCGAGCTGGCGCGCGCCTTCGGGGCCGATCACACGCTGAGCGCCGCGGAGCTGACCACGGCGGACCGGCGGGTGGAGGCGGTGAAGGAGCTGACGGGTGGATTCGGCGCGGACGTGGTCGCCGACCTCGTCGGCTATCCCGACGTGATTCCCGAGGGGCTGCGCATGCTGCGGGGCGGCGGCTGCTACCTCGAGGTGGGCAGCATCGCTCCCGGCAATGTCTTCTCCTACGACGCCACCGCGCTGGTGCGCGGCAATGCGCGCCTCGTGGCCACCTCCAACTACTCGCCGTGGGCGCTCGAGCAGTCGCTGGCGTTCCTGCGCCGCAACCTCCGCCGTTTCCCGTTCGAGCGTATCGTCTCGCACGTCTTTCCGCTCGAGCGCATCTCGGAGGGATTCCGCCAGGCCGACTGGCTGCGGCACCAGAGCGGCGCGGGCAATATCTCCCGCGCCGCCATTTCGATGTGAAGACGTAAAGCCGTGAACCGCATCCAGGGGAGGATGACTCCATGAACTACACGCGCATCTCCGCCGACTGTCACATCGATCTTCCCTGGATACCGCCGGACCTGTTCACGTCGAACGCCAGTGCGGCCATGAAGCCGCGGATGCCGTACGTCACCGATGGACCGGACGGGCCTTACTGGACCTGCAAGAACGGCACGTCCTTCGGCCTCATGAACGGCGTGGGGCCCGCGGGCCAGAAGTACGTCCCCGGCATGCACCACCGGGTCGACATCATGGCCAAGACGGGGCTCTACGAGGACGGCAAGAAGGGCATCCGCCGCCCCTCGGATCCAGTGCTGCGCGCCAAGGACATGGATCGCGACGGCGTGCAGGCGGAAGTGCTCTACGGCATCCTGGGCGCGGCCACGCGGCTCGACGACCACGAGGCGGCCACCGAGATGTTCCGCATCTACAATGACTGGCTCGCCGACTTTATCCGCCATGATCCGGACCGCTACATCGGTCTCGCCTGCCTTCCCTACGGCGACATCGACGCGGCGGTGAAGGAGATCAAGCGCGTGGCGGGGTCGGGCGTGCGGGGCATGGAGCTCTCCTGCTCCTGGAACATGGAGCCCATGTGGCATCCGGTGTGGGAGCCGCTCTGGCAGACGGTGAACGAGGTGGGGCTGCCGCTACACTTCCACACTTTCCCCGCGCTCTCGCCCGACGTGCTCGAGAAGCAGAAGGGGCTGACCCGCCGCGCGGCCTTCTTCACAGTGGTCTCCGCCTTCCAGATGAACCTCGTGAACATCCTGGCCGCCATCGTCGGCGCCGCCGTCCTCGAGCGCTACCCAAGGGTGCGCATCGCCTTCGGCGAGAGCGGCATCGGCTGGATCCCCTACGCCCTCGACCGCATGGACTTCGAGTGGGAGGACCGCTTCCACGACTTGGGCCTGAAGATGAAGCCCAGCGACTACTGGCGCCGGCAATGCAAGGCGACCTTCCAGTTCGACCGCATCGGCACCAAGCTCATCGACGACATGGGCGTGGAGACGCTCATGTGGGGCTCCGACTACCCGCACGGCGACGGCGTGTGGCCCGAGTCGTCCAAGTACATCGCGGAGCAGTTCGGCCATCTGCCCGCGGAGATCACGCACAAGATCACCTGCGAGAACGCGGGGAAGTTCTACGGCCTGATCAAATAGGTGAGGAGGACACCATGCGCTACGAGATGATCTCCGCGGATTGTCATCTCGATCTGTGCTGGCTGCCCACCGACCTCTTCACGTCCAGGGCTTCGGCAGCCTTCCGCGATCGCATGCCCTACGTCACCGACGGCCCCCAGGGCCCGGTGTGGGTGACGAAGAAGGGCGCGAGTCTCGGACACGTGAACGGCATGGGCTCGGGCGGCCGAGAGTACGTGCCGGGGCGCATCCACCGCGCGGACCGCATGGCGTCCACCGGCCTTTACGAGGACGGCAAGAAGGGCATCCGCCGTCTCACCGAGCCGGAGCTGCGCATTCGCGATCAGGACCTCGACGGAGTGCAGGGCGAGGTGCTCTACGGCATCCTCGGCGCCACCGGCCGCATGAACGACCCGGAAGCGACGGTGGAGGTGATGCGCATCTACAACGAGTGGCTCGCCGACTTCTGCTCCACGCACCCCGAGCGCTTCGCGGGCCTCGCCTCCATCCCCAACAATCCGATCGACGCGGCCATCGCGGAGGTCAAGCGCGTGGCCAAGCGTGGCGCGGTGCGGGGTCTCGACATCGCGAACTCACCCGACCTCAAGCCGCTCTGGGACCCGTACTGGAACCCGCTGTGGGACGCCATCGACGACTCCGGGCTGCCCTTGCACTTCCACACCGTCGGCACGCGACTGCCCGAAGGTCTCCAGCGGCTCGTCTTCCTCGGCTCCGACCTCACCCGCGCGGGGGGTGACGTAACAGCGGAGGAGAAGCGCCTCGCCCGCATGGCCTTCGCCACGCACATCACGGGATTCCAGATCAACATGGCCCAGATCCTCATGTCGATGATCTACGGCGGCGTGCTCGAGCGGTACCCGCGCATCAGGGTGGTGCTCGGCGAGGCGGGCATCGGGTGGATTCCGTACTTCCTCTGGCGCATGGACGGCGAGTGGGAGGACCAGTTCAAGGATCTCTCCCTGACCATGCCGCCCAGCGAGTACTGGCGCCGCCAGTGCTTCGCCACGTACCAGACGGATCCGGTGGGCCTCAAGCTGGTCAACGAGCTGGGCGCGGACAACATCATGTGGGGCTCGGACTTCCCGCATCCCGACGGTATCTGGCCCGACTCGCGCGAGTACGTCGCGCGCGAGACGGCCCACCTGCCCGCCCACGTGCGGCGCAAGATCGTCTGCGAGAACGCGGCGCGGCTCTATAACTTCGCGGTTTCGGGGTGAGGCTCCCATGAAGATTCTCTTCGTTCCCAACCTGATCGTCTCCTCGCTGAGC
>Ga0326726_10007048_pt1 | contig 10077 bp, 8 predicted proteins | sample MHFenrmetagenome_2_FD_207603 | JGI IMG/M metagenome (GOLD analysis project Ga0326726, IMG submission 207603) | Lab enriched peat soil microbial communities from Michigan Hollow, Ithaca, NY, United States - MHF15MN | ecosystem: Environmental > Terrestrial > Soil > Wetlands > Peat | place: USA... | reverse complement strand
GCTGCTGTTGCTCGGTCAGTTCGTCCATAACTGCGTTAGGCGTGAGGCGATTGGTAAAGGCTAGAGGGGCGGTTCATCTATCGCCTCTAGTCTCGTGCCTTTCGCCATTTTTCCTTTTAGGTAAGCCTCGATGAACCCATCCAGATCGCCGTCCATGACGGCGGCCACCTGGCCCACTTCGTAACCGGTCCGATGATCTTTGACCATTTGATAGGGCTGGAACACATATGATCGAATTTGGCTGCCCCAGGCGATATCTTTCTTCTCTCCGACGATCGCATTGAACTCCGCTTCTTTCTTTTTGAGTTCCAGTTCATAGAGGCGCGCTTTCAGGACCTTCATCGCGCCGTTGCGATTTTGGAGTTGAGACCGTTCGTTCTGACATTGCACCACGATCCCGGTCGGCAGGTGTGTCATACGGATGGCTGTCTCGACTTTATTCACATTCTGGCCGCCGGCGCCGCCTGCCCGAAAGGTATCGATCTTGAGGTCTTTGTCTTCGATCACAAGGTCTATATCTTCGTCCACCTCGGGATAGACGAAGACCGAGGCAAAGGAGGTGTGCCGTCGTTTGTTCGCATCGAAGGGTGAAATGCGGACCAGCCGATGCACGCCTGCTTCGGCCTTTAGATAGCCATAGGCATAGGCACCTGTCACTAGCAGCGTCACGCTCTTTACGCCCGCTTCTTCTCCTGGAAGCAGATCCAGCGTTTCGACCTTGAATTTCTTGCTTTCGGCCCAGCGGACGTACATGCGAAGCAGCATCTGCGCCCAGTCCTGCGATTCTGTCCCGCCGGCGCCTGGATGGATCGCCACAATCGCATTGTTGGGGTCCAGTTCGCCCGAAAGCAGAAGTTCGAGCCGCAGGGCGGTGAGCTTTGACTCAAATTCATCCAGCTCGACCGTCAACTCCTTCGCGAGCCCGGCGTCGTCGCTTTCTTCTGCCAGCTCGAGTAACGCGCCCAGATCGTTCATTTTCCCATCGATGTCCCGCCACTGCTGGAGATCGTGTTCAATCGTGGCCTTCTTCCGTCCGATCTTTGCGGCCTTCTGAGCGTGGTTCCAAAAATCCGGCTGCGCCGTCTGCTGCTCCAGATGGGCTAACTCGGCTGTCATGCGAGCGAAGTCAAAGATGCCCCCGTAGTTCCGATACCAATTGTTCGACGGCCCGTACGCGATTTTTCACCTCATCCAACATGGAACGATCCTTTCTGCTTATATCGGCACTGCGTCAGGCTCAGACCCCTTGGTGCGGAGAAGGCCCAACAGGAACAAAAGCGCGCAGATTATAGCACAGCCGTAAGCAAACACATCGCCGTGCCGGCTGTAAAACGTATGTGGGCGCCAGACCTGCACTGTGGCTTTGACTGCCTGTTCCGTGAAGATCTGTGTCGCCTCGACAATGCGTCCGAACGGATCGATGAACCCGGAGATACCGGTGTTGGCGGAGCGCGCAAAGGCCAAATGATTCTCGACCGAACGAAACACCACCATTGAAAAATGTTGCGAGGCAGCTGAGGAAGAGCCAAACCAGGCATCGTTCGTCACGGTCACCAAGAACTCCGCCCCATTCGAGGCGAATTGCCGTACCAGGTTTGGAAAGATCACTTCGTAACAGATCGCCACTCCAAAGCTTATCGATCTCGGCGTCGTCCCTGCCTGGCTTGCAGCCGCAGAGCGAGGCTTTGCCGTCAATGTGAGGACGGTCGGACCAGTTCCAGCTTCGAAATCGCCGATCCCTTCCACCAATTTGTCGAGGAAGGACAGAAGCGAAGACTTGAGTGGAATGTATTCACCAAAGGGGACCAGATGTTGTTTGTCGTAGCGTCCCAATAGTTGGCCGTCGGGGGAGAGGAGATACGCACTGTTCAACAGATAGGGCCGCCGGTCCGGATAGAAGCGCAGGGCGGGGCTTCCAAATAGGATCGGCGCTTGGGCTCGATTGGCCAGTGCAATGAGTTGCAACTGATAGACCGGCTCACGCTCAAAGACGAATGGTGTTGCCGCTTCCGGCCAGATCACCAAATCTGTGGCACGGCCAAGCTGTTCCGTCAGCCGCTCAAAGCGTGCGAGCGTCTGCTCTCGATAGGCGGTATCCCACTTCACTGCCTGATCGACGTTCGGCTGCACCACTCCCACGCTGATGGATGATCGGGGAATATCAGAAAACGGCCCTTCAGATAACGTTGCCAGGCCATATTCCCACGAGAGCGTCACCAGCAACGCCGCCATCGCCGCAAGTTCCCAGGGGAGCCGTGCCGGGAGGAATCCGCGGGACAGCGGCATCAGCCACATCAGAAATTCAGCCAGCGCGACATTCACCAGCACAATGAGGAACGAAACCCCGTATACCCCCATGTGGTCCGCAATCTGAATGATCTCAATCTGGCGATATTGAGAATAGCCGAGGAGGCCCCAGGGTAATCCGCTCAGCGCATACGTCCGGATCAGTTCGAGGGTGACCCATAAGCAGGGGAAGGCAAAGTGACCGTAGCGAGGAATCATGGTCCGAAACCATACGGCCCCGGCAGAATAGAGACCGACATACAAGCCGAGATAGGCCGTGAGCAGCAGCATGATGCCATAGCTGATCGCCAGCGGGACCTTGCCGTAGGTGTTCATGGCGGTGACCACCCAGGACATCATCCCCGTAAAGGCAATGGTGCCGGATAGCCAGCCGATCCAAAACGCCTGTGCTTTGGTCTTGCCGTCCAACGCCCAATGTAACGGCACGAGGGCGATCCAGGCCAACAGTCCGAGATCGGATTTCGGAAAACTCAGCGGGAGGAACAGTCCGCTCGCGCCGGCAAGAACGAGTGAACGCGCGAGGGAATGGGTCATGAACCGCACCTTAGCGAAAGCCGGAGATGGATGCAACTTCCGGCTTAGCAGGATGCTGAAAAAGTCAGCCAGCAGCGTTCTCGCATCGTTCAGACCCTCAACGGGGACCCAGCCGCCTCACTCACTCGGCGGCGCGCACAGACGTGGTGCTCCTTATTCATCGCACCGTGCGCCCCAGAGGGTACGCCTCGGGTCTTCACTCGCTGCGGCCTTACTGGACAGCCTTTTTGAGCATCCTGCAAGAGTGTGCGCTTGTTGTGCCACACGGGGAGCCGATGAAGTGCTAGCGTGCCAACATAGTTTTCCGCAGTCAGTTAGACAGGATCTGCTCGCCCATACGCCGTCATGGCCAAACCGACAGATTATGGGTTGACGGACGCCTGATGAGCACCTATAAGTATGAGTGACAATCCGGCTTTCGTGCCCGCATGAAGCCCGTGGAGTCTGGGTCTGCACAAGGTGATTGCGATAGACCATTCTGACCCTGACGAAACGATGCGATCATTGATCACGATTAATTGGAGGCTATGCCATGGATCGAAGAGTTATCAGCCTGTACATGAGTTTGGGTCTCATGCTGCTGTTTGTGGGATGTGCTGGTAAGACCGTTTCCTCCTCGTCCGGGGATGCAGCCTCACAGGGAGGGCAGACCAAGAGCGAGCAGATCCAGCCCGATGCGATCAAGATGGTACCGCAGGAGCGTTCGTTCGACCGGCCATCCGGCAGCACACCGGTCAATCCTGCGCTCGCGCGGAGCACGGATTCCGAGAACAGTGTATTGGGCGACGTGTTCTTCGACTACGACCGGTTTCAAATCCGCAAAGATGCCATGCCGCTGTTGGACGCCAATGCCGGATGGCTTCGCGCCAACGGGAATACGACCGTGCTGATCGAAGGCCATTGCGATGAACGTGGCACCGTGGCGTATAACCTTGTGTTAGGCGAGAAACGGGCGCGAGCCACCAAGAAGTACCTTCTGGATCTCGGTGTCGCAGCCTCGCAGCTTCAGATTACGAGTTATGGAGAAACGAAGCCCTTCTGCAAGCAACAGAACGAAGACTGTTATCAACAGAATCGGCGCGCACACTTCGTGACGAAGTAAACATAGTACGTGTCACCGGAAATCTGCCATCTGTGTCTGACACGAAGGAGGATTATGTGAGCCACCATCACGTCCGCATTGTAGGAATAGGACTTCTCGGGATCATCTTCGCGGCTGGCTGTGCAGGCAAAGGCGAGCGCATCGATCTGACAGTCCCCATCGTGAGCGGGGCCGGTGAAAAGGTCGTCGCGATGAGTTCCCCGACCGTCGCAATTCAGCCGTTCGAGGACCATCGCACCGACCGATCTCGTCTCGGTACCAGACATCACCTTTGGGGCGGGGAGAGTCACTTCGGCCTTTCCAACGGCACCCTCAGCGAGGCCACAGCACAGGCCTTCGCCGACTATCTCAAAGGAAAAGGCTGGAACGCGACCGTCGCCGAGGGCAACAGAGCAGCCGGGGCAGACATGACTATCACCGGCACACTGATCGATGTCGGTGTGGATGCCACAAGCGGCATCGGACAGACTACTCTTAACGCCAAAAACCGGATCCTTGTCCAAGTACAGAACCACGCTGACGGCAGTCAAGTCCGGGAGACTCTCACCAGTACCGGAGCCAGCCAGGTCTTCTGGTTCAATCCGGAGGATGCCCAGGACTTGCTCAATGAATTGTACAACAAGAGTTTCGAAAAATTTGTGACCTACACCAAGATCGACGGCAAAATCCTCAAGCTCCGGTGACGGAATTCTCCAGTCCTGCGTGGAGCGACCTGCGAGATGCGGAATCTGGTTCCGTCACATTGCTTCTGAATCGTACTCGAGACAGGAACTTTGTAAGGAATATGGAACGGCGACAACACCGGCGGGTGCCGGTACAGCTGCAGGGATTTCTTTTAGGAAACTCGCATGAGACCGAAGCGGTTACCCTGGACCTCTCAGTCGGCGGCGCCAGGTTCGATTGCGACCTCGAAGTCTACCCCGGCAAGATCATCCGTGTGCGGTTGGTCATTCCGGGCGCGGAGGAACCGCTTTCGATCGATGAAGGGCGCGTGCAATGGGTTGAAGGAGATACATTCGGTGTCTCGTTTCAAAGTGTCAGGCCGGACGAACTCGATGAACTCGAACAGCTTATCGACGAGTTTGAAGAAGCCGAAGGCGGTGGTCATGCATAATGAGCCAATCCTTGACTCGTCCGCATCGGAAGAATATCGTATCGCTGTGGGGGGAGCTTAACGCCCCGAGGGAATATGGTTCATAAGGGGGTCGAGCGTCGGGATGGTGTGCAAGCCCAGCTTGACTGGGAAGCCTAAAGTCCCGCCAAGATCTCCGCCGTACCTAGCTGTCCTCGGCAGGTGCGCGCTCCTCCCACCCTAATCTCCCGCTCATTCCGGTCGGTGGTTTTCCCCGGCACAAAACCCCGCCATGGGCTGCAGCGATCCTCTCATTCCTGTGAAGAGGTCCGCTGCGCCAACTGCACCGCTAGAGTTGGGAGCGCGGGTTTGATGATGGACACAATCTGCGCACAATGCCTGTTGGATGTCGTCACACGATTGATGTGAGAGGATGAATGGCCACACACAAGCCACCTGCATCTGCGTCCAAGAAATCAGATCCCCGTGCAGTCTCGGCAGTGACAGCGGCGGAGATGGGCGCGCGACAGCGCGAAATTTCCGTCTCCGAGTTCTTCACCAAGAACCGGCATTTACTCGGTTTCGACAACCCGCGCAAAGCTTTGCTGACCTGTGTCAAGGAAGCGGTCGACAACGCCTTGGATGCCTGTGAGGAATCGGGGATTCTGCCTGAGGTCACGGTACGGCTGGATGTCGTGGCTATTGGGTCTTCAACTGTGCCACCCGCAAGTCAGGCGACACGCTTTCGAGTGACGGTGACCGACAACGGCCCAGGAATCGTCCGTCAACAGATCCCTAGAATCTTTGCAAAACTCTTGTACGGCTCCAAGTTCCATCGCCTGCGCATGAGCCGAGGCCAGCAGGGGATCGGTATTTCAGCGGCAGGCATGTACGGCCAGCTGACGACCGGTAAACCGGTACAGATTATCTCGCGTACCGGTCCCAAAGCCTCGGCGCATTACTTCGAGGTACAGATTGATACGAAAAAGAACGAACCTCTGGTCCATGAGAATAAGCAGATCACGTGGGAGCAGCCCCGCGGCACACAGGTCGCGATCGAAGTCGAAGGCCGCTACCAGAAAGGTCGCGCTTCGGTGGACGAGTATCTTGAGCAGACGTCTATTGCCAATCCGCACGTGAAGCTCATCTATCAAACGCCGGAAGGCGAGACAAAGGAATATCCACGCGTCTATCACGAACTGCCACCCTCGCCGAAGGAAATCAAGCCCCATCCCTATGGCATCGAGTTCGGAATGTTCCTCAAAATGCTCCAGGAGGCCAAGAGCCAGACCCTTTCAGGCTTTCTGTCGAGCGATTTCTGTCGGGTGGCGCCTGCGCTTGCGGAAGAGATGTGTAAAACGGCGAAGGTCTCCCCCAAGGCGAAGCCCAGGGACATTCGTGGCGCCATTGCCGAAAAGCTGTATCACATCATTCAAGCGACGAAGATCATGGCGCCGCCGACCAATTGCCTTTCGCCGATCGGTGAGAAGGCGATCCTTTCAGGCATTTACAAGCAGATCAAAGGAGAGTTCTATACCGCAGTGAGCCGGCCTCCCTCCGTCTATCGTGGCAATCCCTTCATCATCGAAGCTGGGCTGGCATTCGGCCAAGCACCGGACAGCGCGGCGAAACCTGAAAAGCCGGTACAGCCGCTGGCGGAGGGAGAACAGGAAGAGGGAGGCTCGGAACTAGCGCGTGTGATTCGATACGCCAACCGGGTGCCGCTGCTGTATCAGCAATCCGCCTGTGCGATCTTCAAGGGGGTGCTTGCCACAACCTGGCGTAACTATGGAATCAGCCAATCACGCGGGGCTCTGCCGGCCGGACCCATGGTCATCTTCGTGCATATTGCGTCCGTCTGGGTTCCCTTTACCAGCGAGTCCAAAGAAGCGATCGCGGAGTATGACGAGATCCATAAGGAAATCACTCTCGCACTCCGCGAGTGCGGGCGTCGGCTTGGGCTATTCTTGCGTCGCCGCGAGCGGGCGGCGAGCGAATTCCGGCGTCGAAATATCTTCGAACTCTATATCGAGGAAGTCGCCGAAGCCTGTAACCGGTTGAAAGGCGGAAAGCTACCCACCGAGAAGTTGAAAGCACAGCTGCAGAAAATTGCCTCCTCGCGGACCGGCGGCATCAAGACAGAGGAAACACTCGGCAAGACAGGCGCAGGACCGGAAGGCCTGCCGCACTCCATCATTGTCACTGCTCAAGGAATTGATGGAGATGTCCCGCCGACGCTTGACGTATCACGTACTGTTGCGTCGATAGCCGACATTCCAGGCGAAATACACATCGAAGAGCAGCGGCCCTTCTCGAAACCGGGACGGAAGCAACCTACGAAGGTGATGACTGGTAAGAAAGTCATCGGCAATGCCGCAACCGTTCCATCGTTCTCCAAGAAGGGCTCCTCCTTACAGCAACGAGCAGGCGTGGTTCGTACAGGTCGTACGCCTCACCTGACACGGAAGAAGACATAGGACGACGCATGGCGAAAATGAAATTAACAAAGATTGGGGCGGTCCAAAAAAAATTGATCGGGCTGGCCGATCTGGTCATCACAGCCGCGCAACGGGCAAAAGATCCGACGATGGCGATCCCGATTCGGGCCCTTTCGAACGTGACCTTCAATGAACGCAAAGGCCTGCTCGAAATGGGTGACAAAAAGCAGGCGCGTTCATTCTTCAACGTGGGCATGGCCAAGAAATTCATGCAGACCATGTTGGTTGCGGATGCCCTCTCAGAGCTGCAGCGCGCGGAACTGACGACCTCACTCAGAGAGATCTACTATCGGACCAAACATACCATTCAAGACTCGCACGAGAATACGTTCGACACCCAGGATGAATCGGACCCGATTATCGAGGATCTCGAAGTGTCGCTTGTGGCGCTCCGCGAAGAGTTACATGTGCGCGCAGAGAACGGTGGAAGTGTCGTTGGCCCGCTCGTGCTCGGGGACGACGGCGATCGCGTGGACTGTGCCAAGCTGGGCAAAGGCGGTTATTCGGTTCCGTCGATCGTCGAGCCGGAGTATGTGGAGATCCGCCGCTGCACGGCGGACTTTGTTCTCTTGGTGGAGAAAGGCACGCAGTGGAACCGCCTTTCGGAGGATAAATTCTGGCGGCGCTATAATTGCGTACTGTTGACTGGGAATGGGCAGCCACCCCGTGGGGTTCGCCGTTTAGCGCGGCGATTGCACGAAGAGTATCGGCTCCCAGTTTATGTTCTGGTCGATAACGATCCCTGGGGGTACTATATCTACTCCGTCGTCAAGCAAGGCTCGATCAATTTGGCCTTTGAGAGTCAACGGATGGCGATTCCCAAAGCCAAGTTCATCGGGCTGTCCAGTGCCGACCCCGAACGGTACGAACTCCCGCGTAACGTTGGGATCAAGCTGAACGAGAAAGACATCGCCCGTGCGAAAGAACTGCTCAACTATCAGTGGTTTCAGAAACCAACGTGGCAAGCGGAAATCAAGCGAATGCTCGCGAGCGGGCTCAAGTACGAACTGGATGCCCTCGCCAACAAGGACTTCCAGTACCTGACGAAAAAATATCTTCCACGGAAACTGAAAGAGAAGGACTGGTTGGATTAGGCAGGCCAACCCTCTTCCATCGCACCATGCCGTCAGCCGCTAGTGTTCAGGTAACATCAGATAGAGCCCGATCACAATGATCGGCGCCATGACATACATCGCCTTCTTGCCAAACGCATCGTAGACGCCATAGATCAGGATTGCGCCCATGAAGGTGAAGTAGAGGGTTCCGATTCCTCGATACCCCCCACTTTCTTCCGCCAGGGCGAGCGCGGGCGATCCCAGGATCAGTATGGACAAAAAGGCTGCTAGTCGTTTCATCTCAGCCCCCTTCTAGTGTGATGGTAAGTCCGCATTGCGTCATATCACTGATGGCTACCGCGGCAGAGACAACACCGTCCTCTGTGTTTCGTGGATTAGGCGAAGCATGCTGCGCCTTCCAGAGCGAGAAGTCAAACGGAAGTCATCAGCAGGGCAAGGCCTAGCAGGCTGTGGAACACTTTGTGGCACTCGGGAACTTCATTGTTCAGTATGTTTGGAAGGAATGACAGGGACACATTGTGCAGGATGCCCCCAAAGGCCGTTCAGCAAGGCCGCAGCGAGCGAAGTGGCGAGGAGGTACGTACCGCATCGTGGGGCCGTTCGCCCCTAGAATGGATCTTGGCGAACGGATAAGCCCCTCCAGTGCTTCCTATTTCCGAAAAATCCTCGTTGAGCCTCTGAGCGATGCGAGAACGAAGCTGACGGGCTTTTTCAGCATCCTGCTATGATCGATAGCTTGCGTTGATGCGGACATAGTCAAACGACAGATCGGTTGTCCACATATGGGTTCGGTGACGACCTTGCCCAAGCCCCACGGTGATCGTAAATTCTTTTCGGCGAAAGACCTTCGCAATTCGGCGTTCAGCAGCGAGTCCGAGTCCAATCCCTCGCTGTACCATAGGGACCCCACCAAACCACAGGCTCAGCTTCGAAGGGGTAATCGGAACCCCGGCTCGTCCGATCGCCGCCATCACACGACCCCAATTGGCATCCTCGCCAAACAGGGCGGTTTTAACCAAGTTCGAGGTTGCAATGGTTTGTGCTACCTGCCGTGCCTTCGCTACGCTGGCTGCTCCGGTCACCTCAATATTCACCACCTTGGTGACACCCTCTCCATCGCGACAAATCGCCAATGCGAGTGCCTGGCAGGCTTCTGTCAGGAGCAGCAGGAACCGCCGAAAGGCAACCGTGCCTTCTTTGATCGTGCGGTTATGAGCCATCCCGTTCGCCATACACAGGACGGTATCGTTCGTGCTCGTGTCTCCATCGACCGAGATGCAATTGAATGACTCATTGACCGCCAGAGTGAGGGCCTGTTGGAGGGCGCTTCTCGTGATCGATGCGTCTGTGGTGAAATAGGCGAGCATCGTGGCCATGTTGGGATGGATCATTCCAGAGCCCTTGGCCATTCCGCCGATGGTAATCAAGCGATTGCCGATCGTGTCCTGAAGGGCAATGGATTTAGGACGGATGTCGGTTGTCATGATC
>Ga0326726_10007047_pt1 | contig 10078 bp, 7 predicted proteins | sample MHFenrmetagenome_2_FD_207603 | JGI IMG/M metagenome (GOLD analysis project Ga0326726, IMG submission 207603) | Lab enriched peat soil microbial communities from Michigan Hollow, Ithaca, NY, United States - MHF15MN | ecosystem: Environmental > Terrestrial > Soil > Wetlands > Peat | place: USA... | reverse complement strand
ATCCTGAAAGGTCACGCCGCGGGGTGCCGTCGTCGAGTCGGCACAACGGCTAGCGCCTTCGGCCGGAGGCTTCGCCGTCGACCGATTGGACGATCGGGTCGCCGGTCTCGATATTTCACGAGGCATCCCCACGAGGCGGCATCGGCGTCATGAAGTGGAAGCAGAACGGCACCGTCATCCTGCTCGCCGCCGCGCTCGCGGGGGTCGCGTACGGCATCTACCGGACGGGGCGGCCGGACAAGGTTGCGCTTCCGTCGACGACGCGGCGCGGTCCATCCGACCGCTCGATCACCGTCGACCAGGGCTCGTTGATCACCGCCGAGCGGCTGGTTCGCCTGCCGACCATGTCCGACGAGCGAACGTTCGCCGCCGACGCGCTCCGTCTCGCCGATCAGGAAATGGACCTCGCCTTCGCGCAGGCCGTTCGCCAGATGTCGAACCAGCAGCGACCGCTGTCGGCCGAAGCAAAGGAGATCAACGACCAGCTTCAGCGCGCGCTCCAAGCGCTCGCCTCGGACCAGACGCAGGTGATCGCCCTCACCGCGGCGCTCGCCAAGGCCAAGCCTGCGGACGCGCAGGCGATCGGCGACCGGCTCGACCTCGTGAAGGCGCAGGCCGCGCTCGATCAGGACGAGGTCGACGACGCACGACAGGATCTCCGTCGCGCGGGCGGCGATCCGCAGGGACGGATGCAGGAGATGATCGCCGAGCACGACGCGGCGTCGCGCAGCTCCGACAGCGTGCGCGTCGTGATCACGCCTCCGACCGAGCCGCGCGGACTCATTCGCCGTCTCCAGGCGCTGCAGGCGCTCTACAACAAGCAAGCGTCGCTCGAGCAGGCGAAGACGGCCGCCGACTCCCTCGCCGGCGTGTTCAAGCAGCGACACGATCGCATGGAGGCGCGAGCGGCCGCGAGGCGCGATTCGGTCGTCGCGCACATCAGCCATGATTCGTCCGCCGCGCTCCTCGCCGAGACGCGTCGCCAGGCGTTGAGCGAAAAAGCGCGCGCGACGCTCGACCAGCGCGTCGACAACCAACTCAAACTGTCGGACGTCTACGCCGGTTGGATCACGGTGATCGGCGCGCAGGAGCGTGCGCAGGTCAATCGGGCGCTTCGCGCCATCGCGATCATCCTCGCGATCGCGCTCATCGGCCTCCTCGTCGGGCAGTGGATCGAGCGGATCGTCGCGCGTAGGACGATCGATCGGCGGCGCACTCAGACGCTCTACATGGTGACGCGCGTCTCGCTCCAGGTGATCGCCGTCCTCCTCATCCTCCTCGTCATCTTCGGTGAGCCCGACAATCTCGGCACGTTCCTCGGCTTGGCCGGCGCGGGGCTCACCGTCGCGCTCAAGGACTTCATCATCGGCTTCCTCGGCTGGTTCGTGTTGATGGGCAAGAACGGCATCCGCATCGGCGACCTCGTCGAGATCAATGGGGTGACCGGCGAAGTCGTCGAGCTGGGACTGTTCTACACGGTGCTGCTGGAAACCGGCGCATGGACCGAGGCCGGGCACCCCACCGGGCGGCGCGTCACCTTCACGAATGGCTTCGCGATCGAGGGGCACTACTTCAACTTCTCGACGTCCCGCCGCTGGCTGTGGGACGAGCTTCATATCGTGGTGCCATCCGGCCACGATCCGCACCCGATCGTCGAGGCGATCAGGCACGAGCTCGAGGAATCGACGGCCGAGAGCGCGCGGCAGGCGGAGGCGGAGTGGAAGGCGGCGCGGAAATCGCCGCAGGTCGCCACGATCGCGGCCAGTCCGTCGATCCACCTCAAGCCGGTCGGCGGTGGCGTCGAGATCGTCGCGCGCTACATCACCGACGTCGCGGAGCGTGAGGAGTTGCGGGCCCGGTTATATCACACGGCAGTGGACATGCTCGGCGGAGTACCGGCGGCGAGCGCCGGCGCCAAAGCCGTGACGACCGTGCGATGACCGTTCGCTCCAGGAAGGAGACCGGCCGCCGCCGGCTTGCGAGTGTCCAGCTTCGCCGAATTCTTCGTAGCTAGTATCAGGGGGCCCTCTGCACCGGGAAACCCGCGCCCTCGAACACTTTCCGTTTTCGGAACCTGCAATGACCAAGTTCGCCAACATCCTCGGGACCGTGGGCAACACGCCCTCCGTCAAGATCAACGCCCTCGCGCCAGCCGGCATCGATCTCTATGTCAAGATCGAAGCATTCAATCCCCTCGGCTCGGTGAAGGATCGGCTTGCGCTCGGCGTCATCGAGGACGCCGAACGGCGCGGCACGCTCAAGCCCGGCCAGACCGTCATCGAGGCAACGAGCGGCAACACGGGCATTGGCCTGGCGATGGTGTGCGCGGCAAAGGGCTACCCGCTCGTCGTCACCATGGCCGAGAGCTTCAGCATCGAGCGCCGCAAGCTCATGCGCTTCCTTGGCGCGAAGGTCGTCGTCACGCCCGCCGCCGAGCGAGGCACCGGCATGGTGAAGAAGGCCGAAGCGCTCGCGAAGAAGAACGGGTGGTTCCTCACGCGGCAGTTCGAGAATGAGGCGAACGCCGACATGCACTCGCGCACCACCGCGAAGGAAATCCTCGCCGACTTTGCCGGCTCGCGCCTCGACTACTGGGTGACCGGCTTCGGCACCGGCGGTACGCTCAAAGGCGTGGGTCGCGTGCTCCAGAAGGAGCGGCCGGAGACGAAGATCGTCCTCTGCGAGCCGGCCGACGCGGCGATGGTGACGAGCGGTGCCCCACAGCCGCATCGTGAGGACGGCGCGCCCACGGCGAGCCACCCGTCGTGGAATCCGCATCCGCTCCAGGGTTGGAGCCCGGACTTCATCCCGAAGCTCACGGCCGACGCGCTGGCGATGGGCTTCGTGAGTCGCGTCATCACCGTCCCGAATGCGGAAGCGATGCACTGGAGCCGTCAGCTCGCGCAGCGGGAAGGGATCTTCGTCGGCGTCTCCGCCGGCGCCACGTTCGCGGGCACGCTCAAGCTGTGCGCCGACGTGCCGAAAGGCTCGACGGTGCTGTGCATGCTGCCCGACACGGGCGAGCGCTACCTCAGCACGGCGCTCTTCGCCGACATTCCGGTGGACATGAGCGACGAAGAGAAGGCAATCGCCGCATCCTTGGGGTGAGCGGCGTCAGGCTCCGTCCGACGGCGGAGCCTCGTGGAATTCGTTCACGGCGTCGGCGTGCTTGAAGCAGAGAATCGTCGATGCAGCCGACGCGCGCGGACGGTGCACCGTTCCGGCGGGCACGGTGACGAGTTGCCGCGGCCCGACCGTCACCGTGCCCCCGTCGTATAGATCGAGCGCCAGCTCACCGTCGAGGACGAAGAAGAGCTCGTCGGTCGTCGGATGCGAGTGCCAATTTCCCTCGCCCGCGTACACGGACAAGCGAAGCTGACTCTCGTTGATGCGCCCGATGACCCGGCTCGGGAAACCGGGAGCGAGGCTCGCCGCTTCGTCGACCACGTCGACGACGGCGAGCGGACTCGCCTTCACCAGCACGGATCGATCGCCTTCGGAATGATCGGCCGAGTCGGGGTGGTCGGCAACGGGCTCGTAGGAGCCGCCACTCTCGGGTCGGTAGCACCGCCCTTGATCGTCTCGGCTTCCGAGTCCGTCACCGCGGGCTCCGGAAGATCAGGGAGCGTCTCGTCGTCGCGATGCTGTTCCGTGCTCATTGAAGATCTCCCTGCGTTGAGGAGAACGGCGTCCGGCTGGGGTCGATCATTATGTGCACGAAGGCTCGCCCGGGAAAGGCCCGTCAGATGTTTGCCGGGGCTTTGTGTGCTGCGCGGTCGGACATCGCCCGACGCGACTCCGGCCAAAGTCGGACGGCCGTTTCGCGCGCCTCGTGTATCGTCGAACGAGAGGCATCTCTGACCAGTCACACCTTGCTCGGCGACGCGCCGGTGCCGCGATTCACGCTTTTCGTCAACAGTGAGACGCACGACATCGACGTGCCGGCAGGCACGTCGCTCCTCGGCGTTCTGCGCGACGACCTCTCGCTCACCGGCACGCGATTCGGCTGCGGCCACAGCGGGTGCGGCGCGTGCTATGTGCTCGTTGGCGACGCCGCAACGCCGTCATGCACGATCCCCGTGGAGGACGTCGTCGGCAAGGAGATCACGACGATCGAGGCGCTCGCGCGCGAGGGCGAGCTGCACCCGGTGCAGCGCGCTTTCGTCGATGAAGACGCGATGCAGTGCGGCTACTGCACGACCGGAATGATCATCTCGTCCATCGCGCTCCTCGCGCGCACGCCTTCTCCCAGCGAGGACGAGATCCGCGCCGCGCTCGCGCCACATCTCTGCCGATGCGGCGTCTACGGCCGCGTGATTCGCGCTGTGCAACGGGCCGCGCGGCTGATGTCGAACGACGCGGCGCAGGACACCGTCCGACTGGTGGTGCGATGACTGCGCCCGCGCAGCAGCGACCACAGTGGCCCGAGCGACCGCCTGACCGGCTCGAACAGCGGATCGTGGTCGAGCGAAACGGGACGATCGTCGCGCGCTCGGGAAAGGTCGAGTACGGCCAGGGCATTCGCACCGGCTTCGCGTTGATCGTCGCCGAAGAGCTCGCCGTCCCCGTCGAGCGCGTGCGCATCGAGCTCGGCGAGACGAGCACGGTCCCGTGGGACATGGGGACGTTCGGCAGCATGTCCACGTCCGTCGACGGCGCCCTGCTCCGTGCCGCTGCCGCGTTCGCGCGGCACATCCTCATCGACCGTGCAGCGTTGCGTTTCGGGGTTCCCGCCAGCGCTCTCACGGTCCGTGACGGCATGGTCGTCGAGCCCGGCGGCCGGCGCATGTCTTTCATCGATCTCACCGCGGGTGATCCGCTCTCCGGCGAGGTGCCGTCGGAACGGATCGAGCCGCGTCTGCCGGCGCCGCTCATCGACGCGCCCACGCGAGTCGAGGCGCGCGATATCGTCACGGGTAGCGCTTGCTATGTCGCCGACGTGCGGCTGCCAGGCATGTTGCGAGGGCATGTCCTCCGGCCGCCTGCGCCCGGCGCGCGAGTGGTGAGCCTGGCCGATGCAGCGGCTCTCGCCATGCCCGGCGTCGCCGCCGTCGTCCACGAGGACGACTTCGTCGGTGTCGTCGCGGAACGCGACGAGCAGGCGGTGGCGGCGATCGATTCACTCGACGTTGCGTGGAGCACGCCGCATCCGAAACACAGTGGCGACGTGAGCCTCGCTCTGGTCGAGACGCCCCACGCCCACCAGGCGTTCGGCGGCGCCGCACGAATATTGGACGCGGAGTATCACCTCCCTCACATCGCTCATGCGTCGATCGGTCCCAGTGCCGCCGTCGCTCACGTTCACGATGGAAGCGCCGATCTCTACGTCGCTACGCAACGGCCGTTTGCCCTTCGCGACGCCGCGGCCGAGATGCTTGGCATCGCGTCCGACCACGTGCGGGTCCACCCACAAACGATGAGTGGGTTGTACGGGCGCGGAAACATGGCTGACGCCGCGATCGACGCGCTGCGACTCTCGCGCGCCGTTCAACGACCGGTGCTCGTCCAATGGACGCGAGCGGAGGAGTTTCGGGACAGCCCCCACCGTCCCGCTCTCGATGCCCGGGTTCGCGGTGCACTCGACGACGCTGGCCGAATCGTGGCATGGGAGTACGAAGCGTGGACGAATCCGCACACCTACGGAGACGCGATCGGGCCGCCGCAAATGGTGGCGATGACGGCAGGTCGCTGTGCGGTGCCGCCGTACACGCTCGGCGCGACGAACGTCGTACTGCACGTCACGCCAGGCGCCGTACGCACCGGCGCCTTCAGGTCGCTCGGCGCAGCGCCGCACGTTTTCGCGATCGAATCGTTCATCGACGAGCTGGCGCGCGCGTCGGAGCAGGATCCGATCGACTTTCGACTCCGGCACATCGAGGATGAGAGGCTGCGCCGCGTTCTCGAAGTGGTTCGTGAGCGCAGCGGATGGACGAACCGCCCGCGCCGCCGGTTCGGCGGGTGGGGCGTCGCGTGCACCGTCTATAATGGAACGTACGTCGCTCAGGTGGCGGCGATCTCCACGAACGACAATCAGGAGCATCGCGTCGACAGCGTCTGGTGCGCCGTCGACGCGGGGCGTCTCGTCCATCCGGACGGAGCGCGCAACCAGATCGAGGGCGGTATCCAGCAGGCCGCGAGCTGGACGATGCTCGAGGCCCTGAGCGTCGACGGCACCGGCGTGATGACGCGCGGCTGGCGAGACTACCCGATCGCCACGGCGGAGGACGCGCCACGGAACATCGACGTCGAATTCGTCGACGCGCCCCCGCGCCCATCGACCGGCGTCGGCGAGCCGGGCTCCGTTCCAACGGCCGCGGCGCTCGCCAACGCGGTGTTCGATGCGTGCGGCGTCAGGGCGCGACAGCTTCCGCTCTTGCCGCCGCGGGCACTCGCTTTGCGCACACATCGCGCGCAGGCATTCTGACTCTCGAACAGCGCGCTTGACGGGCGCGGGACGGTGTGAGATGGCGGAACAGAACATCTCGGGCAAGCGTGTGGCGATTCTCGCGACGGACGGTGTGGAGCGAATCGAGCTCATCGAGCCCAGGAAAGCGCTGAACGCGGCCGGAGCGAGCACCACGGTGGTCTCGCCGAAGTCCGACTCTATCAAGGCCTGGGAGCACGATCACTGGGGCGACGACATCGACGTCGATCTCCCGCTCGACGAGGCGCGAGCCGACGACTTCGACTCGCTCGTCCTGCCGGGTGGCGTGATGAACTCGGATCGCCTCCGTCTGGACAAGAAAGCCGTGGAATTCGTCCGGAAGTTCTTCGAGGCCGGGAAGCCCGTTGCCGCCATCTGCCACGCCCAGTGGCTACTGGTCGAGGCCGGCGTCGTCCGAGGCAAGACGCTCACCTCATGGCCGTCGCTCGAGACCGACATCCGGAACGCCGGCGGCGACTGGGTCGATCGCGAGGTCGTCGTCGATGAAGGGTTGGTGACGAGCCGCAAGCCCAACGACCTTCCGGCGTTCAACCGCAAGATGATCGAGGAGATCGGCGAGGGGATCCACGCCGGCCAGCGTGCGTCCGCGCGAAGCACTCGCTTCGCCGGCACCGATCTCGAGGCGCGCTAGGCGCTTAGTCATCCCGAGCGAAGCGAGGGATCTGCAGTTCACCTGCAGATCCTTCGCTTCGCTCGGGATAACTAAACCCTAGAGACTGCGCGGGCTCCGAACGGTGATTCCCTCGATCTCCTCCGGCCTGCCCGACTCGACCGCCACGGTGATCACGAAGTCGTCCTTGCACGCACGCAGAACGAGGTTCGCGAGCCCCTTGTCGGTCGCTCTGAATCGCCGCCGGGCTTCGTTGGTATCGAGGACGAATCCCTCGAACTCTCCGAAGGCGCCGAACAGCACCTCCACCACCTTTCCGGTGATGTGCCGCTCGTGCTCCTTGCCGTTCTTCCCTTCACCGCGCGGCGACGGCAGCACCTGCTCCGGGTGACCACCAAGTGCCTTCACTCGGTCCGCGATCAGATCGACGTACCGTCCGAACACCGGCGACCACCGGTTGTCCAACGGAATGCTCTGCCGGATCCACCGTAGCACGGACAGCCGGCGCTCCTCGGGAGCGAGGAGCACTTCCTTCGTGCGCACCGGGATCGACACCTGGAACGATCCTACGATCCGCCGCCAGCGCACGACCGGGTTCTTGGCCACCGCTTCGGCCCCGTCCGGACGACCGACGATTCGCTTCCCGGCCGCGTTCGATACCTGACGTACTACGACCTTGAACGCCTCGCCCTTTCGCACCGTCGGCGGCAGGTTCACCGTCAAGAGGCCCGGGAGATTGGCGCCCGCCCCGGGTGGAATCGGAACGTACGTGACGCCCTGAGCCGTGCACGACACCGTGTGACCGTCGACCGCCTGCAAGTGATGCGACGAATACATCTCGTTCGCCATGTCGATGATCTGCGCAGAGTCCGCTCCCGGGATGTACAGCGTCGCGTCCGTGCCGCGCGGCAACGATCGCCAATCGATCAGCAGCTCGTCCGGCGGGAACGTCGACGGCTGGTTCGCCGCGCCCCGGCGAACCTCGAACGTATTGGGAATCATGTGCGACGCCGGCGCGCCCGGGTTGTCGGATTCGACGATCGACAGGTTGCGCTGCGCCAGCTTGTCGGACGAGCCGGGCGACGCGCCGTTTCCGATCGGATCCGGATCGAACGCGATCTCCGCGACGAGACATTGGTGCACGCCTCGAACCAGCTCCTGAATCGTCTTCAGCGACGCGGCCGCGAACGGCCCGTCGAGCGGCGACGGCGAGATGGGGAACCGCGTCGGCGACGCCTGGTTGATGTCCAGCCAGCAGCCGAAGTAGGCGTGCACCTCGTTCCCGGTTCCGTCGTGGACGATCGTCTGCACGTTCGGCGCGTCGGTCTGTGTATTCATGCTCTGCGACGTCGTATCGACACGCGGCGTGGCGAAGCACGGAATGGTCGTGACCTCACCGCCCACGATGCCGAGCAACGGAATCGTGACGCCCGCCTGTCCCCCGCGCCGATAGGTCGTCGTCGCGTTGAAGTCGGTCGACGTGGTGGACGCCGGGAACAGCCGGAAGAACGTCCGCACGCTGGTCGCGTCGGCGATCAACGACCGGAAACGGACCCGCGCGACGGCGAAGTTGAACACGTTGGTGCCGTTCACCGCCTCCGACAGCTCGAGGTGCGACGCGTTCTCGTCGATCAGAATGTCGTCGAACGTCTGTCCGCCGGACGTTCCGCCGTTGAGATTCGCGATCACTTGCTGGATGTACGTCGGCGCATCCGCCGACGACGTACCCATCGTCGCGCCGAATCGCGTGTCGCCCCCGTTGAGCTGGAAGACGCGCACGTCGGTGCTGAGCCACGAGGTCGGTCCGTCCACCTCATACGGGTTCGGCTCATGGATGAGCTGCATGATCGCGCTGGCCTGCGCCGTGAGCACCGGCGCCGTTCCGCTCGATACCGTGGTGTTGAGCGTCACCGGCGTCACACCGCCGACTGCGGGCGGGAAGCCGTTGGAGTTGGTGAAGGTGACTCGATACACCCACGTGAATCGCTGGATGCCGCCGCCCAACGCCGGGTCCTCGGCGACGAGCGACGTGGGGCTCACCGACATGCCCGCCACCGCCGGCGACAGCGAGACGGTCGGCGCGACGTTCGGCGTCCCGACCAGCGTCGCCGCGGTGATGCCCAGCTGCGCCGGCGTGTAGCCGTCGACGGCGAGGTAGAACGCCGCCTCGATGTTTCCAGGATTGCCGAGCGCCAGCAGCGCGTCGACCTCGTCCTTGCCGAACGTGCTCCGGTCGAGTACGAACGTGGCGGCCGGCAGCAGCGACGGCAGCGGATTCGCGACGTCGACGACGCACGTCGTGGCTCCGCTCGTGTTCATGTCGTGCCACTTGCTGTACATCTGCTGCACGGTCCACGTGTTCGGACCGACGGTGATCGTCCCGCTCGCCCCGTTGCAGATGTCGCCGTTCTCCGACTCGAACGGCGTCACGAGGTCCACCCACCCCGTGAACGGCTGCGGATCGGAGAACATCTCGGCGAGCTCGTGCGACGCGACCTGCGTCTGCCGCTGCTCCTGCGTTTGGGCCGTGTGGAGCGAGCAGGTCGAGTCGTCGGGGCAGGTGTTGGTGACACAGGTGGTAGTGAGCCCGGGGACGACCGCGAACGGGGCCGGGTTGCCGGCAGTGGTGGTGAAGAACTCGTGGAAGCCGAACGCGTTGTCGCTCGTGGCCTCGCACATCGCGATGCCGTCGGCGGTGTCGTTCACGCTCGTCGCATCGTCGAGGAACAGGATGTAGCAGGTCGCCGGGTCGGTCGGCTCCGGCACCTGGTTCGCGTTGATCGCGGTTTGGACGACGCCGTGAATGTCGCCGGCGCTGAGGTCGTTGTCGGGCGTCGCGACGAACACCGACCCGGCGAGCGTTCCGCTGGTGCCGCAGCCGTACTGCGACAGGATGTTCATGTACCGGCTGTTCAGCAGATCGGTGACGAACTGTTGGAGCCTGGTGGCCCGAGTCTGGTTCGCCGCGCTGGACCAGTCGCCGACGAAGAGCGCGAAGACCTTCGGCGTGTTGATGATCGCGC
>Ga0326726_10007046_pt1 | contig 10078 bp, 7 predicted proteins | sample MHFenrmetagenome_2_FD_207603 | JGI IMG/M metagenome (GOLD analysis project Ga0326726, IMG submission 207603) | Lab enriched peat soil microbial communities from Michigan Hollow, Ithaca, NY, United States - MHF15MN | ecosystem: Environmental > Terrestrial > Soil > Wetlands > Peat | place: USA... | reverse complement strand
CGCTCGAAGCCGAGCGCTGCAATCTGGTCGACTGAATAATCCTTCTCGATGAACGCCTCGAGGATCGGATCGAGCACGTCGTACGGCGGCAGCGAGTCGCTGTCTTTCTGGTTCGCGCGCAGCTCGGCGGTCGGCGCGCGCGTGATCACCCGCTTAGGGATAACGGGCTCGATCCCGTTGCGATAGGCAGCGAGCTGGTAGACGAGCGTCTTCGTGCAGTCCTTGAGCGGAGCGAAACCGCCGGCCATATCGCCATACAAGGTCGCATAACCGACGGCCATCTCGCTCTTGTTGCCCGTCGTAAGCAGCATCTCGCCGAGCTTGTTCGAGATCGCCATCAGCAGGACGCCGCGGCAACGCGCTTGGATGTTCTCCTCGGTCGCGTCTTGCGCCAAGCCCGCGAACACGCCGCCGAGCGTCGCGAGCGCCGTCTCGAACAACGGCTCGATCGAGAGCGTATCGAAGCGCACGCCGAGGCGGCGCGCCTGCTCGGCAGCATCCTCGGTGCTCATCTGCGACGTGAAGCGCGACGGCATCATCACCGCGTGCACGCGATTCGGACCGAGCGCGTCGACGGCGATCGCGAGCGTGAGCGCCGAGTCGACGCCGCCCGAGAGCCCAAGCACTACGCCGCGAAACCCGTTCTTCTCGACGTAGTCGCGCGTGCCGAGCACGAGCGCGCTATAGACGCGCGCGGCGAGCGACGGCAGCGGCGGCGGCGCGGCGCCGCGCGGCACGAGCTTGCCACCCTCGCGGTCGAGATCGACGGCGTAGAGGCCTTCCTCGAACAGCGGCGCGCGGAAGCGCACCTCGCCCGTGGCATCCACGACGACGGAGCCACCGTCGAACACGAGCTCGTCCTGCCCTCCGACCATGTTGAGATAGATCAGCGGCAACGAGTTTTCGGTCGCGCGCGTGGCGAGCACCTGCTCGCGCTGCCGCTGCTGCGTCATGTGGAACGGCGAGCCGTTGATCACTAGGATCGCCTGCGCGCCGGCCTCGGCAGGCGCACGGCACGGCTCGGGTAGCCAGACGTCCTCGCAAATGATCAGGCCTAAGCGGAAGCCGTCGAGATCGATCACCGTCGCGCCGTCGCCCGGCTGGAAGTAGCGCTTCTCGTCGAACACGGCGTAGTTCGGCAGCGCAATCTTACGGTGGTTGCCGAGGACCCGACCGTCGCGAATGAGCGCCGCGCTGTTGTAGATCGCGTCGCCTACGTATTCGGGATAGCCGAGGTACATCGCGATGCCGTTGACGTTGTCGCGAACCTTCGCGAACGCGGCCTCGACTCGTGCCCGCAAGCCCCGATGCAGCAGCAAATCCTCGGGCGGATAGCCGCAGAGCGTGAGCTCGGGGAAGAGCACGAGTTGGCAGCCGTGCTCGTCGCGCGCACGCGTTGCGTACTCGAGCACCTTGTTCGCGTTCGCGTCGATCGCGCCGACGCGAGTGTTCAGCTGGGCGAGACCGACCCTCACCGGAGCGCGTTGGCCATCGTCTCGCCAAGATCGGCGAGGGAGCGCACCGTGCGCACTCCGGCCTTCTCGAGAGCCGCGAACTTCTCCGTTGCAGTGCCCTTGCCGCCCGAGATGATCGCGCCCGCGTGCCCCATGCGCTTGCCCGGCGGCGCGGCGACGCCCGCGATGTAGCCGACGACGGGCTTCGAGACGTGCTTCGCGGCGTACTCGGCCGCCGCTTCCTCGTCCGAACCGCCGATCTCCCCGACCATGATGATCCCGCGCGTCGCGGGGTCGTTTTCGAAGAGCTCCAGGCAGTCGATGAAGTTCATTCCGCGGACCGGGTCGCCGCCGATGCCGACACACGTGCTCTGGCCGAGGCCGCGCAACGTCGTCTGATTCACGGCTTCGTACGTCAGAGTGCCCGACCGCGACACGATGCCGATCGAGCCCGGCTTGTGGATCGCGCCCGGCATGATGCCGATCTTGCACTGGCCCGGCGTGATGATGCCGGGGCAGTTCGGGCCGATCAGCCGCGTGCGCGTGCCGCGCAGCACGGCTTTCACCTTGATCATGTCGAGCACGGGCACGCCCTCGGTGATGCAGACCACGAGCTCGAGCCCCGCGTCGGCCGCCTCGAGGATCGCGTCGGCGGCGAATGGCGCCGGCACGTAGATCATGCTCACGGTGGCGCCGGTCGCGCGCGCGGCGTCCGCGACCGTGTCGTAGACGGGCAGACCGAGGTGCTTCTCGCCGCCGCGGCCGGGCGTGACGCCCGCGACGACCTTGGTGCCGTAGTCGAGGCACTGCTGCGTGTGGAACGTGCCCTGCTTGCCGGTGAGGCCCTGGCAAATCACTTTCGTGTTCTTGTCGATCAGGATGCTCATCGGCCGCCTCCCGCGAGCTTCACGACCTTCTCGGCCGCGTCGGTGAGGCCGGTGGCCGGCGTGATCTTGAGGCCGCTCGCGCCGAGCAGCTCGCGGCCCTTGTCGACGTTCGTGCCCTCGAGCCGAACGACGACCGGAACTTTGACCTCGACCTGCTTCAAGGCCGTGATCACGCCCTCGGCGATCGTGTCGCAGCGCACGATGCCGCCGAAGATGTTCACGAGGATCGCGCGCACGTTCTTGTTCGTCAGAATGATCTTGAACGCCTCGGTCACGCGCTCGGCTGTCGCGCCGCCGCCAACGTCGAGGAAGTTCGCCGGCTCGCCGCCGTGCAGCTTGATCAGGTCCATCGTCGCCATCGCGAGGCCGGCGCCGTTGACCATGCACGCGATGTTGCCGTCGAGCGAGACGTAATTGAGGTCGTGCTCGCGCGCACGCCGCTCGCGCTCGTCCTCCTGCGCCGGGTCGCGCATCGCGGCGAGCCGCTTCTGACGGAACAGCGCGTTGTCTTCAATATTTATCTTTGCGTCGAGCGCGACGATATGGCCATCCTTCGTCACGATCAGCGGGTTCACCTCGACCAAGCTCGCGTCGCACTCGCGGAACAGCTTCGCGAGCTTGCGCAACAGGTCGCGGAGCTCCGCTTGCTGCTCGGTGTTGAGCCCGAGCCCAAAACCGAGCTTGCGAGCCTGGTAGTCCTCGACGCCCGCGGCCGGGTGCAGCGTGAGCGTGAAAATCTTCTCCGGCGTATCGTGCGCGACCTGCTCGATGTCCATGCCGCCCGCCGCGGACGCCATGATCGCGATCCGCTCCGCGCTGCGATCGACCACGAAGCTCAGGTACAGCTCCCGCTCGATGCTCGAGCCCGACTCGACGTAGACCCAATCTACGGCCAACCCATCGTGCCCGCTCTGGTGCGTCACGAGCCGCGTGCCGAGCAGCGCCTTCGCGTGCCGCTCGACTTCGGCGGGCGACTTCGCGAGCTTCACGCCGCCCGCCTTGCCGCGGCCGCCCGCGTGGACCTGCGCTTTGACGACCCAAATGCTGCCGCCGAGCTTCTCGGCGGCGGCCTTGGCCTCGGCCGCGGTCTTCACGGCGATGCCATATGGCACGGGAATGCCGTACTCGGCGAACAATGCCTTCGATTGGTACTCGTGGAGATTCATAGGGAGATTATGTCGAGCGGATGAATGAGCGGGCGGCGTATTGTCCCCGAAAGCCGCCGGGCCCGCAAAGTAGCGGCGGCGCGGCTCGGCGAACGCGCAAAGTGAGAAGTGCGTCCCTTCGACGGGGAACCGATAGGACATAATTCGTCGCCGCCACGCTTGGTAAGATCTCGAACCATGTCCGCCGAAGCACTGGAAGTCAGGCGACAGAAGCCGGTACGCGGAGTGGCGGCCGCCGATAGCGTGGACTTCGCTTGGCGCGTCCTGATCCTGCTCAATCTGTTCCGGCTCACGATAGCTACGGTGCTGCTCGGCGTGTTCTATCTCGTCGAAGCGCCCAGAGTCGTCGGCGAGACGGATCCGGCGCTTGCTTGGATGGCGTTGCTCGGGATGCTCGGCGTCGGCTGTGCCGAGCTCGTGCTCCTGCGCCGGCGTCTGCTCGGACCGAAGGCGCAGACCTATTTTCAATTCGGCGCCGATCTCACGGCCATCGCGCTCCTTATCCATGCGAGCGGCGGAATCTCGAGCAGCCTCGGCGGAATCCTGATCGTATCCGTCGGCACGCTCGCGCTCGTGCTGGAAAGCGAGCACGCGTTCATGCTCGCCGCGGTGGCGACCCTCGTTCTCCTATCCGAGCAGACGGTCGCGCAACTGCAAGGCATGACGACGAGCGCGCAGTACGCGCCGGTCGGGATCCTAGGCGCCGCGATTTTCGTAATCACTGCCGTCGTGCAGCTGTTGCGCACGCGGATCGTCGAGACCGAAGCGCTAGCCGAGCAGCGCGGCCTCGACTTGCGCAACGTCGTCGAGCTCAACGAATACATCATTCAGCATCTGCGCGAGAGCATCGTCGTAGTCGATGGCGAGAATCGGATTCGGCTCATTAACGGCTCGGCGGCGAAGCACCTCGGCTGCGGCACGCGAAGCACCGACGAGGCACTGCACGGGGTCTCGGCGCCGCTCGCGGAACAGCTCGCGACCTGGCGCACGCAAGTCGGCGGCGAGCACGTCGAGGCGTTCAGCTCGGCCGACGGCTCGACCAATGTCCGTCCACACTTTGCGCCGCTCGGCGAGAATCGCAGCGGCGGCGTCGTGATCTTCCTCGAAGACACGTCGTTGATCGCTGAGCGCGTGCAGCAGGCGAAGCTCGCCGCGCTCGGCCGGCTCAGCGCGAGCATCGCGCACGAAATCCGTAATCCGATCGGCGCGATGAGCCATGCCGGCCAGCTGCTCGCGGAATCGCCGGGGATCGGCGACGACGGCCAGCGGCTCACCGACATCATCCGGGTGAATGCGCGGCGCGTGAGCCAGATCGTCGAGAGCGTGCTCGCTTTGTCGCGCCGCAAGCAGACGCAACCCGAGCGGCTGCAGCTCTTGCCTTGGCTCGAGGACTTCGCGCGCGAGTTCGTCCAAACGCTCGAGCTCTACGAGGGCGCCGTCGCCGTGACGGACACATCGGCAGACGTCGAGGCCGAGATGGACCCGACGCACCTGCACCAAATCGTCTGGAACCTCTGCGACAACGCGGTGAAATACGCGAGCGCGACCGCGGGCGCGATCGCGGTCGAGCTCAGCTGCGGCTATCTCGAGACCTCCGGTCGACCCTTCGTCGAGGTCGCCGACCGCGGCCCCGGCATCGAGCCGGGCAACGTCGAGGAGATCTTCGAGCCGTTCTTCACGGGTCAGCCCGGTGGCACGGGTCTCGGCCTCTACATCTCGAGGGAGCTCGCCGAGCGCAACGGCGCCACGCTCCGCTACCACGCGCGGCCGGGCGGCGGCAGCCTGTTCCGCGTAGTCTTTGTCGACCCGGATCGCTGGAACCCCAACGAAGAGATGTTATGAACCCCGTCGCACTGGTCGTCGACGACGAGCCCCACATCCGCGAGTTGCTGTCGATCACGCTCGAGCGAATGGACATTTCGACGAGGACGTGCAGCGACCTCGCGAGCGCGAAGCAGGCGCTCGGCAAAGCTCCGTACGATCTTTGCCTCACCGACATGCGCCTGCCCGACGGCGACGGCCTCGAGCTCGTCGAATGGATCCAGCGCGAGGTGCCCGGGACGCCGGTCGCCGTGATCACGGCGCACGGCAGCGTCGAGACGGCGGTGCGTGCGTTGAAGCTCGGCGCGTTCGACTTCGTCTCCAAGCCGCTCGACTTGAACGACCTGCGCAAGCTCGTGACCGTGGCGCTGCGACTCAAGAGCGAGAGCTCGGGCGTCAAGGGCACGGCGACCGACGCATTGGTCGGCCACTCGCCCGCCATCGAGCGAGTGCGCGCGATGGTCGTCAAGGTCGCGCGATCCCAAGCGCCGGTGCATATCTCGGGCGAGTCGGGAACGGGCAAGGAGCTCGTCGCCCGGATGATTCACGAGACCGGACCTCGGCGCGAAGGGTCGTTCGTGCCGATCAACTGCGGCGCGATTCCGACCGAGCTCATGGAGAGCGAATTCTTCGGTCACAAGAAGGGCAGCTTCACGGGCGCGGTGACGGACAAAGTCGGGCTCGTGCAGAGCGCGGAAGGCGGAACGCTGTTCCTGGACGAGGTCGCCGACCTGCCGCTGCACATGCAGGTCAAGCTGCTGCGCGTCATCCAGGAGAAGACCATCCGGCCGGTGGGCCAGGCGACGGAGATTCCGGTGGACGTGCGAATCTTGAGCGCGACGCACAAGGATCTCGGCGAGCTGGTCGCGGAAGGCAGCTTCCGCGAGGACCTCTTCTACCGGATCAACGTGATCGGCCTCCAAGTGCCGCCGCTGCGCGATCGCGGCGATGACGTGCTGCTGCTAGCGCATCACACGCTGAGCCGGCTCGCGAGTCGGCAGAACGCGCCGACGCCGCGCCTCACGCAGAACGCGCAAGCTGCGCTGCTCCAGTATCAGTTCCCGGGCAACGTGCGCGAGCTCGAGAACATCCTCGAGCGAGCGCTCGCGTTGTGCTCGGGTGATCAGATCGACGTCGAGGACCTACAGCTGCCGGCGGAGACGGCGGGCGTCGAGCGGCACGATGTCGAGCCCGGCGCGCCGCTCGGGACGCATCTCGAGGAAATCGAGCGCGAGGCGATCTTGAAGGCACTCGAGCAATCTCGCTACAACAAGACCGCGGCGGCGAAGAAGCTCGGGATCACGTTCCGCGCGCTGCGCTATCGGATCAAGAAGCTCGGTATCGAGTGAGACCCACGCTGTCGCCGCCCGCCGAATCGGGTGACAATTTTGGGCAGATTGTGCCGCTTATCAGTCTCCTCGCCGGCGGCCGCGCGGGCGCAATATGTCGAACCCATCGTAGGGCTGCCGAGCGACCCGTCGGATAAGCCCCGCGCCTATTGAGTTTTTGACATAGGCGCAACAGGGCTGGCATAGCGCTTGCACCAAGGGCCGCAGACGCTTCGCGGCGTCCGTCCGCAAACCAAAGTTTTTTGAAACCGTAGAGGAGCTTCCGCAATGAAGAAAGTGCAACAGGGCTTCACGCTCATCGAGTTGATGATCGTGGTGGCCATCATCGGCATCCTGGCCGCGATCGCGATTCCTGCGTATCAGGACTACACGATCCGCGCGCAGGTTTCTGAAGGCCTGAACCTCGCGGCCGCTGCGAAGGCCGCCGTCGCCGAGACGTACCTGAACCGTGGTGTCGCGCCTGCCGCCCGCGTCAATGCCGGCATGTCGGTCAATGCAACCGACACGAACGGCAAGTACGTGACGCAGGTCGCCGTCGCTAACGGCACCATCACCGTGATGTACGGCAACGAGGCGAATGCCGCGATCAACGGTCTGACGCTCGAGATCGTCCCGTACGTCACGATGGACAACTCGGTCGCGTGGCGCTGCGGCGGCGCGCCGCCTCTGGCCAGCGCGGGCACGGTCATCATGCCGGGCGCGGCCTACACCGGCGGCACGCTCGTCACGACCGGCGTGACGAAGTACCTGCCGTCGGCCTGCCGTCCGTAACGGCAACCTGACGATACGTCACTATGCGAGGCCCCTCAGTTCCTGAGGGGCCTTCGCTTTTTCCCCAATGAGGAGCATCGCGAGCCGGGGCTTCTCGTCGCTCGAGCTGCTCGCGGTGCTCGCCCTCACGATCGTGGTGCTCGCGATGGCGGCTTCGGCCTACCGGACGCATAACGTCCGCGGAGAGATCGCCTCGACCATCGCGCTCGCCGCCTCGATCGAGACGCGCATCGTCGCCGTCGCTCGCCGCCTCGGCGAGCCGCCCGCGGACGCGGCGGAGGCCGGGCTCGCGCCGGCGGAGATGCAGAGTTGCGGCCCGTTCGTGGACTCGATCTCGATCATCGACGGCCGGATCGAGCTCAAGTTCGGCGCACGCTCCGACCCCTCGATCCACGGCCGGACGCTCTCGCTGACGCCTTTCGAGACCGCGGACCGGGAGATCGTTTGGATCTGCGGCAACCGCCTCCCGAGCCCGGGCCTGAACCCGCTCGGGTTCGCGAACGGCTCGCGCCAAGCGGTGCAATTGCTGACGCAGATCGACGCCCGTTACCTCCCGGCAAGCTGCCGCTGAGGCGCGGCGCGGCCGAGCGGCCAAATCTCCGTCACAAAAGCAGAACCGTGAAGTTGACAGCTTCGCCAGTCTGCGGTGAAAGTAGCTGGCTTATTGTCAAAGCTAAAGGATGCGGCTAAGCATCTGAATTCATGGCGGTTACGGCAGCTCAAGGCCCTTTGTCCGGCCTCCCGCGCCGGCTCGTGCAAGACGGAGTCGTCTCCGAGGCCGATCTCATGGCCACGCTCGAGGCGATAGGCGGCAAGAGCGCGCAGCTGGTGCCGCATCTCGTCGCGAACCGCCTCGGCGACGCGCGCCAGATCGCGATCGCAGCCGCGCACGAGTTCGGCGTGCCGCTGCTCGACCTCGACGCCGTCGATCTCGACCTCGACGTCGTGAAGCTCGTCGAAGAGAAGCTGCTCACGAAGCATCGGATCCTGCCGCTGCTGCAACGCGGCAAGCGCTTGTACGTCGCAGTCTGCGACCCGACCAACCTCCAGGCGCTCGACGACGTGAAGTTCCAGACCACGCTGCGCATCGAGCCGGTGGTCGTCGAGCAAGACAAGCTCGACGCGCGCGTCGCGCGCGCCATCGAGGCGGTCGACACCACGATGTCGAGTTTCGAGGAGGACGACTTCGACCTCGAGAACCTCGAGGTTTCCGCGGGCGACGAGGAAGTCGGCGCCGAGATCACGAGCCAGGACATCGACGACGCGCCGATCGTCCGCTTTGTGAACAAGGTGATGCTCGACGCGATCAAACGCGGCGCGTCGGACATCCACTTCGAGCCGTACGAGAAGCACTTTCGGATTCGTCTGCGCCAAGACGGCGTGCTGAACGAGATCGCGCGCCCGCCGGTTGCGTTGTCGATGAAGGTTGCGGCGCGGCTCAAGGTCATGGCGCGGCTCGACATCGCCGAGCGGCGGATCCCGCAGGACGGCCGCATCAAGATGAAGCTGTCCAAGAACCGCGCGATCGACTTCCGCGTGAACACGTGCCCGACGTTGTTCGGCGAGAAGGTCGTCTGCCGGTTACTCGATCCGTCGAGCGCGCAGCTCGGCATCGACGCGCTCGGCTACGAGGAGAACCAGAAACGGATCTACCTCGAGAACCTCGCGAAGCCGTACGGGATGATCCTCGTGACGGGGCCGACGGGTAGCGGCAAGACCGTGTCGCTGTACACGGGGCTCAACATCTTGAACACGACGGATCGCAACATCTCGACCGCCGAGGATCCCGCCGAAATCATGGTGCCCGGCATCAACCAGGTGAACGTGAACCCGAAGGTCGGGCTCACGTTCGCGGCCGCGTTGCGCGCGTTCCTGCGCCAAGACCCCGACATCATCATGGTCGGCGAGATCCGCGACCTCGAGACGGCCGAGATCGCGATCAAGGCCGCACAGACCGGTCACTTGGTGTTGTCGACGCTGCACACGAACGACGCGCCGAAGACGCTCAGCCGTCTCGTCGATATGGGCGTCAAACCGTACGCAATCGCGAGCTCTGTGAGCCTCATCATCGCGCAGCGTCTCGCGCGCAAGCTCTGCACCAACTGCAAGGAGCCGCTCGACATTCCGCCCGAGGCGCTGCTGAAGGAAGGCTTCACGCGCGCCGACATCGACGGCGGCATGACGATCTTCACGGCGAAGGGCTGCGCTCAATGCACGGGCGGCTACAAGGGCCGCGTCGGCATTTACCAGGTGATGCCGTGCTCGGAGCAGATCGGCCGCATCATCATGGAAGGCGGCAACGCGATTCAGATCGCGGAAGAGGCGAAGAAGGAAGGCGTCGTCGACCTGCGCACTTCCGCGCTGAAGAAAGTCAAGGACGGCATTACCAGTTTGGAAGAGATCAACAGGGTTACAATCGAGTAGCGATCCGCGCCCGCCGCGCGTGGTTGTCTTAGTCGAGCGAGCTCTGCGTTGGAGGCTTGGGACACATGGCTCAAACCGCTGCTGCAATCGGCCAAACCCCGTTCACGTGGGAAGGCACTGACCGGACCGGCAAGAAGGTCAAAGGCAAGCTTGTTGCCACGAACGAGACCGCGGTTCGCCAAGAGCTGCGCCGCCAAGGCGTCACG
>Ga0326726_10007045_pt1 | contig 10081 bp, 6 predicted proteins | sample MHFenrmetagenome_2_FD_207603 | JGI IMG/M metagenome (GOLD analysis project Ga0326726, IMG submission 207603) | Lab enriched peat soil microbial communities from Michigan Hollow, Ithaca, NY, United States - MHF15MN | ecosystem: Environmental > Terrestrial > Soil > Wetlands > Peat | place: USA... | reverse complement strand
TTCGCTTCGCCTGGCTGCTGTCAGTCGGTCTGGTATTCCTGGCGTTGGTCAGCGTTTTATTATGGCTGACCCAGCTGCCCATTTCACTAACCATGCCCTCATGGCAGGTAGCTAATTTGTTTTCAGGCTCTCCCTCCTTGCTGGCTGACGGACTTTCATGGCCTTATGCGCTAAGCCTGGTAATATTGGCGATCGCGATCTTATTAACAGCCTCAGCAAGGGAGGGATTTCCCGATCCAATTGGTTGGGCGCTCTCATTAACCTTGTGTGGTCTTGGATTACTGGCTGTCACGGCTAACAACCCTCTAACCCTGGTATTGGCCTGGGCTGCGGTTGACCTGACTGAAGTGGTCATCATGTTGTGGTCGGTGAACGGTCGAGTTCCAAATGAACGCACTGTAATCGCATTTTCCCTGCGTGCCGCAGGTATTGTTTTAGTGCTAATGGCACAGGTCATTGGCAATGTCCAGGGAAAGACCGTGGATTTTGTCTCCCTTCCTCCTCAAGCTGGTTTGCTTTTGATAGTCGCAGCCGGACTGCGTCTCGGTGTCCTGCCTGTCCATCTGCCTTATAGTTCCGAATCACCGTTGAGGCGCGGGTTGGGAACAATGTTAAGACTCGTTTCCGCCGCCTCCAGCCTGGTTTTACTGACTCATATTCATGCTGCCAGCTTATCTTTCCCGCTTACTCCAATATTATCGATATTAACTTGTGTCGCTGCCGTTTACGGTGGCTGGATGTGGTTGCGAGCTCCTGATGAAATTACAGGGAGGTCCTATTGGATAATCGGGCTTGGCAGCCTGGCAGTTGCTTCCGCTTTACGCGGAAACCCAGCCGGTGCTACAGCCTGGGGAGTGGCTCTCGTCCTGGCTGGTGGCGCCCTTTTCCTTGCCTCGGTTCAACAGATATGGTTAAACCGCGTTCTCCTTATAACCGCCTGGGCGATTTCCTCGCTCCCCTTCTCCCTGACCGCTGCCGGTTGGCAAAATAATTCGGGCTCTTTTGATTTTACGTTACCTGTTTTTATTGTCGCACAAGCTTTCCTGATCGCCGGGTTGGTCCGGCATGCCCTGCGCCCATCCCTTCGTGCTCCATTGGAAACTCAGCCTGTGTGGGCCAAAAGAGTTTATCCGGCAGGTATTGGGATCTTACTTTTCGTTCAACTTCTACTTGGTTTTTGGGGTTGGGATGGAGCGTTTCAGATCGGCGTTTTGGTGCCTGGCATCGCCGCTTCTCTCCTGAGTTTAGGATTATTATGGGCCATCCCGCGTTTCCCGGTGCTCAATCCGGTGCCTGCCCACTGGCTGCAGCCCAGCTCCACTTCACGCCTCGACCAACTTTATCAAATACTTTGGGGGGGGTATCGCTGGTTGGGTAATATCAGCCAGACGATCTCTCAAATCTTGGAGGGTGAGGGCGGTATCATGTGGGTTTTGTTGTTCCTGATCTTATTCGTCTCATTGATAGTTCAGAGGAAGCCATAAGATGCTCGCCGCCCTGCTTCCCTGGTTTGCAGTGCTGATCGTGGTCATCACTTCGACCGGACTTTTCCTTAATCGAGATTGGCGCTGGGACCTCGGCTTGTTGGCTGTGCAGTATTTGGGCGTTTCGATCCTGGTGGCACAGCATTGGCCGCTTGGCATGGCCGCCGCTAAATTGGTCACCGGTTGGATGGCAACGGCAGCGCTCGGTATGACCTTTACGGCTCTGCCTCCTCACGAAGAATCGATAGAAAGGATCTGGCCTCAAGGTCTTGGCTTTCGGTTTTTTATGGTTGGCATGATCCTCGTATTGACCATTTCTGTCACACCTCGCATGGCTGGTTCCATGCCTGGCATTGGCGCCCCGGTTATCGCTGGCACCATCCTATTGATCGGCATCGGCTTATTGCATCTCGGCACAAGTTCGCAAATTGCGCGTGTGATCTTTGGGCTTCTGACGGTCCTCTCTGGTTTCGAGATCCTGTACGCTGCAGTTGAAGGTTCGATCCTCGTTGCTGCACTGCTGGCTGTCGTCACCCTTGGACTCGGATTGGTGGGAGCTTATCTGTTAAATGGGTCGATAGTGGCGGGGGATTTATGAACGCACCATTTTTATGGATCATCCTTCCGATCTTGATCGGTGGGTTTGCCTTGATGCTTATCAACGAACATACCACTGCCATCTTTGGGGGTTCGATGTCGCTTCTCCTGGCTGGTATAGCATTGGTGCTCCCGATTGATGAAGCATTAAGGTTGGGTCCGTTATCCTTAAAAGTCGCCTCTACTGCTTCTTTCCTGGGTCGAACCCTTGTACTTTCGGCCTCTGAAGCACCGCTGTTAGTAATGATCTTTGGCATGTGCGCCTTGTGGTTTTTCGGTGCAGAAGCCGCGGGTGTCGCTAGCAGGTTGATCCCGCTTGGATTGATCATTACGTCTTTACTGGTCGCATCCATTGCGGTACAGCCCTTCTTATTCGCTTCCTTATTGATCGAAATGGCTGTGCTGGTAGCAGTCCCTTTGCTCTCCCCCCTCGAGCGGAGACCAGGGCAAGGCGTGATCCGTTTCCTTATATATCAGACGCTTGGTATGCCATTCATCCTCTTTGCAGGTTGGCTGCTGGCCGGTGTTGAGGCCAGTCCCGGCGACTTATCTTTAACGATCCAATCCACGGTCATGCTTGGGTTGGGCTTTGCCTTCTTACTGGCAATTTTCCCCCTTTACAACTGGATCCCGCAATTGCTGGAGGAAAGCTCACCTTATGTGGTTGGCTTTTTGTTGTGGCTCCTACCGACGATTATCGTTATATTCGGCATGAGCTTTCTCGATCGTTATGCCTGGCTCCGCACCTCATCCGAAGTGATATCCGGACTGCGTGTGGTTGGGCTGCTGATGTTGGTAACGGGTGGTTTGTGGGCTGCCTTCCAGCGGCACTTCGGCCGGCTTATGGCTTATGTGACCATTGCTGAAACAGGTTTCCTCCTCCTTGCGGTCAGTCTTGCTGCTGGGACAAGTGCAGACCTGGTTTTTCTCTTCCTTATACCTCGCGGGCTTAGCCTGGCTATCTGGGCTCTTTCGCTTTCGATCTTGAGGACGAGCGATGAATCACTACGATTCTCCTCCCTGCAGGGAATTGCGCGTACATACCCGTTGGCTACCGCCGGACTAATCCTAGCGACTCTCTCGAATGCAGGGTTTCCCTTACTCGCGGGGTTTCCACCTCGGCTGGCTTTATGGGAAGGTCTGGCGCATGAATCCATTGCGGCTGCGGTTTGGTACCTGGTTGGCCTGATCGGCATCCTGGTCGGTGCCCTCAGGATGCTTGCCGTCCTGGTCATGGAAAAAGAAGAATCTCCCTGGATCTTAAAAGAAAACCTTGTCCAGCGCGGCATGCTCGCTATTGGCATACTGGGGTTATTCTTTCTCGGCTTGTTTCCTCAGGCCCTGGGACCGGTAATAGAACAAATGCCGCTTATGTTCACTCATCTAAGCCGCTAGATCCTCGCCTCTAAAATTAAACTTATCAACGATTAATTTATATTTATCGGAAATTGATAAATTAACTTAAAGTCCGGGTTGTTTACCGGGGAAACTACATGGGGATGAACTTTATCCATCTGAAAAAACCGGCATAAGATCATCCATAAATACTGATGCTATAATCTATTCTCGGCTGGAGGACTTTATGGAATTCGATCAAATTGGGAAACGACTTGAATGGCTTGACGATCAGCAGCGGAAAAATAAAACCGAGCTCGTCGGTCTTGGCGAGCGATTAACTTCCCTCGAAACAAGTGTGAATGCGCTGGTTCAGCAATTAAAGACCCTGAGCCAGGGTCTGGCTGAGATCACGCCTTCCATGGCACGCATTAATCAGTTCGACCAGATGATGACCAAGCAGCGCACCGATCTAAGTAAAATGATCGAGACCGTGGACAAGAACACCATCCGTCGCGAGCAGGAGAGCCTCAAACTTCGCAACACGGAACTGGATGGGTTAAGAAAAATGATCTCTCAGTTGGGAAGGACCATAGATCCGGAGGATATCTATAAAAAGATCCAGGAGAACACGCGCGAGAACCAGCGCTTAAACCTGGGTGTACAGGATATACGTAAAAGCGTGGATGAAGCGGTCGCCCAAGGTAAAGAGCTCGTGCTGGCCCAAAAAGCCATGGAGGAACCTCGTCGTCAGGATACCAAACGTCTGGCAGATCTGCAGGGTGAAATAGCCTCCGTCCGCAAACGCGCTGAGGATGCACGCGAGAAGACCACCGTGCATACGGATATCATCCGCAACCTCGAGAATCGGATCAATGAATTATTAGAGACCGAGACCTCCCGGCGCGAAGAGCAGACGACCTTTTTGGCCCAGCAGTCAATCGTAACGGTGGAGCGTGATCGAGGTTGGAAGGATTGGCAGGAAAAATACGATCTCTTCAAGCAGCAAGCCAGCAACCTGGAGGTCCAGGTCGTCGCCCTGGACGATTCCATTCGGGCGGCAAAGCGCGCCCAGGAAACTTATAACGATCTGAACCAAAAGCTGGAACGCCGCATCGCGGAGGTTGGTGAAATGCAAAGGCTGGCAGAGGACCGCATCCGCCAGGAGTGGGTAGCCTACAAAGCCGAAGAACAAAAACGCTGGACCAGTCATTCCCTATCGCAGGAAGAGATCATGCGCGATCTGCGCAAGGACTTGGACAAGCTGGAGCAGAAAGCCACCACTCTCGACGACGCTGGTCAGACCTTGCAGGATCAACTAAACCAGACCACGGAAACCACGGAAAAACAACTGCAGGAATTGATGAACGTCGCCAATGAATGGCTCATAGCCTACGAACGGATCATGGGCCATGGCAAGAAAACCAAGAAAGCAGCCCGTTAACTTCCTGCGTGTTTAATTGAATGAGAGAATGAGAAGGACGCATTCTTAATGCGCGTGATCGGTACTGCCGGCCATGTTGACCATGGCAAGTCCACTCTTATTGCAGCCCTAACCGGTATCCATCCTGATCGTCTCAAGGAAGAACAGGCGCGCGAGATGACGATCGACCTTGGCTTCGGATGGCTGACCTTGCCGGATGGAGAAGAGGTCGGCATCGTGGATGTGCCCGGTCACCGTGATTTCATTGAGAACATGCTGGCCGGTGTTGGGGGAATTGATGCAGCGCTGCTCGTCGTTGCTGTAGATGAAGGCGTTATGCCGCAAACCAGGGAACACCTCGCCATCCTGGATCTGCTTCAGATCCCTGCCGGGCTTATTGTTCTAACAAAAACCGACCTGATCTCCGATAAAGAATGGTTGGAGGCGCTCGAGTCGGATGTTCGTGATGCCGTAAAGGGCACGATTTTTCAAAATGCACCCATGGTACGAGTGTCCGCTCGAACTCACAGCGGGCTGGATGGGCTTAAAACGTCCCTCTCTGAGATCCTTCATCTAAAACCTGCTCGGACTGACTTGCATCGTCCGCGCTTGCCGATCGATCGCGTCTTTACCATGAGTGGATTTGGAACGGTGGTCACCGGTACCTTGAGCGACGGTCAACTTGCAGTCGGCGATGAAGTTGAGATCCTGCCGTCGGGTTTATTGGGACGCATAAGGGGTTTGCAAACCCACAAGAAGAAAGAAGAAAAAGCGCAGCCTGGCTCACGGACCGCCGTAAATATCGCAGGTCTCGCCGCAGAACAGATAAAGCGCGGCGAAGTGCTGACCCACCCTCATCAATATCAGATTACCCGCCGAGTCGATGCCCGTTTCCGGCTGCTCCCGGATGCCTCTGCGCCGGTGCATCACAACAGTGAGGTTAAGGTTTTCGTGGGGACAAGTGAAACTTTGGCGACCCTGCGTTTGTTGGGAACAGAGGAGCTTATACCCGGCGAGGAAGGCTGGATACAGCTCGAATTAAAAGAACTAATAGTCGCCGTGCGGGGGGATAGATACATCCTGCGCCGTCCTTCTCCGAGCGAGACTCTCGGTGGCGGTGTGATCGTAGATGCGCAGCCCAAGGCACGGCACAAAAGATTTGTTGACCAGGTGCTGAAGTCTCTGGCCTCCCTGGCCCAGGGCTCCCCCGCCGACGTCTTATATGAAGCTGCACTCGCTCTGGATATCGCCACTCTGAAGGATATTGTGACCCGCTCTCATTTGGTAACTGAACGCGCAGCTGAAGCTTTAAAGGTATTAATAAGTGACGAACGATTATTAATTTTAGAGGAAGGCGCGGCTGATCCATCAAGTGATTTGCTCGCTGCCGCCTCTCCGCCTTGGAATGAGCTCCGCGAAAAAGTAGACGGCATCTTGAGCAGTTATCACGGAAAGTATCCGCTGCGCTCAGGTATTCCTCGCGAAGAATTGAAGAGCCGTCTTAACCTCATGCCGCGAATTTTCAATGCTGTGATCAAAAAATTAGCCTCTGAAAACTTATTGGTTGAAGAGCAGAACTCGGTGGCAAAGGTCGGCCATAAGGTTAGGCTCGATAGCACCCAGCAGGCTAAGGCGCAAGCTTTAATGTCCAGGTTCGCGCAAAGTCCGTACAGTCCGCCGGTTCTTAAGGAATGCCAGGCCGAGGCTGGTGAGGAGCTTGTCAACGCCCTGATCGAACTGGGCGAGTTGACAGCGGTTTCCAGCGAGGTTGTTTTTCGAAAACAGGATTATGATTCAATGGAAGTAAAAGTGCACGCCGCTCTCGAGCAAAAGGGACAGATCACCTTGGCCGAGGTGCGTGATATGTTCAAGACCAGCCGCAAATACGCACAGGCTCTGCTCGAACATCTGGATGCGATTGGTATAACTACACGCAACGGCGATTTTCGAAAGTTGAGGAAATGATGTGCGGACGATTTACCCTGACATTTGACCCGGCTGAAGCAAGTGAAGGTTTGGAGGATGTAGCTTTCCCCGCGAAGTTTGCGCCTCGCTATAATATCTCGCCTACTCAGCCGGTCCTGGCGATCCCCAACGATGGCCGCAATACAGCAGATTTCTTTGTATGGGGTCTTATTCCTTCCTGGGCAAAAGACCCCGAGATCGGAAATAAATTGATCAATGCCCGCGGTGAGACACTTGCGGAAAAACCCAGTTTCCGCGGTGCTTATAAATATAAACGCTGTTTGATCTTGGCGGATGGTTTTTACGAGTGGAAAACCGAGCCGGGCTCAAAGACCAAGATCCCCCATTTCATCCATCTTAAGACCGGCAAACCTTTTGCTTTCGCCGGGTTATGGGATGAATGGCACTCGCCCGAAGGTTCATCGATTAAATCTTGTACCATCGTGACCACCACGCCAAATAAATTAATGGCTTCCATTCACAACCGCATGCCCGTGATCCTGCATCCCAATGATTATGCCCAATGGTTGGAACCTTTACCTCAGCCTACCGAAAAATTAAATCCATTGATCAAGGATTTTCCGGCAGACCTTATGGAGGCATACCCGGTTTCCACCCTCGTGAATAGTCCCGCGAACGACCGCGCTGACTGTATCATACCTGTTTGATTTTAGTTAGCTGTATTATCAGCAAAACTTCTTAAATGGGATACCTCCTTATAGATCAGTAAGTTCCCCAAGGATATGGGATTTGTGGGCTTAAGCACAGCTAAGCGTTTAGTAGGACCGCTTGACGCTCGATTCTGTGCATGTTATTATCCGCCGCCGGAGTAGAATGCAGAACAGATCAAGAGATAGATCAAAAGCTCGCCAGGGGAATAACGAAGAGCCTGAAGATGGATCCATACCAACCATACACATCAACCCTCTCACCCATTGGACTCAACGCCTGCTGCAGATGGGTCTGGGGGAGTTCTTGCTACGAGCTGCAACTAATATCTTCTCCATCATCGCGATCCTCGTCGTGATCTGGCTGGCACAGATGTATTTCCGTCAACCTGTTGTTCACACCCCGGGGAATAATTCATCTGCTCAAAACCAGACCGCGATACCACCGGTCCAACCCATTGTTGGCTCCAAGCTGCCTTTGGATCTTTCTTCTTTCGGTATCGTACGGCAGGCAAACCTGCACACGAATGCCCCCGAAAAAGCCCGGTCGGATATTGTGAAATATACGGTGCAGGCTGGGGATACGATCATCGACATCGCACAAAATTATGGTCTTGATCCGAAAACGATTTTTGCCGCCAACTATAACCTGCTGGAAGATGACCCGCACAACCTCCAGGTCGGGCAGCAGCTGACTATCCTGCCGGTTGACGGTGTCTTAAGGGTCTGGTTTCCCGGTGAAAAAATAAGCACTGTCGCCAATTATTATCAGGTTAAACCCGAAGATTTTCTCAATTATCCTCCCAATCATTTGGACCCTAATACCACCCAGATCGCGGCCGGCACCTCGGTCATCATACCGGGCGGCGTATACCAATATCACACACCGGGGCAGATCCCGCTCGGTATCACGCGTTCCAATCCGGCCTCAGCACAGGTGGGAGGGTCAGGCGCTTGTCATCCGGTCACAGGTGGCGCGGTGGGAACCGGTTCGTTTCTTTTTCCAACGGATAGGACTTTTCTCTCAGGATTCGATTACTCCACCAAGACTAATCATCTGGGTATTGACCTGGCTGCCAACCTGGGTGACAACATCTATGCGGCCGATGGCGGAGTGGTGGTCTATGCAGGCGCCAATAGCTATGGTTACGGAAATATGGTAATGATCGATCACGGCACCGGATTCCAATCCTTGTATGCTCACTTGAGCGCAATTTTTGTGAATTGTGGTGACAATGTGACTCAGCATCAGGTGATCGGCGCGGCCGGCGCCACCGGTCATGCCAGCGGAGCTCACCTGCACTTTGAAGTCCGCACCGCAACCGCTGTCATCAATCCATGGGATGTGTTACCCAGGCCTTGATCGGCGGACTTGCGAGGCAGATTTATCTCGGCTATAATCCTGGTCACCCCGGGCGCATAGCTCAGTTGGTTAGAGCGCTACTATCACACAGTAGAGGTCGGGGGTTCGAGTCCCTCTGCGCCCACCAGATTTCAAAAGTATAAATAAATTTCTCCCACATTATGAATGCGGGAGAAATTTATTTATACTTTTATTTTTTTTATGTTCTTTTCCAGGCTTGTTATCAAAGGTTCTCCCGGTCTCAATTCAGGTAAATCAATATGTCTCCATAGTTCAGGTGTTTCCGCATCAATGGGAAATTCATAGAAGCGAAGCGGGCCTGGTACCCGTGGATTATCTCATCATGAATATGTCTGGATCTTTCATTAATTTTATTGTGCACCTTGTACTTTTTATTCCGTGTCTTGATTTTTCCGGTAAACGAAGCTATAATATTACAGCAATTGAGACGCCGTCTCACATCACGAGACACAGCAAAGGTTGGTGCCCTTGAACGAAACACAAGACCCGCATCCGATGAAAGCCACCCTTAATTGCGTCAATTTATTTGAGCCTGAATTATTTTTTGAGGGGATTGAAAGGCCGCTGGGATTGCTTCATACAATTCCTGACCATATTCTGGCAACCCCGGTTACAAGCAGGCGAGCAGTTGCTTTATTATGTTGAAGACATAAATAAGCCGCTGCTCTTTTTTGTTTCCACGATGAAGATCTTAAGGTTGGCATCCTTCGGGTTTGGATCTCACCACTCCAAGTAAAGAAAGAGATTGTTAAAAGTCATGACTGATACACGGATTGCTGCTTATCAACTGGTCGATTATCTGGATCGATTAGGCGTTGAAGTTGTATTCGGCCTCACCGGTCATACGGTCATTGCGCTATTGGATGCATTGGGACACAGTAAAAAAATTCGCTATATCTCCTTTCGCCATGAACAAGTCGCTGCACACGCTGCCGATGGATATGCGCGTGCCTCCGGCAAGCCCGGGGTATTGATGACGCATCTGGGTCCTGGCCTGACGAATGCAGCAACGGGCGTCGCCAATGCAGCTCTGGATTCGATCCCGATGGTGGTCATTGCCGGGGATGTTCCATCTTATTATTTCGGTCGCCACCCTCATCAGGAAGTAAATCTACACATGGATGGTGATCAGTACGAGATCTACAAGCCATTCTGTAAGCGAATATTCCGTGTCGATCGCGTTAATGACTTCCCCCGAATTATTGAACGGGCATTCCACCTTGCA
>Ga0326726_10007044_pt1 | contig 10081 bp, 6 predicted proteins | sample MHFenrmetagenome_2_FD_207603 | JGI IMG/M metagenome (GOLD analysis project Ga0326726, IMG submission 207603) | Lab enriched peat soil microbial communities from Michigan Hollow, Ithaca, NY, United States - MHF15MN | ecosystem: Environmental > Terrestrial > Soil > Wetlands > Peat | place: USA... | reverse complement strand
CCGGCGAACCCGGTCGCGCTGTGCGAGTCGCTCGAGCCGGTGGCCGCCGCGGGATGCCCGGCGGTGACGAGCGCGAGGTAGTCGGCAAACACCTGGTCGAACTGATTCCTGCTGAGGCCATTCGCCACCTCGACGGCGTCGAAGCTGAGGTCGGAGAGGTCCGTGGTGGCCGGCAGCCCGAGCAGCGTCGGATCGCGGTGCGCGGTGAGCGTGGTCGGATCGAGATCGACCGCCTCGAACAGATTCCCGGCGGAGAGTCGCGGATGATTCACCTGCACGACGCGCTTCGGATCGCCGGCGCGCAACGCGGCGAACACGTCGCCGGGTGACCTGGCGAGCCAGTGCACGGCGCCTTGCCCGGTGCGCGAGGCATCGGGCACGAGCGGCCACGCGTTGATGTGACCCCAGATGATCGACGACGCCTCGTCGCCGGTCAGCGAGCCGAGCCAGTCCCCGAGGCCCAGCTCGGCGATGATCGGCGCGTAGTCGGTGATGAAGTCGTGATCGGACGACACCGGGACCTCGACGCCTTCGCCGGCGACCGCGCGGAGGCGATCGTCGATCGGAAACGTCGAGTCGGTCGACAGCTCGCTGTGCAGGTGCGTGTCGAGCGAGATCCATCCGGCGGTATCGACGACGTGATCGAGCGTGACGTCGAGGGCCTGCGTCTGGCCATCGGCGACCACGAGCGCGCTCGCGACGAACGCGTCGTACTCCAGGCCGCGCGAGATCGAGATCCGCCACGTACCCGGCTCGAGCGCGAGCTGCGCGGTCCCGCTCGCGCCGGTCCACTCGACGCGACGATCGTGACCGTCCGCTTCGATCAAGATCCGCGCCGGTAACGGCGTCGCGACCTCGTCCTTGACGGTGACCGTCAGCGTCCCGCTCGGGCCGTCGGGAATCGCGGCCGTCGTCGCGGAGCTCGCCGCGATCGTCACGGCGACGTCGCCACCGCTCACGTGGCCAAGTTGCTCGGAGTGCGCGAGGTACTGCCCCGGCGGCAACGCGGCGTGATACGCGCCGGTCGCATCGGCACGCGCGACCGTCATCGGGACGCCGCCGGCCTCGAACACGACGCTGGCGCCCGGCGCGGTCGTGCCCGACACGATCCCGAGCACCTGGCCGCGTAGTGCCCAGCCGCGTGCGGTCACGCTCGCGACGGAACCATCGCCGATCACGAACCACCGTTTCACGCCGATCGCGTCGACGAGCGGGCCTTGCACGAGGCGGATCTGCGACAGATCGATCAGCTGCGGGTTCGGCTGCGTTGGTGGATACACGATCGCGTACGACGACGTCGTGCCCTCGAACGCGATCATCTCGGCACCGGCGCCACCCGTGGTCGGATAGCCGCGCCCCGGCATGAAGGCGTGGACACGACCGCCCATGAACATCGCGTCGTAGAGCTGCGGGCTCGCGGGCTCGCTGCCGGCGAGGAACGTTCGGGTCTCGAGCTCGAGCTCGTCGGCATCGGCCGCGAGGCGATAGTGCTGCTCGACGATCACCGGCGGCGGGTGTTGCGCGAGCGCGGCGGTGATGATGTCGAGCGGGCTCGCCGGGCCGCGCACCACGAGCTCCGCGGGTCCGGTGTCGCCGGCCTCGGTGATCACGAGCTCGTCGAACGCGCCGACCGCGAGATCGACCACGGGCACGAGCTCCTTGACGAGATCCTCGCCGCCGACCGGCGCCGCGTCGACGATGCCGCCGCCGGACGTCCCGTGCTGGAAGTAGCCCTCGCCCGGACCGCGCACGATCACGCGGACGTGCGAGTTCTCGAGCACGAAGTCGCCGACACGCCCACCGGCGAGCCGGCCGCCGATCAGCTCTTCCCGGCACGCGACGACCTTCGCGCGCGTGGTGTGAGCGGGCAGGGGCCCGGGCGCGCAGCCGGTGACGACCGCGGGATCCGGAACGAGCGGTAGCGGGCCGGGCGCGGCGTTGTCACCGCACGCCGCGATGCACGCGAGCAGGGCGACCGCAGCTCTCATTCGCAGCCCTTGGCGAGCGGGTTCGCCAGACATTCCGGCGACACGTGCACGCCCTTCATGCGCTCGGCGCGCGCGGCGGCCGCCTTCGCCGCGGCGACCTGCGCTTCGAGGTCGGCCTTCTGCTTCTGGAGCGCGGCGAGCTTCGCCTTCGCGGCCGCGCGATCGGCGTCGTTCTGCGCCTCGGCCACGGCGGTGACGGCCTGCGAGACCTTGTCGTCGAGCGCGGTGAGCTGGGTCGCGATCGCGCTGACCTTGTCGGCGGCGAGCTTGGCCTCGGCCATCGCATGCTCGGCCTCGGCCTTCGCGAGATCGGCCCTCACCTGGACCCGGATCTCCTCGGCGAGGTCGGGGACGCACCTCGCCGCGTCGGCGGAGGACTTCGCCGCGGCGATGCAGGTCCGCTGGGCGCCGGTCCAGCCCTGCTCGCACGCGTCGGTCAAGCTCTTGACGAGCCGCGGATCGTCGAGCCGCATCGACGCCGTGGCCGACGCGACCGCCTTCGTACAATCGGGCGCACCGCTATCGCAGCCGGCGAGCACACCCACGACCACGCACCAGGTCCAACGCATGGCCGGAGCATACGCTAGAGCGAGCTGGAGCTGAGCGGGCACGTCGGCGCGACGACCTGGTCGTCGTGCGCAAGCCCGCCGCGGTGCAGTAGTCAGCGTGGCGCCGCGAGCTCGCGCTTGCAGAGCTCCGTCGTGAGCTCGGTGAGGTGCACGAGCTTCACGGTCATCACGTCGATGCGCGCGTCGAGGTGCGGATCGCGCGCCGGCTCCTTGCGGAGGGTATCGAGCACCTTGCGGACTTCGATCAGGTGCTGGGTGTCGCAGCCGGAGGCGCGCAGTGACGCGTCGAGCGCGGTGAGCGCGAGGTCTTCCGCGCCCGCGATGCCGATGGCGCGCGACGCGCTGACGCCGATGCGCCACCATAGAAACCACGTGCCGGTGTTGCTCTCCGGCCACTGCTGAAAGGCCCACAGGACGTCGCCGTAGTGCGCGTCGAGCTTGCGATCCGCGAAGTACTCCTCGCACTGCGCCGGTAGCGTGGACGCGTAGAGCCAGCAGCGGAGCTCGTGCTCGATCGGCGCGCACGGCACGAAGCGGGACCGGCGGAGATCGGCGAGCAGCTGCTCTTGCTTGACACGGTCGGCGATCACGATCTGACGGGCGAGGCGATCGCAGTCCGTCACGCCCGAATGGTCGGCCTCGGTCGCGAGCTGGCCGAGCTCGGTCGCATCGTCGCGCTTGCCGACCTCGACGTAGGTCGCCGCGACGATGTCGAGCAGCTCGACCTCGTGCTCGAGGTGATTGCGATCGATCAGCTTCGTGGCCGCCCTGGCGTCGCCGTTGTCGGCGAGGATGTTCGCGATATCGAGCCACAGGGCCGCGCGGATCCCCCGCACGACGGTGCTGCGCAGGCTCGCGAGCCGCGCGATCGCATCGGGCGCGTCGTGGCTCAGCGCGCTACACCACGCGCGCAGGTACTCGACCGGATCTTGATTGCCAGACAGGTGACGGCGCTGGATCCCGCGCCCGCACAGCTCCAGCCAGCCCACGCCGGGCGCCGCGAGCGCCTCACCGACATCGAAGTGCGGTTCGAGCACCGGGTGCGTCGCCATCCCCAGCGGCCACCGTCCGCGCTCCGTCGAATCCGGGATCAGCTGCGTCAGCTCGATCGCCGGCCGTTGCGCCGACGCCATCGGCTCGGCGTCCGGCGGCGCGGCCACCGCGTTCACGTGGTCCTCGCCATCGCCGGGATCCTCGATGCGAACCTGCGGTCGCGACGACCCGCAACCGACGCCACAGACCAGCGCGATCGCGTACGCCGTCGAACATGCCCCACGCATCGATCGATCCCTCGATGAGCTGACACACGTTTCGCCCGCCGGTTTCAAGCGTCACGGGACGACCGGCGGCAAGCCGCCGAGGACCTGCTGGCAGTCGACCAGCGCCATCGTCACGAGCCTGTCATGCTCCGCCGCGAACGCCGCGAGTGCGGGATCGAACGCCGGGTTGTGGTCCGGATACTTGGTCAAGCGCCGCGCGACACTGGCGAGCCCGTTGAGGAACTGGGTCTCGCACTTCGAGGTTCGCACCGCGAGCTCGAGCGCGGGCAGCGCCAGCCGGTAGGCGTCGTCGGCGGGCGCCCCGGTTTCGGCACGCTTCGCGACGGCGGACCACACCTCGGCGGTGCCGCCGAGCGTCGGCCACATCTGGTACGCGTCGAACAGCGCGACCTCCTGGTACGAGCGGTGCTGATCGTGGAGGTAATCGGTGCAGCCACGTCGCGGATCGAGCCAGCAATGGACCTCGTGCTCGAACATCTCGCACACGGGATCCACGACGACCTTGAGGTTGGGATCCTTCTGGACGGTCAGGCCGTGCAGCTTCGTGTACAGCGTCTCGCGCTGGTATTCGTTTCCGACGACGATCCCGCGCACGAGCCGGTGGCACATCACCTCGTGCGACGGCGCCCGGTCGACATCGATCGCGATCTTGTTGACGTCGAACGCGTCCTCGTTGCGGTTCACCTCGAAGTACGACGCCGACGTGAGATCGAGCAGCTCGACATCGTGGAGCTGGCCGTACGACAGGATGCTCTGCAGATCACCGGCGGGCCCGTGGTCGGCGAGGATGTTCGCGCAGTCGTGCTTCACCGCGTTCGCGAGCCCGTTCACGGTGGAGGTGTGGAGCTGGCCCAGCCGGTACAGCGCGTCCTTCGTGCTGTGGTTCGCCACCGCGCACCACGCGCGCAGGTAGTCGCCGAGGTCCGGGTTGCCGGGGAGGCGACGCAGCTGGATGCCGCGGCCACACAGCTCGAGCCAGCCGACGCCGGGCTCGGCGAGGGCGCCGGCGATATCGAAGTGCGGCTCGAGCACCGGATGCGCCGCCATCGTCAGCGGCCACCGCGCTTCCTCGGTGGGATCCGGCATCAGCGCGCTGATCGCGAGATCGGGCCGGGGGGCGCTCAGGTTCGACGGCAGGGGCGTGCCGTCAAGCTGACCGACGGCCTCGTCCGCGTGCGCGTTCGTGACCGTCGTCGCTGCCGGTGGTTTCCCTCCGCATCCCGCCGCCACCACCACCACCATGACGACGAGCTTCATGCACGCGCTGCCTTTTTGGCTTCGACCGTGTCGGGCACGCTCTCGTTGCGCTTGATCAGGATCGGGATCAGGAACTGGGCGAGGGTTCCGAAGATGTTGTGCTCGGGCTCGAGCATCTTGCCGATGCCCTGGGCGGTGATGAGCGCCACGAACACGAGCATCATCTCGGTGACCGGGTGGACGTGATGCTTGCGCCCGATCGCGAACATCTCGCCGATGAGCTCGCCGTACTCGAGCTTCGCGGTGTCCTTGGCGCGGAACTTCTGGGCGAACGCCTCGACGTCGACGCGCAGCGCGACCCAGTCGACATCGCCGAGGTAGGTGTGGAAGCGGCGGAGGTGCGCGACGATGTCGTCCGGCGTGCCCATCGCGATGCACTTGGACATGTCGATGAACTGCAGGAGCACGTCGCCGTCGAGCTGCTTCGCGAGGCCGACGTCGAAGATGACGAGCCGGCTCTCGTCCTGGACGACCATGTTGCCGGGGTGGAGGTCGGCGTGCACGAAGCCGTCCTCGAAGCACATCTTGAACATCGTCATGCGCACGACCTCGGCGAGCTTCGGGTGCCGGCGGCCGGGCAGGGCGTCGATCTTCGAGCCGCGCACGAACTCCATCGTGAGGACGCGCTCGGAGCAGAAGTCGTCGTAGACCTCGGGGAACTTCACGGACGGGTTGTTCGCGAAGTTGGCGCGGAACCGCGTGTAGTTGCGGCCCTCGATCCGGAGGTCGGTCTGGTCGTGGATCGCCTCGACGAAGTGGCGCGTGTGACCGACCGGATCGTTGCGCCGCCACTTGGGGCGGATCGATCCGATGTGCGCGAGCCCGATCAGCATCAACGCATCGCGCTCGACCTGCCGGCGCACGCCGGGGCGGAGCACCTTCACGGCGGCCTCGCGGCCGTCCTTGAGGCGCGCCCGATGGACCTGGGCGACCGAGGCGGCGGCGACGGGCTTCTCGTCGAACTCGGAGAACAGCTCGGTGAGCGGCTTGCCGAGGTCCTCCTCGATGGTCTTCTTGACGCGCGCGAACGAGAACGGCGGCAGCTTGTCCTGCAGCATGCGCAGCTGATCGATGATCTCGGGCGCGAACAGGTCGGGCCGCGTGCTCATGACCTGGCCCATCTTGATGAACGTGGCACCGAGCGCGCTCATCGTGAAGCGCAGCATGCGGCCGCGCAGGGAGGCGAGCACCCGCGGGCGGCGCGGACCCCAGACGAACAGGAAGATGCCGAGCCGCGCGATCCCGTAGGCCAGGGCGCACAGGATCAGCACCGCCGTGAGGAAGACGAAGTGGAGGAAGTTACCGGGCCAGCGGAGCACGACGCTACATCGTACGCCGACCGGGTGGGGGCGTGGGGCTGCCGGTGCCGGCGCGCGTCCGTCCGACGCAAAAACTGCTCGTTCGGATAGCCCGGGGATCGTGATATGACGGCCGAGATGTCCCGGTCGGATGCAGTTCTCACCGATCACGAGATCATCCACGGCCTTCCCGACGATCTGCCGGTCGGGTTGTGGGTCGCACGCGTGCCAGGTGGCGAGCACGTCTACGCGAACGGGATGTTCGCGGAGATCATGGGCCAGGCCGGCCGCGACGACACGAAGGCCGGCGCCTACTCCGAGCCCTACGGCATCTTCACCCGCGACGGCAAGCCCTACCCCGAGGATCGGCTGCCGTTCGTCCGCGCGATCACGGAGCGGCGTATCGTGGTGGTCGACGACATCACGATCCACCGCGGCGACGGCTCGCGCGTCGACGTGCGAGCGTTCGGGCGCCCGGTCAGCGACGCGACCGGCACGATCACCCACGTCATCATCGCGTTCTTCGACATCACCCGCGAGGTCGCCGCCGAGCGCGCCAAGGTCGAGAGCGAGGAGCGCCTCCACCGCGCGCAGCGGATCGAGGCGATCGGCACGCTCGCCGGGGGCATCGCGCACGACTTCAACAACCTCGTGTTCGGCATCAAGCTGATCGCCGCCGAGCTCGCGAACACCGAGACCGACGACAAGAAGCTCCAGGCGCTGCGCATGATCGACGACATCACCGAGCGCTCGGCGATGCTGACCCGGTCGTTACTCGGCTTCGCGCGCCGCGGCACGCACAGCGCGGCGCCGCTGCTCGTCGACCACGTGCTCGGGGACATGCGCGATCTGCTCGTGCGCACGCTCACCGGCGTCGCGATCACGTTCGAGCTCGACGCCGGCGAGGGCGGCACGGTCATCGGTGACCGGTCGCAGCTCGAGCAGGTCGTGATGAACCTCGTGGTCAACGCGCGCGACGCGATTATCGACGGTGGCCACGTCGTCGTGCGGTCACGTGCCGACGATCAGTTCGTCGTCCTCGAGGTCTCCGACGATGGCCCGGGCATTCCCGACGAGCTCCGCGAGCGCGTGTTCGAGCCGTACTTCACGACGAAGATCCAGGGCGCCGATCGCGGCACCGGGCTCGGCCTGGCCACGGTGCTCGGCATCGTCGAGGGCCATGGCGGCGCGATCGAGATCGACGCCGGGCTCGATGGCCGGGGCACGACCATGCGCGTGACGCTGCCGGCCGCCGCCGCGGACCGCCGCACGGTCACGATCCTCGGCCGTCCGCGCCATCTCGAGCGCCCGAGGGGCAGCGGCGCGATCCTGGTCGTCGATGACGATCCGGTCGTCCTGCGCGCGCTGGCCATGGCGCTCGAGACGCTCGGCTACACGCCGATCGAAGCCCCCGATGGGGCGCGTGCCATCGAGACGCTGCGCGCGCGCGCCGACGAGATCCGTGCGGTCGTGCTCGACATGGTGATGCCGCAGATGAGCGGACGTGCGACCTACACCGCGATGAAGGACGTGCGCTCCGACGTCGCGGTGATCGCGATGTCCGGACACGCGATGGCCGACGAGATCGATGGCCTGCTCGAGCTCGGCGTGCGCGACTTCATCGCGAAGCCGTATTCGATCGAGGTGCTGGCGAGCTCGCTCGCGAACGTGCTCACGCCGCCCGCGCGCTGATGATCCAGCACGACGACGGTGCCCACACCTCGCCGTCGGCTCGCACGTACGGTGTCAGGACCTCCCGCATCGCGCGATCGATCTCGGCCCTGCGCCGCACCGCGGTCTCTCCGGACAACCGCACGACCTCGCCGGCCGGACCGATCTCGAGCGCGAACGTGATCGCTTCGTCGAGGTTGGTGCCGATCTCGATGTCGGCGTCGCTGCGTTCGAAGGTGATCTCGGTATATCCGGCCGCGGTCAGCTGGTCGCCGACCATGTCCGGACCCGCCATCGAGAACGGGCCGGGGCCGCACGTGACCTGATCGTCCCGCTTCGGCGGATCGCCGAGCAGCTCGCGGATCTTGAGCTCCGCGGCGTGGAAGCACTCGTTGGCCTCGCGCTTGCGCCACACCGCCATCGTGAGCCGCCCGCCGGATGCGAGCGACTTGCGGATGTTGCGCATCGCGATCACCGGGCTCGCGAAGAACATCGTGCCCATGCGCGAGTACGCGAGGTCATATGGTCCGCCCGGCACGACTCGCTCGACATCGGCGACCTCGAACGTCACGTTCTCGGCGCGCGCGGCCTTCGCCTCGCTGCGTGCCTGATCGATGAACCGCGGCGCTGCATCGACGCCGACCGCGCGCCCGCTCGGGCCGAGGCGCTTGCCGAGCTCGATCGTGGTGTCGCCGAAGCCGCAGCCGATGTCGACGATCGACGTCCCCGGCTTCAGCGCGAGGCGATCCATCGCACGCGCGCCGTGCACCCCGAGCCCGGCGACGAGCACGCGCCGGAACCGCGTGAACTTGTCGAACAGCACGGTGTTCCAGGCCTCGATCGCCTCGTTGTTGTCCTCGAACGTTCGCTCCGCCATGCGCCGAGCCTACAGCAGCGCCGCGTCGCCGACCATCGCGCGCCGGATCACGGGCAGCGGGGCGGCGCCATGCGAGAGGAACGCATCGTGGAACTCGCCGAGCGACGCACCCGGGTGCCTCGCCATCCAGTCGTCGCGGAGCTTGCGAATCGCGAGCTTGCCGAGGGTGTACGCGAGGTACATCGGATCGAACGTGCCGCGGACGGCCTGCTGGTGCGCATTGCCCTTGTCGAGGAACGCCTTGGTCTCGAACCATCGTTCGGCCTGGTCGACCGTCATGTTCCCGGTGTGCTCGCCGAGCGTGACGACGAACCGCACATCGCGCAACAGCGCCTCCTTGAGCTGGCCGATGTGCGCCTGCGGCAGCGTGCCGGCCGCGCCGGCCTCCCACATCATCTCCTCGGTGTAGTGCGCCCAACCTTCTCCGGTCGCGTACGACCACAACGAACGCAGGACGCGCGACGGATTGCGCGTGAGGTGCGTGCTGTGGATGAAATGACCGGGATAGACCTCGTGGATCGTGGTGAACAGGAGGTCGGCGCGCGGCGGGATGTAGTCGCGCTGCACGTCGGGCGTCCACGTCGGGTCGGGGGGCGAGATGTAATAGAACGACGGCATCTGCGTGGTCTCGAACGGACCCGGACCATCGAGCGACGCCGCGTTCCAGCGTTCGAACGGCGGTGACTCGCGGACTTCCGCGACCTCGTCGCCGGGCACGGTGACGATCTTGTGATCGATCAGGAACTGCCGCATCGCGGCAGCTTGTTTCGTGGCCTCGTCGAGCACGTCTTTCGGCTCCGGCCGATCGGTCGCGACGAGCGCGACGACCGTTGCCACGGGCAGCTTCGGATCGATCGCGTGCGCGGCCTCCTCGATCGCCTTCGTGTTGCGCGCGAGGTCGGCGTTGGCGAGCTTGACGAGCGTGTCGAGGTCGGTATCGAAGCCCTGGGTATCGGAGAGCATCTTCAAGAAGCGCTCCTTGCCGAGCGCGTAGTTCTGCGTCGCCGACGGCAGCTGCTGCTCGAGCCACGCCGCGTGCTCGGCGAGCGCGGCCTTGCACACATCGAGGCCGGCGCCGGCCATCGGCAGCGCTTTGCGCGCATCGCCGTCGGCGAACTCGATCCGGCCCTTGGTCTGAAGG
>Ga0326726_10007043_pt1 | contig 10081 bp, 9 predicted proteins | sample MHFenrmetagenome_2_FD_207603 | JGI IMG/M metagenome (GOLD analysis project Ga0326726, IMG submission 207603) | Lab enriched peat soil microbial communities from Michigan Hollow, Ithaca, NY, United States - MHF15MN | ecosystem: Environmental > Terrestrial > Soil > Wetlands > Peat | place: USA... | reverse complement strand
GGCCGCCGAAACCGTCGTAGACACCGAACGGCAGCCCGTAGTCGGCGAGCGCCTGGCCGACCGCGTGGTTCGTCGAGATCGAGTTGTTGAGGAAGTCGCGGATGCCGGCGTCGAACCACATCGCGATGTGCTGGCGCTGCTCGGGCGTGACCGCCGCCAGACGCCGGCGCAGATCGTTGTCGTACCAGCGGGCCACGTTCGGCGACAGGTCCCACGTGCCGTTGCCCTCGCCGAAGTCGTAGCAGTTCGGCGCGCTGCCGGCCTGACACGTGCTCGCGACGCCATCGATGCCGACATCTTCGAACGGCTCGCCGGCGTCGTAGTCGCCGTTGCCCTCGGTGCCGCGCGGGTTGCGGATGTAGTCGTAGTCGTCGTGGTCGGGATCGGGGTTCGCGACCGGGTCGTAGCCGGGCTCCTGCGCGTCGGCGAGCCCGTCGGTGCCGATGTCGGAGAACGGCTCGTACGCGTTCGTGACCACGGGCTCGCCCGGATCGCGCTTGTGGTTGCCGTTGAGATCGACGGCGAGCACGAGCTCGGCGGGATCGAGCTGCGGCAGTGACGGATCGTAGACGCCGTTGCCGAGCCCGGTGCTGCTGTCGCCGCCGTCGCAGAATGTGATCACGTCGTGCGCGGCGGTCGGGTTGAACTCGCGGTCGTAGAAGCCGGTCAGGATCGTCGGGTTGGCGCAGCGCGTGGCCGGGTCTTGCGAGAAGAACGAGAAGTCGACGCCGGGCGGCGCGTACGCGTTGGCGGGGTTGTAGAGCGCCGGGTTGCCGAGCGCGCGGCCGAGGTCGCGCGACGCCTTCATGTAGAGCGAGCGCCTGAGCGTCAGGCCGACGCCGTCGCCGTTCTGGTAGAGCATGTGCTCGAAGTCGGAGGTCTGCTCGAACGGATACCTCGGCGCGACCGGGCACAGCATGCCGAGCTTGCCGCTGGCGGCATCGCAGAAGCCGCCGAACGTCTGATCGCGCACCATCTGCAGCGTGTAGACCATCGACGGTCCGGGCTCGCCGCCCATGTCGCCGAACGCGTCGAAGCGATCGGGGTGCCGCAGCGCGAGCGCCATCGACGCGTTGCCGCCCATCGACACGCCGACGAGCGCGTTCCAGCCGAACTGCTCCATGTGCGTCTTGCCGGCATCGACCGACGCGACGACCTGGTACGTGGTGAGCTCGTTGCCGCGGAACGTGGCGCGCGACGCGTACGTGTCGTCGTCGACGATCGTGCGGTTGGAGACCTCGGGGAAGTACGGCTCGCCGCCGGCGCGCTTGGCGACGACGCGGACGTTGGCACGCGTGCCGTGCTCCGGCATCCGCGCGGCCTTGTACGGCAGCGTCAGCTCGAACGCTCGGTCCGACCAGGTGCCTTCTGCCCCGAACGTGACCGCGGGACCGAGCGCGAGGTAGCCGGTCGGCACGATGTCCGCGGCGCAGGCGATCGTGACGGCGCTCGATGGCAGCGTGGTGTGCGCGTCGGCGGCGATCTGGGCGCCGCGCAGATCCGCGCCGGCCTCGTCGGTGACCGCGACCGGCGAGGCTGTGGATAACGTCCCCTGCGTACCCGTGCCGCAGGTGATCGTGGTGGTTTGATCGTTCCCGCATGCGGCGAGCACGACGACGAGACTAAGAACACCCCTCATGTGCGCGCAGCGTACACATAGGCCGCCGAAACTCCACCACAAACGGCAGCGCGAACCGATCGCCAAAAGTTGGCCCGGTCACAGGGCGATCCGTAACGTCGCTATACGGTGAAGATCCTGGCCGACACGCACGTCGCTCCGGCACTTCGTCGCTGGGGAACCCGTCTGGGCCTGGCGCTCGTGGTGGCGATCGCGATCGGCTATGTGCCGGGCGAGGCGCTGCGACGCGACCCGCGCGCGGTGAAGCTCGAGCAGCAGCTGCATCAGCTCGAGGCGGAAGCGCGCGAGCTCGCCGCGGGTAACGCGGCCCTCGCGCGCGAGATCGAGGCGCTGCGCACCGACGTCGGCGCGATCGAGGATCGCGCGCGCGCGGATCTCGGCATGGTCTATCCCGACGAGGTCGTGCTGCGCGTGCGCACCGAGGGGCAGCCGTGAGCGTCGCGAATCGCGGGCGGGCCCAGTCGGGCGGGCGCGCGATCATGCGGTATCGCCGCGCGCTGCGTCGCGCCGCGAAGGTGTCGATCGGCGCGCTCGCCGGCGCGCTCGCGTGCGTGGTGGTCGCGGTTGGTGGCGTCGATGGCGCGGCGATCTTCGGCGCCCGCATCCCGCTGCCACAGGCGATGGTCGCGACGGCGGCGCTCGCGCTCGTGGTGATCGCGGTGATCCGGCGCGCCCAGTTCGCGCCGCCGACCGCGCGCGCGCAACGCGTGTCGATGTGGCTCGCGGCCGCCGAGGATCTCGCGGATCTCGAGCTCGCGCTCGCGCTCGTTGCCGGCGCGCACGTGGTGATCGCGGTGACCGGCGGCCAGCGCTCGCCGGCGTACCCGGTGCTGTACGCGCTGATCGCGTTCGCCTCGACGGTGCTCGCCAGGCCGGGCGCGATCGCCACGCTCGGCGCCGCGCTGTTCCTCGAGGGTGCGCTGTTCGCTCGCACCGGGATCGACGAGGTCACCGCGATGACGTTCGGGCTGCACGCGCTCTATCTCACCGGCGCCGCGGTCGCGCACGCGGTGCTGCTGCGCGGGCTGACGGCGCGCTACCGCCGCCGGCGCGCGAAGCGACTCGACGACGAGCTGATCGCGCTGCGCGATGCCGCGAAGGACTACCGCCTGATCGCGGCCGCGCTCGGACCGGGTAGTCGCGCGCCGCGCACGCGCGACGAAGAGGAGCGCCTGCTCGCGATCGGCGGCGTCGGCATGATCGGCGATGCGATGAGCTGGGTGCTCGCGACGCTGAAGCGCTCGCTCGCGGCGCGCACCGTCGCGCTGGTGTGGGTCGAGGATGACGGCGAGCGCGTGAAGCTCAAGGAGATCGTGTCGGATGCCGACGACATCACCGAGACGCCGCGGTTGCCGTCGGCGGGTGTGCTCGGCGCGGTGCTGCGCGATCGCGCGCCGCTGATCGTCGGGGCGACCAAGCCCGGGCAGGTGCCGTACTACGACGGGGCGCGCGCCGGCGTCGCGCTGGTCGCGGTGCCGATCCTCGAGGGCACGCACCTGCGCGGGATCCTCGCCGCCGATCGCGATGCGGCGTTCGCCGAAGCCGATCGCGATCTGCTCGCGGATGCGAGCGCGCAGGTGCTGCGCGTGGTGCAGGCCGAGCAGGTGTTCCGTGCCGTCGAGCGCGCGAAGTACGAGCACGAGCGGTTCTACCAGGCGACCGCGATGCTCGGCCGCGCGTTGACGCCGGAGCAGGTGATGGAGACCGCGTTCGAGGCGTGCGCCGCGATCGTCGACTACGACGCCGGCGCGATCGCGCTCTACGACAAGGATCGCGCGCGCCATCGCGTCACCGCGGTGCGCGTGCAGCCGGGCGGCGACGGGCTCCTCGACCCGGCGCAGCTCACCGAGCTCGAGTTCAAGGACAACGCCGGCCTCGCCTCGATGGTCGTGAAGAACCGCCACTACCTGCCGGCCGCCGGCGAGATGCGCGAGCTCTCGGCGCCGATCTACACGCGCAAGGTGAAGCTCGACGAGGACGCGAAGTCGCTCCTCGTGTTGCCGCTGCTCTCGGCCGACGAGGCGATCGGCACGCTCACGCTCGTGGCGCGCGCCGAGAAGCGCTTCAACAACGACATCCGCGAGATGCTCGCGGTGATCGCGAACCAGGTCGCGATCTCGCTGCAGAACGGCTTCCTCTACAAGAAGATGGAGACGATGGCCACGACCGATGGCCTCACGGGGCTCACGAACCATCGCAGCTTCCAGTCGCGGTTCGAGGATCTGTTGCAGCGCGCGCAGCGCCACGGTCACAAGGTCGCGCTCCTCATCTGCGACGTCGATCACTTCAAGAAGGTCAACGACAACTTCGGTCATCCGATGGGCGACGAGGTCCTGCGCCGCGTGGCGCGCGTGCTGCAGGAAGTGCCGCGCAAGATCGACATCCCGTGTCGCTACGGCGGCGAGGAGTTCGCGGTGCTACTCGACAACGTCGACGTCGCGCAGGCCAAGGCCGTTGCCGAGCGCATCCGCATCGAGATCTCGAAGGTCGTGGTCGACACCGACAAGGGCCCGCTGTCGGTCACCGAGTCGATCGGCGTCGCGGCGTTTCCCGACGACGGTCGCGATCGCGCCACGCTCATCGAGCGCGCGGACATCGCGCTCTACCACGCGAAGCACGCCGGCCGGAACCGCGTCGTGACCTGGGCCGAAGCGCAGGCCGCGAAGACGCGCAAGGCCGGCTAGCGGCAGCGCTTCTCGCAGACGCGCCGGCCGTGGTCCCACCAGCAATCGGTGCGACACGGACGATGGCGCGTCTCGACGAAGCAGCCGGCAGCGATGCCGGCGATCACGGCGGCGACAACGAACAGGCGCAGCTTGCTCATGGCACCGTCAGTATACCCGCCGTCACGAACGCTTACTTCTTCTTCTCGTTCGACTCTTCGGCCGCGAGCTTGAGCTCGTCGATGGCGAGCTTGATCGCGTCCTTGGCCTTCTCGCCGTGACCGCCGAGCGCGTACTCGTTCGCCTTCTGGGCGGCGGTGATCTTCGTCCACGCGGTGTCGAGCGCCTTGGAGGCGGCCTGCATGTTGGGATGCCCCTTCAGGGCGCCACCGGCGTAGACGCCGAGCGGAAGAGCAACGAGGGCGGTGATGAACGCGACGCGAAGCTTCGACATTTGCTATCTCCTTGGGTGAGCTCCGCGAACCTTCGCAAAGCTCGCATCGTGACGCAAAGCTGCGCCGCTATATTCACGTCGAGGTTCGGGTCAACGTGCCCCGTCGCAAGCTGATTTTGATCGCGGTGGCGAGCGCGATCGCGAGCGTGATCGCGATCGTGATCGCGCGGTGTGATCGCGACACGAGCTCGACCGCGACGCCGCCGGCGATCGGGACGATGTCCGCGGGGAGCGCGTCCTCACCATCGACCCCGACATCGACGCCGGGATCACCGTCAGCGTCACCGACGTCACCGACCATGGCGAGCGCGCCGGCAGGATCATCGAGGACGCCGATTCCAGCGGAGGCGATGCCCGATCTGGTCGACGCACTCGCGGCCGGGCGCACCGGAGATGTCGTGCAGCTGTGCGCGTCACAAACCGCGCGCGCGGGGCACGCGGCCGACTGCACGATCGCCGCGTGCCGCGAGCACCTCGAGGCACGCGCGCGAGCCTGGTTTGCCACCGTCGCCGACGCCGATCAGCCGCGCGTGACCCAGGCCTGCGACCAGGCCAACGTCAGCGTCGCGAAACCCACGCGGATTCGTCCGCACCCACACCACCGTCGGGGCGAGGTCGACTAGCCGAGACAGTGGTGCTCGCCACCACATTAGAGGACAATCGAGGCCAGGTGCCCCGGGAAGAAGCCGAGGTAGGGTCTGCGGCCAATAGCTACGAGATCCTCGCGAAGCTCGCGACGGGTGGGATGGCCGAGATCTTTCTCGCGAAGGGCGTCGGCTCGGCGGGGGTCGAGCGTTACGTCGTGCTCAAGCGGATCCTCCGTCATCGCGCGGACGATCAAGTGTTCGTGCGGATGTTCCTCGACGAGGCTCGCCTCGCGGCGCAGCTGCAGCATCCGAACATCGCGCAGGTCTACGACATCGGGAAGCTCGGCGACTCGTACTTCTTCACGATGGAGTACGTCCACGGCGAGACCGTGCGCGCGCTGCTGCAACGCTCGCACGCGCTGCGCTCGCCGATTCCGATCCAGACCGTGCTCGTGATCGCGGCGGGGAGCGCGGCCGGGTTGCATCACGCGCACGAGCGCCACGGCTTCGACGGCAGACCGCTCGGGATCGTGCATCGCGACGTGTCGCCGTCGAACTTGATGGTGAGCTACGAGGGCGGCGTGAAGGTCGTCGATTTCGGCGTCGCGAAGGCGGCGCACCGCAGCCAGGAGACGCGGTCGGGCACGGTGAAGGGCAAGATCGCGTACCTGTCGCCGGAACAATGTCGCGGCAACATCGTCGATCGCCGCAGCGATCTGTTCTCGCTCGGCATCGTGCTGTGGGAGATGCTGACGACCGAGCGGCTGTACAAGCGCGGCACCGACTTCGAGACGATGGCGGCGATCGTCAGCGAAGACGTGCCGCCGCCGTCGCGCCGGCGCGCCGGCGTGCCACCCGAGCTCGACGAGATCGTGCTGCGGCTGCTCGCGAAGGATCCGGCGATGCGGTTCCAGACCGCCGACGAGGCTCACGAGGCGATCGAGAACTCCGCGGTGCGGATCGGCTCGGCACTCTCGGGTGCGAGCGTGGCGCGGTTCCTGCGCGATCTGTTCGGCCAGCGGCCCGAGCCGTGGATCGAGATGCAGAGTCGCGAGACCCATCCCGAGGCGTTCACCGTGACGAGCGAGCCGATTCCGGTGGACCTCGGCCTCCAGCCCGCGGACGAGCTCCAGCGCAAGCTCGGCGCTGTGCCCGACTTCAGCGCGCCCGAAGCCAACGACGATCTGCCGCCACCGCGCGCCCCGAGCGAAGGTTTGTCGACGGTGCCGTTCCGCATGGATGCCGCGACGACGACGCCGTTCGGCCTGGCCGAGACGGAGCCGCCGCGACCGCAGCTGACGGCGGTGCCGACGACGAACATGCGCGTGGCGCCGGGGCCGGCGACGCTGCCGTACGCCGCGCCCGTGATGGCGCCGATGGTCGGGACCGAGTCGTCGGCGAACCACCTCGCGCCGTCCGCATCGTACCCGTCGATCGCGAACTATCCGGCGTATGCCGTTCAGCCGGCCGAACCGCCGCCAACGCCACCACGCCGGATGTCGCGCGTGCTCATCTTCTTGCTGTCGGCATTCGCGATCGGCATCGGGCTCGGGGTCGCGTTTGCGGTGCAGCACGGGCGGTCGGCGGCTCCGGCGATCGTGGTGGTGACGGCCGACGCCGGGGCGCCATCACCACCGAAGCTCGAAGTCGCCGAGGTGGTCCCGACGGCAGCCGCCGATGCGGCCGCCGCGGTGCCGCCACCCCCGACTCCGGCCGCGGTGCCGCCACCCCCGACTCCGGCCGATGCCGCGGTGCCCGAGGTCGTCGTCGATACCGCGGTCGCGCAGGCGACCATCGATGCCGGCGTGCCCAGGAAGCCGCCGCGCCCGCCGGTGCGTCACGACGATCCGTCACCCGCGAGCGAGCTCGCGCGCGAGATCGCGGCCACGCAGTACCCCGAGGCCGTCGCGACGTGTACCGGGAATCCGTCGCTCACGGCCACGATGGCGGCGTCGTGCATCGTCGCGGCCTGTCACACCCACGACACGGCGAAGGCGAAGAAGTGGCTCGCGAACCTGCCGGCTTCGAAGCGCGCCGCGTTCGCGAACGCCTGCAAGGCCGAGGGCACGCCGCTCGAGACCGACAAGCCCGGCGGGCCGGATCGACCCGACAAGCCCGACAGGCCCGTGAAGCCGAAGGACGACTGCGTCGCCGACCCGATGGCCTGTCAGCATTGACCGCGTGCGCGAGTTGCGTGACGATCATCGGATGCGGCTCGGGGTCCTGCTGGTGGTGCTGGCGTCCGCGACGGCCGTCGCGCAACCGACGCCGGAGACGCCGGGCGGCAAGCTGTTCGAAGAAGGGCGCGAGCTCGCGAAGCAGGGCAAGTACGCCGAGGCGTGTGACAGGTTCGAGAAGAGCTACGCGCTCGATGCCGGCGTCGGCACCGAGCTGAACCTCGCCGATTGTCAGGAGCACCTCGGGCACGTCGCGATGGCGTGGCGGATGTTCGACGAGGCCGCACAGCGGCTGGCGGCGGAGCCGGTGCGCCAGAAGTTCGCGCGCGATCGTGCCGACGCGCTCGTCGGCAAGCTCGGGACCGTGGTCGTGAAGCTGGCCGATCCGAACGCCGCCGGGATCAGCGTCGCCATCGCCCGGCGCGGCGTGAAGCCAGCCGCGGAGATCACCGAGCGCGTCGATCCGGGTGCGGTCGACGTCGTGGTCACGCGGCCGGGCAAGCCCACGATCGAGAAGTCGCAGAGCGTCGCGGCGGGCGCCACGATCGTGTTCGATCTGGGCGACGCGAAGCCACCGCCCGTCGTGACCGTGGCGCGGGAAGAGCGCCGGCGCAGCCGCGTCGTCGTGTCGTACGCGGTCGCCGGCATCGGTGCCGGCGTGTTCCTCGGCGGGGTGCTCCTCGGCCTGGTCGCGAAGTCGCAGTACACCGACGCGACGAAGGACTGCCCGGTCATCGGCGGCAAGGTCACCTGCGATACGGCGCACTTCAACGACGCGCAGTCGGCGGGGACGCTCGCCGACGTCGGCACGGTGATCGGCAGCGTCGGGCTCGCGGCGGTGGTGGGTGGGGCGGTGGTGTTCCTGACCGCGCCGAAGGACTTCGTGGTGACGCCGATGGCCTCGGGGCAGACCGCCGGCGTCGCGATCTCCGGCACGTTCTGACGTCGTTCGTTGGCCGTGCGGTTTGACCCCGCGGCTGGGCTGTCGGAGTCTCGACGGGTGGCGGCCAAGAACTACGTCCTGGACACGAACGTGCTCCTCCATGATGCGAGGGCGCTGTACGCGTTCGCCGACAACGCGGTGATCATTCCGATCTACGTGATCGAAGAGGTCGACACGTTCAAGAAGGATCAGTCCGAGCTCGGGCGCAACGCGCGCCAGATCGCCCGGCTGCTCGATACCTATCGCAGCAACGACGGCGGGCTCTCGCATCCGCAGAAGATGGAGAACGGCGGCACCGTGCGCGTGGCGCTGTCGAAGAACCCGATCAAGAACCCGAGCTACGACTCGCGGTCGATGGATCAGCGGATCCTCGAGATCGCGCTCGAGGTTCGCGACGCCGATCCGAAGACGCCGACCGTCCTCGTCACCAAGGACGTCAACATGCGCGTCCGCGGCGACGCGCTCGGGCTGCAGACGGTCGACTTCGAGCCCGAGCGGATCCAGATCGACGAGCTGTATCCCGGCAACCGCGAGCTGCTCGTGCCGCCCGGCACGATCGACACGTTCTACGCGAACAACAGCGTCGTCGTCGATGCGCCCGGCCTGCACGCGAACGAGTTCCTGACGCTCAAGGACGAGGCCGGCAAGTCGGCGCTCACGCGCTGGGATAAGGCGACGGGCAAGGCCGTGCCGGTGAAGAAGCTGCGCGACAACGTGTGGGGGATCAAGCCCCGCAATCGCGAGCAGCACTTCGCGCTCGACCTGCTCCTCAACGACGACATCAAGCTCGTGACGCTCATCGGCAAGGCCGGCACCGGCAAGACGCTGCTCGCGATCGCGGCGGGTCTGCAGAAGGTGACCGAGGACCAGGTGTTCTCGAAGCTCCTGGTGTCGCGCCCGGTGTTCCCGCTCGGCCGCGATATCGGCTACCTGCCGGGGACGATCGAGGAGAAGCTGAATCCGTGGATGCAGCCGATCTACGACAACCTCGAGCTGCTGCTCGGCCTCAACAAGAGCGACAAGAAGGAAGGCCGTAGCTACGCCGAGCTCGTCGACCTCGGGTTCGTCGAGATCGAACCGCTCACGTACATCCGCGGCCGCTCGCTGCCGAACGTCTACATGATCGTCGACGAGGCGCAGAACCTGACGCCGCACGAGATCAAGACGATCGTGACGCGCGCCGGTGAAGGCACGAAGATCATCCTGACCGGTGACCCGTACCAGATCGATCACCCGTACCTCGACGCGTCGAACAACGGGCTCACCACGGTCGCCGAGCGCTTCAAGCAGGAAGCGATCGCGGGCCACATCATCCTCACGAAGGGTGAGCGGTCGGCACTCGCGGAGCTCGCGACCCAGATCTTGTAGATGCGGTGGTTCGTCCTCGTCGCGATCGCCCTGGCTGCGCGTGTCGACGCGCAGGGCGGTGCCGGCTGGGATCTCAAGGTCCCCGAACGGCTCGAGTTGCTCGCCGGGAGCACCGGCACGCTGCCGATCTCGATCGCGATCGATCGCGGCCAGACGATCTCGAAGGACGCGGCGCTGATCCTCGATCTCGCGCCCGAGCCCGGCGTCTCGGTCAAGCGCCGCCGGCTCGGCCGCGCCGATGCCGTCGATC
>Ga0326726_10007042_pt1 | contig 10082 bp, 8 predicted proteins | sample MHFenrmetagenome_2_FD_207603 | JGI IMG/M metagenome (GOLD analysis project Ga0326726, IMG submission 207603) | Lab enriched peat soil microbial communities from Michigan Hollow, Ithaca, NY, United States - MHF15MN | ecosystem: Environmental > Terrestrial > Soil > Wetlands > Peat | place: USA... | reverse complement strand
GCGAGGCGCTGGCCTGCGATCTGGCGGAACTCGATCGGAGATTGGTCCTCTGCTACACGGGCAAGCCGCGGCAATCGGGCATCAACAATTGGGAAGTGTTCAAGGACCACATCGACGGCGGAAAGCGTGTGCAGAAGAATCTTGCGCAGATTGCGGCCGTGGCGCGTGAGGTTCGCGAGGCTCTCATCAACAACCGCTGGGCGGAACTCGGCCGCCTGGTCAACGAGGAGTGGGCGCTCCGGCGGCGCAATCTGCCCACAATCTCGACTCCGATGATCGATCGCATTATCAGCGGCGCGCGGCGTGCCGGCGCGGTAGCCGGCAAAGTATGCGGAGCCGGCGGTGGCGGCTGCGTGGCGCTGGTCATCGAACCCGAGGCGCGGGCGCGCGTCGAGGCGGTGATCGAGCAGGTTGGTGCGACGCTACTGCCCATGCGGGTAGCGCGGCAGGGCGTAACTGTGCGGACGACTAGCTAGCGGGAGTAGAGCGCGGCGTTGAAAAACGGCGCGAAAGCATTGATGACCGCAGTGCGCAGCACGTCCTGGCGGGTGATGAGGTTGCGCGTCAGCACGCCCCAGGCGCCCTGCGCATCGCGAATTCCCTGCTGCCCCGCGAATGCATCGATCGCGGCAGAAAGCTCGACGCCCCGGTCGAGCACTTCCGCAGCCAGCGCCTCTGGCAGCATTACCCCGCCAGCGTGGCCCCAGGATTCCCGGCCCGCCGCATCGCTCACAAACGCCCAACTTTCAAGGAAGGCCATTCGGCGACCACTATCGTGGATCACGTCGAGTCCGCCCTCGAGGCCCATGAAATAGCTCCAGGACTCGCCGCGCTCACGCGCCACCGCGGCCAGAGACGCGACGCGCCCTCGCGCGCCGGCCATCAATTCCGCGCGGCTCAGCGGTGTGTGGCTCACTCCGCTGGACACTTCGACGCCGACTACATTGAAACGCACGCCGGCATCAAGCGAATCGCCGAACGATTCGAGCGCTTCGGAAACGGCGCGCAGCTTCAGTGGGCGGGTGCTGCCGACAGCCACGACACCGGTTGGCATCTTCAACGAGGAAGGGGTTTCTTGGTCCGTTGCGCCTTGCCGAGCGAGGAAAAGTCTGGAGCGGCCGAGGGGACTCGAACCCCCGCCTACAGCTTGGCAAGCTGTCGTACTACCCCTATACTACGGCCGCTTTTTTACGTTTCGCCCTCACCGGGCGACTTCGTTACACCCTCGCGGGGCAACTGTAAATTTATAACACGCCCGCCGCAATGCCACAAGCGAGCAGCCGGGACGCGCCTTAGTTCACTAATTCGACCTTCGTGGACTTCACCACCGGCGAACGCTTCTGCCGGAGCGCAAACGCGCCGGCTTTCTTGCGATCGGTGTACACCCGGGCAAATTTCTCGCCGTCGCGATAATAGACAGTCACCTGCCAATGCTTATGCTTCCGCCGGCGGTCCTTCGTAAACGCCAATTCCTTCTTGGGCCGTTTGACCATGGATCCTCGCCTGTTGACTTTCCGCCGGGGACAAAAGCCTGACGACTATCTCAAGTTTGACTTGCCGTGTGCAAGTACAATCTAAGCACCAGACCGACCGTGATGACGACATTGCGGTTACAATCGGTTTGCGAATGTCACCATCTCTTGAGCGGACAGGCGAGCCCGCCGCCAGCAACGTGGCGCAGCCCAGCGTCCATCGCCGGGTTTTCGCCTCCACGGCCATCGTCATGGCCAGTATTCTGCTCAGCCGCGTGCTGGGATTTGTGCGCGAATGGATGGTGGCGCATCAGGTCGGATCCAACGCACAAACCGACGCCTTCTACTCCGCCTTCACGCTGCCCGACTTCCTGAATTATCTCGTGGCCGGCGCCTCGCTCAGCATCACATTCATCCCCGTCTTCAGCAAATATGCCGCCGAAGGCCGCGAGGACGAGGGCTGGCGCGTTTTTTCCACGGTCATAACGTTCATGAGCGTAGTGCTGGGCGCGCTGATCGTCGCCGGAGAAATCTTCGCCCCACAACTGGTCTCGCGCGCCATCGCCCCGGGATTTTCGCCGGCGGGCCGCGCGCGTGTGGTCTTCCTGACGCGGCTCATGCTGCCCGCGCAATTCTGTTTTTACCAGGGCAGCATTCTGAGCGCAGTGCAATACGCCAAGGGGCGCTTCACCATACCCTCACTGGCCCCGCTGATCTACAACGTCATGATCATCCTTGGCGGTTGGCTGTTGGCCCCCTACATCGGCATGACCGGATTCGCGGTGGGCGTGCTCTGCGGCGCGTTCCTGGGCAATTTCGTGCTGCAGGTTTACGGCGCCGGCGCGGTGGGTGCGCGCTTCACGCCGAATTTCAACCTGAGGCATCCCGGCTTCCTCATGTTCGTGCGCCTGGCGATTCCCATCATGCTGGCCCTGTCGCTGGTCTTCACCGACGATTGGATTACGCGCTGGTTCGGCTCCTACCTGGCGCCGGCGTCGATTACCTGGCTGAGCTACGCCAAAAAGCTGATGCAGGTGCCGCTGGGCGCCGTCGGGCAAGGCATCGGCGTTGCCTCATTTCCATTTCTGGCGCAGCTCTACTCGGAGCGCAAATTCGACGAGCTCAACAACCTGTTGAATGCGACTCTGAAGGGTCTGATCGCCCTGCTCGTTCCGATTTCGGCGCTGACCATGGCGCAGAGCCGTCCGCTGGTCTACCTGATCTTCTCGCACACCCAGCTTAAGCCCGCCGATCTGGACGCCACGGCCACCACGCTAGTATTCTTCTCGGTGGGAATGTTTGCCTGGGGCGCCCAGAATATTCTGGCCCGAGGCTTCTACGCCACGCAAAACACCTGGATGCCCGCCATCATCGGCACCCTGGTGACTGTGGCCAGCCTGCCGGTCTATTCCCTGCTGATGCAGCGCGCGCAGCACCTGGGCCTGGCAATGGCCAGTTCCCTGGGCTTGGCCGCCTATACCATCGTGCTGTTCATCCTGCTCAACCGGCGCACCCACAATCGCGATGCCGCGGCGATGACACTGTTCTTTCTAAAGGTTTCGGCCGGTTCGATCGCCACCGGATGGGCGTGTTACCGGCTGCGCCTGGCGCTCGAACCGCATTTTGCCTGGCAGCACTTCACGGGCGCGTTCCTGCTGCTGGCCGTGGTCAGCAGTGCCGGCATTGTGCTGTTGCTCCTGCTCGGCAAGTTGCTGCGCATCCAGGAGATGGACGAACAGATCGCGCGGCTCTGGCGCCTGGCCATTGGCTTCCGCAACCGGGCCGCTGCCTAGGGCCACGGCTGTGCTATCTTCACTGACCTGGCCGGCAATTTCAAATGGGGACGGTTCATTCATGGCTGAAAAAGTAGTGCTGGTAGGTGTGATTCCGGAAGCCGTCGTCATCGGTCCCGATGATCAGGTGTCCTGGGTAGCCGGGGAGAGCCTGCTAAAGGTGGAATTTGACCCTAACCGCTGCCCGTTTTCGTCCAACGTTTTTCAGGCGCCATCCGGCATGCGCCTATTGAGCGGAACGCCCCGCCCGGGAACCAGGCCCGGCTCCTTCAAGTACAAGCTGTGGCTGAACGACCAACTCGTCGGGTCCGGCGAGATCATCCTGCGCGAAAAATAGCTCCTAGGATGCCGCCCTCCCGGCAGGGCCGGGAAGTTCCCGGCGGCGCTACGCAACTCTAGTCGCCGCCGGCTGCCGCTGCGGCGGCCGCTCGACCGCTACCCACAGATTGAGCCAGGCTTCGGCGCAGGGGGGCCATTTGAAAGGGCGATACCGGGTGCTCCGGGGTAAGCGCCAACTGCTCGGCCCGCCGGGGAAAGTCCCCGCGGCGGTCCAGATTCAAGCCGGATTCCCGCAGCATGTCAGCCGAGACGTTGGGGTCGTCGCTGCGATCCACTCCCCAGAACCATAACCGGTCTTCTTCGCGTTGCAGGTATTGCAGGGCTTGTTCCAGGCGGCGCATCCCCCGGTCAAACGTCGAGGCCAGGAAGTAGACGGGCAAGTCCCACCCATGGCGCGCGAAGTGGGCGCGGATGCGGACGCAGTACTTTCCGTTCTGGTTGATCTCGACGCAGCAGCTATATTCGTTTTGCCGGCTCACTGGCTTCTTCGTCATATCAGTCCCCCTAGCATCAATCGCCTGCAAACTTTGCTCCTACGTTGTCGGACCACGTACGAGCATCGGTTCCGGGCAGAGGAAGAAACAGTTTGGGAAGGACGCTGCTCTTGGAACGCCTCCTGGCGCAGAGGCTCAGTGCACCAAAAAGTCTAGCGCAAGGCCTTGCCGGAAGGCAAGAGGGTGTTACATCGTTGTTAAACTATTTAGTTACAGATAGTTACGCTACAATGCGGAGTTGGTCAGCCGCCGCATATTGGCGTCGTTGTACTCGAGTTTACCCTCGTTCTTGAGCCGATTTTCGAGCGAGGTGCGGAAGGCCTCATAGGCCATTTGTCGGCGCGTCTGCAGCATCTGCTGCGTGATGTCTTTGCTCTGGTTCGGCAGGTCCGCCATATTGGGAGCCTGATGCTCCAGAACTCGGAAGATGACCCAGTTGGCGCCCAGAAAGACCGGATCCGCAGTCTGCCCGGCTGGCAGACTGAAAGCGGCACCGAGTTGCGAAGCGGTGCCGACGTCGGCGATGGCGGTGCCTCGCGCAATCAATTCACTGGTCTTGGCTTCGAGCCCAAGGGCCTTGGCCGGGCCTGCGAGGTCGTTGGCCGCTTTGGCCCGCCGGGCGAGGTCTTCCGCCGTGGATTTCGCCAGGGCGGTTGCCCGTTCAGCGCGATAGTCGGTCATGACCCGCTCTCGAACCTCAGCCAGTGTGCCGGGATGGGTCGGCAAGGTCTCTTTCGCCGCTATCACCACGAAGCCGCGATCAGTGCGTATGGGCGCGCTGACGTCCCCGGGCCGCAGACGGAACACCGTATCGGCCAGTTCCGGCGAAGCACCGACGTCGGGCACAGTCTGGCCCGCCTCGATCGGGGCCGGGTCACCCACTATCAGGTTGAATTTCTTGGCCAGGTCATCCAGGGAAGGACGGCCAGCGCGTCGAATCTCCTCGGCGATCTGCTGAGATTGCTGTTCGGCTGTTTGGTCGGCCTTCTCACCCTGTAGCGCGGTCAGAATGGAGGCGCGAACCTCCTCCAAACTCTGCGTCCGGGCACTCTCCTGCTCCAGAACCTTGATAATCAGCAGGCCGTAGGGTGTCGTGATGACGTCGGAGACGCTCCCCTTGGGCAGTTTGAACGCTGCGGCCTCGAATTCGGGTACCGTCTGTCCACGGACGATCCACCCCAGGTCGCCGCCCTTGTCCTTGGTGTTTTCGTCTTCGGAGCTCTGCTTGGCCAGGGCGGCGAAATCGCCGCCGGACTTGGCCTTCTTGGCCACGTCTTCGGCCTTCTTGCGAATTTCCTGAATTTGGGAGTCCGTCATGCCAACGGTCTTGAACAGGATCTGCGCGACATGGGAGCGATCTTCCGTCTTGTAGCGGGCCAGATTCTGGTTGTAGTAGGTCTGGATTTCAGCGTCGCTGACAGCAGTGCGCAAGCGGAGCAGGGTCGTATCGAGCAGCCCGTAGCGCACGCTGCGCCGCTCGGGCACGGTATAGCGCGCCTTGTTCTTCTCGAAGTACGAGGCCAGATCGGCGTCACTGACGTTGATCTTGGCCTGCAACTCATCGGGCTTGATGACCACGTAGCTGAGCTTGACCTTCTCATTGCGGCGCCGGAACTCCTGCTCCACCTCCACCGGCGAAACGTTGATCCCGTCGGTGGACAGTTGCTGGAATTTCTCAGCAACCAGGCTCTGGCTCACGGTGTCTTCAAACTCCTGCATGCCCAGGCCAAAGCGCTCCAGGGTCAGTTTTTCATAGGCATCGCGACCGACGAAGGTGTTGCCGCTGAATGCATCGGGAACCAGTTGGCGAATGCGGTCGGCGCGTTCCTCATCGGTGACGCGAATGCCCAGGCGCGCCGCTTCGAACGTCAGCGCCTTGTCGAACACCAGTTGATTCAATACCTGTTTGGCGTAAAGAGCCTGCAGCGCCTGCGGAATCGCGCTGGTGCGCTGGATGCGCGCCAACTGCTGCTGCACATCCAGAATGGTGATGGGCTGGCCGCCAACCTCGGCGACGACATCCGCCGTCGGCCCGGCCGCGGTGTATTGCCCTGGCACCAGGTAAAGCAGCATGCCCAGGCCGAGCATACCGACGACGATCCCCAGCAGAATCCGCACTCCCAGCTTGTCTCTTTTACGCAATGCGTTCCACACGTGACTACCCCTCTCCTGCTAGTTTCCTGGTTGGAACGGGAACTGGCGGCCGCACCCACGGCGCGCAAGATCCGCGCAGGCGGCAACTGGCAAGTATAGAGCAGCGGAAGCGGGCGCTCAATCAAAAATCCGACCCGCCCGGCGGCGCAACAGGCGGCCCGTTGTCGCCTGTTGCGTGGAGCAGCAACATCGCTCGCAGCCTTCCTTGCGGGGGTAGGAACGCTGTGCTAGATTGCGAAATAGTGCAACAAATTGCGGTTTTCGTCCATGCCTGACACACGCCAAGCCGGTTCGGTCCGCCACGAGAAAGTCCCGCGTGTGGAAATTTACTGGACCGCGGTCACCTATCGAAGCGTGATCCTGTACGGCTTGTTGATCAGCGTGAGCCTGGCGGCCATCCTGTATCTCTTCCATCCGGAATGGTATGGTGGCTTGACTCGCCGGATTACCGCCGGCATCGGCGCGGCCGCGCCCACGACGGCCTCGCTGGCCATGCAGAACCAGGCGCGCTTCGTAAACCTGGACGGCAAAGTGGAAGTGAAGAAAGTCAGCTCGGTAAACTGGGCGGCGGCGGACTATCGCACCACCCTGGACAAGGGCGACCTGGTGCGCACCGGTTCCGACGGCGCCGCTCGCATCACTTTCGTCGACGGCACCACCTATACCATCAAGAGCGACTCCTTCGTGACCGTAGAGCAAAACAGCATCGGAGCGGATAAGACCACGCGCGTGGCCGTCAACATCACCTCCGGCGCCGTGGACCTGACCACCGGCTCATGGGATTCTCCTGAATCGAAGGCCGAAGTTTCCTTCGCCAATGCCAGGGCATCTCTGCATGAAAACAGCCGCGCCGCTGTGACCAGCGACGGCACCAGCGATCACAGCGAAATTACCGTTTCCGCCGGCGCCGCCACCATGAACGTGGGAAGCCAGCGAATTGAAATCGGCAAGTGGGAGCGCGCCTCCCTCAGTACGACCGGCCAGGTCAACAAGAGCATGGTCCTGGCGCCGCCGGAACTGGCGCAGCCTTTGAATTTGCAGCCGCTGATCGAACCCGACCCTCGCCGCGCCGCGATACACTTCTCCTGGTCCAACGTGCCGGACGCAGTCAGCTACAAGTTGAAGGTCAGCACCAACGCCATGTTCACGCGGGTCGTAGCGGAAAAATCGAGCCCCGCAACCACTGTGGACGTGAGCGGGCTGGATCCGGGCGACTACTTCTGGACGGTCACCGCTACCGACGCCAGCAAGAGAGACAGCGCGCCCAGCGATCCTTTCAAGTTTACGCTGGCCGCGCAGGGCAAGACGCGTGAACTGCTCCTGGAAGTCGATTCGCAATTGCACGGCAACGTGGTGGAACTGATCGGCCGCACCGAACCGGGCGCGGCGTTGATCGTCAACGGAGACTCCGTGGCGGACATCCGTCCGGACGGTCATTTCCGGTATTTCACGCAACCACTGTCTCGCGGCAGCCATGACCTGACCATCATGGGAAACAATCGGCGTGGGGACACAGTGATTCGGCCGATGTCGATCGTCGTACCGTAAGCGGGGCGCGGGCCGGATTTTGCGGCCTGCTGACAGAGAAGCATGAAGGGGGACTGCCCGCGGGAGACTCGGGGTGCACGGCCCGGCGGGGAGTAGAAAAGAGCTAATGCTCAATAAAAACGGGTACAACTTTCGTTCTGTTTTCAGCCTGCTTTCGTCCGATTTGGCCATTGACCTGGGCACGGCGAATACGCTGGTCTTCGCGCGAACCAAGGGCGTGGTGGTGAACGAACCTTCCATCGTGGCCATCAACAAGACGTCCGGAGAAGTGGTGGCGGTGGGGCGAGAAGCCAAGGAGATGCTGGGCCGCACGCCGGGCAACGTGGTGGCTATCAAGCCGATGAAGGACGGCGTCATCGCCGACTTCAAGGTGACGGAAAAGATGCTCACCTACTTCATTCAGAAGGCGCACAACCGCCGCATGCTGGTGCATCCGCGCATCGTCATCGGCGTGCCCAGCGAAATCACTCCGGTGGAAAAGCGCGCGGTGCAGGATTCGGCTTATCGCGCGCGGGCCAGCGAGGTCTACCTGGTCGAGCAGGCTATGGCCGCGGCCATCGGCGCCGGCCTGCCCATCGAGGAGCCGTCCGGCAACATGGTCGTGGACATCGGCGGCGGCACCACGGACATCGCCGTGATCTCGATGAGCGGCATCGTCTATTCCCGCTCGGTGCGCGTGGCCGGCAACGAAATGGACGAAGCGGTGATGCATTACCTCAAGCGCAAGTACAACCTGCTGGTCGGCGAACGCACGGCCGAGCAGATCAAGATGGAGATCGGTTCCGCCTATCCGCTGGAAAAGCCGCTGACCCTGGAAGTGAAGGGCCGCAACCTGATCGAGGGCGTACCGCGCACCGTCACCGTGGACGACAGCGAAATCCGCGAGGCGCTCTCGGAATGCGTGGCCACCATTCTGAACGCGATTCGTGTGGCCCTGGAACGCACGCCGCCCGAACTTTCCGCCGACATCAGCGACCGCGGCATCGTGCTCACCGGCGGCGGCGCCCTGCTCAAGAATCTGGACAAACGCATCCGCGAAGAAACCGGCTTGCCGGTTTCCATCGCGGACGATCCGCTGGCTTCGGTGGTGCTGGGTACGGGAAAAATGCTCAGCGATTTCCGGCTGTTGCGGCTGGTTTCGATCGACTGACAGATTGAACTAGGGAATATTCGCGCCGCTCGGGCCCCAGCCACGCGCGCGCCATCCCATGCAGCGTTAAAACGCAGATGAATCCTGGACGTTCACAACATCGTTCCCTGCTTCTGCTGGCGGCATCGCTGGGTATCCAGATTTTGCTGCTGGCCGCGCAGGTCAAGCGCGATCAGGACGTGCGGCTGATCCGCGTGTGGGCCGTGGAACTGGTAGCCCCGTTGGGTCGATCGGCAAACTGGCTGAGCGACGGCATCCGCGGCGGCTGGACCAACTACATCGGCGTGCGCAGCCTGGGCCGCGAAAATCAGGGACTGCACGCCGAAGTCGATCGCCTGAAACTCCGCAACGCCGAACTCGAAGGCCGCGCGGCCGAGGCTGACCGGCTCGGCGCCCTGCTCGACTTTCGCCAGAGGAATGCACAAGTACCCATGCTGGCCGCGCGCGTGATCGGAGCCAGTCCCGGCACCAGCGGCCGCGTAGCGTTTCTTGACCGCGGCTCGCGCGACGGCCTGGCCCTGGATATGGGCGTGATCACACCCGAAGGAGTCGTCGGCAAGGTCATCGCCGTCTATCCCGCCACTTCCCAGGTGCTGATGGTGAACGACAAGGAAAGCGGCGTCGGCGCGCTGCTGGCCGACTCACGCACCCAGGGACCAGTGCGCGGCTCCGGCGAGCCGCTGTTGAGCATGGAATATGTGGCCAAAGAGGTCAAGGTCAGGCCCGGTGAAGCCATATTGACGTCGGGACAGGACCGCATCTTCCCGAAGGACCTTCCGGTCGGCATCGTTCAGAGCGTCGATCCCGATCCGCGCAGCCCCTTTTCCAAAATAGTGGTCAAGCCGGCGGCGCGCCTGGACCGGCTGGAAGAGGTGCTGGTTCTGCTGACGCGGCAAGAGCTTGCGCCCGGCGGAATGACCGACTCCAGTTCGCCCGGAGCAGCCCAGACGAGGACGCCAGCCACGGCTGCCGCTACCCCCGGGGTGCGGCCTGTCGCGCCGGCCTCTGTGTCGGCTCCTGCAAAGCCTGCGGTGGCTACGCCCACGCCTGCAGCCGTGCCTGTACCCTCGCCACCGAAGCGCGCAGTGGTCGTTCCGACCGCCCCGCGGGCTAGTGCTCCGGCGGTGCAAAC
>Ga0326726_10007039_pt1 | contig 10083 bp, 3 predicted proteins | sample MHFenrmetagenome_2_FD_207603 | JGI IMG/M metagenome (GOLD analysis project Ga0326726, IMG submission 207603) | Lab enriched peat soil microbial communities from Michigan Hollow, Ithaca, NY, United States - MHF15MN | ecosystem: Environmental > Terrestrial > Soil > Wetlands > Peat | place: USA... | reverse complement strand
AGCCGCGATCCGGTTTCCGGTAGCGTCTATCTGGCGATGCTTGGAGTGTTTTCGCTCATGCCGCTCATCCTTGCCCGTCCTTTCGGTTCGGGCAAGCATAAAGCATAAGCCATGAAGCTGTCCCCGGGAATCTCGGGGTCGCCTCCGTTTCAGATGGAACCGAGGGGAATCATGAGGGATACTCTTCACTTCGAGCACAAACAGGCGCAGGTATTCAATGATCAGCCAACAATGATTATTTGCAGGTTAAGCGTAAATTCCTTCAAGTCTCCGCCGCAGCCCCCAAATCCCCAGAGCCCCCCGACTCGATTCTCCATGAACCCTGTATCCTGTGAATGAGGTAAGAATTTCTTTTGCGTATGAGACGCTTGAGCTGATCAAGTACGACTTCGATCTATGCTTGCACAATCATCACCAATCACATCCATATCCTGCTCAACATCGGCTCTGACGGGCTGATCCATTTCATACGCAAACTGCTCAGCGGCTCCTGAGTTACATCCATCCCATTTCTTTCAGGACTAAACAGGTTAAAAGACTCGATGAATTAGTCTGGAATCCATGGGGCGGTCATTCGATGCTCATGAATGTTCATTGACACGATTGGCAGAAGCGTGCGTATGTCCTGTCATAATTCGAACGGGAGGAGAGAGTGGACTGAAGGACGCGATACATCTCATGCGCAATTGTTCTGGTTTCCGATAGTCATCCAATAACGATAATGATAAAAGAGGATGCATCGCCGATGGTAAATGCTTTGGGATTCTCACTGGCAGTGCCTTTCGACAGTTCTGCATATCGATGTCAGGTGAATTGCGATACTTCGCCGATCTGTTGATAGCTCAGGAAGTGATTAGCGACAACCGGTTATCCAGGGGATGCACAGTGACCTCGAAACGATTCGGAGAGCGAAACTGATTGGTGAGTTATTGTGATGGAGGTGTTTTATGAGGGGCATTTTTTTGTTTTCGGGATTTTTTTGATTCCCGACCAGTGTCTCTGAATTTGATTGCGAAAAATTAGTACGGGAACGAGGATTGTGTTCGAAAGCTATTAGTGTGATTGATAAATAGCGTTTTCCTTGTGTTATGATTTATAAGCTCTTATCGGTAATCGGAGTAAATACAAGCTAATAGCTGAAAAAAATAGGGTGTATCGTTCAAATATGCTTGAAACGATTCCTTATTGCATTTAATTTATTAGTGATGTAAATTGCTCTAGGTTTACTTTTGTTTTTTCCGCTTTCCCCCCACCTTCAGTACAATCTGTACGCTTTTTCAGTGCCAATTGTGTTGCCGTAGTAAGATGTATTCGTTCTTATTCGAGTTTCTTGCTGTTACGGTTCAGTATTGCCCAAACTCAGCCCGATTTGCAAAGAATTGTGCAATAGTCCACGAGTAATTGAATTTCACTCTCCGGCCTGCGCTTTATAATGAGTATCCATTTCTCGAAAGTGAATCATATCGGCTTAAGAAATGTATCAAATTCCGGTCTGTGAGAACCGTTAAATGAAACGGAATTTGCCCATTTATGGGCTTGTGCGGATTCGTGTATATGTAAAACAATATTTAATCATTAAGCAGTGCGGAGAAAAAATGAGAGCCAGACAATGTCGTAAATGCGGCATACTCAAGTCGCCGGCCAATTGGCCCGAATCATTGTTCCCTTTGTTCAGTTCCAGTCGTTTCAATCGACTTCTCACGCGAAAAGTCCTGCCGATACTCATGCTGCTTGCCGGGTTGACCATTGTCAGTAAAAGTGCTACAGCCGTTACTCCAGCAGATATAGAGGCAGCAAGAAAGCAGTCTGAAACCCTCCAACGTCAGGAGCAGAGTCAGTTACAACATGATATAGAGAAGTCACTTCCACCCGAACAGCCGCCCCAGGGCATCGATACGCGCAAGATTACACCCAGGCCCGATGCTTCAGCTGCCGGCAGCAAATGCCACAATATTCACGAGATTGTCATCAGCGGTGCGCCGCATCTGCCAAAGTCGGTGCGTGCAGATATCAACCGGCGGTTCCTCGGCCGCTGTCTCGGTGTATCCGAAATTGAGGAAATTCTCGGTGAGATCACCAAGGCATACGTCCAGCGTGGATTCATTGCGGCTCGAGCCTATCTGCCATCTCAGGATCTTACCACCGGACGGCTGGAGATCATTGTCATCGAAGGGACGGTCAGCGAGTTCCGAATCGACGACGGCGGCAAGGGAAGCGTGTCGGTTCCAAACGCTTTCACTGGGCTCAAAGGCCATAGACTCAACCTTCGAGACCTTGAACAAGGTATCGACCAGATCAACAGGCTCTCGTCAAACAAAGCTGTGCTGGATATCCAGCCTGGCGAAAAGCCTGGCGAGAGCGTGATTGTCGTACACAATAAACCGCGATCGTCGCTCCACTTCAATCTCGGTTATGACAACTTCGGCAGTCCGTCCACCGGCCGTTACCAGATGGGCGGCACGGCAAGCATTGACAATCCTCTAGGTTTCGACGATTTCATTACCGCCACGCACCGTGAAACGATACCACATCATGACAACGGGTACTCCAGCAGCAACAGCCTTCTTTACAACATTCCATTCGGATATACTACGGCAACATTCGGTTGGAACCGCTCAAGCTACGCTACGCCCATCGCTCTGCCTAGCGGCCTGGAGCTCGTTATGTCGGGTGACACGACCACCTTCTTCTCCACCGTCGATCGCGTGGTTTATCGTGATCAGGCCAACAAGGTGACCGCTGGCGCAACATTGAGCACAAAGAGGTCGAATAATTTCCTCAACGATCAATATTTGGATGTAAGCAGCCGCAGGTTGACGATCCTGGATGTCGATGGCTCCGCTACAACCCTTCTTGGCGGCGGAGTCTTTCAGGTAAACGGCGGCATCAGCCAGGGGCTGAATACTCTGGATGCCTTGAATGATGAAAGCGACCTTCCGGAGAGCGCACCTCGTGCCCAGTTCCGCAAGTACCGGCTGGGAGCGAACTACTTCATTCCATTCAAGCTGTTGAGGCACAACACCTCGTTCAGCAGTCAAATCTCCGGCCAGTATTCCGAGGACGTGCTCTACGGCTCGGAACAGATGCTGATCGGCAGCCTGTACACCGTTCGCGGCTTCCTCAGGAACACCCTATCAGGCGATCACGGCTTTTACTGGCGCAATGAACTGTCAATGCAGTTTCCGTTCAGGTTGGGCAATGTCGCCGTTGCCGGCCGAGCATTCGTCGCCTATGATCTGGGTGAAGTCTGGAATCGGGCACCCGGTGTGCCCTCTGGAAGCCTTTCCGGTGGCGCCTTCGGCGTTTCGGTCCTTACCAAAGGAGTGAGTCTGGATCTCTTCTGTACGAAGCCGATTTCAGGGCCTTCGGGGATGGAGCTGGAAGATATGCAGACCTGGTTCCGATTGTCATGCACTATTTAATGAAGGAGAATATCATGAAGGCCAAACACCGCTGTCGTATTATTTGGAGCGAACGCCTCAAAACCTGGATCGCTGTATCGGTGATTGCCCGAAAGCGGGGAAAGCGTCGCGGCAGGGTATTCTGCCTGGTGCTACCGCTCTTCATGCTGTCTGCAAATGCTTTTGGCGCCGACGCACCGACTACCGTCGTACCCACCGGCGGACAAACGACCGCTTACACCTCCGCCAACGGCACTCCGGTGGTCAACATCAACGCCGCTAACGATGCGGGCCTTTCACATAACCAGTACACCCGATTCGACGTCGACAGCAAAGGGCTGGTCCTGAACAACGGGAATCTCACTCAGATCCAGCGATCCTCGCAACTGGCCGGAAGCGTGCTTGCCAACCCCAACCTGAACAGGGAAGCAAGCGTCATCCTCAACGAAGTTGTATCGAACAACCGAAGCACCCTCGCAGGGTTCATCGAAGTTGTTGGCGGCAAGGCGGACGTCGTCATCGCCAATCCCTACGGTATCACCTGCTCCGGCGGTGGTTTCATAAACACCGACCAAGTGACCCTCACCACCGGTATGCCGCAATTCAGAAGCAACGGCGCCCTGGACGGCTTCACGGTGAACCGGGGGGATATCCTGATCAACGGTAACGGCCTCAATGCCACCGGGCAGCAGATTCTCAACCTGGTCGCGCACTCCATCAAGGTGGATGGCCCCATCAATACCTCCTCAACCGGTACCCTGCGACTGGTTGCGGGTGCCAATACCTGGAATTACGGCACTGGCGATGTCACCGGCACCGGAACAGCAACCGAAGTGGCTCCTTCCTACGCCATCGACTCCTCGGCTCTCGGAGGCATGTATGCGGGCCGCATCCGGCTGATCGCCACCGAAGCTGGTATCGGAGTGAAAATGCTCGGCGAGGCGGCGGCTTCCGCCGATGATTTCACCCTCGACTCGGCAGGGCGGGTGGTCATACAGACCAAGATCAGCGCCAACCGTGATCTGAACCTGACGAGTTCTGCAACTGGTGCCGATGCGATTACTGCTACCGACAGCAGGATTTCAGCAAAGCGCAATCTTGGGGTATCGTCTACCAGCGGTGGCCTGACTCTCGCCGGTGGCATAGTGAGTGCTGATGGCGATATCCAGTACAATGTCGGTACACTGACCGACACAGCCTTGGCCACAACTACCACCCTGACCAATGACAACAAGCGGTATGCCGCCGGAAACTTCACGATAAATACCAGCGGTACTGCCAGCTTCAATGGCGTGACGAACGGTGCAGGAACCACGCTAAGCGGTAATTTCGCAAGCCTCACCGTCGGAGCCGATGGCGCCGATCTGTATGGTAAGACGATATCGTTCACCACTGCTGGCGACATGCAGTTCGGCACGGGGGTTGTCCATGCCGTTGATGATCTGAATATCAACGCGACAAATGGTGGCAGCATTACCAACAGCGGGCTGTTGCTGGCGGGAAACAATGCGAAAGTTACAGCGGCAGGGACAATTTCTAACGATGATAAGAGTGCCATCGTCGGTTTGAACGCTCTCGACGTGACATCGACTTCTGGCAATCTAAAAAATGCAGGCATGCTTTATGCAGGTAAATCTTTAAACGCATCGAGCGCTCAGGGCACCTTTATCAACACCGATACCGGCACCATAAAGTCCGGCGGCAATATGACCCTCTTGGCGGATACGTTTATCAACAACTTCTGGATCGAGGCGGCTGAAAATATCAGGATCGACGCAATGACAAGCTTCAGAAACGAGATGCCGGGAGGCTTGCCAATAATTGTGAAAGACTTAAGTACCCTTGTCCCTATAGCATCTCCTGATCACTCAGCCAAGTTTATCGAGAAAGTTCCATATTACATTGAACCTTGGTATGACTACGTTACAGTGACTGACAAGTTTGATCCCGAGCCGGTCAAGAATGTCGTTGTTTCGGCTGGCCATGATCTGAGCATCTTTGGGGGAACAGTCGCTAACACAGGGGCCGCACTTTCAGCTGTCAACGATATGACCATCTTATCTCCTGTGAATGTTACCAATACCGCATTGACTAGGTACACGCGAAAATTCAAACGCGAGTGGTATGTCGTGACTACTATGTTTGATTCTACTCCCAAAATCTACGCTCTGGTTGATAGATCCATCTTTACGTCGGCAACAAAATCTCCTGAGTGGCGCCTCTATACTTTGGTTGGTGGAAACGGTGGGTATCTTCAGGTAGACACTGTTGAGGAAGCCCAGAACGTAGCGATTCTGTTGGAGACCGGCATCGTGGTAGGCTTGGGAGTGCCGGTTCGAAACGCCACCATTCGGTCGGGGAATGCTTTCGATGTTAAAGGCTCGGTGGAAAATATAGGACCGATTTTTGGAACGACAGAAACCGGCAACTTCGATCCATCGGCAGACAAGCGAGCTATTCTGCCAAAGAATCCTTATGGTTACTTCATTCAAACACAAGATCCATCGGCGCGATGCATGATCGAATTGAATCCGCTGTACGGTCTGGGATCCGACATTGAAGGGTCAGATCGTCTGTTGAAGAATCTGGGGCTCGATCCGGAAACCACTTTGAAGCGACTAGGCGACGCCAACTATGAGGCCTATCTCATCCGTCAACAACTTCTCAGCCAGACGGGGAAGACTGTGCTCAACGGACCTGACAGTGAGAAGGTACAGATGACGCGTTTCATGGACCAGGCCGTAGGCCAGAGCAAAGAACTTGGTCTGGTTGTCGGCAAGCCCCTGACCGTTGACCAGATCGCCAATCTGAAGCAGGACATCGTCTGGATGGTCGAGACTACGGTAGGCGACCAGAAAGTGTTACAACCAATCGTGTATCTTTCACCTGAATCACGCAAGGAGATCGTTTCCGGCGCGGTGATCGCCGCCAGTGAAATCAAGATGGACGTGCAATCACTGACCAACACCGGTGGTACGATCAGAGCAGACAAAGCCGTCAACATCACTTCTCAGGGTGATATCAGCAATCTCAGTGGTACAATCAAGGGTGGCGATGTCAGCCTCAAGTCAACCGAAGGGAGCATCGTAAACCAGACACGGTCGGAAACCTACGGCGACAAGAGCAATTTCCAAACCGTCGTCGGCAAGACTGCGGGCATCGAATCGACGGGTACGCTCAAAATTACTTCCCAGGGCGACATCAGTAATCTCAGTGGTACAATCAAGGGTGGCGATGTCAGCCTCAAGTCAACCGAAGGGCGCATCGTCAATCAGACGCTGACGGAAACCTACGGTGACAAGAGCAATTTCCAAACCGTCGTCGGCAAAACGGCGGGCATCGAATCGACGGGTACGCTCGATTTAAATGCCAAAAAGGATATCCTCGTCAAGGGGGCGGAGGTCAAGGCCGGCGGGGATGCATCGCTGACCTCCGGTGGCAACATCACCTTTGATACCGTTGTTGACAAGAGCGCGACGACTACGAGAACCGAGGGCTCGGGCAACTTCCTTTATCGGACCGGGCCGACCACGACGTTAACGACTTCTGAAAAAAACATCGGTTCGACGTTGTCGATAGGAGGCAACCTTAAGCTCAAGAGCGGCGGGGACGCGACGCTTGCCGGTACCAAAGCAACGGTGAGTGGAAACCTGAACGTCGACACCGGCGGGGACTTCAACATCCTGTCGCGTCAGGACAAGACCACGATCCACAGCGAGTCGTCGAGGTCGGGACTCGGCGTTGGCGGAGGCCTTTGGGGCGCGCAAAAAACGACCAGCGACGATTTTACTGGCAAGAACTTCGGGTCGTCACTCTCGGTTGGCGGCAACGCTGATATCAAGGCCGGCAAGGACATGACCCTTCAGGGCTCCTATCTCAAGATTGGCGGCAGCGGCTCGATCGATGCCGGTTCGGTGAATATCCTGCAGGGGCTTGACGAGAAACATACGGTCACGAGGACCGATACTACGACGTTCCTGAGTGGCGGCGGTAAGAACGACAGCCATGCCGGAGCATCTGCCTCCGCAGGTGTCGGTTCTGTATCGGCAAAGGCGAATGCAGGCGCCAGTGCAGGGGCCAGCGAGAGCCATGAATTCAACCTGATGGAATCGCGTACCGATACGGTCGATCACAGCAAGAAAAGCGGTGTCAGCTCCAACCTGACCACGGGCGGGAATCTCAGCATCAAGGCTCGCGACGAAATGAACGTCGTCGGTTCGAATGTCGAAGCCGGCGGCGACCTGAATGTCGATGCCCGGAAGATCAACGTCGAGGCCGGGAAAAACGAGGAAACGACCTCTACGACCAGCAGTTCCACCAAGATCGGCTTCTACACCGACAGCAAGGCCGAGGCCTCAGCCAAGGCCGATGCCGGCACCGAAGGGGCGTCCGGAACGGTCAATGCCGAGGCCAAGGCCGAGGCCGGATCCACGGTGACCATCGGAAGCCGTCTGCAGAACAGCAAGGAAAAGACTACGGAGATCACCCATACCAAGTCCGGCCTGAAATCGGGCGGGAACATGTCGCTGAAGGCCAAAGAGGAGGCCCGGTTTGTCGGAGCGGATGTGAGTGCCGGTGGCGATCTCAACATCGATGCAAAGGATATCACCAATCTCTCGGCGCAGGACTCGAAGATCTCCACGAGCGAAAGCACGACGCATACGATGGGGGTCTATCTCGATGCGTCCGGTTCCGCGGAGGCAAAGGGTTCGGCTAAAGGCGAGAAAGGCGCATTGTCCGCCTCCGGTAGCGCTTCAGCCAAAGGGGAGGTTGGGGCCGGACTGCGTTATGCCCAGGAGAACAACACCAGCGAGCAGGGCAAGACCACCAACGTCGTCAACACCTTCAAGGCGGGTGGAAACCTCAGCCGTAAAGCGGCCGGAACCATCACTGACCAGGGAACCCAGCTCGAAGCGGGGGGCAATATCACCCAGAGCGCCACCACACTCAATGAGATTGCGGCAGAGGACAAGAGCTGGTCGAGTTCGTCGTCAGGGAAACACGATGCAAGGCTTGGAGTCTATGCTGGCGCAAGCGTCGACGCTGGAGCTTCTGGAAATGTCATCTCCGAAGGTGCGGAGGGTAAGGCTAAGGCCAATGCCGATGCTTCGGCCGGCATCAGCGCAAAATACACGTATGAAGGGTCCAGCGAGAGCAAGAGCAACACCCATGTCCAGACATCAAAATACAAGGCAGGTGGCAGCATCAGCTCCAGCACCACAGGAGGTACCAAACTGATCGGTACCCAGTTCGAGGCCGGCAAGGACGTGAGCATCGAGGCTGGAAGCCTGGATTATCAGGCGGCACACGACACAAGCTCCCACTCCTCGACCGAGCGTTCCGCCAATGCAGAGGCCAAGGTCAAGGTGTACGGTTCATCCGGCGTCGAACTCGGTGCAGGCTATGACCAGAAATCTTCTTCCGGTTCATCCGATGCCGCCCGTGCCGGCAGCATCACTGCGGGCGGAAACGTGACGGTGAAAACCAAAGACAATGCCCGTTTCGAAGGTACCGGAGTGACCGCGGGCGAGAAGGCCAAAATTGAATCCACATCCGGCAACGTCATCTTCGATGCCGCCAAAAGCACGACCCACGAAGAATCCCAGAGTTTCAATGTGAACGCAAGTTTCGACAGCTCCAAGGGCGCATCCAAGTCGGGCAAGAAGGGCTCCGGCGCTGAATCGGAGAGCAATTTCGGCATCGGCGGAGGCTATTCGAGCAGCAAGAGCGACAAGACGACGGGAACCGGGGTTCGAATCAATGCCAACAACGTCGATATTTCCGCAGGCAAGGATGTGACCATGCAAGGCACGCAAGTGGAGGCGGAAAAGAAGGCAGAAGTAACCGCTGGCGGCAAGGTCAATCTTCAGGAGGCGGTCCAGAGCGAGAGTCGTTCGTCTATAGGAGTTTCAGCAAATGCCAAACAGTCGACAAAGGTGAAAGAGGACGGGGGCAGTGAGAAAACCCAGAAGGGCGGCGCCAAATTTAACTATGACAACGAGGACAAGCAAAAGGGGCAGGCGACTTCGATCACGTCAAAAGGCGACCTCACGATCAAGGGCAACAACATCATAAACCAGGAAGCCGAACTCAAAGCCGGCGGAACCAGGAAGATCGAAGGATCCGAGACAAAACAGAAGTTGACGAACAAAGACACTGGCATGAACGTGAAAATGAGTGTTGAAATCCAGCGGAAGACGAAGGTGGAGCCCAAGCCGAAGGATGAACCCAAGCCGAAGGAGGAGTCCAAACCGAAGGAGGAACCAAAGGTGCAGGATCGGCCCATGTTGAAGAAATAGAAAACACCGTCGCGAGGGCAACGTCGTTTCAACCGTCAGTGCCTCTGTGACTTGATCGAGGAGGATGGCTGCCGTCCGGGCAATACGGACTCGAACGAGGTTCCTGATCGTCTGCGGATGCTGGCCAGTGGCGAACCGGGTCGCCTCAGTCTTAGATGGTGCCGTACTTCTGGATGAACTCCTCGTCGCTCATGACGAGAAGAAGGACTCCCTCGATGATTCCGACAAGTGCGGGTATGCCCGTCCAGCAGAACAAGAAGTAGAGCACGCCCAGGCCGACCATGCCGAGGTAAAACTTGTGCACCCCGAGACTTCCGAGGAAGATGGCGAACAGGGCTGCGGCAAGCTTGCTTTTGCCGTTCGGAGCCGTGGCTCCCAGGTTG
>Ga0326726_10007038_pt1 | contig 10084 bp, 9 predicted proteins | sample MHFenrmetagenome_2_FD_207603 | JGI IMG/M metagenome (GOLD analysis project Ga0326726, IMG submission 207603) | Lab enriched peat soil microbial communities from Michigan Hollow, Ithaca, NY, United States - MHF15MN | ecosystem: Environmental > Terrestrial > Soil > Wetlands > Peat | place: USA... | reverse complement strand
GGTGGACATTCCTTCTGGCGCCCATGCCGGCGCGTTCGCGCCCGAGCCGCACCTCCATTGCCGTGCCGACGCCATTGTCACCTTCACCGCGCCACGCCCGGCGCACGTGTTCGCCGATCTGACGCGCGGCGAGATCGTGGTCGGCCAGATTGGGTCGCCTCCGGAAACCATTCAGTCGCAGCTCAACCTGGATGTGATCGCGTGGCCGGACATCCAGTCGTGCTTCGCCCCGCGCCCGCCCGACGCCCACAAGGGCAGCTTTGGACATGTGCTCACCATCGGCGGATCGCTGGGAAAGTCGGGCGCCGCTGCCATGGCGGCCATGGCGGCGTTGCGGGCTGGGGCTGGATTGTCCACCGTGGCTACGCCACGATCGGTGCTGCCCATGGTCGCCGGATTCGCCGCCGAATTGATGACCGAACCGCTGGCGGAGACCGAGGCCGGAACCATATCGCTGGCTGCCACCGAGTACGGCCGGCTCGACTCCATCGTTGAGGGCAAGACCGTGCTCGCCCTTGGCCCGGGTATTTCCCGGCAGGCAGACACGGTGCAGTTTATCCGCGCCATTTTGGACAGGTATCCGCAGCCGCTTGTGATTGATGCAGACGGGCTGAATGCATTCGCCGGTAATGCCGAGCGCCTGGATGGGCGCGCGCGCCCACTGGTGCTCACGCCTCATCCCGGCGAGATGGCGCGACTCGCGGGGCTTTCGACCAAGCAGGTGCAGCAGGACCGCATTGGCATCGCGCGTTCGTTCGCGCGCGATCACCACTCGATCGTGGTGCTCAAGGGACATCGCACGCTGGTCGCCGAACCCGACGGTCACGTGTGGGTCAATATGACCGGCAATCCCGGCATGGCGACCGGCGGCACCGGCGACGTGCTTACCGGCCTCATCGCCGGCATGATCGCCCAATTCCCGACCGACCTGGTGCGCGCTGTCTGCGCCGCCGTCTGGTTGCACGGCCACGCGGGAGATCGGGCGGTGTCTATCTACAAATCGGAACAGGCGCTCACCGCGACCGACGTGTTGGAGGATGCTTACGTCGACGAACGCATGGCGCGCTGGCTCAATGCCGAGTCCTTCACCAGCATTCAAGACATCGGTGGAATCCGCAGTAACAGGAACTACTAACCAGGCAACAGGAATCGTTCGACCTGAGCAGCGGATTGCACGCGACGTGAGCCCGCAGGGCGTCAGAACCCAGCCCGGCACGTCAGTGCCGGGACCCTTCGGCACAAATCGACGTGAGTCCCGCAGGGACGGCAGATTCGCACCACAGAAACACAGAGGCCTGGAGAGACTTTCCTCATTCTTCATTCTGACTTCTTAATTCTTCATTCCTCCGTGGTGATCGGGAAATCCACCTGTGGCGAGATACTCCACATCTCTCTTGTTCTTACTTCTGACTCCTTACTTCTGACTCCTTACTTCTGACTTTCTTCCTTCTTCTTTCTTCATTCCTCCAATTCGATAAACTACTCGCGATGGCCACCGGCGAATTCACCACCCACTCCGCCGAAGAGACAATCGATCTTGGACGCCACCTCGCGCGTCAACTGAAGGCGCCGGCCACCGTCATTCTCCGCGGCGAACTTGGCACTGGCAAGACCACGCTGGTGAAGGGCATCGCCGAGGGATTTCACGCCGCCTCGCAGGACGATGTAACCAGTCCGACTTTCACCCTCATCCACGAATATCGCGGCCCGGACGTCAATGTCTTCCACGTTGATCTCTACCGCATTGACACCCAGCGCGAATTGGACACGCTCGGCCTCGATGACCTGTTCGGCAATTCCAACGTCGTCCTGATTGAGTGGGGTGAAAAATTCCCGGCCCTGCAGCGCGAGGCGCACATTGATATTCGTTTTAGGCGGCTAGGGGAAACCGAACGCCGAATCAGGGTCAGCGGCCTATAGCGTGCGTGATCACCCGCACGCAGTAAGCGGGAATCTGGTATTCGTGCGCGATGGCCACGCCGATCGCCAGCGCGAACACGACGAATAGTAGAAGGCGTTCCCGGCGCGTCCGCATCGGCTACATCGTATCAAAGCCACATAAAGTTGAAGCTGAAATAAAAGTTGTGGGCCCGGCGCCCTCGCCGGGGCTGCTCCTGAACAGGTCCGAAAACTGCGCAGCGGCAGCCGCCCTCGGCTGCCGCGTCTCTCGTCCGCATCTGCAAAATCGCAGATTGTAAATTACAAACTACAAATCCCTAAAAGCCCATAATGTTGTAGCCGCAATCCACGTACAGCGTTTCCCCGGTCACGCCCGTCGAAAGGTCCGAGGCGAGAAACAGCGCCGTCTTGCCGACTTCTTCCGCTTCGACGTTGCGCTGCAGCGGCGCGCGCTCGACATGGCCCTTGAGCATGTCGCCAAAGCCGGCAATGCCGCGCGCGGCCAGCGTCTTAATGGGGCCGGCGGAAATCGCGTTGACCCGTATCTTCTGCTTGCCGAGATCATAGGCAAGGTAGCGAACTGTGGCTTCCAGAGCGGCTTTCGCGACCCCCATGACGTTGTAATTGGGCACAACTTTTTCGGCGCCGTAATAGGTAAGCGTCATGATGCTGCCGCCTTCGGTCATCAGCGGGGCGGCGGCGCGGGCAAGGGCGATAAGCGAATAGACACTCACATCATGCGCGATCCGGAAACCCTCGCGCGAGGTTTCGACAAACGGACGGCTCAACTCGGCTGGGGGCGCGAAGGCAATGCTGTGCACCAGCACGTCGAGTTTTCCGTAGCGTTCTTTTATTTGCTCGAACAGCCGTGCTACTTCGGCGTCGTTGGAGACGTCGCACTGAAAGCCTTCCGAACCGGGAAGCGCTTCGACCAGATCCTTAGCTTCCAGCGCCAGCCGCTCGTTCTGATAGGTGAGGGCCACCCGGGCGCCGGCCTTGTGCAATTCCTGCGCGATCGCCCAGGCGATGCTGCGCTTGTTGGCAACTCCGAAAACAACCGCGGTACGTCCTTCGAGCAGACCTGTCATTCCTCTCCCGATATTGCTCGAATTCAAACCGATGAGAATAGCAGGTTGGCGCTGCGACGGTCGATGCTTTGATTGCCGATCACTCCGCCAGCTCTACCGCCGTAACCACCGCGGGTTCCGAGGTGTCGACAGGGGCAGGAACCGGAGCGACCGAAGCCAGGAAGGCAAACGCGTACACTACGCCGAGGAGGGCGAATGCGGCGGTCAGGGAAACTCGATGCGCGATGAACCCGCACGCCAATGCCAGACAGATCTGCAGGGCCGTGCCGGCGAAGAAAAATGTGTTCTGCACCCGTCCCATGAAATGTTTCGGAATCAGGTGCATCATGCTGCTGGAAATCGAAATTCCGCCCACGCCCCGCGACGATCCCATCGACATATAAATGAGCACCGCCAGTGGCACCAGGTGTGAGTAGGGAATAATGAAAATGCCAATCGCGAGCACGGCCATGGCGATCTGCAGCGCCCGGCGCGCCCCCATTCTCCGAATCAGAGTGGGCACATAGAATGCGCTGAGGAACGCGCCCAGGCCCCATCCGCCGTAGATCCATCCGAAACCGATGGCGCCCGCGTGCAGGATTCGGTCGCTCAGTGGCGCCATCACCACGGTCGACGCCATCATCGCGCCCAGGTAGAGCGACCAACTCACGCCCAGAAGCAGCGCCTGGCGTTGGTAGCGCAGGTAGCGGATGCCCTCGCGCATCTCGTACAAATAACGCGCCAGCGCGGTGTCGGCGCCGTGAAACATTTCTGAACTAGGCACGACGACGTGCCGTCCCTTGCGTACACGCAGATAGCAGGCGAGCGAGACCAGGTAGGTGCAGAAATCAATCAGCAGTACGCCTCCCAGGTGGATGTGGTTGTAGACAAAGCCCACCACCGCGCCGGAGAGCAGGAATCCGCCTTGAATGCCCGCCATCAGCAGTGTGTTTGAGTTCACGTACTCCGCCTCGGGCGCAAGTTCCTGCACCAGGGCATTGATGGTCGGCCAAAACATCCAGAAGCCCAGTTGGACCAGGGTGTTCATCACATACAAGTGCCAGACCTGCACGCGTCCCTGAAGCGCCAGCACGGCCACCGTCAGGATGATGATTGCCCGGGCGGCATCGAGCAGTATCACCAGGTGGCGGCGGTCCTCCCGGTCGATGATGACGCCCGTGAACGGCAGCATCAGCATCGAGGGAATCGTCTGCAGGACCACGAGCATGGCGAGCGCCACCTCGGAGTGCGTGGTCTGCAGAATGAACCACATGACGGCGGCGGAATTCATGCCGCTGCCCATCATCGAGATGAGATTGGCGGTAAAGACGAGCCGCAGCGGACGGATTTTCAGGACGGAACGCATGATCGGAAAGGGTTGAGGTTAGCGCAGAATGCCGAGGCTGGCTATCGGCTGCCGGCGGTGGGATCGCGGCTCTCGGATCTTTCGCTTGTCGGCGCAGACTTCAGAAATTGTCATTCCGACCCTGAGCGAAAGCGAAGGGAGCCGAAAGCTGATGGCCGAGAGCCGATGGCCGAGCTGCGGCATCTATATGTGTTAGCCTGTACATCAAGCGCGCTTTAGCACTGATTCTGCCGCGCGGATGGATCCGGACAACATTGATTAACACTTTAGCAGCCAAGATTTTCGGCACCAAAAACGAGCGCGAGGTCAAGCGTTTGATGCCCGCGGTCGCGCAGATCAACGCGCTCGAGCCGCCGACGAAGGCCCTCTCCGACGCACAACTGCGCGTCAAGACGGATGAATTCCGCAAGCGCCTGGCCGAGCGTGTCGAAAACATCGAAGACGACGAAGAGCGCCGTGCCGCGGAAAACGAATTTCTGGAAGAAATCCTGCCCGAGGCATTTGCCGTGGTGCGCGAGGCCGGCCGGCGCACGCTCAACATGCGTCACTTCGACGTGCAACTCATCGGCGGCATGGTGCAGCACCAGGGCAAAATCTCGGAAATGAAGACGGGCGAAGGCAAAACGCTCGTCGCCACCCTGCCGGTCTATCTGAACGCCCTCACCGGGCGCGGCGTCCACGTGGTCACGGTCAACGATTACCTGGCCAAACGCGACTCGGAGTGGATGGGCAAGATCTACAACTTCCTCGGCCTCTCCGTCGGCGTCATCGTCCACGACCTCGACGACGACGAGCGCCGCGAAGCTTACTCAAGTGATGTTACCTACGGAACAAACAATGAGTTTGGCTTTGATTACTTAAGAGATAACATGAAGTTCGACATGCGCGAGTGCGTGCAGCGCGGGCACAACTTCGCCATCGTGGACGAGGTGGACTCCATCCTGATCGACGAGGCGCGCACCCCGCTGATCATCAGCGGCGCCAGCGAGGAGTCGACCGACAAGTATTACAAGGTCAATAAAATCATCCCCAAGCTGGAAAAGGGCGAAGAAATCGAAACCGCGCCCGGCGAACCCAAGCAGCTTACCGGCGATTATGTGGTCGACGAGAAGCACAAGACCATCACCGTCACCGACGAAGGCTGGGAAAAAGTCGAGAAGCTGCTCGGGATCACCAATATCGCCGACCCGGAAAACTGGGACTTGAAGCACCACGTCGATACCGCCGTGAAGGCGCACGCGTTGTACAAACGAGATGTGGATTACGTGGTGAAAGACGGCGAGGTCCTCATCGTGGATGAGTTCACGGGGCGCCTGATGCCCGGCCGCCGCTGGAGCGATGGCCTGCACCAGGCGGTCGAGGCCAAGGAGAACGTCAAGGTCGAGCGCGAAAACCAGACGCTGGCCACTATCACCTTCCAGAACTACTTCCGCATGTACAAAAAGCTGGCCGGCATGACCGGTACGGCGGAAACGGAAGCGCCGGAGTTCGACAAGATCTACCGGCTGGAAGTTGTCGTGATCCCGACCAACCGAGAACTGCGCCGCAAGGAGAACCCCGATATCGTGTACCGCACCGAGCCGGAAAAATACAAGGCAGTGGCGGACCACATCGAGGAACTCCACGCCAAAGGCCAGCCGGTGCTGGTGGGTACAACGTCGATTGAGAAGTCGGAGCGGCTGTCGGAACAGCTCAAAAAACGCACTGTCAAGCACGTTGTGCTGAACGCGAAGTATCACGAGCGTGAAGCCGAGATCGTGGCCCAGGCGGGCCGACTCGGCATGGTGACCATCGCCACTAACATGGCCGGCCGCGGCACCGACATTCTGCTGGGCGGCAATCCCGAATTCATGGCCAAGCAGGAATTGGTAAAGAAGGGGATTGCGCGTCCTCTGCAAGAGGCCGGCGGCGAGGTGGAAGCCGTCGCCAGCAGCGAGGAGATGAACAAGTTTTACTACCAGGGCACCGAATTTGAAGCGCCGCTGGAACAATGGCATGAAGCCTTCACGCGCTACAAGTCGGACACCGACAAGGAGCACGACGAGGTGGTGCAGGTTGGTGGTTTATTCATCCTCGGAACCGAGCGGCACGAGGCGCGGCGCATTGACCATCAGTTGCGCGGACGTGCCGGACGCCAGGGCGATCCCGGCGAATCGCGTTTCTTCCTCTCGCTGCAAGACGACCTGATGCGAATCTTCGCCAAGGAGTGGGTCTCGACGCTGCTCCAGCGGCTGGGCATGGAAGAGGGCGTGCCCATCGAATCGCGCATGATCACTCGCCGCATCGAGGCAGCGCAGAAGGCGGTCGAGGCGCAGAATTTCGAAGCTCGCAAACATCTGCTCGAATACGACGACGTGATGAATAAGCAGCGCGAGGCCGTTTACAGCCTCCGCCGCCAACTGCTCGAGGGATTGGATCAGAAGGATCTGATCCTCGAAGACTACGTCGCCGACATCCTCAGCGAGCTGCTTGACCAGTTCGCGCCCAAGGACAAGCACCCTGAAGATTGGGACGTGAAGGGTCTGAAGAACGCCATCTTCACCCGCTTCGGCGTGGACATTCTCGCCGAAGGAGTGAAGGCGGAGTCGTTGAATCGTCAGGAACTGGGCGACGCCGTCTTCCAGAAGCTGAAAGAGCGCTATGACGCCAAGGAAATCCTGATCGGTCCGGATCAGATGCGCTATCACGAGCGCATGATCATGTTGAGCGTGCTCGACCAGCAATGGAAAGACCACCTGCTCAACATGGACCACCTGAAGGAAGGCATCGGGCTGCGCGGCTACGGCCAGCACGATCCGCTGGTGGAGTATAAGCGCGAGTCCTTCGACATGTTCGAAGCCATGATGGCGCGCTTCGAGGAAGAAACGGTCCGGTATCTGTACCTGATGCAGGTGATCGAACCGGGCGCGCCGCAGGTGACGGTCGAAGCTGGTGACGGCGGCAACGGCGACGGCGCAGGACGGAGCCGGCGCGCGGCAGCAACCTCAGTGGACGAGCTCGAAGAAGCCTTCCAGCGCAAGAAGCGTAAAGAACTGGAACAGGCGCGCATGGCAGGCTCCGGAGAGTATCAGCCGGTGCAGCAGCGGGTGCGCTCCGGCGCCAAAGTCGGACGCAACGATCCCTGCCCCTGCGGGTCAGGGAAGAAATACAAGAAGTGCTGCGGCGTGAGTGCGTAAAGAAAGTTTCAGTTTCCACCTATTGACCGAAATCCTCACCCTTCGTCAAAAGTGGACGAGAGCGGGGGGCCACCCGCCAATTGACGAAAAGAGGTGTCTGCTGCACGATGGCCGCATGCACTGGCTCACGATGTTAAGGCGGCTGTCTCTACTTGCCGACGGGGCGCTGGCAAATCGGATTGTCGAAGCAGAGCGCCTCAAAACCGCAGAGTTGCGACTCGACCTATATGACCGCGAGGGGCGACACATGTGCCTCATGCCGGGCTGTCGCAACCCCGTAGTCGGTAGGCTGATTTTCGCGCACTGCGAGCGGCATTTGGAGTCCTACGAACAGCGATGGCTAAAAGAAGAAATCGAAACGAAGCCTTACGAGCGCCCGGCAACGGATGAGTCCGTTCACCCAACCGTTCAGATGGCACGCAAAGGTTTGGAAGAGCGAGACAAACAACTTGCGGAGCAAAATGCCTCGAAGAAGATGGATGCTCTGGCCGAGGCTCGCGAGTTGCTGAGCAAAGCCGCACAAGATAGAGCCGAGCGTTATGCGTATCTGCCGGCAGGACTTCGGCAACGAATCGAGGAGACGGCGAAAACGGAGCTCGATGCAGTCGGCTGGGAGGGTATTCGCGAGTAGGTGAACGCTCTGGGGTGCAGTCCAGCCTGCTATCTGCAATACCGCTCCATCTTGTCCTTCGCCTTCGCCACCACCGTCACATTTTGCGTGGTAGGAACGCGTGCTGGTGACCGTTGGAAAACTGTTCGAGCAACAACATTCCCAATGGCGCAACGAGCAGGGCCAATAAGACACTGGACCGGTGCATAATCAACCTCTTCAGGGTCCTGGTGTTGATTGACGCGAGTAGATTAGAGGCGCGAGGAGCTGAAAACAATGAAGTTGAGATTGATTCCTCGCCCAATGCCCAACCAAACGCCATCTTGCTACACTGAACGCCATCGCAGTGACGGGCCAGGAGGCCCCGACCTAACCTGACACTTAATGCAGGCCGGTGAGGATTAGGCGCATGAAACCAGATGTCAAATCATTTGCCGAATACGTTGCTCTGGCGTATCACGAAGCGCGTAACGTCCGGCATCTCGTTAGGGCAGGACGCCTGGACAAGACGCGCTACCGGCTGTTGATCGACGCAATGGATAAGGGTCGCGATGAGGCCTGGCAGCAACTGCAGCCGTTACGAAAGAAGGCGGCCGCATCGAACCCCGGTTAGTGCCCAGTCCAGGGATTCAGAATTGAACGCACAGCGTGCTCAAAGTCCGAATCGTTCCGTGTAACTAAAGTCAGATGCTGCACCTCGGCCGTGGCAGCGATAAACGCATCCATGGCTTCGATGGGATGGCCCAGGGCCTCGCGGTGCGCCACCAGTTTGCCGCATGCATCCGCAACCGCGCTGTCAATGCTCAGAATTCTTCCTTCGAAGCGGAGCGGCAATTCATGCTCGAGCCAGCCCTCCAGTCGCTTGCGCCCTTTGCCGACCGGCAGGCGATCGATGCCGTAGCGCAGTTCGGTCAGCGTGACAACGCTGAGGAAGGTCCGATCTTCGTCCACTTCTTCCAGCCAGGCAGTCAGGCCAGGATTGGGGTGCGGCTTCATCCACTCTGAAACGACGTTGGTGTCGAGAAGAAAGCTCATAGCCCAGCCTTACGCACTCGGCCCGGCACGCGCTTGATGTTCAACCCAGTTCCCCGTAACGGAGAAGAGGCGAAGAACTCCGCCAAGTTGCCTCGGCGCTTGGTCTTGCGTTCCCATTCCTCGGCTGCCACCAGCACCGCCGCTTTTCGGCCCCTGCGGGTGATGGTCTGGGGCCCATCTGATTGCGCCCGGTCGATCACTTCACTGAATTTTGCTTTTGCCTCGGCGACAGTCCACTTGTGTGCGCCCATAGCTCCCTCCGACTGCCTTTGATAGTCAACATAGTCATGATAGTCACCTGACCCCGTTTCAGGCAAGAGATTTGCATGTCCGGGGCGCTGAAGCTTTCGATTAGGGTTCGGCAAGCGCCAGGAGCAGCCATCCCTGGCCATGTAATTTCCATCGCTTACACCTTCGTCGAGCCCTTAAGACCGCTGCCATTGCGGCTCTGATTGTTCGGTGAGCTCCAACATTACCTGTCAGCTCTCACGGCAGTGATGCCTCGCCGGAATCTCTGTTGTTAGCAACTGAAAATGTCCGCTTTTATTAGCACGTGAAATGTCCGGTTTTAGGTAATGGCCGCCGAGGTCGGGGCGGTGGAAAAGTGGGAATCGCGTGTTCTTGGCGCGATTTCCAAGCTGCGCGGAAAAGTCGGGGTTGGCTTTTCGACTTTTCCGTGCAGCGTCTTTTCCACCGCCCCTTCTCCGGCGGCGGCTAGTTTGCGTGTTAACGATTGGCCCGCGGCCGTGAATCGACCCAGGGCATGGGGCCCGTAACTGAGGCTCAGGCTGCCGTCCAGGTGCTGGTGGACTGTAACCGTGCAGCCGGCCAACGGAGATTGTCCGGAATTCCGTTGAAAGTTAGCGACTCTCGGACCGTATAAGTTACGCAACCGCTCCTGCGGCAGCAACTGCCTTCTTCACTCCCGCGT
>Ga0326726_10007037_pt1 | contig 10084 bp, 7 predicted proteins | sample MHFenrmetagenome_2_FD_207603 | JGI IMG/M metagenome (GOLD analysis project Ga0326726, IMG submission 207603) | Lab enriched peat soil microbial communities from Michigan Hollow, Ithaca, NY, United States - MHF15MN | ecosystem: Environmental > Terrestrial > Soil > Wetlands > Peat | place: USA... | reverse complement strand
GAAGACCGTCATCGAGATCCAGCCTGCGAGCACGCAGGTGGTTTACGTCCCCTCCTACAGCCCGACGGTGATCTGGCCGGCGCCGATCTACCCGTACCCGCCGATGTACTACCCGCCCTACTACGCAGGAGGAGCCCTCATCGGCTTCGGCGTCGGCATGGCGATTGGCATCGGCATGTCGGGAGGCTGGGGCTGGGGCTGCGGCTGGCACGGGGGCGGAAACACCATCAACATCAACAACAACAACAACTTCGTCAACAACAACAATCGCCAGAACAACGTCAACCGGAGCGGCAACAGCAACTGGCAGCACAACGCGCAACAGCGCGGCGGCGCGCCGTACAAGGACAAGGCGACGGCCAACAAGTACGGCGGCGGCGCGCGCGGCGACTCGGCGGGGAACCGCCAGGCCCAGGCACAGTCGCGCCAGGGCCAGGGGCAGAGGTCGAGCGCGGGGACGAGCAGCATGAACCGCGGAGGCGGCGGGAGCGGCAGCCAGGTCGGGAGCCGCAACGTTTCGCCGAGCTCGAGCAGCCGCTCGAGCAGCGCCTTCGGCGGCGGCAGCTCGGGGTCCTACAGTGGAAGCTCCGCCCGGTCCTCGAGCTCGCGTGGATCGTCGAGCATGAGCGGCATGTCCCGCGGCGGCGGATCACGCGGCGGCGGCGGCGGAGGGCGGCGGCGTTAGCCGCGAGGAGCAATCATGAAAAACGAAATCACAGGTGCTCACCGCCTCTTCCCGAGGGTCGCGGCCACCGCGCTCGCGCTCTGGTCTTGCATGGCTCTCTCAGCGCACGCGGCCACGCCGCCCGCAGTGCCACAGACTTTCGACACGCCCCAGCAGGCGGCCGACGCCCTGGTCAAGGCCGCCGAGGCCGGCGACGTGCCGGGCGTGCTCAAGATCTTCGGACCCGCCGGCAAGGGCATCGTCTCCTCCGGGGACCCCGTCAAGGACAAGAACGACCTGGAAGGGTTCGCCGCGAAGGCGCGCGAGAAGATGAGCGTGTCCTTCGACGTCGATGACCCGAAGCGGGCCGTCCTCGTGGTCGGCGAGGGCGACTGGCCGATGCCCGTGCCGATCGTCCAGACGGGCGGCAAGTGGCGCTTCGACGCCAAGGAGGGCCGCCAGGAGGTCCTGGCCCGGCGGATCGGGAGCAACGAGCTCGCCGCGATCGATCTGCTGCGCGGCTACGTCGAGGCGCAGAAGGATTACGCCGCGGAACAGCACGACGGCAGCGGAATGAACCAGTACGCGCAGAAGTGGATCAGCTCCCCCGGCAAACAGGACGGCCTGTCGTGGTTCGACGCGAACGGAAAACCGGCCGGGCCTATCGGGGACGAGATCGCCAAGATGCTCGCCGCCGGATACACGAAGAAGGCCGAACCCGTCAATGGCTACTACTTCCGCACGCTCTTCGCTCAGGGTCCGGCGGCGCGCCTCGGCGCGCGCAACTACGTCGTGAACGGGATGATGATCGGCGGTTTTGCCGCGATCGCCTGGCCGGCGACGTACGGCGTCACGGGCGTCCAGACGCTCATCGTGAACAACGACGGCGTCGTGTACCAGAAGGACCTCGGGCTGGACACGGCGAAGACCGCCCCGAAGATCAAAGCCTTCAACCCGGACAAGGGCTGGGTCGTCACGAAAGACGAAGAGTAGCGCTCCGGGCGCGCCGTGGCATTCGAGGACCCCGTCGGTATCGGCGCCCGGCAAAACACGCGCGCCCTCGATCCGACCGAACGCGTCTCGGAGATCCTGTTCGGTCTGATCATGGTTCTGACCTTTACGGGCTCCCTCTCCGCCGCCGAGAGCGGGCGCAACGAAGTGCGCACCATGCTGATCGGCGCCCTCGGCTGCAACCTCGCGTGGGGAATCATCGACGCGATCTTCTACCTAATGAACACCCTAGGTGCCCGGGGCCACGGGCTCGTCGTGCTGCAGCGTCTGCGTGGAATCGCGGATCCAGCGAAGGCCCACGCTCTGATCGCCGACGAACTGCCGCCGGTCGTCGCCTCGGTCCTGCGGTCCGAGGACCTCGAAGCGATGCGTCAGCGGCTGGTCGCCCTTCCGGGCCTGCCGGCGCGCGTCCCGGTCCGGCGGGAGGACTTTCGCGGGGCGCTCGCGGTTTTTCTCCTCGTTTTCCTTTCGACCTTCCCCGTGGCCGTCCCCTTCCTCCTCATGACCGATTCGAGGCTCGCATTGCGCGTCTCCAACGGAATCGCGATCGTCCTGCTCTTTCTGGGCGGTTACAAGCTGGCGAAGTACTCCGGCGGGCACCCTTGGCGGCTCGGTCTCGCCATGGTCGTCATCGGAGCCGGGATGGTCGGCCTCACGATCGCGCTCGGAGGATGAGGACGCAGGGCGTGCTCCTGCTCGCGGGGCTCTTCGTTCTCGGCGCCGGCGGGCTCGCGGCCCAGGAGGCCGTCCCGGCCGTGGAAGCGCCCGCCTGGGAGTACAGCGCCAGCATCTACGGCTACTTCCCGCCCGAGGACCTCCACTACGCCCAGCCCACGGTCATCGCCAATCACGGCGCTCTGCATCTGGAAGCTCGCTACAACTACGAGGGCCTGAAATCCGGCTCGGCCTGGGTCGGCTGGAACGTCGGGACCGGCGAGAAGCTCCGGCTCGACGCGACCCTCATGGTCGGCGGCGTCGTAGGGGACACGCGAGGGGTCGCGCCGGGATTCGAGCTCACGCTCTCTTACGGCCGCTTCGAGCTCTACAGCGAGGGCGAGTACGTCTTCGACACGGACGATTCGGCCGACAACTTCTTCTACAACTGGGCGCAGCTCGGCTACTCGCCGCTCGAGTGGATGAGCGTCGGCCTCGTCTCGCAGCGAACCCGCACGTACCAGACCGGCCTCGACGTGCAGAGGGGATTCTTCGTCGGCTTCAAGTACAAGAGCCTCTCCCTGAACATCAACGTCTTCAACCCCGGCTGGGAAACGCCCACCGTCGTCGGCTCTCTCGCCGTCAGCTTCTAGCAGGTTGCTGAAAAAGGGTGTGGGATGGCGTTACGAGCGCCGCGGGGTCAGATGCAAGGAAGCGCGACGACGGCGATGCCTTTGCATCGTCGAGGAGCGATGACGCAGCAGATGGCCCCGCGCCGCCGTAACCCGAAGGGTGGCCGGCACTTTGCCGGCGTCCCCTTCTCCGACGTGACCGAACGATTCGCAACACGGTGGATGGGGCGCCGGATGCAAAGTGCCGGACACGACGCCCGCATCCATTTTTCAGCAGCCTGCTAGCGGTCAGTTCGCCGCCGGCGGCCTGGCGGCGCGCAGCCGGTCGGCGACGAGACTGGCGTGCTGCCTCAGGTCGTAGAGCTCGCGGGCGCGGGAGGCCCCAACGCGGGTCCGCCCGATCTTCTCGTCGAAACGCACGAGATCTTCCGTGATCTCCCCTGCCTGGTCCCCGGCGCCGATGCGAGCCTCGATCGCGCGCAGTTCGGCATAGAGCGCGTTGATGCGCCGCTCGAACGCGAAGTGGATCACCAGGGGGAGGACGCGCATGAGCGGGTAGAGAAGGCCGAGGAGCGGCACCAGCACGAGCACGAGGCGAGAGGCGATGACGGCGAGCCAGAACGGAAGGTGCCGCTGGAAGAAGCTCCCGCCCGACTTGTAATAGGTGTGCGCTTCCCTCGACAGGGGAACGTCCTGCGGCTCGGCGGCCGGAAACTGGCCGGGCCTGCGGAGGATGCCGGGGCCCGAGTGGATGTCCTGGGCCGCCTGGAGCAACAGGTACTGGATCGCGGGGTGCAGGTCGCGGCGCACCAGGAGACTCGCCATCGGCGCAACGAGCGTCACATCCTGAGCGGGACGGTCCTTCGAGAGGCTCCCGGCACCCCGGGGAATGGTGACCTTCGACAGGTACGGGTAGAGGGCGACGAGCGCGTCGGCGCGCTGGAAGGTCATGAGGTTCACGCGCTCGTCGGCGAGGAGCCTCTTCACGATGGGGTCGTCGGCGACCGTGAGCATGCACGCGCAGTCGATCTCGCCCCGCAGAAGCGCCTCCCCTCCTGCGGCGGGTGCCAGCGGGGCGACCGTGACCTCCTTCTCGAGCCCCATCGCGCCCAGCAGATCGAGCATGATGGGCCCCTGCGGGTCGATCGAGATGCGTTTGCCCCGCAGGTCTCCGAACTGCGCCTGATCCGTCAGGCCCCGGCAAAAGACCCAGATCGGGTCGTACGAGATCGTGCCGAGCGACTCGATCCCCGGCGAGGCTTTTTCGGTCGTCAGGCCGCTCGTAACGAAGCCGACCGAGACGCCGGACGAGGGATCGTTCAAGCGCGCCAGGTTCTCGACGTTGCCGAGGGACGGCTTGAGCTCCAGGCGGATCCCGTCGCGAGCGAGCGCGGCGCGATACCTTTCGCCGAACTCCCGGTAGGCGCTCCCTTCCGGGCCGGTCGTCATGACGACGGTTCTCGGCGGCAGCCCGCGGCCGACGACGAGGATCAGCCATACGAGGCCGGCGAGGGCGAGCGCCACGGCGACCCCGAGGACGAGGAGCGGCCGGCGCCGCATGAACTCCTTCACAAGAACCTCCGCCTCTCCGGCACGAGAGACTCTGACACTTCGCTCACAATCGGTGCGCTAATTCGATCGCATCATTCCCTGCGTGCCCCTGCCCACTACTCTCGTCGTCTCCGTTCTTTGCAACCGCACTACGATACGGGAGAATCCGTCGTCGAGCATCCGTGCGCAACCGAGGGGGCGCCCATGAAAACAGCCGAACACGTCCGACTCGATGAGGCCCGCGAGCAAAAGGTCCTCTGGAAGAAGTGGGGACCCTACCTGAGCGAGCGCCAGTGGGGCACGGTCCGCGAGGACTACAGCGAGAACGGCGACGCCTGGAATTTTTTCACCCACGATCAGGCCCGCTCGCGCGCTTACCGCTGGGGTGAGGACGGGCTCGCCGGCATCTCCGACGACAAGCAGCGCCTCTGCTTCGCGCTCGCCCTGTGGAACGGAAGGGACCCGATCCTCAAGGAGCGCCTCTTCGGTTTGACCAACAGCGAGGGGAACCACGGCGAGGATGTGAAGGAGTACTACTTCTACCTCGACTCGACGCCGACCCACTCGTACATGAAGACCCTCTACAAGTACCCGCAGGCGGCCTATCCCTACGCGGACCTCGTGATGACCAATCACAGGCGGTCGCGGAATGAGATGGAGTACGAGCTGCTCGACACCGGCGTCTTCAACGACAACCGATACTTCGACGTCTTCGTCGAGTACGCCAAGGGCGGCGCGGAAGACATCCTCGTGAAGATCACGGCGGCCAACCGGGGACCGGACGCGGCCGACCTGCACCTTCTGCCGACGCTGTGGTTCCGGAACGACTGGTCGGCATGGATCGCCGAATCGAACCGAGCCCCGCGGAAGCCCAACCTCGCGCAGATCAAGGCGGCGCCGGGCACGAGCGCGGTCGCGGCAACGCATCCGCTGCTCGGCGAATTCATCCTCTCCTGCGAAGGGGAGGTGCCGCTGCTCTTTACGGAGAACGAAACGAACCACGCGCTGCTCTTCGGGCAACCGAACGAGAGCCCCCACGTCAAGGACGGCATCAACGACTGCGTGGTGAAGGGCAACCAGGGGGCGGTGAGCCCCGACCAGCGGGGCACCAAGGTCGCGGCGCACTACAAGGTCAACGTCGGCGCCGGTCAGAGCGCCGTCATTCGCCTGCGGCTCTCCAAGGCGTCACCCGACCCGAAGGCCAAACTCTTCGACAAGCCGTTTGACGACCTCTTCGCCGATCGGCTCCGCGAAGCCGACGAGTTTTATAAGTCGGTCACGCCGCCCTCGGTGAGCGAAGACGAGGCCAGCGTGATGCGCCAGGCCATCGCCGGCATGCTCTGGTCCAAGCAGTTCTTCTTCTTCGACGGGGACAACTGGCTCGACGAGCACCACTCCAACCCCCTCCACACCGGGTTTCGCAACGCCCGGAACTCGGAGTGGTTCCACATGCTCAACGAGGACATCATCTCGATGCCAGACAAGTGGGAGTACCCCTGGTACGCGGCCTGGGACCTGGCCTTCCACACGCTGCCCCTCTCCATCGTGGATCCCGATTTCGCTAAGGAGCAGATGGAGCTGATGCTCCGCGGGGCCTACCTGCACCCCAATGGCCAGATGCCCGCCTACGAGTGGAACTTCAGCGACGTGAACCCCCCGGTCCACGCATGGGCGACGGTCTTCCTGCACCACACCGAGCAGGCCCTGCGCGGCGAGGCGGACCTGGAATTCCTCAAGTCGACCTTCAACAAACTCCTGCTCAACTTCACCTGGTGGGTGAACCGCAAGGACCGTTTCGGCAAGAACGTCTTCGAGGGAGGCTTTCTCGGCCTCGACAACATCGGCGTCTTCGACCGCAGCGCCCCGCTGCCCACAGGCGGCCATCTCGAGCAGGCGGACGGCACGGCCTGGATGGCCCTCTTCAGCCAGAACATGCTGGAGCTCGCGGTCGAGCTCGCTGCCCACGACCCCCAATACGAGGACATGGTCTTCAAGTTCGTCGAGCACTTCTATTACATCGCCGCGGGAATGAACCGGCCCGGTTCGGACGGGATGTGGGACGAGAATGACGGCTTCTACTATGACCTGCTGCGCCTGCCCGACGGGACAGCCACGCGGCTCAAGGTCCGCTCGATGGTGGGGCTTCTTCCTCTGTGCGCCACCTCGGTGTTCGAGAAGAGGCAGCGCGAGAGTGTGCCGAGGGCCATGGCTTACGTCCAGGAACGGCTCCGGCGGATTCCCGAGCTCCGAGCGACGATGCACCCGACGGGCCAGGGACATTTCGGCGTGGCCGAGCGCGGCATCCTGGCGCTGGTCACTCCGGAGCGCTTGCGCCGGATCCTGACGAAGATGCTCGACGAGAACGAATTCCTCAGCCCCTACGGGATCCGCTCGATCTCGAAGTTCCACGAGCGGCACCCGTTCATCTTCCAGGTGAACGGCCAGGAGTTCCGGGTGGATTACCTGCCGGCCGAGTCGAACACCGGCATGTTCGGAGGCAACTCCAACTGGCGGGGCCCGGTCTGGATGCCGGTGAACGCGATCATCATCCGGGCGCTGCTGAACTTCTACCTGTATTACGGCGACAACTTCAAGATCGAATGCCCGACGGGATCGGGGCGGCTGATGAACCTCTTCGAGGTCAGCAAGGAGATCGCCGACCGGCTCAGCAGGATCTTCCTGCGCGACCAGAACGGCCGGCGCCCCGTCTACGGCGGCACCGACAAATTCCAGAGCGATCCTCACTGGCGCGACCACATTCTTTTCTACGAGTACTTCCACGGCGACAACGGCGCCGGGTTGGGTGCCAGCCACCAGACCGGCTGGACCGGGCTCGTGGCCAAGCTCATTCAGCTGTACGGGTTCCTGGATGCCGAGCACGCGCTGGCCGCTGGCAAGCAGGCCGCGTTCGCTCAGGGAAGCCGGGGCGGCAGGGCGGAGTCGAGCGGTCAACCGTAAGGACGGACGCCCACGCCCCGGGGATCCTAGCGGCTGACCGCCGTGTGATATGGATTGGCTGATCTGATCGCTTCATCCACCCCGGATCCCCCGGGCAATGGTGTTTGGGCGTTGATCACCCGAAGAAGGAGGAGAGAGATGAAGAGCAGTTCCTGGATGACGGCCGTCGGCGTGGTGGGCGCGCTGTGCCTGGCCACCACGGCCCTGGCTCAGAACCCGGAGAACGTGCAGAGAAGCGAATCCATGGCGGCCGACGTCACGGCCACGGCGACCGTGGTGAAGGTCGACCAGAAGACGCGCGAGGTGACGCTCAAGGACAAGGAAGGCCGGACGTTCAGCTTCGTCGCCGGCGAGAAGGTGAAGAATCTTCCGCAGGTGAAGCCGGGCGACCTGGTCACGGCGACCTACAGGGAGGGTCTCGTCTACGAGGTCAAGAAGGGCGGCACGGCCGGTAGTTCGACGAGCACCACGATGGCGGGGGCCCGGCCAGGCTCGATGCCGGCGGGCGTGATCTCCGAAAGGACCACCGTGACGGTGAAGATCATCGCGATCGACCCCAAGGTTCCCTCGGTCACGTTCACGGGGCCGGCGGGAAACACCTACACGATGAAGGTCAAGGACCCCGCGAAGCTCCAGGGCGTCGCCGTCGGGGACACGGTCGACGTCACCTACGTCGAGGCGTACGCCATCAAGGTCGAGAGGGCGCCCAAGAAGTAGCTCCGGTCCTGAAACCACGGGGGGGGCCCGGGGGTCAGCAGGGGCTCCTCCGTGACGATTCGCACGAGAAAGGGGCTTGGACTGCGCTTCGCTGAACCGAAGCGAGATCGGAGATAGCCCGTGAGCCGCTTCCTCCACGACCTCCGGAGCAACCCTATGAACTGGCTGCTGGTGTTCGTGCCGGCGGTCATCGCGGCCGAGCACCTGCGACCGGAAGCCCACACGGCCCTCTTTCTGCTCTCGGTTGCTGCCATCATTCCGCTGGCGGGACTCTTGAGCCACGCGACCGAGAGCGTCGCCGCGAAGACCGGGGACGCCATCGGCGGGCTCCTGAACGCCACCCTCGGCAACCTGACCGAGCTCGTCATCGCGATCACCGCGCTGCGCGCCGGGATGCTCGACCTCGTGAAGGCGTCGATGGTCGGGGCCATCGTCACCAACAGCCTTTTCATGCTCGGGGGCTCGTTCCTGCTCGGCGGGCTGAAGCACCACAAGCAGGAATTCAACCCGGCCAACGCGCGCACGCAGGCCGGTATGCTGCTGCTCGCGACGGTCGGCCTCGTCGTCCCGTCCGCGGTTTCCCGCGTGGACCCGCAAAGGTTCGCCTCGTACATGCTTCCCCTCTCCCTCGGCATCGCCTGCATCCTCCTCGTGACCTACGCGCTCAGCCTCGTCTTCTCGCTCGGAACTCATCGCGACATCTTCGAGAGCGTGGGAGGCGAGGAGCACGAAGAGACGCCGTGGCCCCTTCCGATCGCCCTCGGCGCGCTCGCCCTGGCCACACTCGGCATCGCCGTGGTCAGCGAGATCTTCGTGGAGTCGGTGCAGCAGGCGGCCACGAGCCTCGGGATGTCGAGAGCGTTCGTCGGGTTCGTCGTCGTCTCGCTGGTGGGCGGCGCGGCCGAGATGACCACCGCTTTCGCGGCGGCCCGCAAGGACCGCGTGGATCTCGCGGTCGGCGTCGCGATGGGCAGCTCGGCCCAGATCGCGCTCTTCGTCTCTCCGGTCCTCCTGATCCTGAGCTACTTCGTGGCGCCGACGCCGATGGACCTGAACTTCGGCCCCGGGCAGGTGATCCTGGTCCTGCTCACGACGCTCACGGTTTCTTTCGTGGTCTCGAGCGGCCGGTCGGCCTGGTACTCCGGAGTGCAGCTGATCGCCGTGTACGCGATCTTCGCCGTGGTGACCTTCCTGTTCCCGAACTGACGGTCCGGGCTCCCCGGCGCGCGATCCTACCCCGCCGCGCCGGGCCGGGGCCCCGTTCCGGTTCCGGCGCCCTCCCGCTCGGGCGCACCCTCGGGGAGCGCACCGAGGCTCGCCGCATAGGCGTCGATCCCCCGCTTCGCGCTGAGGCCGTGGGCGAAGATGCTTAGCAGCACGGTCGCGACAACGGCGGTCAGAATGGTCCGCTCGCCGGCCAGGTGCGCTCCGCTCTCCACGAAGACGAGCGCGAGCACGATCGACGCGAGCCCGCGGGGCCCGAACCAGCCCATGAAGAGAACGGTCGGGCGCGACAGCCCGGTCCGGACGAGCGCCACGGCCACGGGCAGCATCCGGACGACGGTCAGACTCAGGACGGCGTAGAGGAGGGCCCGCCCCGAAAGGTCGCCGCCCCGGCGCACGACCAGAATGCCGAAGAGAAAAAAGACGAACAGGTTGAAGACCTGGCCCCACTGCTCCGTGAACTCCACGCTCTCGCGCCCCGCCTCCGCGAAGCCGACCTGCACCGCCAGACCGCAGACGAAAGCGGCGATGAACATGCTCGCGCCGGCCGGCTCGGACGCGAGCGCGCAGGAGAGTGGCAGGGTGACGACGGCGATCTGGCGGAACGAGGGAAGGAGCCAGCCGCGGCGGCTCGCCCGCCCCAGGGCCCAGCCGCCCAGAAGGCCGACGCCCA
>Ga0326726_10007036_pt1 | contig 10087 bp, 5 predicted proteins | sample MHFenrmetagenome_2_FD_207603 | JGI IMG/M metagenome (GOLD analysis project Ga0326726, IMG submission 207603) | Lab enriched peat soil microbial communities from Michigan Hollow, Ithaca, NY, United States - MHF15MN | ecosystem: Environmental > Terrestrial > Soil > Wetlands > Peat | place: USA... | reverse complement strand
TTTGCCTTCAGCTTCCTTCAGATTCCGCCTCGCGACGGACACCCTTGCCGTTCGGCTAACACTTCCCCCTGCCGGGCGTGTAGAGGACTTCCACCTCCAAGTGAGTGCGCCCTGCCGGGCGCACCAATCAAAAAAGAGGCGGGCAAAACAGCCCGCCTCTCGAGCTCCACCGTGCGGTGAAGGCTAGAACGTCAGCTTCAGGCCAAACTCCAACTGGCGCGGAGCCCCGGCGGTGTTGAGGCCGGTACCGAGACCAATGCGCAGGGTTTCCTTATCCAAGCCCGCAGTGCCGTTGGGACTCCCAGCTGAGCCGCTGAGGTTCCCGCTGTTGCGGGCGAAGTTGGCAAAATTGAACACGTTGAAGGCCCCAACAGAGGGCTCCAGGGTGAACCGCTCGCCGAGCTTGATTGGCCACGACAGCTTGGTGTCAAACCCCTTGAACCAGGGATTGCTGATCTGCCCTGCAGGCGCCAGCGGAACCGTATCGATCACTGCACCCAGTGAGGCCAACTGCGCCGGGGTGAACAAGCCTGCGTTCACCAAGGCCTGGCCGGCGGGGGTGAGTTTGCCGGCGTTGGCAGCGTTGAAGGCATTGATCACGTTGTTGATGTTGCCGCCGTCTACGCCGCGGCCGAATTGCCCGAGCTTGAAGCCGGCGATCGGATCGCCATTCTCGCCATCACCTGTTGTATCGGTGAGGAAGATCTCGCCCGGACGGGTCTGGTTTTCCATATACAAATCGCTTGCCCGCGGCGAATTGAAGTGAGCGCCTAAGGAGATCGCCGGCCCACGACGGCCGATCTGGAAATAGCCGCCGAAGGACAACTGGAAGGTGCGGTCCAAGGCGCCCGGGCCGTAGTAACGCGTGGGCAGGTTCACGTCCCAAGCGTAGGGCAGGAAGTCCTGGTCACCACCGAAGGCCGTGGTGTTGAATCGTGAAATGGCCACGGCGGCTGTCCAGTTGCTGTGCGGAATTCCCGGCAGGAGGTTCTCCTTGCGCGCGGTCACCTTTGTTTGCAAACCGGTATAGGTGGAGCGCCCAATGGAATTCTCCATTAGCATCTCGCCAAACAGCGGGTTAATGCCCGGGAAGGCCGCGCCGGTATCCGGTGTCAGGCCGTTAAGCGCAGCCGGCGTACCAGACAGGAAGTTCGGGTCATTGCTGGCGGTGAGGCCGTTGCCCGCGAAGTCGCCTATAGTAGCTCCGGCAGCAATGGCGCAGTTGATGGCCGCCGCCGAGGTTCCGGCGCAGCCGAATCCCGCGTTGGTCGCGGTAATTGCATTCAGCGCGGCCGTCTTGTTGAGGAAGCGGGCGTCGCCGCTGTGGTTCATGTCAACCCCGATCAGGTAGTGCTCGCCCACGTTGCGGATGAAGTCGGCGCTCAGCACGACCCCGGGTTTGAGCTCGCGCTGGATGCCCAAATTCATCTGGATGGACCGCGGCGTCCGGAATTTGGGGTTGAAGAGACCCTGGCCGGTTGAGTTGTTGCCCTCGGATAGAACCTCGCCGAGGAACGAGCCGTTAACCGCCGGGCCGCCTGCCTTGGCGGCTGCCTGGTAGGCAGCCTGCGAGGCGATGGCCGCGCTCAGCACGTCGCCCACGCGATGCCCGCAGATACTAGGCGGGCAGGACGAGCTGGACCCCCAGAACAAGCCTTCCGGGAGCCGCGCGGGGCGGTCGAACAGAATATTGTTGAATACCCCGTTCTCGAAGTAGAGGCCGACGCCGCCACGGATGACGGTCTTGCCGCTTCCCGTTGGGTCATAGGCGAAGCCGACTTGTGGGCCGAAGTTGGTGTTGGGCTGCCGCACGCGAGCGCCCAGATCGGGGGCCAGCGAGTCGAGGATCAGCGCGCTGCCGCTGCACGGTACGTACGCGACACCACCCACCGTAAAATTGGCGACATTAATCTGGTCGCACGTCATTGGAGGGAGATCAGCATCCGAGCGTCCGGTATCCCGCGAGTAGCGCAGACCCATGGTGAGGGTCAGCCTGCGGGTGAACTTCAGGTATCGCCGAAATACACTCCCAACCGGCTGTCGTACTGGCCGCCAGCCGGGTAGCCGAACTGTGGTACCTCGGTGAAGAAGCCCTGCCCATTGCCTCTGACGAGGGCCGTGACGCGGTAGTTCAGCGGGTTGCCCGCGCCGCCCGCATACGGGCCGGTTGCTGCGAATGCCTGCGCGGCAGCATTATTGGAGGTTCGCAGTTCCGGCGCGATGCCGTAGAAGGAAGCGAAGCCTCCGCCCAGGATCTTGTTGAAGGCTACGCCGTAGCGGAGGACGTGGGAACCGCGAATCCAGGTGCCGTCGTACTTGATTTCCTTGTTGCTCTGGAACGTGGCCTGCGGCGCCAGGCGCGAAGGGCCAAAACGCGCTACTACAGTCGCCCCGCCGATGCGAATGGCAACCGGGACGTCCCCCGCAGGGTTGAAAACGCCCGCGTTCCCAAGCACCGCGTCAGCGATGTGATTCTGGAACTTCAGGTAGCCGAAGCGGATGCTGTGGGCGAAATTGCCGCTGCTGTAATCCCAGCCGATGCCGTGTGCCGGCGTATTGTCCCGGTTGGCGAACACCTGATAGGTACCGCCAAAGGCGCGGGTGTCAGCGTTGAAGTTATAGGTGAAGCGATAGAACAAGCGCATATTGGGCTTGATCTGCCAATCCAGTCGCCCGAGGCTGGTGGTCTCCTTAAATCCCGCCGGATACCCGGACGGTATTACCCCGACAAACTGCGTCTCCGGAGTCAAAGGCACAATCAGCGGATTGCGAACGTGTTCGCCGGTGCCAAAGAAGAACAGCTTGTCCTTGATGATCGGACCGCCGAGCTGGCCGCCGAACTGGTTGCGTTGGTACTAATCGGTCTTCCCGCCAGGGAAAGAGGCAAGCCCGGCGTTCCGATCACGGAACAGGCCGAAGCCCTGTCCGTGCAGTGTGTTCGTGCCAGACTTGGTAACCACGTTGACAGCGCCGGAGGAAGTCAGCTCGGTGGAGAGGTCCAGGAACGACTGGCTGAGCTGGAATTCCTGGATGCCGCCGGCGGGAATGTTCTGGGTGGTGGTGCCGACAGTCTCATCACTGACGTCAATGCCGTCCAAGGTGATGCGGGCGGTGCGGCCGAAGCGGCCGCCGAACGAAATCGACGAGAAACCGTTTTTGGTGGGATCAAACACGCCGCCGTCCTGAATCTGGACGCCCGGCTCAAACGTGGCCAAATCGAGGAAGTTGCGGCCGGAGAACGGGATCGTCTCAATCTGTGACGCGTTGAGCACTCCCTGGACCGTAGCTTGTTCCGTATTGACCTGGATCGCAGTGGCTTCAACGTTGACCAGTTCGTTAGCCGAGCCCAAGGTAAGGGCAAAGTTTCCAGAGGTTACCCCACCCACCTGCACTGGCAGGGTAGACTGCGTGGTGCGGAAACCGGGGGCCGTAACGGAGACGGTGTAGTTGCCCGGTTGCAGCGGACCTGAGGTGTAAGTGCCGCGTGAGGAGGTCGTGAGCGTCAACTCCTGACCTGTCTGCGCGCTCTTAATGGTGACTTTGGCACCGGGCAGCACTGCCCCCGATGGGTCCGTGATCGTGCCGCTAATGCTACCGGTGGGCAGTTGTGCCAAAGCCAGTGTTGTTAGAAGTATGGTCGCGCCTATCAAACCTGCAAAGAGGGCTCGAAATCGGATGTGCCCCATAACTCCTCCTTCAAAGCGAGATGAACTCGAGGTAGGTGGTCCCCTGCGAGAGCCGAACCCACCGCCTGAGGGATTACCTTGCGCAATCTTCTTCGGACCTACGACGGCAGCCTTTCGAGGCAGACATATAAGCTGTTTTTGCCTACCCAGAGAACTACGAATAAACGTGCAATTCACTGCCCGCCCGTGACGCACGTTGGGACGTACCACATCCGTGCTAAGCCACTGGTACCAATGGAGTTCTGAGATCGCTGTGGAAAACTTCCCATGAAAACCCGTAGACGAGCCGAGTGTGCTTATGGGAAACGGGATGAATGCGCTCGGAAACGGGACGGGCAAACCCGAGAAGCGTGCAAGCCCCAGGCCCCGGACTCCGCTCGCGCATCGACCGGTGATGAGGCCGAGGTTGCCGCCCTTTAAGCCATTGTCGTAGTCTCATGTTCCTAATGAAACGTTCGTCCCTCGCCCGTCTACTGTGCCGTCCCGCATCCGCCGTTGGGCTGATTGCCTTCCTGTTGCTCTCTCAGCCGCTGCAAGCGCGCTTCACGCTCGAGCAGGTAATGAGTTCGCCGTTTCCGACGCAGCTCATCGCCGCCGAGAAGGGCAGCCGTATCGCGTGGGTGTTTGACCAGCGCGGCGCGCGCAACGTCTGGGTCGCCGACGCGCCCGCGTTTGCCGCGCGGCAGGTGACGCACTACTTCTCCGACGAGGGCATGCCCATCGCCAGCCTTCGCCTGACGCCCGACGGGCGCACCGTGGTGTACGTCCGCGGCAGCGAGGTCAACAAAAAGGGCGAGGTGGCCGATCCGACCAGCAGCGTCAAGCAGCCGCACCAGGAAATCTGGACCGCCGATGTAGACAAGGGCGAGCCGCGCCTGCTGGGCACCCTGGAGTGCGACGAGGAAGGCTGCGAGGACGTGCGAATCTCGCGCGATGGCCAGCGCGCCGTCTGGGCGGCCAAGGGACAACTGTGGATCGCGCCGGTGTCGGGCAGCGAAAAAGCGCGCCAGCTCACCTTCGTGCGCGGCGATAACCGCGGGCCGCAGTGGTCGCCGGACTGCGTGTCGCTGCCGAACTCGTACACCACGATAAAGCTGTGATCGCCGCGATTGCTGGTGAATGCGATCCGCTTACCTTGCGCTACCTGGCGCCCGGCGTGGACCGCGACGCGCTGCCGCGCTGGTCGCCCGACAGCGCCAAGATCGCATTCAATTCGCCGCCCGGGTGTGGAGCGCGGCCTGCCCATGATCCCGGTGCGTCCGCGTCCATGGGCGATCTGGGTGGCGGACGCGGCCACTGGCAACGCGCGCCAGATCTGGCGCGGCACCAACGATGCAAGCGGAACGGTGCTGGATACGGTGTGGCAGGTCAGGCTATTAGCGCCCCCTAAACTACGAACGTCCCCAAGCGTAATCCCGGGAGCATCTCCCAATTCCCACAACCGCGATGTGCAGGAATCCAATAATTCATAGAATATTTTCCACAGGGCATTTTAAGTTACTGTCCAGCAATAACTTATCCCGCTAGCTTTGGCATTCAGAATGCACCAGCCTAGGTATCCGCTTGTGTTCAGTTTAGGAAATTAGGCCTGTATGTAGCGCGGTGGCTCCCCGACTCCGGGTAGGCGTCCGAGCCACAAGGCTTGGGGCTGCCGGGCCCAAGAAATTGCCGATGTTCTCGGAGGAAGTTCAATATCCAAGCGCAGCGCATCCCCGCAAACCCTTTCGCTGTGCGCTTACCAACGACCAACTTTTTTGGAGGGTAGATTATGAGTTCTTTTAGAAGCAACAAGATACGCTTGCTGCTGATCCTGTTCCTGCTGGCAAGCTTGGCCCAGAGCGCGTTCAGCCAGTCGTCAACGACCGGTTCTATTGTGGGCGTGGTGAGAGATCCTAGCGGCGCGGCAGTGCCGGGCGTGACGGTGACGGCAAGCGGCCCGAACCTCATCCGGCCACAGTCAGCGACGTCGGCGGGCGACGGCAGTTACCAGATTCTTAACCTGCCGCCCGGCAGATACCTCGTTACTGCGCCTGCGATCAAGGGCTTCGCGAAATACGAACAGCGCGACGTTGACGTGAATCTGGGAAGGAGCTCGGCGGCCGACATTACGCTGCAGGTATCCACGACGCAGACGGAGATCTCGGTCAGCGCAGGCGCTCCCGTCGACGTTGTGACTACCACCGTCGGCTCCAACGTCAGCGCGGATCAATTCTCCAATTTCCCCACCGCGCGCACGGTGCAAAGCCTCTATAACATTGCACCCACGGTGACGCGCTCGGGTTTACGGGATTCATCCGGCCGCGACCGCGATCCATCCGTCGCGGGCTCGTCCGGCCCAGAGAATAATTACATTTTGGACGGCGTAAACACGTCGGATCCCGCCTTCGGCGGCGGCGGCGCCAACCTGCCGTTCGAGTTCGTGCAGGAAGTTCAAGTCATGACCGGCGCGTTCAGCGCCGAGTATGGCAAATCCACTGGCGGCATCCTCAACGTCATCACCAAGAGCGGCGGCAACAACGTTCATGGCGATGTTTTCGGGTACTTCACGACAAAAGGCCTGGTCCGTGAGGTCAAGAATTTTCCCTACACCGGATCGGCCGCGAATGGATTCTCGGAACAGGATATAGGCGGGGACATTGGCGGACCGATCAAGAAAGACAAGCTCTGGTTCTTCGGCGCCGTCAATCCTCAATGGCGGAAGAACTACTTCCTGACCCAGACCTTCCACGCGCCTGTCGAAAACAAAGTCACCATCCCATTCTACGCGGGCAAGATTACGTATGCGCTGAACGACAAGAACACGCTTACGGTATCCACCTTCGGGGACTTCCTGACCGTGGACGGGTTTCTCTCAAACGCCGCTCTGAACAACGTGAATGGGTTCGGATCGGATCCGGTGGCTTTTCTAGGCAAGCAACAAACCGGCGGACATAACTATGCGTTCCGGCTGAATTCTGCGATCACCCCGAGGTTCATCGCCGAGTTTTCCGGAGGGCTCCACTTCCAACGAGCCAATACGATTCCCCGGGCCATTGATGAGCCGCAGCTCAACGACACTTTTGCCGTACTCAGGGGAGGCGCGGTGCTACCAGTCACACAGACTGGCTTCAACTTCGGCAGCACCACTGGCTTCGTGGACTATGTGGATGGACGCGGCGGTTCGCTGCAGCGGAATTTCTTGCGTGGACCGGGATTCGGTTTGTATGGTCCCCAGGACCGCAACCGCTTCGAATTCAGCGCCCACCTGCAAAATACCTTCAGCAAGCACAGTCTGAAGTACGGGTTTGAATGGTTCAAGAACATCTATAACATCGGCACCGTCTCCAGCGGCCCAGACGTTACTTTCGCAAACTCGAGTGGGTTGGCGCAACAGCATTCGGATGACAATGTGTTGCACGGATATCGTGTTAACAGCAATGCCATGAGTGTGTGCACGGTTCGCAGCAGTGTGATCGTTTGTCCGTCCAGTGCGGCACAAGCACGTCTGGCAGCGCTGCCGGCCGCCAGTCTGCCGGCTGGTCTGACGGTGGGCCCAGTCGGAACCATCACCGCCGACGAGGCCCTCAACAACCCGTTCCTAGTCCGCCTCAGCACGCGCGTTCGCGATTTCGAACTGGTGGGGAAGACTTCAACCAGAGTATTCAGCAACTACATCCAGGATGATTGGAGACTGACGAAAAACGTCCAACTCAACCTGGGTCTGCGCTGGGATTGGCAAGCGTCGTACGGTAACGGCGGCGCGACCTACATGAAGCTCCAGCAGTTCATCCCGAACACGCAGCCGCGCCTCGGGGCTATCTGGGACTTCACCGGCAAGGGCAAAGGGAAGTTCTTCGTCAATTACGGCCGGTTCGTCGAGGCGCCCATCCCGCTGGACGTGAACGTTCGCGCCGGTGGCGGCGACGTTCAAACCGACAAGAACTTCAACGTCAACAGGTACTCTGCACCCGCAGGCTCCATTATCGTCCCGGGTATCACCAGCAGCCAGTGTCCGGCAGGCAGCGGTATCACTTGCGCCACGGTGAACCTCGGTTCGGACGCGACTCCGATCGACCCGGGGATAAGGCCTCCGATGATTGAGGAGTACGCGGCCGGGTTCGAATATGAGGCCGTGAAAGACCTGGTACTGGGAGTGCGTGGCGTCTACCGCAACTACGTCAATATCATTGAAGACGGCTCGTTCGATGACGGCAACACGTACTTCCTCTTCAACCCCGGACGCAGGGTCACGGACGACCTCACGTCGCCGGCAGCAACGACCGAAGACAGAGCCTGCAACGATCCTACAATCGGTTGCTTCGGAAAGGCCCGCCGGTATTACCGGGCAATCGAAGTTACGGCGAGGAAGCGGTTTACGGGGAAATATCAGTTCATCGCTTCCTACACGTATTCGAGCCTGATCGGTAATTACGAAGGATTGTTCCGCAACGATAACGGACAGTCCGATCCGAACATTACCTCATTGTTCGATCTGGTCAGCTTGCTGGACAACCTTACCGGCCGTTTACCCAATGACCGGCCGCATCAGTTCAAGTTTAACGGCAGCTACCGGACGCCTATCAAGCTGATGGTCAGCGGCAACTGGTACGTCCAGTCGGGTACGCCGTTCAACGAACTGATACCGCATCCGGTTTATGGAAACAACGAGGGGTTCGGGCTGCCGAGAGGAACGGCGATTGTACCCGCGGTTGCTCAGCAGCAGCCAGGATTCCCGAACGTCGTGGACAGCGTCGGCAATAACCGCAGTCCGCTCACGTGGAACCTCGATCTCGGATTCTACTATCCGATTAAGGTCGGGGAAGGAAAGGAGCTCCGCCTGGTGGCAGACTGGTTCAACGTGTTCAACCAGCAGCGTGCCGTCACTCTCGATCAGACATTCCAGATCAATAGTGGCGTCACGGGCGTTGCGCCAGTAACCAATCCCTTCTATGGATCGGCGCTTCTGGTTCAGGCGCCATCGCAGTGGAGGTTTGGCGCGAAGTTCAGCTTCTAGGCCAACTCAGCTTCTCTGTTAATCCTGGGGAAAAGGCGGAGCGCCTTTCCCCCATTTTTTTGTTGACACCGCAGCAAGCAGGACGCTGGGCACACCTATTTAGCGAGTGGCAGCAAAGAGGTGCTACTGACGCCAGGGCAGTTGCGACATCGGGGACGCCGGCCTCAGTGGCGAACCGTTTGCTGGATGTGGCAAATAGAAGTTGTAATGATGGAACAGGTAGAGACTGGTCGGGGACCCATGCGAACCGCGAAAAGCGCGCGCCCGCCAGCTTATCGCTGGGCCCCGCAGTTGCCCCCGCCAACGGCGCTGGCGTAGTCTGATTCCTCTTATGAGGCCTGCCCAACTCGCCTGCTGGCTCCGCCGCGCTGCGGCGGTCGCTCCCCTGCTTTCTTTCCTCTTGCTCTCTCAGCCGCTGCACGCGCGCTTCACGCTCGAGCAGGTGATGAGTTCGCCGTTTCCGACGCAGCTCATCGCTGCCGAGAAGGGCAGCCGTATCGCGTGGGTGTTTGACCAGCGCGGCGCGCGCAACGTCTGGGTCGCCGACGCGCCCGCGTTTGCCGCGCGCCAGGTGACGCACTACTCCTCCGACGACGGCATGCCCATCGCCAGCCTCCGTCTCATCCCCGACGGGCGCACCGTGGTGTACGTCCGCGGCAGCGAGGTCAACAAAAAGGGCGAAGTGGCAGACCCGGCCAGTAGCGTTACGCAGCTGCACCAGGAAATCTGGGCCGCCGAGGTGGACAAGGGCGAGCCGCGCCTGCTGGGCACCATGGAGTGCGACGAGGAAGGCTGCGAGGACGTGCAAATCTCCCACGACGGCCAGCGAGCGGTCTGGGCGGCCAAGGGACAACTATGGATCGCGCCGGTGTCGGGCAACGAAAAAGCGCGCCACCTCACCTTCGTGCGGGGCGAAAACCACGGGCCGCAGTGGTCGCCGGACGGCAAACGCATCGCTTTCACCAGCAATCGCGGCGATCACAGCTTCGTTGTGGTGTATGAGTTCGGCAAGGACACCTTGCGCTACCTGGCGCCAGGCGTGGACCGCGACGCGCTGCCGCGCTGGTCGCCCGACAGCGCCAAGATCGCGTTCATTCGCCGTCCGGGTACGGAGCGCGGCCTGCCCGTGATCCCGGTGCGTCCGCGTCCATGGGCGATCTGGGTGGCGGATGCGGCCACCGGCAACGCGCGCCAGATCTGGCACGGCACCAACGATGCCAGCGGATCGTTTCCGGAGCTGGTTGCCGATCAGTCGTTCAACTTCGCTGCCGGCGACCGCATCACTTTCGCCAGCGAGCAGGACGGATGGGCGCACCTGTACTCCATTGCGGCGAGTGGCAGCAACGAGGTGCTGTTGACCCCGGGGCAGTTCGACATCGAGGACGCCGGCCTCAGCGCCGACAAGAAG